>Ga0184615_10000788_pt1 | contig 17135 bp, 14 predicted proteins | sample PLM4_65_coex_FD_133134 | JGI IMG/M metagenome (GOLD analysis project Ga0184615, IMG submission 133134) | Groundwater sediment microbial communities from an aquifer in East River, Colorado, USA - PLM4_65_coex | ecosystem: Environmental > Terrestrial > Soil > Riparian zone | place: USA: East... | reverse complement strand
GAACGGACCGCCTCGGGAGTGAGCCCCGTGGCGCGGGCCAGCTCCTCGGTGGTGGGCATCCGGCCGAGCTTTTCCTTGAGCAGCGTCGTGGTCCGGCCGAGGCGGCTCAAATCGGCCGTCCGATTGAGCGGTACACGAACCGGCCGGCCGTGACGGGCGATTGCCGCCTGGACCGCCTGGCGAATCCACCAGACCGCGTAGGAGATGAACTTGACGCCCCGATCGGGATCGAACTTCCGGGCGGCCGTCATCAGCCCGAGGTTCCCCTCGCCGATCAGATCGACGAGCGGGACGCCGCGGTTCTGGAACTTCTTCGCGACTGACACCACGAAACGCACGTTGTGGCGCGCAAGTTTTTCCTGCGCCGCCACGTTGCCCCGGAAGGCCTTCCGGGCCAGCTCCATCTCTTCCTCGCGGGAGAGAAGGGGCACCCGGCTGATCTCGTCGAGATAGAGATCCAGGCTCTCCCGACCCTCGTCAACCGCCTTGGCGATCTGGGCCGGCTTTACTGCGTTACGCTTGGTGCGAGGGGCTGTCGCCACGTCCTATGCCTCCTTCGTCCTTGCGTGTTTTTTTTGAATCCATATCAGGCAAAATTCGGGGCCCATCCCGACAAATGGAATCCGACAATATAACGCCTAAACCACGAAAAATCAACAGCTTAGATAAATCGGTACGGTCCATGGGGTTGCGCGGTTTTTGGTCCCGGACCCTCCGGAACACCCTGACGGCTGGCAGACTTTCCGGCGCCTCGCCGTCAGTCCCCAGCCGTCGAATAAAGCGCTCACAACTAGGAGACGTCGCAGCCGGCGTCCAGACACACCAAGCCGTTGTCTCAAACCGCCTTAAGCTCAGTCACCAGCTTGGCGAGGGAGGCTTTCGCGTCGCCGAACAACATGGCGGTCTTCGGGTTGTAGAACAGTTCGTTTTCGATGCCGGCGAAGCCCGACCCCATCCCCCGTTTCAGAACGATGATCGAGTGCGCCTGATCGGCGTTGAGGATCGGCATCCCGTAGATCGGGCTCGAAGGGTCGGTTCGGGCGGCGGGGTTGACCACATCGTTGGCCCCGATCACCAGCGCCACGTCGGTGCGCTCGAACTCGCTGTTGACCTGGTCCATGTCGAACAGCTTGTCGTAGGGGACGTTCGCCTCGGCCAGGAGGACGTTCATGTGGCCCGGCATTCGGCCCGCCACCGGGTGGATGGCATACTTGACCTCCCCGCCCCGCTTTTCCACCAGATCGGCCATTTCCCTGACCAGGTGCTGGGCCTGTGCCACGGCGAGCCCATACCCGGGGACGATGATCACGCTGCGCGCGTAGCCGAGCTGCACTGCGGCGTCCGCCGCCGACACCTGGCGGACGGTGAGGCCCTCGGCGCTCTTGGCGCTCGCGATCGCACCCCCGCCTCCACCGAAGGCCCCGAACAGCACATTCCCGAGCGAGCGGTTCATCGCCTTGCACATGATCTGGCTCAGGATGATCCCCGACGAACCGACCAGCGCTCCGGCGATGATGAGCTCTTCGTTGTGGATCACGAAGCCGGTCATGCCGCCCGCGATGCCGGAGTAGGAGTTCAGCAGCGAGATCACCACCGGCATGTCCGCCCCGCCGATCGGGATGACCAGCAGCACCCCAAGGACCAGCGAGAGCAGGCAGACGAGATAGAACGGCCAGGCCGGCGAATCGAACCGGACCACCTGCCAGACTGCCAGCACGACGATCACCAGAAAGACCAGCGCGTTGACCATCTTCTGCATCGGGAAGGTGATCGGCCGCCCCGGCATCCGTTCTTCGAGCTTGGCCCAGGCGATCAGACTGCCGGTCAGGGTGACCGCCCCGATCAGGAGGGTCGCCTGCGTGGTGATGGCGACATCGAGCGCCGGCTGGGACCCGGCAAGCCGGGCCTTGAGGTATTCGGACCCGCCGACGAGCAGCGAGGCGCCTCCGCCCAGGCCGTTGAGCAGGGCCACCATCTGCGGCATGGCGGTCATCTTGACGGACCGGGCCATCCAAAGACCCAGCCCCGAGCCGACCAGCAATCCGGCAGCGATCACCTGGTAGGAGACGATGTGCCGGTCGAGCAGGGTGACCACGATGGCAATCAGCATCCCCAACCCGGAAAGCCGGTTGCCCCGGACCGCCGTCGCGGGGCTCCCGAGCCATTTCAGCCCGAGAATGAAGCAGACGGCCGCGACGAGGTAGGAGACTTGGGCGAGCCAGGCGGGCATCACTTGGCCTCCGGCTTCTTCTTGAACATCTGCAGCATCCGATCGGTCACGGCATAACCACCAACGACGTTGATCATGGCGAAGACAACGGCGGTGAACCCGAGACCGGTCGAGATCCACCCGTGGCCCCCTCCGGCAACGATCAGGGATCCGATGATGGTGATGCCGCTGATGGCATTTGCTCCGGACATGAGCGGAGTGTGCAGCATGGTCGGGACTCGATGGATGAGCTCGACCCCGAGGAAGGTGGCGAGCGTGAAGACCACGATGCTGCCGATGAGGGCTTCCACGGTTACCTCCCGGTGCGGACGGTGCCGGCGTGCGCCAGGCACATCGGACCGGTAATCGGGTCGTCGAGGCTGAGGACGAGCTGTCCGTCTTTCACGAGATACGTGAGGAGGCTCTCGAGATTCCGGCTGTACATCACGCTGGCGTGCTGGGGAATCTGGCTGGCGACATTCAGCGGCCCGAGAATGGTGATCCCATGGGCCTCGACCGTTTCTCCGGCCCGGGAGAGCTCGCAATTGCCCCCGCTCTCGACCGCCAGGTCCACGATCACCGATCCGGGCTTCATGGAAGCCAGCATCAGGGAAGTGATCAAACGGGGGGCCGGCTTCCCCGGTATCTGGGCCGTGGCGATCACCACGTCCATGTCCGGGAGGTGCTTCGCGATCGCCTCGAGCACCTTCTGCTGCTGCTCGGCCGCCAATTCCTTCGCGTAGCCGCCCGCTCCCTCGGCCGCGGTCGAAACCACCTCCGCTTCGACGAACGTGGCGCCCAGGCTCTGAACCTGTTCTTTGACCACGGGGCGCACATCGAACGCGCTGACCACCGCTCCGAGCCGCCGGGCGGTGGCGATGGCCTGGAGGCCGGCGACGCCGGCGCCGATGATGAATGCCTTCCCGGGGGGAATGGTGCCCGCCGCGGTTGTCAGCATCGGCAGGAGGCGGGCGCAGTGGCTCGCGCCGAGCAGCACCGCCTGATAGCCCGCGACGGTGGCCTGGGAGGAGAGCGCGTCCATAGACTGGGCCTTGGTGGTGCGGGGCACCAGCTCCATGGCCAGCAGCGTGACCCCCCGCGCCGCGGCCAGCGCCGCGTATTCCTGCGCCGAGGCGGGTTGGGCGAACCCGATCCATGCAGCGCCGGAGGGCATCTGGGCCAGATCGTCCTGGGCAAGTCGCTGGAGCGTCAGTACGACATCGCTCCCGGAAAGCACCTCGGCCCGGCCGCTGGCAATCCTGCCCCCGGCCCCGGCGTAGGTGCTGTCGGGAAAGCTCGCGCCGGCTCCGGCGCCAGTTTCGATCAGGACCTCGTGCCCGGCCGCGACCAGGCGCTTGACCGTCTGGGGGACCAGGGACACACGCTGTTCCCGCGGGGCGGTGTCCCGGAGTAGGCCAATGCGCATATGCGAGGGATCAGGGGTCAGGGGTCAGGGATCAGGGGTCAGGGAATGAGCCTGTCCCGGCGACGGTCGAAAGTATACAATCCGTCGATGCCCGCACAGGCCCGAGTCTACGCGCCCGGCTCGATCGGTAATCTCGGCCCGGGGCTGGACATCCTCGGACTCGCCGTCACCGGGAAGGGCGACGTCGTGACCGCGGTACGTACCGCGCGGGCCGGCGTCGTGATCGACGATCCGGGCCATCCGTCGCTGCCGCGAGATCCTTCGCGCCACAGCAGCGGCATCGCGGCGTCAGCCGTTCTCCGTCGGGCCGGCGCGCCCTTCGGACTCTCGCTCCGGGTCGAGAAGGGCCTTCCCCTTTCGGGCGGACAGGGAGGGAGCGCCGCCTCGGCGGTCGCGGGCGCCGTGGCGGCCAACTTTCTGCTGGACCGGCCACTCCCGCCCATGGCCCTCCTCGAGGCCGCACTCGAAGCCGAAGCGGCGGTCGCGGGGCGGCACGCCGACAACATCGCTCCCATCCTTCTTGGGGGTCTGGTGCTGATTCGATCTGTCGATCCACTCGACGTGGTGCGGCTGGCGGTCCCGCCGACCCTGTGCCTTGTGCTCGCCCATCCCGAGGGTGCGATGAGTACGCGCGAGAGCCGGGCGCTGTTGCCGGCGATGGTGAGCCGAGAGGTGGCCTTGCACCAGGCCGCCCAGGTCGGAGCGATCGTCGCTGCGGCGGAGCGCGGGGACCTGGCGCTGCTGGGGAGGTCGATCGACGACCGGATCGCCGAGCCGGCGCGCGCGCCGGCGCTTCCGGGCTTCCGCGAGGCGAAGGCAGCGGCGCTCGCCGCCGGCGCGCTCGGGTGCTCCATCTCCGGGAGCGGGCCCACCGCATTCGCGATCGTCTGCGACGAGGTCACCGGCGCCCGGGTCGCGGCTGCCATGGAGAACGCGTACCGGAGTCTCGGGATCCCATGCGCCGCGCGTCTCGCCCGGCCCGACATGGAAGGCGCCCGCGTCCTGTGAGCTTTACCACCGAACGTCCCCTGACCTGGCAGGCGTGCTCGGCGTGCGGCGAGGAGAGCCTGGAAACCGATTCGGCGATCCGGTGTCGGGGCTGCGGCGGTCTCCTGGCGGTCTGCCATCGTCCGCCTCCGCTGGAAGGACCCATGCTCCGCACGCTGTTCGAGACCCGGTGCTGCGCCCGCCCCGATACCACCGCGTCGGGAGTCTGGCGCTTCCGGGAAATCGTGATGCCGAGCGCGGGACTCGAGCCGATCAGCCATCCCGAGGGGAACACGCCGCTCCTCTATCGCGAGCCGGTGGCGCGATGGGCCGGCGTCCCCGACCTGTTGCTCAAACACGAAGGGCACAATCCGACCGGCTCATTCAAGGACCGCGGCATGACGGTGGGGATGACACAGGCCCGCCGGATCGGCGCGCGCGGAGTGATCTGTGCCTCCACCGGCAACACCTCGGCGTCCCTCGCGGCGTACGCCGCCCACGCCGGGATCCCGGCGTTCGTACTCGTCCCCGAGGGGAAAGTCTCACTCGGCAAGCTGGCGCAAACCCTGGGCTACGGCGCCAGTGTGCTGGCGGTCCGGGGGGACTTCGATGCCTGCCTCGCCCTGGTGGAGGAGTCGAGCGAGGCGCTCGGGCTCTACTTGCTGAACAGCATCAACCCCTGGAGAATCGAGGGACAGAAAACGATTGTGCTGGAGATGCTTCAGCAGCTCGGATGGGATCCCCCCGACTGGATCGCCCTTCCGGGCGGCAATCTCGGTAACACCGCCGCCTTCGGGAAAGCGATCGAGGAGGCGCTTGCCTGGGGAATCATCGGGCGGGTGCCGAGGTTGCTCGTGGTCCAGGCTGCTGGAGCGGCGCCCTTCGCACAGGGGTTTGCCGAAGAGTTCCGGGAACGGAGGCGGGTCCAGGCCGACACCATCGCGACCGCCATCAGAATCGGTGATCCGGCGTCATGGGACCGGGCGGTCCGCGCCGTTCGGTTCACCGATGGGGCCGTGGTGAAGGTGACCGACGAAGAAATCGTCGATGCGAAGCGGGTAATCGACCGGGCGGGAGTCGGCTGCGAGCCGGCCAGCGCCGCCAGCGTCGCGGGGCTCCGCCAACTGGCCTCCGGAGGAAGGATCGAACCCCGCGCCCGAGTGGTCGCGGTGCTCACCGGGCACATGCTCAAGGACCCGGAAATCCTGCTCTCCGAATCGGGCCCCGGGCGGGCGGAGCCGACGGTTATCGAGCCGACCGTCGAAGCCCTGGAGCGTGTCGTGAAGTTGGCAGGTGAATTGCGTATTATCCCGTCATGATATATCTGGGACCGGACACCGCCATGCCGCTCGCGACGGCGTTCGCGGCAGTCGTCGGGGTACTCGTGCTGTTCTGGCACAAGACCGTTGCCGGGGTCAAAGGCGTCGCACGCTTCGTGGGCAAGCAGGTCTCCCGTCTGACTCAGCGTCGCTAACCTGCGTGCGCGTCGTTCGCCGCGTCGTGGTTCTCGGGCTCGATGGTCTGGAGCCGCGGCTGGCGGAGCCGATGCTCGCAGCCGGCGAATTGCCCGGGCTGGCCCGGCTCCGCGCGTCCGGCGCTTATGGCCGGGTCGAGACAACCTTTCCAGCTCAAACTCCAGTGGCCTGGTCCACTTTTGCCACCGGAGTGAACCCGGGCGGACACGGGATCTTTGATTTCTTGCGTCGCGACCCCGCGACCTACCTGCCGGATCTCTCGCTCAACCGCTACGAACAGAAGAATGCCTTCGTTCCTCCGAAGGCGGTGAATCTTCGCGGCGGGATTCCGCTGTGGGATCACCTCGCGAACGCGGGCATCCCCTCGACCGTTCTCCGCTGCCCCTGCACCTATCCGCCCGCCAAAATGAAGGGTCGCTTGCTGGCCGGCATGGGGGTACCGGATCTGCGCGGCGGACTCGGTACGCCGACGTATTACACCAGCGTGGCTGGGGTGCGGCCCGGAGAGAGCGAGCGGGTCACCCGGGTCGAGCTGTCCGGCGGCCGCGCCACGCTGCCGCTCGTCGGGCCCCGGCTCCCGCGCGGGGGGGACGCGGTAACGGACCTCCAGATCGAGGTGGCTCCAGACAGCGGCCAGGTCACCATCCGGACCGGCCGCGGCACAGTCGTGGTGCGGCGCGGCGAATGGAGTGAGTGGCTGAAGGTCGGTTTCAAGCTCGGTCTCCTCCAATCGGTCGCGGGCGCCGTGCGCTTCTACCTTCCGGATGAATCCGAGGGGTTTGCCCTGTACGCGTCGCCGGTGAATTTCACGCCCGACGCGCCGCCCTTCCCGATCAGCGCTCCCTGGGACTACGCCGGTGAGCTGGAGGGTATCGTCGGGACCTATTACACCGCCGGAATGGTCGAGGATCATACCGGCCTCGTCAACGGGCGGATCGATGAGGCGGCGTTCCTCTCGCAGTGCGATCTGGTGATGCGGGAACGCGAAGCCATGCTCGAGCACGAGCTCTCGAGGTTTACCGAGGGGTTTCTCTTCTGCCTCTTCGATACGCCCGACCGGGTCCAACATCTCTTCTGGCGGTTCCGGGAACCCGATCATCCGGCCAACCGGCCCGGGGATGCCGCACGCTACCAGCGGGTCATCGAGGAGCACTATCGACGGTGTGACGAAGTCGTCGAGCGAGTGCTCGGACACGCCGATAGCGAGACACTGGTGATCGTACTGAGCGATCACGGGTTTACCAGCTTCCGGCGCGGCGTGCATCTCAACGCGTGGCTGCTGGCGGAGGGGCTCCTCACCCTCAAGGACGGCATCGAGCCGGGCGAAGAACACGACGAGTTTTTCCGCGGGGTGGATTGGAGCCGGACCAAGGCCTATGCACTCGGTCTCGGCGGGATTTACCTCAATCGCCGGCAGCGCGAGGGCATGGGGATTCTCTCCACGGAGGACGCCGATCGCACCGCGGCAGGCATTCAAGCCGCGCTGCCGGGCCTCGGAGATCCGGTCACCGGAGCCCGGCCTGTGCGCGGGGTCAAGCGCAAGGAAGAGCTCTACACTGGAGCCTATGCGGCGGAGGCGCCCGATCTTCTGGCGCTCTTCGAGCGCGGGTACCGGGCGTCGTGGACTACGGGTCTCGGAGGGATCGGCAGGGGCATCCTCGAGGACAACACCCGGCGCTGGGGCGGCGACCACATCGTGGACCCCGCGCTGGTCCCGGGCGTGCTGTTCATGAACCGGCCGTTCACCAGCGCCACACCGCGGCTCATCGACCTGGCCCCCACGATTCTCGGCGCGCTCGGCGTCCCGCGCGGCAGCGCCATGGAAGGCGCGGATCTGTTGTCATGAAACTGCTCGTCATCGGTCTCGACTGCGCCGCACCCGAGCTTCTGCTCGGCGACGAGCGGCTCGTGAATCTGCGTCGGCTGATGGCCGCGGGCGCCTACGGCCGGCTCGAGAGCGTCATTCCGCCGATTACGGTGCCCGCATGGATGTGCCTCGCCACCAGCCAGGATCCGGGCTCCCTGGGCGTCTACGGGTTCCGCAACCGGACCGATCACAGTTATGCCGGCCTCGGTATCGTCAATTCCCGCTCGATCCAGGAGCTGGCGATCTGGGACCAGCTCGCGCGCCAGGGCAAGCGATCGGTGATCATCGGCGTGCCGCCGTCGTTCCCGCCGCGAAAGGTGAACGGCATCTGCGTGGGTTGCTTTCTCACCCCCGATCCCGCGACCGATGAGTACACCCACCCCGCCTCGATCAAGGCGGAGATCGCGTCACTGGTCGGGGAGTACGAGGTGGACGTCAAGGGATTCCGCACCGACCAGAAGGCGTGGCTTCGCGATTCCGTTTTCCGGATGAGCCGCAAGCTCTTTCAGGTCGTGCGTCATTACCTCGCCACGGCCGAGTGGGACTTCTTCCAGTTCGTGGACATCGGACTCGACCGCGTGCATCACGGCTTCTGGCGCTACCACGACCCCGAACACGTGCTGCACGAGCCGGGGAGTGAGTTCGCCGACGTCATCCGCGACTACTACCTCCACCTGGACCAGGAAATCGGACGGCTTCTCGAAGGACTGGACGACGAGACGGTGGTGCTGATCGTCTCGGATCACGGGGCGCGGCGCCTGGATGGCGGCTTCTGCGTCAACGAGTGGCTGGTGCGCGAAAAGCTGCTGTCCCTCACCGAATACCCCACGGCCGTCACACCGTTCGGCAAGCTCGCGGTGGATTGGGGCGGCACCCGGGTGTGGAGCGAGGGGGGGTACTACGCGCGGGTGTTCTTCAACGTGAAGGGACGAGAACCTCAGGGAACGATCGAGCCGGCGGAATACGAGGCATTCCGTGACGAGATGAGGGCCCGGCTGGAGAGCACCATCCCCGGGACGCTGGTCTTCAAGCCGGAGGAGATCTACCGGACCGTTCGGAACGTGGCACCCGATCTCGTCGTGCATTTCGGCGGGCTGTCATACCGATCGGTTGGGGGAGTCGGCTACCCCGAGCTGATCGTCCGGGAAAACGATACCGGTCCCGACGACTGCAACCACGCCCAATTCGGCTCCTTCATCCTGGCTGGACCCAGTTGGCCGGCGATGGGCGAGCTGACCGGGGTCAAATTGCTTGATATGTCACCGACGCTGCTCGAGCTGGGCGGCTATGACGTTCCGTCGACGATGCAGGGGCGATCGCTGGTGGGCGGAGCGCCCACCCAGGAAGGGCTCACGCCCGACGGTGAAAACATCATCCGGGACCGTCTCAGCGGGCTCGGGTACCTCGGGTAACTGCGGTGAGCGGTGAGCGGGATAAACCGCTTACCGCTTACCGCTTACTGCTTACCGCTTCTCGCTCGCCCGTTTGACCGCCTCGGCGAGCTCGGTATACGCGGTCGGATCGACTTCGCGGAACGGCGCCATGACATGGGCGATCTTCCCCGCAGGGTCGATCACGAAGAGCGTCCGGTTGTCGAGGACCGATCCGTTGGGCAGGGCCCGGACGGAGCCGTACTTGGTGCCGACGACGGCCCCCATGTCACTCAGGAACGTGACGGGATAGCTCTTTTCCTTTGCCCAGGCCGCCTGCGTCGTGTCCGGATCGACGCTGATGGCAAATACTTTCACCTTGCTGGTGTCGCCGAAGAGCTGCGCGTACTGATCACGGTACGCGTCCATTTGGACGGTTCAGCCCTTGGTCCGCGCCCTGAAGAAGAACGCGAGCACGACGGTGTTCCCGCGATAATCGCCGAGGCGCACCGGTGCCGCGCTCACACCCGCCATGGTGGCGGCGGGAAGGGTGAAGTCCGGCGCTTCGGTCCCGACCGCAAGCGGGGTCGGCGCCGGAGGGGCCGGAGCGGGCTGTTGCGCCGTCGCGGCGCCCGCGAGCAGCGCCATGGCCAGCGCCGCAGATTTGAAGTTTCGATGCATGCAGTTCCCTCCTCGGGATTTGCCTCCCTGGCTCCCTAGTTCCCTGTGTACATCACCCGCCAGATCTTGCCCTGCACGTCGCTCCCAATATACAGCGATCCGTCGGGGCCAACCGCCAGGCCCACGGGACGAACTGAAGTCGGCACGCCGGAGGGCGCGGCGAACGTCTCGTAAGTGCCGACGGCCCGGCCGCCCTGAAATGGCGCGAACACCACCCGGAACCCCTCCTGCGGAGCGGGAGCCCGGTTCCAGGAGCCGTGAAAGGCGATGAAGAGACCTCCCCGGTAGCTCGCCGGAAACTGGCTGCCGGTGTAGAACAGGGTCCCGTTGGGTGCCCAGTGTCCGGGGAATACCAGCGCGGGCATCGCTTTGGTCTCACAGTTTCCGGCTCTGATCCCGTCGCCACCGTATTCCGGATTCTGGAGCCGCTGCTTGGTCTTCGAGTCCACGAAGCAGTAGGGCCACCCGCCGTCGGTCCCGTCGGGCAGCGCGAACACCGTTTCGGCCGGATTCTCCCTGCCCTGCTCGGCGGGCCATCCCCAGTTTTCGGAAAGGTTATCCCGGCCATGGACGCCGGCGTACAGCGTCCCGGTGCTGGGCTCGATCGAGACCGCCATCGGGTTCCGGAGCCCGGTGGCGACGCGGGCGCCTTGATGCGCCGCCTGTCCCTCCTTCTTCGGGTCGAAGCGCCAGACTCCGCCGCGCTGTTCCAGCTCGTAGCAGGGCTGGTGCCCCATCGACCGGTTGCTCCGGTCCCGCATCTGGCAGCTGTTGGTGAGTGAGCCGATGGAGACGTAGAGCCGCCCGTCCTTGCCGATGGCGATTCCCTTCGACGCATGCCCCCCCACCGGCAGGCCTCGCACGATGACCTCCGGTACCGAATCGGGCTCGGCCCGACCCGCCGGCCAGGGAAAACGGAGCACTTGATCGTTCGCCGCGAAGTAGAGGCCATCGGCGGCCAGCGCGATCCCGCTCCCACCCCCGGGGAGGCGGGGCGAGAAGAATCGCCGGACCAGATCGGCCTTGCCATCACCGGTGGTGTCGCGGATGAGCATGACGCCCCCGACGTTGCCGGTCCGGGCGGCCCAGACGTCGCCATTCGGCGCAACAACGATGTGGCGCACCGCGCTGAGGCTCTCGGCCACGACCACGGCGCAAAAGCCCTTCGGAAGGGTCCAACCTCCGTTGTCGGCGGCGCACGCCGGGCCCTGGGCGGCCACGGCGCCGGGCGCGAGGAGGAGAACACCGAACGAGACATGGGTCGGGAAACGCATCGGGAAACCTCGTGAGTTTGTCAGCAACAATAGTAGCCGGGCCACCGCTATCTTCCACCTCCGCCCTCTGGCCAGGCCGACCGATGACCCTCCTGCTCCCGCTGCTGCTGCTTGCCGGCGCTCCCGCCGCCGACTCGGTGGACCTGCTGGTCCGCGGGGGCACCGTGTACGACGGCTCGGGGCGTGCATCGCGGCGAGTGGACGTCGGAATCCGGGGCGATCGCATCGTCTTCGTCGGCGATGCGGCACAATCCAGAATCGCGGCGGGACGAATCGTCGAGGCCGCCGGGCTCATCGTCGCCCCGGGATTCATCGATCCCCACACCCACTCCTTCGAAGGGCTTCCGAATCTCAGCGAGGAGCGGCGGCGCAACACGGGCGCGTTGATGCAGGGCGTCACCACCGTGGTGACCGGCGCCGACGGCCGGGGCCCGCTCGAGGTCGCCCGGGTGTTGATCGAAGCGGAGCGGCTGGGGCTCGGCACCAACACCTATGCCCTGACTGGATTCGGGAGCGCACGGGCCCGGGTGATGGGAAACTCGTCTGCCCCCGCGACCCCGGCGCAGATCGACTCGATGAAGGCGCTGATCGCCAAGGCGATGAGCGAGGGCGCGCTCGGCGTCGGGTCCGGGCTCTTCTACGCCCCGCAGAGCTACGCGACCACGGAGGAAGTCATTGCCGTCCTCAAGGGGGCGACTCCCTATGGCGGCGTCTACGACACCCACCAGCGCGACGAGAGCTCGTACACCATCGGTCTCCTGAATTCCGTTCGCGAAGCGATCCGCATCGGGAGGGAGACGGGACTCACCACCAACCTGGGCCACGTGAAGGCCCTCGGCGTGGACGTCTGGGGCAAGGCCGACAGCGTGCTCCTCCTGATGCGCGAGGCGCGGGCCTCGGGACACCAGGTCGTGGCCGACCAGTACCCGTGGACCGCGAGCGGCACCGGCCTCGGCGCGTCGCTCCTTCCCCGCTGGTCCCAGGCGGGAGGGAGGGACTCGCTGCTTCTGCGGATCGCCGATTCGGCCACCCGAGACAGAATCCTGGTTGAAATGCGCGATAACCTGCGGCGGCGTGGCGGAGACAGCACCCTGCTCCTCACCGGAGGCGGCGCCGCGGCCCGGCCCTATGTTGGAAAGACGCTGAAGCAGGTCGCCGCCGAGAAGGGCGCGGCTGCCGTGGAAACGGCGCTCGAGCTGATCCGAACGGTGGGCGACATCGGGGTCGCCTCCTTCAACATGAATGAGCGGGACATCGAGACCTTCATGAAGGATCCGTATGTGATGACCAGCTCGGACGGCTCCGGCGGCCATCCGCGGCTCTACGGCACCTATCCCCGAAAGATCCGGCGGTATGTCCTGGACAAACCGGTGATCACGATGGAGCGCATGGTCCGGGCCTCATCGGGCCAGGTGGCAGCGGTGTACGGCATCCCGGATCGGGGCGAGATCACGGAGGGCGCCTTCGCGGATGTCATCGTCTTCGATCCGAAGACCATTCGGGAGGAGGCGACCTACGTGGAGCCGGTGAAGCTTTCGACCGGGATGCGCTGGGTGTTCGTGAACGGGCAAGCGGCGGTGGCGGAGGGCGTCCCGACGGGAGTCCTCGCCGGCAAGGGGCTCCGGAAAGTGGTGCAAGAGAAGTAGATCGAGGAAGCAGACCGTGGTAGCTTTCCTGACTTATGGCCAATCCGCAATACATCTACACGATGGCGAATCTCCGCAAGGTCGTCCCGCCCAGCCGGGAGATCCTGAAGGGGATTTATCTCGCATTCTTTCCAGGCGCCAAGATCGGCGTCCTCGGCGCCAATGGCGCCGGGAAGAGCAGCCTCCTCCGCATCATGGCGGGAGTCGACAAGGACTTCCTCGGCGACGCGCGCCCCGCCGACGGCATCCGAGTCGGGTTTCTTCCCCAGGAGCCGTCACTGGATCCGGGCAAGGACGTCCGCGGCAACGTCGAGGAAGCGATCCGGGAGCAGCGCGCCCTGCTTACCGAGTTCGAGACCGTCAGCGCGAAGTTCGCCGAGCCGATGGACGACGACTCGATGAACAAGCTGCTGGAAAAGCAGGGCACGCTCCAGGAAAAGATCGACGCGCTCGGTCTCTGGGAGCTCGACCGGAAGATCGATATCGCGATGGACGCCCTCCGCCTCCCGCCGGGTGACGCCGACGTCTCCCGGCTCTCCGGCGGCGAAAAACGCCGGGTCGCCCTCTGCCGGGTTCTGCTGGAACAACCCGACATGCTCCTGCTCGACGAGCCCACCAACCACCTCGACGCCGAATCGGTGGCGTGGCTCGAGCGGCATTTGCGCGACTTTCCGGGCACCATCGTGGCCGTGACGCACGACCGTTACTTCCTGGACAATGTGGCCGGCTGGATTCTCGAGCTGGACCGCGGCGCCGGCATTCCCTGGGAGGGGAATTACTCCTCCTGGCTGGAACAGAAGTCGAAACGCCTCGCGGTGGAAGAGAAACAGGCCTCCGCCCGTCAGAAGACACTGGAGCGGGAGCTGGAGTGGGTGCGCATGGCGCCGCGCGCGCGCCACGCCAAGCAGAAGGCACGCATCAGCGCGTACGAAGAGCTCCGCGACGAGGGCGAGCGGCGGCAGGAGGGCACCGCTGAAATCCTGATTCCGGTGCCGGCGCGGCTGGGCGACGAGGTGGTCGTGGCGAAAAACCTGGCCAAGGGGTTCGGCGACCGGCTCCTCTTCGACACCCTGAGCTTCTCCCTCCCCCGCGGCGGGATCGTCGGCATCATCGGACCCAATGGCGCCGGCAAAACGACGCTCTTCCGCATGATTGCGGGTACGGAACGCGCCGACGCGGGCGAGCTGGTGATCGGGTCCACGGTGCAGATTGCCTACGTCGACCAGAGTCGCGATGCCCTCGACGCCGAGAAGACGGTGTACCAGGAGATCTCCGGAGGGCAGGACCAGCTGATGTTCGGCAAGCGCCCGGTCAATTCCCGGGCTTACTGCGCGGGGTTCAATTTCCGCGGCGCAGATCAGCAGAAGAAAGTGGGCACCTTGTCGGGCGGCGAGCGCAACCGGGTCCACCTTGCCAAGCTGCTCAAGAGCGGGGGGAATCTCCTGCTGCTCGACGAGCCGACCAACGACCTCGACGTCGATACCCTCCGGGCGCTGGAGGATGCGCTGCTCGCCTTTGCCGGGTGCGCCGTCGTCATCAGCCACGATCGCTGGTTCCTCGACCGGATCGCCACGCATATCCTCGCGTTCGAGGGCGACAGCGAAGCGTTCTGGTTCGAAGGCAACTACCAGGAGTACGCCGCGGATTACAAGCGCCGGAAGGGGGTGGCGGTGGATCAGCCGCACCGGATCCGCTACAAGAAGCTTGTGCACTAGGACTCGACATCATGCCGCTTCGCCGCGCTCCGGCTGTTGTCCTTCCGCCGCGCCTGGAAGGGCTCACCGCTCTCTCGATCAACCTGTCCTGGAGCTGGAACCGCGACGCGCGGGACCTGTTTCGCTCGATCGATCCGCCCACCTGGCGCCGGGTGCGACACAACCCGATCGAGCTGCTGCGCGAAACGCCTCCCTCGCGGCTGATGCAGCTCGCGCAGGACCCCGCCTTCGTCCAGCAGTACGACCGGGTGATGGAGTGGTTCGCCGCCGACCAGCAACTGGATCGCACCTGGTTCGCGCGCCGGCATCCCGGCCTGCTCGGCCGACCGGTCGCCTACTTCTGCGCCGAATTCGGCCTGCACAATTCGGTGCCGATCTACAGCGGGGGACTCGGCATTCTCGCCGGCGATCACTGCAAGACGGCTTCGGATCTTGGCATCCCGCTCGTGGGAGTGGGGCTGAGCTACATGAAGGGCTACTTCGACCAGCGGCTCCGGGGCGACGGCTGGCAGGAGGACAGCGACGATCATGTCGATCCCTCGTTGACTCCACTGGTCGAGCTGCACGGCCCGAAGAACGAGGCCTGGCTCGCGGTGGTGCAGACATTCGGACGGCCGGTGCACGTCCGCGTGTGGACGATGCGGGCGGGCCGGGTCCCGCTCTATCTCCTCGACACCAACCTCGAAGCAAACCATCCGGATGACCGGACCCTCCTCAACAAACTCTACGGGGGCGGACCGGACCTGCGCCTGCGGCAGGAATGGCTGCTCGGAGTGGCCGGGGTCCGGGTACTCCGGGCGGTGGGGATCGATCCGGCCATCTGGCACGCCAACGAGGGGCACGCTGCCTTCATGATGCTGGAGCGGGTACGGGAACGGGTCGCGGCGGGGGCCTCGTGGAGCGACGCGGTGACGGAAGTGCGCCGGTCGACCGTCTTCACCACACATACGCCGGTGCCGGCGGGCCATGACGCCTTCGATACCGACCAGCTGCTGCAGTGCACCGGTCCGATCTGGGAGGAGATGGGCACGACGCAGGAGCAGGTGCTCGCGCTCGGTCGGCATCCGGCGCGTCCGGATCCCCGGTTCCAGATGACGGTGCTGGCCCTGCACCTCGCCGCGCGGGTCAACGCCGTGTCACAGCGGCACGGACAGGTGTCGCGCGAGATCTGGCACGACCTCTGGCCCGATCGCTCCCAGGACGCGGTGCCGATCAGCGCGATCACGAATGGCGTGCATCTGGCCACCTGGATGGCGAATCCGGTGATGAAGCTGCTCGACCGCCACTTCGGTCCCGACTGGGGCTCTCGCCTCGACGATCCCGGGCTCTGGGGTCAGTTGCAGCATCTCGATCCCGGTGCGCTGTGCTCGGTGCACCAGGAGGTGAAGGGCACGCTGATGGGATTCATTCGCGAAGAGGCCCGCCGGCGATTTGCCGACGAGTGGACCGAGGCGAGCCAGGTCGTGGCGGCGGGAACGCTCCTGCATCCCCGCGCGCTGACCATCGGTTTTGCCCGCCGGTTTGCGACGTACAAGCGTGCCTCGCTCCTGTTTCGCGACGAGGAGCGGCTCAAGCGGCTGCTGTGCGACAAGCGGCGGCCGGTGCAGATCATCTTTGCCGGAAAGGCGCATCCCGCCGACAAACCCGGGAAAGAGATCCTCCAGGAAGTGTATCAGTGGGCGCACAACCCGTTTTTCCAGGGGCGCATCGCCTTCCTCGAGGACTACGACATGCACCTTGCGCACGTCCTGGTCCAGGGTGTCGACTTGTGGATGAATCTTCCCCGAGTGCCCCTCGAAGCCTGCGGCACGAGCGGGATGAAAGCGGCGCTCAACGGCGTGCCGCAATTGGGCACGATCGACGGCTGGTGGGAAGAGGGCTATGATGGCACGAATGGATGGGCGATTCCGGTCGCCCCCGACACCGAGGACCTCGACCTGCAGGACGCCCACGACGCGGAGGAGTTGTACCGGACGCTCGAAGAGGAGATCGTCCCCCTGTACTATGCCCAGGATGCCAGCGGAGTCTCCCCGGGATGGACCGACAAGATGCGGAACGCCATCCGCGTGGCGGGCAGCCGGTTCACCGCGCGCCGCATGCTGATCGAGTATGCGGAGAAGTACTATGTACCCGCCATGCGCGGTGATCCGTTTACCGACGATCCGCCCACGGGATAGGACCATGGCCGAACGCCGCTCCACCGGTCGCGGGCTCTATCCGCATTCGGCCCTTCGCACGGCTGGCGGCGAGCCGGTTACGATCGTTCACCTGGCGGCGGAGTACTACCCCTACGCCCGGAGCGGCGGCCTCGCCGAAGCCGTGGCCAACCTCGCCCGCTTCCAGTCCGCCGGAGGCATGCGGAGCATCGCGTTTCTTCCCCTCTACCGTTCGGCCCGCGCCGCGGCGGGCCCGCTGGCGCCGGTCGGGGAGCCCTTCCGGGTCCGGACCGGCTCCGCCGACGTGGAGGTCCGGATTCTCCGTCAGG
>Ga0184615_10000786_pt1 | contig 17170 bp, 20 predicted proteins | sample PLM4_65_coex_FD_133134 | JGI IMG/M metagenome (GOLD analysis project Ga0184615, IMG submission 133134) | Groundwater sediment microbial communities from an aquifer in East River, Colorado, USA - PLM4_65_coex | ecosystem: Environmental > Terrestrial > Soil > Riparian zone | place: USA: East... | reverse complement strand
GCGGCGAAAGCCTGATCCGCTTTGTCGTCGAGCACTCCAAGATTCCGGTCATCAAGCACTACAAGGGGGTCTGCCACGTCTTCGTCGATTCCAGCGCCGACTTCGACATGGCCGAGCGGATCATAGTAAATTCCAAGACCCAGCGGCCCGGGGTCTGCAATGCCCTCGAAACCCTCCTCATTCACAAGGATGTGGCGGAGTCCTTTATCCCCCGTATCGCCGCGGTTTTGACTGCGCTCAAGGTCGAGATGCGCGGCGACGACTGCTTCCGCCAGTTTGCGCCGACAGCCACACCGGCTACGGAAGAGGACTGGCACGCCGAATACCTGGAGCTGATCCTGGCGGCCAGGGTGGTGGACGACATGGACGAGGCAATCGCCCACATCAACCAATACGGCTCGCTCCACACCGAAGCCATCGTCACCAGCGACTACGGAAATTCCCAGAGGTTCCTCCGCGAGGTGAATTCGAGCGTGGTGCTGGTGAACGCCTCGACCCGCTTCTCCGACGGCAACCAGTTAGGGTTGGGGGCAGAGATCGGCATCTCCACCACCAAGCTCCATTCCTTTGGCCCGATGGGGCTGGAGGACCTGACCACGACAAAGTTTATCGTTTACGGCGAAGGGCAGGTAAGAGGGTAGTAACAAAAATGAACTTTAGAACCGTCACTGAAAAACTGTTGGCCAGCTTCAGGGAGCAGGATGTCAAATATGCCCTCATCGGCGGATACGCAGTGGGGCTGTGGGGGGTAACGCGAGGTACGGTGGACATGGATTTCCTTGTCCTGCGGGATGATCTGGCGAAGCTTGGCCGGATAATGCAGGGACTTGGCTTTGAGCTTCGGCACCACTCTGAGAATGTGAGCCAGTATATTTCTCCATGGGGCGAGGTTGACTTCCTCCATGCTTTCCGTACCCATTCGCTGCAAATGCTCAACCGTTCCGTTGAAAAGAAAATTTTTGCTGAATCCGTCACTGTCAACCTTCTACTGCCTGAAGACCTTATCGGTTTGAAAGTTCAGGCAATTGCCAACAACGAAGAGCGGCGTAATCTCGACATGTATGATATTGAGGAGCTGATGCGGCTTCACGGCAGAACAATGGACTGGGGACTGCTGGAGGAATATTTTTCCATTTTCGACATGCACGGCCTTTATGCAAAGCTTAAGGGGAAATACCATGACGCTGACTGATGAGGAATTAACGGAAATTCGCGCCCTGGCCGCTTCTGAAACAATGCGTGCTGATTCGGATCGGTTGCGCGAGACTCGCTACACCCCGTTCATGGTGAATGAAGAGGTGGACCGTGACCGTGTAATCGAGTTTCTCACCGAGTACAATGAGTTTCTCAACCACCCGCTGAAACCGCAGCGCCCATTTATAGAGAAGGATATGCGGTTGTAAAACTGTTGGTCGCGTAGGGGCGGCAAAAGCGATCTGATAAGATGTTGCATGGAATTTATTGCATTAAAAAACGGATCAAACAATGAAAATCGGCATCCTCGGCGGCACCTTCAATCCGATCCACAACGCCCATCTCCGCATTGCCGAGGAGGTGCGGGACCGTTTCGACCTGGCGCGGGTCATGTTCATACCGGCGGCCACCCCGCCGCACAAACCGCTGGCCGGGGAGCTCTCTTTCGCTGACCGTTATGAAATGGTGCGGCTGGCCATAGCCGATAACCCGGCATTTGTCATTTCCGACATGGAGGAGAAGCGGGGGGGGAAATCCTTCTCCATCGACACCCTGAAAGGGCTGCATCGGGATTTTCCCCATGACGAGTTCTTTTTCATCGTCGGCAGCGACTCATTCCTCGATATCGGTTCCTGGCGCGAGTACGCGGCCATCTTCAGCCTGTGCAACATCGTCGTGGTGGAGCGTCCCGGCGCGGCTGTCGGGCCGCTTGACGCGGCCCTGCCGGTTGCCATTGCCCATGAGTTCTGCTACTATGGCGCGGAAAGGCGGCTTGCCCACCGCTCCGGCTATTCCGTCTATGCCATGGCAGGGACCCTTCTCGACATTTCTTCCAGCGATATCCGCGAATTGGCGCGGCTTGGCCGCTCGATCAGGTATCTCGTGCCCGATGCGGTCGAGCACTACATAAAGGAACAGAGGATTTACAGTGATGCCAGATAACAAACAGTTGAGCTCCCGGGAACGAGCGGTAAAGTGCGCTGCGTTTGCCCTGGAGAAGAAGGCCCTGGATGTAAAGGTGCTGGAAATAAAGAAGCTGTCCAGTATCGCCGACTATCTGGTGCTTGCCAGCGGTCGTTCGGACAAGCAGACCCAGGCCATTGCCGACTCGGTAAAAGAGGGTCTCAAGCAGTACGGCAAGGCCCTTAACATTGAAGGGATGACGGAAGGTCGCTGGGTCATCATCGATTACGGTGATATCATCGTCCATGTCTTCCAGGAAGAGGTGAGACGCTACTACAATCTGGACGAATTGTGGGGCAACGCGCCGCTCCTGGAGATTCCGGTGGAATTTCTCTGGGAAGGCAAGGAAAAGTGAAAACCAGGGTCCTCTGGGTGGGGAAGACCCAGGAGGAGTGGCTAAGGCGCGGGATTGAAGAGTACGCCGGCCGGATCAGGAGATATGCCCCCCTGGAGCTGGCCGAAGCCAGGGAGGAAAAGGGGGCGGCGGCTGAAGCCATGCGCGAGCGGGAGGGCGAGCGCCTCATGAAGCTCTTCCCGAGGAACGCCCGGCTCATTCTCCTCGATGAGCGGGGTGAGGAGCTCTCCTCTCCCGAGCTTGCCGCCTTTATCGCCTCTAACCGCGATAGCGGCGTCCGGGAACTGGTCTTTGCCATCGGCGGCGCCTACGGCTTCAGTGAAAGTTTCCGGGCGCTGGCGTACAAGACCATTGCCCTCTCACGGATGACCTTTACCCACCAGATGGTGCGGCTGTTCCTCCTCGAACAGATCTATCGGGGCTTTACAATCATCAATGGCGAACCTTACCATCATTGAAACAGTGAAGAGTGAAGAGTGAAGAGTGAAGAGTGAAGAAGGTTTCAACTGGAGGCAATAAATGCCGAAACAACCGTTGCTGCTGATGATCCTCGACGGCTGGGGTCTCAATCCCCGCCGGGAAAACAACTCCATCGCCCAGGCCAGAACCCCAAACATGACCAGGCTGTCAGCCTCTTACCCCTGCGTTGAAATGGGGACGTCGGGCCTTGCCGTTGGCCTGCCCGAGGGGCAGATGGGGAATTCGGAGGTGGGGCATTTGAACATCGGCGCCGGGCGGGTTGTCTACCAGGACCTGACCAGAATCAGCAAGTCGATAACGGATGGTGTCTTCTTCACCAACCCGGTGCTCCTCGACTGCATTGCCAGGACCAAGGCCGCCGGCGGCAGGCTCCATCTGGCCGGCCTTCTTTCCGACGGCGGCGTCCATTCCCACAACACCCACCTCTATGCCCTGCTGCAACTGGCGAAACAGGAGGGTATCGCTGAGGTTTTCGTCCATTGCCTGCTGGACGGCCGTGACACCCCGCCCCAGAGCGGTGCCGACTACCTGGCCCGGTTGGAGACGGAAATCGCCCGGATCGGTGCGGGGCGCATCGCTACGGTCATCGGCCGCTACTATGCAATGGACCGGGACAATCGTTGGGAACGGATCGAAAAGGGCTATCGGGCCATGGTCTGCGGTGAGGGGGAGAGGGTCGGCACTGCTGCCGAGGCCATTGAGCGGAGCTACGGCAACGGCGTCACCGACGAATTTGTGCTCCCGTCAGTGATAACCGCGGATGGCGTGCCGGTCGGGACTATCCAGGACGGCGACGGCTTCATCTTTTTCAATTACCGCTCCGACCGGGCCCGGGAAATCACCCGCGCCCTGACCGATCCCGATTTCAGCGGTTTTCTCCGGCCATTATGGCCGGAGCTGGCCTCCTATGTCTGCATGACCAGTTATGACGAGACCTTTGGCCTGCCGGTGGCCTTTGGCCCGGAGGAGCTGAAAAACATTCTCGGCGAGGTGCTCGGTCGCGAAGGCCTCCGGCAACTGCGTATCGCCGAGACGGAGAAGTACGCCCATGTCACCTTTTTCTTCAACGGCGGCAATGAGGTCCCCTTTCCCGGTGAGGACCGGGCGCTGATCCCTTCGCCCAGGGAGGTCGCAACCTATGACCAGAAGCCGGAGATGAGCGCCTACCCGGTCACCGAAGAGCTTTTGCGGCGGCTCGACGGGGGCGTCTACGACGTTATCATCCTCAACTTCGCCAATGCGGACATGGTGGGGCATACCGGGATCATTGCCGCGGCAGTCCGTGCCGTCGAAGCGGTCGACGACTGTGTCGGCAGGCTGGTGGCCAAGGTGCAGAGTCTGGGCGGGCGGGTGATTATCACCGCCGACCACGGCAATGCCGAGGTCATGGTGGACGAGCATGGCGGTCCCCATACCGCCCACACCTGCGACAAGGTGCCGTTCATCCTCGTGGACGACACGCGCAGGGACATCAAGCTTCGTCCCGGCATCCTCGCCGACATTGCGCCGACCATGCTGGAGCTGCTGAATATACCTCAGCCGCAGGAAATGACCGGCAAGAGCTTGATAATTACGAATCCGTAAAAAGTCCATCTCGTTACGCTCATACTTCTTCGCTGCGACGTAGCTTGCGCTACGCCTCACTCGGCGGATGCGCAAGCCTTGCAGCTGGAGCTTTTTTCGAATCCGTTCCGGCTTGAATCAAAAACGCATAGCGGTCATGAAAAAATATGTTTGTGTAATTCTACTTTGTCACATTACCTCAGCACGCTCTTTAACCCCTCCCCGCTCCCCTTATCAGGGGAGAGCCTATAAACCTCCCCCCTGACAAGGGGGGATTGAGGGGGGTTGGTTTTGAATCTGACAAAGTAGAAGTAATGTACACATGCTTTTTCCGGGAGTCATCATGAATATATTGGCGATTATAGGCAGTCCCCACGGCATGGGCGGCAATACGGCGCGGCTCATGGAGGAGGTTCTCGCAGGGGCAAAAAGCGCGGGAGGGGAAGTTGAAATTGTTTCCCTCGCCGAGCTGCAGGTGAAGCCGTGCGTTGGTTGCGATGCCTGCCATAAGATCGGCACCTGTCCGATCAACGACGACTTTGAATCGCTGAAGAAGAAGCTCCTTGCCTGCGATGCCTTTGTTCTAGCCAGCCCCAACTACATCTTCAGCGTTTCAGCCCAGATGAAGGCGCTTTTCGACCGCTGCTGCGGTATCATTCACTGCCAGGCCCTGGAGGGGAAATACGGGGCAGTGGTGGAAACCTCCGGTGGCGGCAACGATGAGGAAGTGCTCGATTACATGGAGCGTTTCGTCGGCGTTCTCGGCGCGACGTCGGTCGGCGGTGTCGGCTCGCCGCTGGCCGGTCCGCGCAGATTCCCCGACGAGGAGGCGTTGTTTGAGAGGGCACGGGAGCTTGGCCGGGAACTTTACCGGAGCGCCCTGGAGAAGCGGGAATTCCCGGAGCAGGAGGGGGCTCGGCTCGCCTTCAAGGCCCGGATGAAAGGGCTGATTGAGTACATGAAGGATTTCTGGCCCTATGAATACGAGTACTGGCAGAGGCTGGGAATGTAAGTAACAGGCCGCCTTAATCAGCATTAAGTTGATTGGGCGGTTTTTTTGTGGATAAGTGAATAGCAGAATTGTCTCTGGTTGAGGTGAGTGTCATATTGTGCCGCAGGCGAATGGCATGCTCCCCGCAAAGCAATTAAAGCCCCCAATCGCTTTAATGAAGAGGGTTTTCAGTGGATTATAGCGGCGGTATCTGGTATGAAAGTTAAACAATATTCAGACTGGACAGTGATTGTGAGGAGCCATCCAATTTGTAATGCAACTTACCGACTACCACGCCAAATATTACGCCCATGAACTGACCAAGCGCTGCTCTTCCGACAGTCTTGAAAAGCTGGCTGCTTCACTGGCAGATGCCCAGGTAGACTTAAATCCCCATCAGGTTGATGCAGCCCTGTTTGCATTCAGGTCTCCACTCTCTCGTGGTGCGATTCTGGCTGATGAAGTTGGTTTGGGTAAGACGATCGAGGCCGGTATCGTTCTTTCCCAGATATGGGCCGAGCGGAAGCGGAAGATCCTCATCATAGTTCCGTCCAGCCTCCGCAAGCAGTGGAACCAGGAGTTGCTGGAAAAGTTCTTTTTCACCTCAATCATCTTCGAATCCAAGTCGTTCAATCAGCATTTGAAAAATGTAGGGGCGCATTGCAATGCGCCCGCAGTTAATCCCTTCGAGCAGAACAAAATAATCATTACCTCCTACCAGTTTGCCCGGAACAAAGCCGATCAGGTCAAGGCAGTTAAATGGGACCTGGTGGTTATCGATGAGGCCCACCGCCTCCGTAATGTGTATAAGACCTCCAACAAGATCGCCCGAGCCATCAAGGAAGCCCTGGCAGACACACCCAAGCTGCTGCTCACCGCCACACCTTTACAGAACTCCCTCATGGAACTGTATGGTCTGGTCGGTTTCATTGACGACTACATCTTTGGCGACATCAAGAGCTATAAGAACCAGTTTGCCCGCCTGACCAACGAGATCAATTTCGATGAGTTGAAATCCCGAATTGCGCCAATCTGCAAGAGGACCTTGCGGCGGCAGGTGCTGGAATACATCAAGTACACCAACCGGATTCCCATCACGCAGGAATTTGTCCCGACCGAGGAGGAAGCGGTCCTCTACGATCTGGTGTCGGAGTATCTTCGCCGGGATAATCTTCAGGCGCTTCCTGCCAGCCAACGTTCATTGATGACGCTCGTATTACGCAAGCTGCTGGCCTCATCCACCTTTGCCATTGCCGGTGCTCTGGATTCAATTGTGAACAGGCTGAAGGCCAAGCTGAAGAATGCTGAGCTTCAGGTGCCGGTTGAGGAAGAACTGGCCAATGATTTTGAAACCCTGGACGAGATCAAGGATGAATGGGAAGATGATGAGGTAGAAGAACGGCTGACCAAAGAGGGCTGTCGGTGGAGTCTTTTGAGGAAGAAGATCATCTGATTTTTTCCGCTGTTACTGAAGCCGGAACCATACTTGATGGTGAGCAGGCGCAGAGACTGTTTTCATTGCCGGGGACGTGCAAGGGCGCACAGCAGTGCGCCCCTACAGTTCGTGAACAGCTCCAGCAGATATTTGAAGTTGGTAAAGACCGGGTCATTGAGGCGATCAGCGCCAGGAATTCGGTGTTTTTCGACGATGAGATGGAAAAGCTTGAGAAATGGGCCGACGATCTCAAGAGCGGCCTGGAATACGAGCTGAAAGAGCTGGACCGGGAGATCAAGTTTCTGAAGACCGAATCAAAGAAGATCCTCAAGCTGGAGGAAAAGCTGAATGCTCAGAAGGATATCAAGGAGCTGGAGAAGAAGCGCAATACCAAGCGCCGCACCCTGTTCGAGGCTCAGGATGAGATTGATAGTCGGAAGGAAGGATTGATTGAGGGCGTAGAAGCTCGATTGCGGCAACTTATCAGTACGAGCGAGTTGTTTGCCATACGCTGGCGGGTGGTGTAAGGCATAAAATACTTGGGCATATCACTTTGCCGGCACCGGCAAACCGATCCGTGCTATGAAGTATCCGAAGAAATCGGACAGATGAATAGCGGAAAAATTCCTGGAGATCATTTTGCCGACGCCGGCAATATGATCGAGCTAGCATTCGGACTATGACGAGGGCATGGTTATGACTACAAACGAGCTGATACGAGTGGCTGTTTTTGAAGGAAAGCAAATTCGCAAAATCATCCATGAAGGTGAATGGTGGTTTTCCGTAATTGATATCATTGAGGCGCTTACCGGCAGTGACAGGCCGCGCAAGTACTGGAATGATCTGAAGAAAAAACTTTCCCAGGAAGGCTATGACCAGTTGTCCGAAAAAATCGGACAACTGAAATTACAATCCGCCGATGGAAAGTTTTATGCCACTGATTGCGCCAACACCGAGACCATGTTCCGTATCATCCAGTCCATTCCTTCGCCGAAAGTTGAACCACTCAAACGCTGGCTGGCAAAAGTCGGCAAGGAACGACTCGACGAAATAGAAAACCCCGAACTTTCCATGGAACGGATGAAGACCCTTTACGAGAAAAAGGGGTATCCAAAGGAGTGGATTGACAAGCGTATGCGGGGAATTGCCGTAAGGCAGGATTTGACCGACGAGTGGCAGAACCGGGGAGCCACCACCAGCCTTGAGTACGCCATACTGACCAACGAAATCATGCAGGGGGCTTTTGATCTGAAGGTGGAAGATTACAAACTGGTCAAGGGGTTGGACAGGGAGAACCTGCGGGACCACATGACCGACATTGAGCTGATCCTAACCATGTTGGGCGAGGCCACGACTACCAAGTTGCATCGGGACCGCGACACCAAGGGATTTGACCCGCTCAAGAAGGATGCCCAAGATGGCGGGGCAGTGGCCGGGCGAACGCGGAAGGATATTGAGCAGCAGGCCGGGAAGCCGGTGGTGTCCAGTGAGAATTTCAAGGAGTTGGCAGGGGGCAGGAAGAAGCTGGGGAAAAGCTGAAAGGCGTTTCACACGGATGACGGATGTAACGGATATCCATCATACCGAAACACCAAATTGTTGCGGCTATCATTTTGGAGAATGCCGATTATTGCTGAGGGGATTTCCGCATTTGCCAGCAAAGACCTTGCCGGTTACCGCGCTGCCAAGGTCAGCAATTTTGTCGGCATCCCAATCGAAAATGCTCTCAAAAAACTGCCCTAATACAACTATTGCATTGACATAAGGTTGTTAAGAGTTATATTGAATTTATAATGGAAGTTTTATGGCAACCAAAGGCAATGAAGCAGCTCAAGAAAGTCGGGGACCGAACCGTCAAGAAAGAATCCTGACGGCTACGCGGGGGCTTGCTGATTTCCCGGCATGTCCGAATGTTAAACGGTTGACCAATCATGAGTATACGCACCGGTTGCGTGTCGGTGACTGGCGGATTCTGTTCAACGTTTTTGAGGAAATCAGCATTGCCAGTATCGAAGAGGTGAAAAAACGAGATGAAAGCACATACTGATTACCAGACCATAGAATATCACGGCGAACCGGCCTTCGTGCTGGTTCCGTGGGAAGAATTCAAGCGTGTCCGCCCACTGCTGGAAGGGGACAAGTCCCGCGCCACAGGCATTCCCCAAGTTGTTGTAGAGGCTCATATCCTGAGCGACGTTCCTATGATCAAGGCATGGCGCGAACATATCGGCATCACCCAGGGAGAGCTTGCCAGGCGCATGGGTGTCAGTCAGGCCGCTGTTGCAAAACTGGAAAAGCCCGACGCGAATCCACGCGCCGCTACCCTTAAAAAGGTTGCCGAGGCACTGGGTATATCACCGGCGCAGCTTGAAACGTAACGTTCGAGGTTTATGCTTTAGAATTGTTGCGAGGAGAAAGATCATGAGCAAAACGAGTGAACTGACCGAATGGGCCTCCGAACAGAAGTGCGAGAAGGCGGTCGAGTCGCTCGGGAGAAACGGGTTCACGGCGGTTTACTGCCCGACCGGTCAGGAAGCCTTCGACTATATCATCGGCGAAGCGGCGGAAGCGGCAAGCGTCGGTTTCGGCGGCTCCCTGTCGGTGGCAGACCTGCGGGTGGCCGACCGGCTCAGGGAAATGGGAAAGGAACTCCTCAACCACAGCCTGCCGGGCCTTTCGCTGGAGGAAAGGGTAGAGATCATGCGCCGCCAGCTCACCTGCGACCTCTTCCTCAGCGGCACCAACGCCGTCACCCTCTCCGGTTTTCTCGTCAACATCGACGCCACCGGCAACCGGGCCGGCTCCATGTTCTTCGGTCCGAAAAAGGTGATCGTGGTGGCGGGGCGGAACAAGCTGGTGGACGGTGATATCAACGCCGCCATCAAGCGGATCAAGGACTGCGCCACTCCGGCCAACGCCAGACGGCTTAATTACAATACTCCCTGCGCCAAGACCGGTTTCTGCTGTGACTGCAATTCGCCGGAACGGCTCTGCCGGGTTACCACCATCATTGACCGCAAGCCGCGTCTCACCGACGTCCGGGTACTGGTGGTGAATGAGGACATGGGGTTGTAAGCCTTGCTCATCCGTGCCCTTGTCGATATTCTCTTTCCCCCCCTCTGTCATCTCTGCAAGACCTTCATTGCCGACGCCGGCGACATTCACCTCTGTCCCGGCTGCCAGGAGAAGATCATTCCGCTCAGCTCTCCCCTCTGCCCGGTCTGCGGAGTGCCGTTTGCTACCGAGAACGGCATCGATCATCACTGCGGGCCTTGCCGCGCCCATCCCCCGGCCTATGTCGCAGCCCGTGCCGCCGTTGTATTCAGCGGCCCGGTGCAGGAGCTCATCCACCGTTTCAAATACGGGCACAAGGTTCACCTCTGCCGGCCGCTGGGGCTCCTCACGGCACGGCAGCTGGCCGGTTTTGCAGCGGAGGCTGCGGCCGATCTCGTCATGCCGGTTCCGCTCCATAAGAAAAGGCTCCGTTGGCGCGGTTACAACCAGGCGGCGCTGCTCGCCGGGAGTTTGGCGAAACAGTGGCGGTTGCCTTTGGTGCGCCAGAACCTGCGTCGTGTCCGCTGGACTGAACCGCAGGTTAACCTCGCCGCCGGTGAGCGGGAGCTGAATGTACGGGGGGCGTTTGCCGTCTCGAACCGGAACGCTGTTGCCGGGAAGCGCATCATCCTCGTGGATGACGTCTTCACCACCGGCAGTACGGTTGCAGAATGCGCCAGAACCCTCAATCGTGCCGGCGCTGAGGCGGTTTTCATCGTTACTGTGGCGCGAGCCGTCTGAGAATTTGGCACAAAACCATTGACATCATCTAATTGTGAGGGTATAGATTTAGCCAGATTTATTATTATTTTTTGGGGAGGTAGAGTATGAAGAAAGTTTTAGCAGTTGCCTTGATGGTTGCATTTGCTACATCGGCTGCGTTTGCCGCCGACACGGTTGTCATGAAGGCCAAAAACGGAGACGTGACCTTCGATCACAAGAAACACAGCGCCGCTGGTGACTGCAAAGCCTGTCACGGTGAAGCCACCCCCGGTAAACTGACCCTCGGTAAGGATGCTGCGCACAAGCTCTGCAAAGGCTGCCACGAAACCAAGAAGGCCGGCCCGACCAAATGTGGCGAATGCCACAAGAAGTAGAGAAGGCATTGTCCGCAAAAAGGCCCCGTTCGGGGCCTTTTTTTATTTCTTGATTGGTTCTGCTGCATGGCGGCTTGCGTGCTCTGTCCCGGTTTTAGTCGGCAGCAGCCAGCCCGGTATGGCACAAGGCCACTTTTACTTGTAAAACAGTATTTTATTTGCTATGGTGCGGACAGTATCTCGAAAGCGGCAAAGCCGCATCGGCTCAGGAGAAACCATGGCAAACTCATTTGATTTCAAGAAATTGCGCCGTCTAATTAAAATATATGGAGTAGTTCAGATACTTCTTATCGGTCTGTTGATATTAATGGCCGTGTACTTCCAGGCAGGACTACAAGCAAAGGGAATGCCGCAGCTGTTCATGAAAAGCGTCATCGCCACGCTGGCGATCCAGCTTGCCCTCTTCTATCCCATCTATAAATTTGCCTCCGGTCAGGCGAAGCGGGAGGTCGAATCCTGTGCCGACAACCTTACTGCTGAGGAAATGAAGTCATTTCGCACGAGTCGTCTGATTGGGGACATGATCAAAGCTGCCGTCTTCATCTTCTTTATCACCTTCATCCTGCGGGCGCCGGTGAATCTCTTCGTTTACAGTCTCATCTACTTCTCGTTCATCCTGACCACCCTCAGCTATTTTCAATGCTACAACTTCGCCGCGAAAAAAGGGATGAAGGAGAAGGAACCGGCCGTCAAGGGTTAAAGAACGCCGCCATCATCCCGAACACCTCTTCCCTGCACCCTTTGCTCACCGGGGCGCCGGGAAGAGAACGGAGAAATATCCTCCCGTAGTTTTTCGACAGCACCCTGCTGTCGAGGATCAGCACCGCCCCCCGGTCTTCCTTGCTCCGTATCAGTCTGCCGAATCCCTGCTTGAATTTGATTACTGCCTGGGGGACGGTGTATTCCATGAAGGGGTCACCCCCCTGCGCGGCGATATGCTCGGCCCGCGCTTCCAGGATCGGCTCCGTCGGCACCCGAAACGGCAGACGTGTGATTACCACCAGTTCCAGAGCCTTTCCCTTGACATCAACCCCCTCCCAGAAGGAATCGGTGCCGAAGAGCACGGCATTTTGCGCCTTTTTAAACTGGGAGAGGAGCAGGTGCCGGTTGATCTCCCCCTGGCGCATCGGGGTCATCCCCGCTTTTTTCAGCGGTTCCGCCAGATGATTATAAACGCGGCTGAGCAGGTCGTAGGAGGTAAAGAGGACGAACGCCCGCCCTTGGGAGATGGCGAGCCCGCGCAGCAGATACTCCTTGAGGGCCGCTTCGAAACCGGCAGCGGTGGGCTCGGGAATATCGGCGGGAATGCCGACGAATGCCTGATGCGCATAGTCGAAGGGGGAGGCGAGCAGCAGTTCCGTAAGCCGCGCCCGTTCAACGAGATTTGCGCCGATCCTTTTTTCCAGATAGTCGAAGCGTTCCCCCACCGCCAGGGTGGCCGAGGTGACGACAATGGTCTTGAACTTGTCGAGGATGACCGACTTGATGGATTCCGCCACCTCAAGGGGGGAGGAGCAGAGCTTTACCACCATCCCCTTTGCCCCTTTTTTCAGCTCGAACCAGCGGCAGAAACCTTCCTCGCGGCCGATGAAAAAAAGAAGATTTTCGCATACCGTTTCCAGCCTTCCTTTTACCCCCTTCAGGTCCACCAGGTTTCCGGCCAGCTTTTCCACCACCCTGTCGGGGAGCTTTTCGCATGCCTTGAGAAAGCTTCGCAGTGCCGCAGCATAATCGGCCAGTTCCGCGCAGAGTTCCTTCACTGTTTGTTCCACCTCCAGCCAGAAAGCGCTTGCATAGAGGCGCGGGGTGAGGCGCAGCTTCAACTCCTCTTTCTTTTCCCGGTCACGCTTGAGATGGGCGACAAGCGCCGTGCCGATGATGTCCATGGAGCGGTTTATGCCGTCGCTGATGGCGGCTCGCCGGGGGATGAGCCGCCCTTCGAGGATGCCGGCTACCTCCATGTAGATATCGTCGAGCGCCTCCGGCACTTCGCGGGAAAGCTGGGCTGAAAGCAGCGGGAAAAGCCCGCGCTGAGCCTTGCGCGGGTGCTGCAGTTTGGCGAGCAGCTTCAGGAGGCCGTTGCGGGAAACCTGGGCGGAGAGGAAGCTCGTCGCCACATCCTCCAGGTGATGCCCCTCGTCGAAAATCAGCCGCTCAAAGGGTGGGAGGATGGCGGTGGAGCCGTAGCCGGTCTCCTGGCGGACGGCCACATCCGCCAGGAGCAGGGCATGGTTCACCACCAGCAGGTCGGCGCTGGAGGCTTCCCGGCGTGCCTTGTAGAAGAAGCAGCGCGTGTAGTGGGGACACTTGACCCTGCCGCACTGGTCGGCCTCGCAGGCGATCTCTTCCCAGCTTTCATCCCGGGGGATAAAGGAGAGGTCGCTCCTGCACCCCTCGCCGGTTTTCAGGCTCCAGTCGATAATCGTCTCAAGTTCACCGGTCGCCTCATCCTTGAACAGGGACGGCTCGGCTTTTACGGTATCGAGTTTCCTCAGGCAGAGGTAATTGGAACGCCCCTTGACCAGAACAGCCCGGAAGTCGAGACCGCCCTGCTTCTGGAGGAAGGGGATGTCCTTTTTGATCAACTGTTCCTGGAGATTGATGGTGTTGGTGGAGATAACCACCCGCTCCCGGTTGCGGATGGCCCAGAGGAGGGCGGGGAGGAGATAGGCGAGGGATTTGCCGGTGCCGGTTCCCGCTTCAATGACCGCGATACGCTCCTCATTGAACGCCTCGGCCACGGCAAAGGCCATCCGGGTCTGCTCGGTACGGTATTCGTAGCCTTTCAGCTGCTGGGCGAGGACACCGGCGGGAGCGTACCAGCGTTCGATCTCCGGGTAGGAGAGGCGCTCCACCGCGGTTCGGGCAAACGGGGTTACCGCCTGGTAGCAGCGCTCCGCCCCGTTATCGATGATGTAGAAACCGACCCCCTGGTTACCAAGCAGGGAAGCGATCTCCAGGTCAGCCCGTGAAGGGGTGAGGACCCCGGAGGGGTGATTGTGGATCACGACATCGCCGAACGAGGCGGCGATCATGATTGCCGCCACCGCATCGCGGTTTCCCCTGGCCAGCGGCTCCGCATCGATGACGACCTTCGCCTCGTCGGTGCGGCCGAGAAAAAAGACCTCGTTGCCGCCCGCCTCGGCAATCGCTTCACGGAGCTGCTGCACGGTCTTTTCGGAAAAATAACGCTTCATTGCCAGAGAAGATACAATCTTTGCCTGCCAGCTGCAATGAAAAAAGGGGTGGAACAGGTCCACCCCTTTTTGTGCCGACTGCTGCATGCACCGTCTGCTCGTCTACTTCTTGTGGCACTCACCGCACTTGGTCGGCCCGGCCTTCTTGGTTTCGTGGCAGCCTTTGCAGAGCTTGTGCGCAGCATCCTTGTCGAGGGTCAGTTTAACGGGGGTACCTTCACCGTGACAGGCTTTGCAGTCCCCGCCGGCGCTGTGTTTCTTGTGATCGAAGGTAACGTCTCCGTTTTTCGCCTTCAAGACAACCGTGTCGGCGGCCAGCGCCGTCCCGGCGGCGAAGATGGTGAGTGCCATTGCTGCGATGATTCTTTTCATGTTCGTTCTCCTTTTTTGGGTTGGTTTTGCGACCAGGTGTGCTAAAAATAGCATACACATCGGGGTGTCGCTATGGACATCTATAGCAATGCCAGCCGATGTCGGGTCCATGGTAGCGACATATTGCAGGGTCGAAACGTTAAAAAGGCAAATGAAATCAGGTGATAACCTGATAGAATACTCTCTATGGAAAATGCAGCGGAAAAAACCGATAAATCATTGCTGGCCGGCGTCTCTATCGACGGGACAGCGATAAAAACCATCCGGGAAACAAAGAAGCTCACCCAGCTCTACGTGGCGAGCGTGGTCGGGGTGACCACCGATACCATCTCCCGCTGGGAAAACAACCGCTATCCCACCATCCGCCGCGACAACGCGGAAAAGCTGGCCACAGCCCTGGAAGTGGGGCTTGCGGAGATTCTCCGCCAGGAGCTTGTTGCGCCGGAGGAGGAGGCTGCCCCGCCCGCTGAGCCGGCCAGGCGAAGTCGCCGCGCAATTGTCTGCGCCTCCCTTGCCTTGGTTCTTGCCGCAGGGGTGGCGTACTTCTTTTTCAACCCGTCCGCCACCCCGACGGCGGTCAGGCAGGTTCCCCGTTACGCTGCCCCCGGCGAGCTCATCCCCGTCCAGATCAAGGTGACGCGGAGGGATACCGGCAGCAGAGGCTTCATCATCAAGGAAAGGCTTCCCCCCGGTTGGCGGCTCGTCAATGCCGCTCCGGCTGCCGCGTCGGGCGAACCCACCGCCGAAGAGGTAAAGTGGCTTATCCCCGGCGGCAACGGCCCGGTCACCGTTTCCTATACCGTCAGGATCGCGGCCGCGGCAGCCGTCGAGCAGAAGGCCGCCCTTGCCGGCAAGATCATCGTCCATAGCGGCGGCATCAGCCGCACCGAGGCAATTGGCGGCGATTACAACGTGGTTGTCGGCGCCTACCACTGGGCGGATGCCAACGGTGACCGGCGCATCGACGACAATGAAATCATGCCCGCATACTACCTGACAGAAGAGATGAAGGGGTTAGGGCTCGACTGGAAGGGGATCGAAGCCATCTGGAGCGGCAAAGGGTACGGCTGGGACCCGGTAAAGAAGATATTTGTCGTGGTCAAATAGGAATGGCATTGCAGGAGAAGCGCTACAAGATATTTTCCGAGGAACTGAAGCGGGTCTTCGGCTGCCGGGTCCAACGGATTTCCGTTGATGCGGGGTTCAGCTGCCCGAACCGGGACGGAACCGTGGGGAGCAGTGGCTGTATCTACTGCGGTGGCGCCGGCTCCGGTTCGTTCGGCATCGTCCGGGGGGCTTCCGTAAGCGAGCAGCTTGAGCACGGCAAAGAAGTTATGGTGCGGAAATACAAGGCGCAGAAATTCATCGCCTACTTCCAGCCCTATTCCAACACCTATGCCCCGCTGGAACGGCTGCGCGCTCTTTATGACGAGGCCCTGAAGGTAGAGGATGTGGTCGGCCTGATCGTTGGCACTCGCCCGGACTGCCTGCCGGCGGCGACGCTCGATCTGCTTGCCGCATACGGGCAAAGGACCTATTTCTGGCTGGAGCTGGGGTTACAGTCGCCGCTGGACCGCACCCTGCGGTTGATCGGCCGGGGCCATGATTTCGCCAGCTTCGCCGGTGCGGTAAGGGAGTGCAAGGCGCGACAGATCCGGGTCTGCGCCCATATCATCCTCGGCCTTCCCGGTGAAACCCGGGAGGAAATGCTGGCCGGCGCCGGCGTCCTCAACGACCTCGGGGTGGACGGGGTGAAGATCCACCTGCTCCATGTCATGGGGGGTACGAAGCTGGCCGACGACTATCTGCTGGGGAAGGTGAGGGTGATGGAGCGGGATGACTACGTGGGGCTTGTTTGCGACTTCCTCGAGCGGCTGGACCCTTCGATCATCGTCCAGCGCCTTACCGGCGACGGCAACCGTGACCATCTCATCGCGCCGCTCTGGTCGCTGCAGAAGTTCGAGGTGCTCAACACCATCGACAGTGAGCTGGAGCGGCGGGGGAGCCGGCAAGGGAGCAGGGTGGGGGATAGCGGCTACTGATTCATAGTCAAGCCTGCCGTCAGAGAGCAGAGGATTGAAAATTCCCGTGCCGGCGGTTCAATTCCGTCCCTAGCACCACTGGAAATCAAGGCATTGCGATACCGACCGCAAGGCCTTTTTCTTTATTATGCGCTAATAGTGTGCTACCCTTCTCGCGGCCTCACCAGCATTACCCCCCCCGAAATTTATACAACTTGAGCATACGGAGACTCGATGGCAAGACCCAGGAAAGAATCCAACGGCACAGCCGCCAACATAGGGTACGAAGCACAGCTCTGGCAGATGGCCGATGCCCTGCGCGGCAGCATGGATGCCGGCGAGTACAAGCACGTCGTCCTCGGCCTCTTGTTCCTGAAATATATCTCCGATGCCTTTGAGGAGAAGCACGCTCAGCTTGAGGCCGAACGCGCCCAGGGGGCCGATCCAG
>Ga0184615_10000785_pt1 | contig 17174 bp, 14 predicted proteins | sample PLM4_65_coex_FD_133134 | JGI IMG/M metagenome (GOLD analysis project Ga0184615, IMG submission 133134) | Groundwater sediment microbial communities from an aquifer in East River, Colorado, USA - PLM4_65_coex | ecosystem: Environmental > Terrestrial > Soil > Riparian zone | place: USA: East... | reverse complement strand
TCCACCGCCGCCTCGTCCATGCACGCGCCGTAGAAGTCGCCGACCTTCCTGCGATCGGGATCGCTGCCGGGACTCTTCGCGGCGTCCTCGATCAGCTCCTTGAGCAACTCCTGGTTGCGCTCGTGGATCACCGAGAAGGAACGCACCCATTCGGTCTCGTCGGCCGGCAGCTCGACCTGGTCGAGCCAGCCGCCACAGGCGAAACGGTAGAAATCGGCGCACGGGTCGGCCGTGCGGTCGAGCGAACGCTGGACGGAGACTGAAATATCTTCGATCGACAGGTTGGTGCCGGCCGGAGCGTCGCCGGCCACTTTCGGGGCGACGGCGAGGGCCGGGGAGGCGAGAGCGGCAATGAACAGCAGGGCACAGATCGGGCGCATGGAGATCTCCTCGAGGAATTCTACGTCGCAGCTCGCCGGAGGTTCTCGCTTACGCGGGTAGTCCTTTCGCCAGGACCTCTTCCATCGCACCGCGGAAGCGGTCGATCTCCCCGGGGAGCGTGTAGACGCTCGGGGTGACGCGGATGCCTTCGAACTCGGCGTGCTGGATCGCGACGACGAAGATCCGCTGCCGGTTCCACAGGTGCTGGGCAAGCTTGGCGGAGTCGACGCCCTGGATCTGGACGGTGGCGACGCCGCAGGCGAAACGGGGGTCGAGGCTGGTGTGGAGCAGCACCCGCCGGTCTTCCACCAGTGGCCGGGCCCAGCGGTCGCGCAAAAAGCGCAGGCGCGCGGCCTTCCTCTCCGCTCCTACCCCCGAGTGGAAGGCGACCGCTTCGGCGATCGCCAGGATGTTCGCCGCCGGATGGGTGCCGATCTCCTCGAACTTGCGGATGTCGGCGTCCATTTCGACCGGCGCCGCCATGAGCGGCCAGAGCCCGCGGATCCGGTCGCGCCGGACGAAGAGCATGCCGGTGCCGTGGGGCGCGAAGAGCCACTTGTGGAGGCTGGTGGCGTAGTAGTCGCATTCGAGGTCGGCGTGGGCGAAAGGAAAGTGCGCGAAGGCGTGCGCGCCGTCGACGACCACCGGAAGGCCGTGCTCGCGGCCGAGCCGGACGATCTCGCGGATCGGCAGGATCTGGCCGGTGATGTTGATCACATGGCTCGCCAGGATCATGCGCGTGCGCGCGGTGAGATTCCGCCGGTAGAGCTCGACGATCTCCTCCGGCGTCTCGCAGGGGATCGGAATCGCAAACGTCTTGAGCACGATCCCGTCGCGGCGCTCGCGCTGGCGGAGGGTGGTCAGCATGCGCGGATAGTCCTGCGTCGTGGTCAGCACCTCATCGCCGGGTGCGAAATCGACGCCACACAGACAGTTCTCCAGCCCCTCCGAGGCGTTGCGCACGATCGCGAGCTCTTCGCCGTCACAGCCGAAGAGAGCGGCAAGCTGCTGGCGAACGCCCTCCTTCTGTGGCTCCTGCAGCTGCCACAGGGTGTAGGCGGTCGCGGTGTTGGCGACGTCGAGGTGACGCTTCATCGCCTCCTGGACGACGCGCGGCGACGGCGAAACCCCGCCGTTGTTGAGGTTGAGAATCGTCCGGTCGGGCGTGAACGCCTGCTGGACCTCGAACCAGAAACTCTCGTCGGAGGCTGCGGCAAGCGGGTCTCCGGCGCGCTCACCGGCGGCCGCCAGACGCGCGAACGCCGCCGCGGGATCGAACCCCACGGCAGCCATCGCCGTGAGGGCGGCGCCCGCCGGCAGCATGAGCTCGCAGAAGACCTCGCGGCGGGTGCGCTGGGTCGACTCCTGCGAGAGCTCTTGAACCGGTGTGGCGCGGCGCGCAGGCGGCGCGAGACTCATGTCGGACCTCCTACTGGAAGATGCTGATCCCCGACTGACCGAGGAGCCAGTAGAGGAGAAGAAAGACGAGAATGGCGCCGCAGCCGCAGCCGCCGGTGAGCTTCTTCGCGCCCCAACCTGCGGCGAGACCCCGTACCAGTTTGCTCACGGCGTTTCCTCCTCGATCGAGTCAGTCTGACCGAGCCGCACCGGGAGTTGCAAGCGCCGGCGCAAGGGCCGACTTTTCCCGGCTGTCGACAGCCTGGGCGGCGCCCCGTGCCATGATTCACAGTTCGGAGGACTCCATGTCGACCCGCTCTTCGCTCTTCGCCGCATTTTTCTCCGGCGCTGCACTCTTCGCGTTCACCGCCGTTGCCGCCGCCCCGCCCACCGCCGAGGAGACCCGCCTCCTCGGTTTCCCGGCCGAGGCCGGGCGTGCCGAGCTCGAACGCGAGCACGCCTTCGACTCCCATATCTCGACCGCCGAGCTCCGTGCATGGCTGGAGCATCTCGCAGCGCGACCGCACCATGTCGGTTCGAAGTGGGGGCGCGCGAACGCCGAGTGGATGCGGGATCTCCTGGCGAGCTGGGGCTACGAGGCGCGGATCGAGACTTTCGACGTTCTCTTTCCGACTCCGAAACTGCGCTCCCTCGAGCTCGTCGCTCCGACCCGCTACCGCGCCAGGCTCGATGAGGGCTCGCTCGCCGAGGATGCGACGTCCGGACAGAAGAAGGAGCAGCTGCCGGGTTACAACGTCTATTCGGTCGACGGCGACGTCGAAGGCGAGCTGGTCTATGTCAACTACGGTGTGCCGGCGGACTACGACGAGCTCGCGCAGCACGGCATCGCGGTGCGCGGCAAGATCGTGCTGGCGCGCTACGGCGGATCTTGGCGCGGCATCAAGCCGAAGGTCGCGGCCGAGCACGGCGCCATCGGCTGCGTGATTTTTTCCGATCCATCGGGCGACGGCTACGCGCAGGGCGACGTTTGGCCGCAAGGCGGCTGGCGGGCGCGCGACTCGGTTCAGCGCGGCTCGGTGGCCGACATGCCGCTCTACGCGGGCGATCCGCTCACCCCGGGGGTCGGCGCCACGAAGGCAGCCGTGCGCCTGGCGATTGCTGACGCGAAGACGCTGACCCGGATCCCCGTGCTGCCGATCTCCTACGGCGACGCCGAGCCGCTGCTCGCGGCGCTCGGCGGTCCGATGTCGCCAGCGGGCTGGCGCGGCGCCCTGCCGCTGCCGTACCGCTTGGGTCCGGGCCCCGCCCGGGTCCGGCTCAAGGTGGCTTTCGACTGGAGCCTGGCGCCGGTGCACAACGTCATCGCCGTCCTCAAGGGCTCCGAGCTTCCGGACGAGTGGATCGTGCGCGGCAATCATCACGATGCCTGGGTCAACGGCGCCGCGGATCCGGTCTCGGGCCTGGTCGCGCTCCTCGCCGAGGCCAAGGCGGTCGGCGCGCTCGCCGCCAGCGGATTCCACCCCCGGCGGACTCTCGTCTACGCGGCCTGGGACGGCGAGGAGCCGGGGCTCCTCGGCTCCACCGAGTGGGCCGAAACGCACCTCGCGGAGCTCCGCGACAAGGCGGTCGCCTACCTCAACACTGATTCGGTGACGCGCGGTTTCTTCCAGGCGGCCGGCTCGCATTCGCTCGAGCGCTTCGTCAACGAGGTCGGCCGGGCCGTCCTCGACCCGGAGCGCGGCGTCTCGGTGCTCGAACGTTCGCGCGCCGCCGCGATTGCGCAGGGGGACGAGAAGGAGCGCGCCAAGATGCGCGGCCGGAGCGATCTGCGGATCGGCGCTCTGGGCTCCGGCTCGGACTTCACGCCCTTTCTCCAGCATGTCGGCGTCGCCGCGCTCAATGTCGATTTCGGCGGCGAGGAGCAATACGGCCAATACCACTCGATCTACGATTCGATCGCCCACTACGAGCGCTTCGGCGATCCCGGCTTCGACTACGTCGCGAAGGCCGCGCAGGTGAACGGCCGGCTGACCCTGCGCCTGTCGGAGGCCGAGGTCCTGCCATTCACGCTCGACCGCGTGACACAGGTGCTCAGCGACTACACGCTCGAGGTTCGCGAGCTTGCCGATCGCCTGCGCAAGGAATCCGAGGAGCGCGGGCTTCTCCTCGCCGGCAAGAACTTCGAGCTGGCCGCCGATCCGCAGCAAACGTTCGTGTCTCCGCCGGCGCTCGACCGCGTGCCGTTCCTCGAGTTCGCGCCGCTCGAGAACGCCGTAGCGCTGTTCGAGCAGGCGACCACCGCGTTCGAAAGCGCCCGCACCGCGGCTGTCGAGCGCGGCCTCTCCGCAGCGCAGAAAGTCGAGCTGAACCGGTTCCTGCGCACCTTCGAGCGCCGGCTGTTGAGCGACGACGGCCTCCCCGGCCGACCCTGGTACCGCCATCAGATCTATGCCCCGGGTCAGTACACCGGCTACGGCGTGAAGACCCTGCCGGCGATCCGCGAGGCGATCGAGCTGCGCCACTGGGACGTAGCGAACACCCAGATCCGCCGCATCGCGGCCCTCCTCGACGCCGCCCGCAGCGCGATCGAAGCGATAACGGCTACGCTACAGGCTGCATAGGTCAGAAGTGATCTGCCCAACAGGTTGTGCTACTCTGCTTCGGCTCTGTACGCGCCTGCTGCTCTCTCGTCGCGCTCCCTGACGGCCCGATGGCTGTCGTGGTGGGCGTCTCCGCTACCCAGCCGAGGACGATGAGCCACCTGCCGCCGATTCTTCTCGTCGACGACAGCGCGGACGATCGTGAGCTGCTCTCCCTGCTGCTGCGCGGTGCCTTCGGCGAGGTCCTGATCGAGGAGGCGGCCGATGCGGCGGCGCTCGCCCGGGCGCTTTCGTCGGGACGCTTTGGCGCCGTCCTTGCCGAGCATGATCTACCCTGGATCCGGTCGGGCGATCTCCTGCGTCTGATTCACGACCTCCGACCGGAATGTCCGGTGCTGGTGGTCACGAGTCGTCCCATCGAGCGGGTCGCCGCCGAGATCGTGCATCTCGCCCCCGATGCGCTGATCCCGAAGAACGCCAGCGGACTCGTCGGGTTGCCGCGCGCGTTGCGCGCGGCGCTGCTTGCGGCGCGCCGCCGCTCGGAGGCTGCGGGCGCGGACCCGGCGTCACGCCGCCTGCTCGACGCGCTGCCCGCCGGCGTCTTTCTGGTCTCCGCACAAGGAACGGTTGAAGACGCGAATCCCGCGCTGGCCAGGCTCCTCGGCTTCGAGAGCGCCGCGGACTGCGTCCAGCGTTCGTTCGCCGCGCTCTTCGCCGCCGCCGCGGAAGCCGAGGCGCTGCTCACGCGGATCGCCGACGGGGAGAGCGTCACCGCGTCCGCGGTCCGCTTGCGCCACAGCGACGGCACGAGCGTTCCGGCCGAGATCTCGCTGTGGCGCGCTCCCGGGGGCGCCGGCGCGCTCCAGGGGATGGTCGCGTCGCGCGCCGCGGGAGGGGCCGTGGAGTCGACCCTCGCCGAGCGCACCGCGGCCCTGGCACGCTCGAAGGCGGAGCTCGAAGAGATGGCCTACGTCGTGTCGCACGATCTGCGCCAGCCACTTACGCAGGTCGTGCGCTTTCTCGATCTGTTCGCCGAAGAGTCCGCCGGGCGTTCCGGCAAAGAGGGCACGCGGCTGCTCGATCAGGCACGCGCCAGCGCTGCCCGCCTCGAAGAGATGGTGGACGCCGTGCTGCGTTTGGCACGGATCGAGAGTCGGAAAGAGAGCTTCACCCAAGTGGATCTCGACGCACTGGTCGCTCGCGTCGTCGGCCGGCTGGAGCCGGAACGCGCGGCGCTCGACGGCCGGATCGATCGCGGCGCGCTCCCCGCGGTGCTCGGCGACGAGACGCAACTCGAGTTGCTCTTCCAGAACCTGCTCGACAACGCCCTCAAGTTCCACGCTGCCGATCCGCCCAGGGTCCGGATCGACTGCGAAGAAGAAGAGGGCTCTTGGCACGTTCGCATACAGGACAACGGAGCTGGCATCCCGGCTCAGGACGACGAGCGGATCTTCGCCCTTTTCCAGCGCCTCCACACCGCCAACGAGGCACCCGGCACCGGCATCGGTCTCGCCCTCTGCCGCCGCGTGGTCGCGCACCACGGCGGCCGAATTTGGGTCGAGTCGCGCCCCGGCGAAGGCTCCATCTTCCATTTCACTCTCGCCCGCCGCCCGGCAGCGAGCCCCGACGAGTCGAGAGGTTCAAGTCGATGATCCAGGATCGCCGCCCGACCGTTCTCATGATCGAGGACGATGACGCCGACGCGACGCTCATCCGCCTGCTGCTGTCTCGCACCGGGCTCGGATGCAGCGTCGAGCTCCGCGACCGGCTGGCGCTCGCCCTCGAGCGCCTCGAAGAAGGGGGCGTCGATGTCGTGCTGCTCGACTTCTCGCTTCCCGACAGCGTCGGATTGGATTCCTACTGGGCGTTGCGCGACCGGCACCCCGAGGTTCCGGTGATCGTCCTCACCAGCCTCGACGACGACAACCTCGCTCTGCGGGCGGTGGCGGACGGGGCACAGGACTACCTCGTCAAGCGGCAGGTCGACGCGCCGCTCCTGGCGCGCGCCATCCGCTACGCGATCGAGCGCCATCGGAGTGAGTTGGCGCTGCGCGAAAGCGAACAACGCTACGCGCTCGCGATGCAGGGCGCCAACGACGGCATCTGGGATTGGGACCTGGCTCAGGGCCGGGTCTTTCTTTCGCCGCGTTGGAAAGCGATGCTGGGTTTCGGCGAAGGCGAGCTCGATGCCCGTCCCGAAAGCTGGTTCGCCTGCGTCGCCGACGGCGACCGGGAAAAACTCCGGGCCGCCTTCGACGCTGCCGCCTCCGCCGGCTCTTCCCACGTCGCCCTGGAGCATCGCATGCGCTGCCGCGACAGCGCGCCGCTGTGGGTCGCCACCCGCGGCGCACTGGTGCGCGACAGTCGGGGCCAAGTGATTCGCATGGCGGGTTCGATGACCGACATCTCGGCCCGCAAGCGCGCCGAGGAGCAACTCGTGCATGACGCCTTCCACGACGGGTTGACCGGCCTCGCCAATCGCAGTCTCTTCCTGGATCGCGTCGGCAAGGCGCTCTCGGCGCTGCCGCGCGAGCATCAGGGGACCTTTGCCGTGCTGTTTCTGGATCTCGACCGCTTCAAGACGATCAACGACAGCCTCGGCCATTCGGTCGGCGACCTCCTGCTGGTGGCGATCGCACGAAGGCTCGAAAAGCTCATGCGGCCGTCCGACACCGTTGCCCGGCTCGGCGGGGACGAGTTCGCCGTGCTCGCCTTCGGCGTGCGCGAAGGATCCGACGCCGTTCACATCGCCGAACGCGTCCAAAGAAGCCTGGTGGCGCCGTTCGACATCGCCGCGCAACAGGTCCACATCACGGCGTCGATCGGCATCGCGCTCCCCGAGCTCGACGGAGCGAGCGCCGATGGACTCCTGCGCGACGCCGATCTCGCCATGTATCGCGCCAAGGCCTCCGGGCCGGGACGCTACGAGGTCTTCGACCTCGAGCTCCACCGTGCCACGGTGCAGCTGCTCAAGCTCGAAACCGAGCTCCGCCGGGGCGTAGCCGCGGGAGACTTCGTGATGCACTACCAGCCGATCATCTCGCTCACCAGCGGCCGCATCGCCGGGTTCGAGGCGCTCACCCGCTGGCAGCATCCCGAACGCGGCCTCGTCTCCCCGACGCACTTCATCGCTCTCGCCGAGGAGACCGGGCTGATCGTCCAGCTCGGCTGGCTGGTGCTCGAACGGGCCTGCCACCAGGCCTGCCTCTGGCAGGAGCTCTTCCCGACCGACCCGCCCTACTTCATGAGCGTCAACGTCTCGGGCAAGCTTTTCGCCCAGGACGGCGCGGTCGAGCAGTTGCTGAAGATTCTCGAAGCTTCGCGGCTGCCGCCGGAAAGTCTTCGCCTCGAGGTCACCGAGAGCGTCGTTCTGCAGCATGGCGACGAGGTGATGCGCCGCCTGCGACTGCTGCGCGACTTCGGCGTGCAATTGTCGATCGACGATTTCGGCACCGGCTACTCGTCGCTCTCCTATCTGCAGCGATTTCGCTACGACGAGCTCAAGATCGACCGCTCCTTCGTGCGCGACATCGCAGGTGCCGATTCGCTGGCCATCGTGGAGACCATTCTCTCGCTCGCCACTCACCTCGGCATCGGCGTGGTCGCCGAGGGCATCGAAACGGCGGAGCAGCTCGCCCATCTGCGGAATCTCGGCTGCCCGCTCGGCCAGGGCTTCTGGTTCGCGCAACCTCTCGCCCCGCAAGCGGCCGAGGAGCTCCTGGCCTCGAACGCCCGCTGGTAGCTCGGAGGACACGGCATTGAACCTCCGGCAACGACGGCAACGCGGCGCAGAGCCTTATGCGCTCGGCTCTGTCGGCGTCAGCCGATGAGCGCAAGGGGCATCACTCACCGGCTGAGAGTCGTCCTCGAAATGATCAGGTTCGAGCACACGTTGTTCGCGCTGCCGTTTGCTCTCCTGGGGATGCTGCTCGCGGCGGGGGGGTGGCCGGAGGCCCGGGTGGTCCTGTGGATCGTCGTCGCGATGGTCGGGGCGCGGTCGGCGGCGATGGGGTGGAACCGGCTGGTCGACCGCGAGATCGATGCGGACAATCCGCGTACCGCCATGCGGGCGTTGCCGGCGGGGTTGGTCTCGCCGGCGTTCGTGGCGGTCTTCGTCGTCGCCAGCCTCGGCCTCCTGGTGCTTGCCTCCTGGCGGCTGAATCCGCTCTGCCTCGCGCTCGCGCCGGTCGCGATCGTCGTTCTCCTCGGCTACAGCTACACCAAGCGCTTCACCTGGACGGCCCATCTCGCCCTGGGACTCGCCCTCGCCGGGGCGCCGCTCGGCGCCTGGCTCGCGGTAACCGGTGGCTTCGCGCCCACCCCGTTCGTGCTCGCCGGTGTCGTCGTCACCTGGGTGGCCGGATTCGATGTCCTCTACGCCCTGCAGGACGAGGACTTCGACCGCGCGCGCGGCCTGGCGTCGATTCCGGCGCGTTTCGGTTCCGGCGCGGCGTTGGCGATTTCGGCGGCGCTGCACCTCGTGACCCTGGCGCTCCTCGCAGCGCTGCCGTTCGTCTATCCGCCGGGGCTCGGAGCGAGCTACTGGGTCGGCGTCGCCGGCTGCGCGGCGCTTCTCGCCTACCAGCACGCGATCGTCCGTCCCGGCGACCTGTCGCGCTTGAATGCCGCCTTCTTCATCGCCAACGGTGTCCTCGCGCTCTGGCTCCTCGCGGCGACGGCGCTGGACATTCTTCTCCGGTAAGCTCGCACGGTAGCGATGAGCGCCGACCTGCATCTTCTGGGGCGCCTGGCCGTCCACTACAAGCTGCTCTCCACCGAGCAGCTCGCCGAATCGACCCGCGCCCAGGCACGCAGCGCCGAACCCCGGCCGCTGGGCGAGCTGTGGATCGACGCCGGTTATCTGACGCGCGCTCAGCTCGAGAAACTCCTGGCGGTGCAGCGCGAGGTGGTCGCGAAGCAGAGCGGGCAGACTGCAGCGCCGCTCATTCAGCCCGCGCCCGCGGTCGATCTCGAGCAAACGGCGACCGGCGAGATCTCGACCCGTGCGGGCAAGCGCATCGATCGCATCCTCGAGTACGCCGTCTCGCAGCGCGCCAGCGACGTGCACATCATGAGTGGCGAGCGCGTCCTCCTGCGGCGTGACGGGCAGCTCGCCTTCGCCGGTGACGCGCCGCTCGAGCGCGGCCAGATCGAACGTCTCGTCGCCGAAGTCCTCGATCCGCGGTCGCGCGAGCTGCTCGATCGCGACGGCCAGACCGATTTTTCCTGGACGATCGCCGGGCGGGCGCGTTTCCGCGGCAACGCCTATCGTCACCAGCAGGGATTCGGCCTGGTGCTGCGTGCGATCGCCCTCGAGATTCCCACTCTCGCCAGCCTCGGCCTGCCGACGACGCTCGCCAAGCTCACCAACCACAATCAGGGACTGGTCCTGCTCACCGGTCCGGCCGGTTGCGGCAAGTCGTCGACGCTCGCCGCCCTCGTGCGGCTGATCAACGAGGAGCGCCAGGATCACATCGTCACCGTCGAGGATCCGATCGAATACCTGCACACGCCGCTGCGCTGCGTCGTCAATCAGCGCCAGGTGGGACGCGACACCGGCAGCTTCGCTCGCGCTCTCAAGGCCGCCCTGCGTGAGGATCCGGACGTCATCGCGATCGGCGAGCTGCGCGATCTCGAGACTATCTCGCTCGCGCTCACCGCCGCGGAGACGGGGCATCTGGTCCTTGCGACGCTGCACACCGGCAGCGCCGTCCGCACGGTGGACCGCGTCGTCGGCTCGTATCCGTCGAACCAGCAGGCCCAGATCCGGACGATGCTTTCGGAATCGCTGCGCGCCGTGGTCTCGCAACGTCTCGTGCGCCGCGCCGACGGCAGCGGGCGCGTGCCGGCGCTCGAGGTGCTCCTCGGCACTCGTGCGGTCTCGAACCTCATCCGCGAGTCGAAGACCTTCCAGATCCGTTCGATCCTCCAGACCGGCGGTTCCCAGGGCATGTGCCTGCTCGACATCTCGCTCGCGCGCCTCGTCAGGGAGGGCATCGTCAGCCGCGAAGAAGCGCTCTTGCATGCCGACGATTCGAAGCTCCTGCCGGCCGCCGTGGCCAGCGGCGCGCCGGCCGTACCTCCTGGAACCCCCGTCGCGGGCGACACTTGAGCAACGATCGCATGGGCCACCTTCACGAGCTGCTGCGCGCCACCCGGGAGAGCGGGAGCTCCGACCTCCACCTCGTATCGGGGATCGCGCCGCGGGTCCGGCTGAACGGCGCCCTCGTTCCTCTCGCGGGCGGAGTCGAGCTCACGGCGGAGGCGCTCGCGACGCTTCTCTGCGAAGGTGTGAGCACCGGGCAATGGCAGGAGTTCCTCGCCTCGGGGGATCTCGACTTCGCCCTCGCGGTGCCCGGAGTGGCGCGCTTTCGCGGCAACTACCTGCGTCAGGAGCGCGGACCCTCGGCGGTTTTTCGCACGATTCCGGAGAAGATCGCGACGCTCGAGGAGCTGGGTCTCCCGCCGGTCCTGGGTCGGCTCGCCGACCTGCGCAGCGGGCTCGTCCTGGTGACCGGGCCGACCGGCTCCGGGAAATCGACCACCCTCGCCGCGATCATCGATCGCATCAACCGCAGCCTCGCGCGCCACATCGTGACGATCGAGGAGCCGGTCGAGTTCGTGCACCAGAATCAGCGCTCGGTTTTTTCCCAGCGTGAAGTCGGAACCGATACGGTGAGCTTCGCGGCGGCGTTGCGCTCGGCCATCCGCCAGGATGCGGACGTCATACTCGTCGGCGAACTGCGCGATCTCGAAACCATTTCACTGGCGCTCAAGGCGGCGGAAATGGGCATGTTGGTTTTCGGAACCCTGCACACCAACAGCGCCTCGAAGACGATCGACCGCCTGATCGACGTCTTCCCGGCCGACGAGCAGCCGCAGGCGCGCCTGTCGCTCGCCGATTCGCTGGCGGCGATCGTCGCGCAGCTGCTGCTCCCCAAGGCCGGCGGCGACGGACGGGTCGCCGCGCACGAGATCCTTCTCAAGACCCCGGCGCTGCCGAACCTCATCCGCGAAGGGAGTATTTCGATGCTGGTCAATCTCATGCAGTCCGGGCGTAGCGAAGGGATGCAGCTCCTGGACGACGCGCTCTTCGGCCTCGTCGAGAGGAAGATCGTGACTCCGCGCGACGCCTATATGAAGGCGCAGGACAAGAACCGCTTCGAGCCGCTCATCGACAAGGAGTAGGCCACCAGAGTCGGCGTATCGTCACGCCGCCGCCACGCCCTTGACATGCCCGTCGGCGATCCTTTCTCTGCCATGAAAGGAGCGCCGACCGCGATGCGCAGTGTTCTCTCGCTCACTCACCTGCAGGAGCTCGAAGTCGGGCTCTGTCTGCGCCTCACGCAGGCACAGCGGCGGCGGAGCGCTCTGCGGTTCTTTCGCGCCGTCTCGCGGGCCGGCGATGGCCTCTTCTGGTTCGCGCTCGCCGGGGCCCTGCCGCTCCTCGCGGGAGCCGCGGCGCTTCCCACGGTCCGCCGGATGGCCGCGGTGGGCATCGCCGCCGCCCTGGTTTCGAAGGTACTCAAGTCGGCAACCGGCAGGCGGCGCCCGTTCCTTGCCCACAGCGGAATCCTGCTCGGCGCGGCGCCGCTCGACCGCTACAGCTTTCCCTCCGGCCACACGCTCCACGCCGTCGCCTTCTCGATCGTCGTCCTCGCCACGTACGGAATCCTTGCCTGCATTCTCGTTCCCTTCACCCTGGCCGTCGCGCTCTCGCGCGTCGTGCTCGGCCTGCACTATCCAACCGACGTCGCGGCCGGCGCCGCCGTCGGCGCGATCCTCGCCGTATTCACCCTCGCACTTTTCTGACCCTCCACTCCCATCCTCGCCGCGCCCCCCTCCCCCTCGATCGCCCCCGCGCCGCTCTCCCCACCTTCGAAGAGCGCCGCGGAGCGGTCCCGCCTGACCGTTCTCTACCTGTCGGACGTTTGCTTCCCGCGCGTCAACGGAGTCTCGACTTCGATCGCGACCTTTCGCCGCGAGCTTGCCCGGCGCGGCCATGTCCTTCCCCTCGTCTGTCCGAGCTATTCGTCCATCCAAATCGAGCCGAATGCGGAGGAGAGGATCGTCCGCCTCTGCGGTCACCGCGTTCCGTTCGATCCCGAGGACCGCTGGGTTTCGTCGCGGCGCTTTCGCGCCGCCGAGCCGCTCTGTCCCCGGTTCGATCTGGTGCACATCCAGACCCCGTTCTCCGCTCATCGCGCGGGGGTCGAGATCGCCCGTCGCCGCGGTGTTCCGGTCCTCGAGACTTACCACACCTACTTCGAGCACTACTTCGAGCACTACCTGCCGCTCCTGCCGGCACCTCTCTGCCGGCGGCTCGCGCGGCGGTTGACCCTCAGGGCGTCCCGTGAGCTCGACCAGATGGTGGTGCCGTCGACGGCGATGCGCAGCGCGCTCCTCGACTACGGTGTGACGACGCCGCTGACCGTCCTCCCGACCGGCGTCCAGAGAGAGTCGCTCGGCGGCGGCGACGGTGCCCGCTTTCGCGCCCGCCACTCGATCGCGGTCGATCGGCCGGTGCTCGTGCATGTCGGGCGCATCGGCCACGAGAAGAACCTGCGCTTCCTGCTGCACGCCTTTGCGCGGGTGGTGCGCGCGCTGCCGACGGCGCTCCTCGTCGTCGCCGGCGAGGGTCCGGCCCGCGCCGAGCTCCAGCGCGAGGTGGGCGTAATCGGCCTCGGCGATCATCTCCTCTGGCTCGGGTATCTCGACCGCGAACGCGAGCTCGCCGACTGCTACCGCGGCGGCGACGCCTTCGTCTTCACTTCGAAGACCGAGACTCAAGGACTGGTGCTGCTCGAGGCCATGGCGCTCGGAGTTCCGGTGGTCGCGCTGGCGGAGATGGGCACCTGCGATCTCCTCCGCGAACGCCGGGGAGCGCTCGTCGCGGCCGACGACCTCGGCGACTTCGCCGGCAACTGCCTGGCACTGCTCCGCGACCCGGAGCTCCGCGCCCGCCTCGCCGCGGAGGGCCCGCTCCTCGCCGCGGAATGGTCGGCGGAGCGCATGGCGGAGCGCCTCGAAGCGCTCTACGTCGCGGTTCTGTCCGCCGCGAGCGCGGCGTCGGCTCGGAGCAGCAGGGACTTGACCGGCAGGTCGTAGCCGCAGGCGGCTTCGCAGAAGCCGGCACAGTGGGCGCAGTGGGCGGCGCGTTCGGCGGCGACAAGCCTGGCGTATGACTCGACACCGCGTTGCTCCTGGCCGTAGTCGTGGAAGTACATCGAGAAGCGCAGGATGTCGGCGATGCGCACGTTGTCCGGACAAGCCGGCTCGCAGGCGTTGCAGAAGCGGCAAACCTCGCGCGAGAAGAGCGCCGCGTATTCGTCCAGTACCGTGAAATCGGCCGCGGCGATCGGGACACCCGACGCCGTGACGTACTCGTCGACCTGCCGGCGGTTCGAAATCGAGATGATCAGGTTCGAGAGCTTCGGATTCGACAGTACCCACTTGAGCGCCGCCTGCTTGAAGCTGGTCTGGCGGTCGCGGAACTTGTCGAGATCGGCGCCTTTCGCGCCGGCGAGCGTCTTCATGGCGATGAAGCCGACCCCCGCAGCCGCGGCGCGATCGATCAGTTGCTGCTGTTCGGGGTAGTCGAGAAAGCTGTAGCGGCAGAGGACGACGTCGAAGAGTCCGGAGTCGATGGCGTAACCCATCACCCCCGGCAGATCGCCGTCGTGGCCGGAGGCCCCGAGAAAACGCGCCTTGCCGGCCTTCTTCGCCGCCTCCCAGGCTTCGAACATCTCGGGGTTCTTCAGCCGTTCGACGCCGGTCCCATCCGAGCGCCGGCCGACTTCGTGGTTGAGCACGATGTCGACATGGTCGGTCCCGAGCCGCCTCAAACTGCCGTCGAGCAGGTCGAGAAAGACCTGTTTCGTCGCCGGCTTGCCCGCGTGATGCGGACACCACTTCGTGGTGAGCACGAACTTGTCGCGGCGGCCCTTCAAGGCCGGGCCGATGGCGCGCTCCGAGGCGCCGCCGCGGTAGCAGGGCGCGGTGTCGACGTAGTTGATGCCGCGCTCGAGGGCGTAGACGAGCACCTCCGGGTCGTCGAGTGGAAAGCCGCCGAAGCCGATCTCCGAGACCCTGAGCCCGGTGCGGCCGAGGGTGCGAAAGCGCATGGTCGAGGCCGGCGGGGGATCAGCCTGGCTGAGCGCGAGGCCCCCGACGACCGCCGCGCCGCCGGCGGTCGCCGCCGCCGCGAGGAGGGTCCGGCGCGAGACCTTCTTCGCCGGCTGCGCGGCGTCCGTCATGAGCGTTCTCCCGGATCAGAATCGCCCGCCGGTTCCACCAGGTCGCGCTTGCCGGGACCGAGCAGGACATAGAGCAGGCAGAGAAAGAAGACCAGCACATAGACCTTGTTGGTGAACCAGAGGAGCTTCCAGAAGGTCCACTCCGGCGCCCGCAGGAAGAGGAAGAACTTCGTCGCGACGACGGCCGACTCAGAGAGCGCCAGCGTCACTCCATAAGCCCGTACGAACCGGTGCCGCCGCCAGAGGCCGACGGCGAGCAGGAGGTGCGCGAGCGGCCAGAGGTCCCACATCACTCCCGCTCCGTGGAGCGCCTGCGGTGCCCCGACCGGCTCGACTGTCAGCACGAGCGAGAGCTCGAAGAGGAGCGGCACGAGGACCTTCACGACCACCGTCCAGGTGACCATCACCACGAGCCCGACAACCGTGGCGACGACCCACCGCGGCTGCGGCCGTTCGTTCACGCGGCGGACCTCCTGCCGCGCAGGGCGCGAGCGAGGAGGAGCGCCGCGACGAGCGGCGACGCGGCGCGCAGCAGGTAGAAGCTGTCGATGCTGGTGACGTAATTGGCGCTGGGAAAGACCGGCGCCAGCCAATCGGCGACGAGGAAGAAATCGACGAAGGCGAGCGTGCCGCGATAGAGGCCGGCCGCGACCAGCCCGGAGGCGCGATAAAGCATCGTACAGCCGACCTCGCGGGCGAAAGCGGTCGTGAGCGCCGCAGCGACGAAGTCCGGCTCGCTCCACGAGAAGCCGGGAGCGATCGTCGGCAGGGCGAGCGCCGTGCCACAGAGCAGTGCGAGTGCCCACGCGGCGCGTGTACCCCAGCTCTCCTCGGCGACCCGGAAGAGCTGGCCACGCAGCGTCCGCTCGTAGAACCGAATCGAAACCAGCACCAGGAGCGGCAGCGCCCAGAGCGCGGTCACTCCTCGGCTCGCGGCGAGTTGCTGGTCGCCGTAGGTGAAGGTGAGCCAGCCGAGCCGGTAGCCGATCCCGATCGGCGCCAGATCGACGGCCATCGCCACCCCGATCCAGACCAGCAGACGCGGCAACCGGACACCCGGGCCGGACACCACCTGCGACGCTTCGACCGGGCTCGGACGCGATCCCCGTCTCGGGAGCGTGAGCATGCCGCAGAGAAAGACCAGGCCGGGGAGCGCCCAGACGAGGAAAAGGCGCAGGGCATCCGGCCGGCCGTGGACGAAACGCCCGGCATACCAAGTCGCGCCGGCCGCGAGGTCCAGCAGGAGCAGGGTTAGCAGGCCGACGCGGACTTTCAAGGTACAGGATTCTACGGCTTTCGATAGGCTCCGGTTCTCATTTCGAGAGGAGACCCGCCATGCGTCAACACCTCATTCCCGCCGCCCTCTTCACCGCGTTCGTTTCGACCCTTGCGACGTCGCCGCTTGGCGCCCAAGCCGCGCAAGCCGCCGATGCCACCGATCCCGCCGAGGCCGCCAACTCCGTCGATCCCGCCAAGAGAACAGATACCGCCGACTCTGCCGCCCCCTATGCCGCCAAGATGGCTCACGAGCACGGGAACGACACCGCGATCGCCAGTCCGGCCACAACCCCCGAGCCTGGAGAACCCGTCACCGGCGTGGAGGTCATCTACGCGACGCTCGACGGAGTCAGGGTCAAGGGCTACCTCGCGAAGCCGACGCAGCCGGCTCCCGGCGGTAAGCCCCTGCCGGCCCTCATCGTCATTCAGGAGTGGTGGGGCCTGAACGACAACATCCGGGCGATGGCGCGGCGCTTCGCCGGCGAAGGCTACCTGGTGCTCGCGGTCGATCTCTACGAAGGCAAGGTGGCGACCACTCCCGAAGCCGCGATGGCCGCGATGCAGTCCGCGATGGAGAAGCCGGCGCGCCTCATGGAGAATCTCAAGCAGGCCCACGCCTATCTCAGGACGAAGGGAAACGCGACCAGGATCGGCGTCGTCGGCTGGTGCTTCGGCGGCGGCTGGTCGCTCGAGACCGCGCTCGGGATCCCGGACGGCATCGCTGCGGCGGTCATGTACTACGGCCGCACGCAGACCGATCCGAAGGCCCTCGCGGCGCTCAAGGCACCGCTCCTCGGCCTCTTCGGCGGCAAGGACCAGGGGATTCCGGTCGACGGCGTCCGCCAGATGGAGCACGCGCTGGTGCAGCTGGGCAAGAACGTCACCATCGTCATCTATCCGGAGGCCGACCACGCCTTCGCCAACCCGACCGGCAACCGCTACCTCGCCGGTCCCGCGACAGATGCCTGGGCGAAGACCATCGCCTTCTTCGCCAAGTACTTGAAGGGGTGAAGTTCCCGGAGCGGCTGGTCTACTCCACCGCGTCCGGCAGGCGCTGTCCGCGCTGCGGCTGGCCGAAGGACGCCTGCAGATGCGCGGCGAATCTCGAGCAGCCGGTGCCGGAAAGAATTGTCGCCCGCCTGCGCCTCGAGAAGTCAGGTCGCGGCGGCAAAACCGTCACGGTGATCGACAGTCTGCCGCGGAACCGGGAGTTCCTGCGCGAGCTCGCGACGGAGCTCAAGCGCGCCTGCGGCGCCGGCGGTACCGCCGGCGAGGGCTGCGTCGAGATTCAGGGCGACCG
>Ga0184615_10000784_pt1 | contig 17179 bp, 16 predicted proteins | sample PLM4_65_coex_FD_133134 | JGI IMG/M metagenome (GOLD analysis project Ga0184615, IMG submission 133134) | Groundwater sediment microbial communities from an aquifer in East River, Colorado, USA - PLM4_65_coex | ecosystem: Environmental > Terrestrial > Soil > Riparian zone | place: USA: East... | reverse complement strand
GAAGCACACACCTCGCTGGGGTTCATCCATTTGGTGTACGACTGGGACTGGGCGGCTGCCGAGCGCGAGTTACAGCGGGCCATCGCGTTGAACCCACGATACGTCCTCGCCCGCTACTGGTACCCCACGCTCTGCGCCTCCAGACTCCGGCTGGACGAGAGCATCACTGAAGATGAACGGGCGGTCGAAGTCGAGCCGTTGTCAAGCTTTGCGAACACCCACCTGGGGTGGATGCTGCTCAACGCCGGTCGCACAGCGGTGGCCATCGAGCAGTTGCGGAAGGCAATCGAGCTCGACCCGCAGTTCGTCCTGGCGCACTGGTTGCTCGGGTGCGCCCACGCGTCCGAAGCGCGCTATGAGGCTGCCCTCCCTGAGCTCGAGACGGCGGTCGAGCTGTCCAATCGCCTCCCCTGGATGGTGGCGGCACTCGCGGTCGGATACGCCGAGGCCGGTCGCACAGAGGAGGCCCGGCGACTCCTCGAGGAGCTCCGGGCGCGCGCGAGCGGGGAATATGTCCGGGCTTTACACCTCGCAGGGGTCTGCGCAGCCCTTGGCGAGACGGAGGAGGCGTTTGTCTGGCTGGAGAAAACGTACGAAGAGCGCGACGTCGCCCTCCCCTTATTCCGAGAGGGGGGCCACCTGCCTGCGACGAGCTTGATGGCACTGCCCGTCCCCCTGCGCAGCGACCCGCGATACCGGGCGCTGCTGCGAAAGGTCAGTCTGGAATAATTCTGCTTGCTCAACGCGCCGCGGCCATCTGTTGAGCGAAGCGGCCGGTCGGACCCGCCAGCATGACCTCGAATCGTTGCGCGATGGCCCGAGCGATGTGGTCTTGGATCGCGAAGACATCGTCGAGCTCGCTGTCGTACCGCTCGGACCAGAGATGGTAGCCGTCGCTGACGTTGACGAGTTGGGCGGTGATCCGCACCCGGTTCCCGGCCTTCCGAACGCTGCCATCGAGCACAGTCGCGACCTTGAGCTTCGCCCCAACCTCGGCGATATCCGCGGCCTTGCCTTTGAAAGCGAACGACGAGGTGCGGGCCGCCACTTGCAGGCCCGGTAGCTGGGCCAGAGCGTTGATGATCTCCTCCGCGATCCCGTCGCTGAAGTATTCGCTTTCCGGATCGGAACTCTGATTCTTGAACGGCAGCACGGCGATGGACCTATCGGGAACCGCGGCGGGGGTGGGCTCGCTCGGTCGGGGGGTGCCAAGGGCTTCGGCGAACTGCCCAGCCGTCGAGAACCGATCGGCGGGCAGGCTGGCCATCGCCTTCCTCACCGCCGCATCCACCGCTTCGGGAACCAGCTCGCGGAACAGACGCGGTGAAGGAGCCGAGGAGCTCAGCCGGTTCGCGATGACGGCGGTGAGCGTCGACCCCCTGAATGGTGGCTCTCCCACCAGCATCTCGAAGAGGACGCAGCCCAGGCTGTAGATATCGGCGCGGCCGTCGATATACTGGCTTCCGTCGATCTGTTCCGGGCTCATGTAGGCCGGGGTGCCGACAAGAGTTCCCACCTCCGTCAACTGCCCCGCGCCGGCGGCGGTAATCGCCCGCGCGATCCCGAAATCGGTGACGAGTGCATGGCCCGCCGAGAGGAGGATGTTCCCGGGTTTGATGTCGCGGTGGAGGACATTATGGCTGTGCGCGTAGCTGAGCGCGTCGGCTACCTCGCGCGCGATCTGGAGCGCGTCTTCAAGCGCCAGTTGTCGCTCGCGATCGATGCGCTCACGGAGTGATTCGCCCTCGACGTACGGGATCACGTAGTAGAGGAAGCCGTCGGCTTCGCCCGAGTCGTGGAGCGGCAGGATGTGAGGATGGTTCAGCCCGGCGGCGGTTGCTATCTCGCGGAGGAATCGCTCACGCCCGAGCGCGGCGCCAAGCTCAGGTGTCAGCACCTTGATCGCCACTTGGCGATGGTGCTTCTGGTCCTGGGCGAGCAAGACAATCCCCATCCCCCCCCGGCCGAGTTCGCGACCGATCGTGTAGCGGTCAGCGAGGACAGCTCGCAGGCGGGGCAGCGGGTCAGGCACGGGAGGCTCCGGCTCCATGGTACCAAATCATAGCGCCCCGGGAATAGGCGCGGCTAGAGGGTCACGCCGCGTGCATACCCCGATGGAGGGAAGCGCCATGAGGACCAGTGCCAGCCTGAGTTTCCAGGGTCTCCGGCTCCTGCGGGAGATGCGGTCGGTCGCCTGAGAGAGGACGCGCAGGGCGGGGCCCCAGCCTACTTCTTCCTCGGCCCCAGCCGCTGGCGAAACTCGGTCAGCCAGTTGGGTACCACAACCAGCGGGTACGCCGCGGACTCCGCGCTGGGGATGACGATTCGCGACCCATCGCGACTGACGTCGAAATTGCCTTGGCCGAAATCGGCGATGCCATTCGGTACCTGCGCGAATGCCGTGTCGCGCGACACCACCTGCATCCCCGGCGTCGTCGCGAGTCGCGCTTCGACGATCGCAGTGCCCGACGCGTAGTAGAGGCGGGCGCCGTCGGCCGACCAGACCGGCCCGGAACCGCCGCCCGCCGACACCTGCACCTTGACGGTCGGCTCCGGGTACGATCGCACGTAGACTTCGAATGTGCCGGACTCTTCGGTGACGACCGCGGCCCAGCGTCCGTCGGGCGAAAAGCGCGGAGTCACGTCGTTCGTCCTCGAGGCGCTGAAGTCCCGGAACGCGCGGCTCGAGTCCAGCGTGACGCTCTGCACGTCCCACTGATTGTCGACCAGCGACTGCAGCAGCAGGGACCGGCCGTCGGGCGAGAGGTCCGCGTAGGGCGAAAGGTCGGGAAGCTCGAGCAACATCGTGGGGGCGGTGGCGCCGCCGACCGACTGGGCCCAGACGGCGCTCTTCCCCCCGCTCGCCGCCGAGTACACCACCCGGGCGCCGTCCCTGGTCCATTCGGCCGAGGTGACGGTCTCGGCGGTGGTGAGACGCGAAAGCGTTCCCGTCTCCAGATCGTAGATCCAGACGTCCCGCTTCGATTGGTCATCCAGGATGACCGCGATCCGCCGGCCGTCGGGTGACAGGCGCGGCGCGGAGAAGCCACGGACCTCCCGGCCGATCGGACGCGACGCGCCGTCGCGCCCGAGCCACGTCAATTGCGATCGCTGCGCCTCCAGGCCCGACACGAGCGCGCCGCCCCGCGACACGAATATGGCCGAGTTGCCGTTCAGTGCCGACACGACCGCCACAGGGTTGTGCACCGGCACCGGCTTCCCGGTCACCCGCCGGCGGGACACGTCGAGGGGCACGGCCATCACGGCCCCGTCCGCCTGCACGTAGACCAGTGCGTCGTCGAGCACCGCGAGGGGGCGGATTCCCTTGAGGTCGAGCCGGGAGATGGCCCCGTCGTCGAGGGAGGTCATCGCGAGCTGCGCCGTCACCAGCGCGCCTGACCAGACCGTGAACACGAGCGTCCGGCCGTCAGGCAGGGCGATGGGCCAGACGTGGTCCAGCTCGCCCTTCGCCGAGTCGGGCCGGGTGAACTGGACCAGCTCGCCGCCGGCAACGCTGACCTGCGAGAGGCCGTGCGCCTTCCCGGTCGCGCCTACGACGAGCTCGCCGGATGTCGTCCAATCGGCGCCGTTGTTTGCGGACCCCTCGGCGATCGTCACGGGCGCGCTCCCGTCGAGCCGAACCTTCTTCTCTTTCCCGTCGGCTTCGAACGCCACCCACTCCCCGTCGGGCGAGAACAGCGGCTGGGTAGCGCCCGAGGTGCCCGGAATCGAGTGGCCCTCGAGCTGGTCGGAGCGCCGCGCGAAGAGCATCGATTCCGCACCATGCTGCGTCACCGAATAGACCAGCGTTCTCCCGTCCGGCGAGATCGCGGCCGGCCAGGGAGAGATGTTCCCCACCGGAGCGCTGTCGGAGCCGGTGAACAGGAACCGTACCGTGGCCAGCTGAGACCCGGCCGCCGGGCGGCGGAGCTGCGTCGCAGCGAGACCGAGGGACGCTGCCGTCACGACCGCGAGGCCGATGAGGACCGGATCCCTCAGTCTGGAGCGAGCCCCGCTTGCGAGCGTGGCGGTCTGCAGTGCGCTCGTCCTCGCGGCCGGCCGTGTGACCGTTGGATGCGTCAGCGCCTCCGCGAACTGGGCCGCCGTCCCAAACCGGTCGGCCGGCAGCTTCTCCAACGCGGTGAGCACCGCCGCCTCCACGTGCGGCGGAATGGTGTGCCGCTGGGGCAGGAGCGGCCGGGGACTCTCGGTGACCACGCGGGCGACGACGGCCTGCGCGGTCGAGCCGGTGAACGGCGGATCGCCGGCCAGCAGCTCATAGAGCACCGCTCCCAGGGAATACACGTCGGAGCGGGCGGTGATCTCCCGCTCGCCCATCGCCTGCTCGGGGCTCATGTAGTGCGGAGTGCCGAGGCTCATCCCGGTCTCGGTCATCCGGGTGCCGCCCGCCTTGCTGGCCGCCAGGGCGATGCCGAAATCGGCCACTAGCGCCCGCCCGTCGTGCAGCAGGATGTTCTCGGGCTTGATATCGCGATGGATCACGCCGTGCCGGTGGGCGTAGTCGAGCGCCGAGGCGACCTCGCAGGTGATTCGCACGGCCTGGTCCACCGGGAGCTGCTTTTCCCGCCGGAGCCGGTCGCGGAGCGACTCACCCTCGACGAAGGGCATGACGTAGAACAGGAAGGAGTCGGCCTCGCCCGAGTCGAACAGGGGGAGGATGTGCGGGTGTTGCAGGTTGGCGGTGAGCTTGATCTCGGCGAGGAACCGCTCGGCGCCGATGACAGCAGCCAGCTCGGGCCGGAGCACCTTGACCGCGACGCGGCGGTCGTGCCGGAGGTCCTCGGCGAGATAGACCGTCGCCATGCCTCCGGCGCCGATCTCCTGCTCGAGCCGGTAGTGATCGGCCAGGGCATCCGCGATCCGCGACGGCATGCTGCTCATGGGTGCTCCTTGCGGATCGGGCCGGCAAGCGTGGGGCTGGGAGCCCCCAAGATGCAGCGAGGTGAGGCCGGCGTCGAGAGGATGGCGGGGCCAAGAAACTGCGCTAGGAGCGCGGCGAGGAAGGCGACGCACTCGGCCGAGGGATGGTCGCCTGTCCCCGAAATCGTTCGCCCCGCCGCTCTCCAAGAGCGGCGGGGCGATTCGTTCTCTCCATCGCCTGCGCTACCGCCGTCCGATCCAATCCATCCGCGGCGTCGCTCCGACCTTCCGGTCGCGTCTCCGCGCCCGCGGCCTCCCATATCCCGGCAACTCGATGGCGGGCCGCGGCGGGCCGAGCAGCAGCGTGAGGATCTCGTAGAGCTCCCCACAGCGTGTCGTCCCAGAACTCAAGGTCTGCCGCCCAGACGTGGAGCGGCTTCCCCAGCGCTTGGAGCCAGACGTGGCCCGGCAGCGCCTCCGGGTTCATTGCCTCCGGGTTCCGCTCGAGCACCCCCGGGTCCACTCGGTGGGGGGCCCGGGGTGCTTGCAGGCGAGCGCCGGGGCCAATCGGGCCCAGGGTGGATGGTCAGTTGATCGCACGCCCGGTGAGGACAGTTCAGGTGGTGGGAAGAGAACTCCCTAGGAGGTCCGCGAGCCACCGCGTGCACCGGACATCGAAATCGCTGGCCGTAATCTCCTCGGCACTGGTCATCGTACCAATAAACTCGCCCCGGTGGGAGACGGCCCAGGTGACATGGCTCTCGCCCAACTCCCACCTCTCAATCCTCTCAAAACTGAACGGCTGTCCGGCGTAGCTCACGGACCGCCGGCGATACAGCATGATTCTCCCTCCTCGCAAGCGGATCCCCAGTATTCTCCTTCGGGCGGTGCGCCTAACGGCTGCAATTGCTGGTTAGGCGCACCGCGGGGGCCAAAGCTGGGAGCGGCTAGAATCGACGCTCGCCCATTCTCAACGTTAGGCTAAGACTAGGGCCTCACCCGCGGGCAGGAGCGCGCTCACGGCCAGAAGCAGTTCGTCGGCGGTAAAGGGCTCGGCGAGCGTCGGCACATTGGCCGGCATCCCGTCCAGGGCCGATGTACCAATGTGGAGCACGGGAAGGTCGGGGTGTTTCGCCCGGATCTCTCGGACGAGAGTCGGTGTATCGGTCCCGGTCCCCGTGGTGTTGAGGACCAGCAGCCCGATGTCCGGTAGCTGGCTGCATAGCTCGCGGGCGGCCTGCGCGTCGTAGGCTTGGAACACGCAATATCCGCTCATACGTAAGAGTCCGGTGACGGAGAGCAAGAGCGCGTTGTAATCGCAGATAACGATGCGGCTCCCAGTGGATGAGGGCGCGCGCGCGGGGGGCAACACTGTGGGGTCCTTGGGTCCGGCGGTGACAGCCGGCCTTGGCGGGGAGGAATGAACGGCTGACCCAAACCTACCCTCCGGAACCATGATTAGATAGCCCGTTCACTGCCTTCCCCTGGCGACGCGGAGGGTGCGCCCTCAGGCCCCGCTTGTCCGCCTCTACCAGGTGCGCACCCCGGAGGACCTGCAGATGCTGAGACGTATCCGCTCGTGGAGAGCGGCGGGGCGATTCGTTTTCCCTAACGCCGACCGATCCAATCCACCCGCGGCGTCGCTCCGACCTTCCTATCGCGTCTCCGCGCCCGCGGCCTCCCAAGTCCCGGCAACTCGATGGCGGGCCGCGGCGGGCCGAGCAGCGGCGTGAGGATCTCGTAGAGCTCCCTCAACCCGAAAGGCTTCCGCAGAACCGGCACGTCGGGATGGCTCGCGATGATCGCGGCCGGCCTGCCGATCGGCACGTACTCGGAGACGAGAACCGCCCGGGTGCCCGGCCATGAGCCGGCGACCCGCTCGGCCAACTCGCCACCGTCCATGTCGGGAAGCAGGATGTTGGTGAGCACCATCTGGTAGAGCGTGGGATGCTGTCGGAGCATCCGCAGTGCCTGGTCGCCGTCTCTCGCGGCCCGGCCGTCGTACCCCAGCGCCCGCAGCAGCCGGCAGGTGGTCGCGCGCGTGGTAGTGCGGCTTTCGACGACGAGAACGATCGGCGGGCGAAAGAGCGCCAGCGTGAGTGGGTCGGGAGAGAGCATGCGCGGCTCCAGGACCGAGGTTTCAGGGCCGGGAACCCTCTCCACGACGAGGGGGTGGTCGAGTTGTCGAGTGCTAGGATAACAGAGCGCCCCGGCCGCGACTCCGCAAGGGCCGCCGGCCTACCGCTCCCCGCTCCAGTCCCCAGTCTGGGATTCGCTCCCCTGGGTGAGGGTGTGCCGGCCCTCGAGGATGTCGCCCGCGCGCTCGCCGGTGAAGCTCCAGGTCACGTTGTCCGCCGGGCTCGAGACCAGGAACTCCACCACCCCGCTCAGGGTGACGCTCGCGCTCTCAAGCTCTGCGTCATTGATGACCAGGTTCCCGGCATCCGCCGTGAGGGTGATGTCCGCGGTACCGGTCAGCAGGCTCGACTCCAGGGATTCCTGCTCGATGGTGACCGTGCCGGTGAAGGAAGAATCCTCCGGGGGGACGGCGTCGAACGTGCCCTCGATCGCGTAGACGCCCGCGACATCGGGGAAGAGATCATTGGGCCCGCCGCCCGAGGTGTCGTCCCCACACGCGATGACCGCCGCCGCTCCGAGAGCCGCCAGCCACAGTCGAGGCATACGTCTTCTCCTGGATGTGCGATGAAACAGGCGTTGCGCAGCACGCGCCGGCGTACCATCGGACGTGCGAGCGCGCCGACGGCCCACAGGGAGGAGTACCGATCAGCCTCGGTCGGGTGGGGCGGCGGCGTCGCTCATCCGGGTGAGCCCGGACGGCCAGCCCTCGGGCCGCGGCGAGGCCCCGCGAAACTCGAAGTGATCCTCGCGCAGCAGCCGCGCGCCGGTGATGCGCCCCGAATTGGCGGCGTCGCCGTAGAGGAGGGTGACGACGCGGTTGATGAGGATCTCGACCGGAGTCCAGGCGCCGGAATCTATGCCGGGGTACAGGTAGGCGAAATCGGTTCTGAGCCTGGCCTCACGCCCCCGCGTCCGGGCGGGCTTGGCCGGAGCTGTCTGGCGCGTGCTCACGCGGGACCTCCTCCATATGGATAGCCGGTGCGACCACGAATTCGCCGCGGTCGCCACAACGCTACCCGACCGCCCGGAACCTCGCAACCAGTCCCAGGAGGTGGTCCACGAAGCGTAACGATCGGCGGTGGCATACGCCGCCGACCAGCGAATCATTGTCCGACCGCGCGCGCCGCAGGCCGGATGTCGCTGCCGAGGGTGCTGAGCGTGAGGAGCTTGTTGACGGCCGCCCACATGGCGTTCAGGTCGCCGCGGACCACGACGTCGAAGGCGCCTCGCTGGCGTGCGGTCTGGCGGGCCTGGACCGAGATGTAAGCGGGGTGGGGCAGGATGGGAGTCAGCGGAGCCTTCTCGCCCACGGCGCGGAGCGCGTGGAGCGCGGTGGCCTCGGGAAGCTTGGTGTCGAGCATGACCAGGTCGAAGCGGCGCGAGCCGAGCGCCTCGAGCCCCGACTGAAGGTCACGGACCTGGGTGACGCGCACGCCGCCGCGCCCCCTGACGGTGAGCAGCTCGGCGACCAGCTCGCGGTCGAGCTCGTCGTGCTCGATGACCAGGACCTCCCACGGGCCGGGCACGTTCAGCGTCCGGTGGAGGACTGCGCGGCGCCGGTGGAAAGCGAGATGGCGCTCAGGGTGATCGAGAAGAGACCGGTGGCCGGCATGCCTGACCTCCGTGAGAGTCCTTGCGGCCGGGCAGGCATCGGTGCCTGGCGAACCGCACCGGTCGGAGAGGCCAGACGCATGCCACCCGTCGGTCGGGCGGCGACGGAGGCCGGGATTCACCATGCAACCGGCGCTTGGGCATCGGGTTACGGAGACGGCCCACAACGCTTCAGGCCGCGGTAGGGGGGAGCCTCCAGATACCGCGGCCGGGCGTCTGTGGCCCCCACCTGTTGCCGCGGCCCCACAAGCGCCACACGCCGGACACCCTCGCCCGTAGGCGGGAATGCCGGCGTGTGGGGCTGGGGTCCCGGGGGAAGCTCCCCCGGGAAGGTCAGGTCGTCAGGACGTTGCCGTACCGACTGAAGTCGTCGAGGATCTTGCCGGTCCCACGGACTACCGAGGTCAGTGGATCTTTGTCCACCCGGACCGGGAGACCGGTCTCGTCCATCAAGCGCTGATCGAGGCCGCGGATCAGGGCGCCGCCGCCGGTGAGCACGATACCGTGCTCGAGGACGTCGCTGGCCAGCTCCGGCGGCGTCATCTCCAGCGCCCGGCGCATCGCGTTCACGATCCGCGAGAGCGGCTCCTGGATGGCGTCGCGCACGCCCGACGAATCGATCCGGACGATCTTGGGGAGCCCCGACACCAGGTCGCGGCCCTTCACGTCGAGCTCCTCTTCGGGGACTAGCGGCACGGCGGACCCGAGCCGGATCTTGATGCGCTCCGCGGTCGGCTCGCCCACCAGCAGGCTGTAGGTCTTCCGCATGTACTGCACGATCGCCTGATCCAGCTCGTCGCCGCCGGTGCGGATCGACGCGTCGCACACGATGCCCGACAGCGCGATGACCGCGACGTTGGTGGTGCCGCCGCCGATGTCGATGACCATGCTGCCGACCGGGGTCTCGACCGGGAGACCCACCCCGATCGCCGCGGCCATCGGCTCGGCCACCATCAGAAGCCGCTTGACGCCGGCCGACCGCGCGGAGTCGCGCACCGCGCGACGCTCCACCTCGGTGATCCCGGACGGGACACACACGATCACGCTCGGCTTCACCTTGAGGATCGTGCGGTCGATCACCAGCCGGAGGAAGTGCCGGAGCATCTTCTCCGCGACGTCGAAGTTGGCGATCACGCCGTCCTTCATCGGCCGCACCGCGAGGATCCCATCGGGCGTGCGGCCGAGCATGCGCTTGGCCTCGAGCCCGATCCCCATGATGTTCCCCGTGGCCTGATCCACGGCGGCCACCGAGGGCTCGTTCAGCACCACGCCTTCGCCCTTGACCAGCACCAGGGTGTTGGCGGTGCCGAGGTCCACGGCCAGCTCGCTGGCGGGGCGCCAGGTCTTGCGCCGGGGGAGCTGCCGGCGCCGCTCGGCACCCTCTTGAGCGATGACATCGGGGGCCGCGGAGATCAGGTCGATCGCTGCTGTCACCGTGCTGGTATCCTGAGAAGAGATGAGAGTCACCTTGCAGATATCCCGCGCGGGTCGCGTTTCACCCTGCAGACGGTCGTCCTGCGCCCCCGGTCGGTTCGTCCTACCCTCTCTGGCCGCAGAGGGAAGCCCTGCATCGCGCCCGTTTGCGAACCGTGCACGATATGGCGCAAGTGCAAGAGTCCAGCCACACGAATGACCTCGAACTACCCGATTATCGCCCTGCTCGGATGGCTGGCCCTGGCACTCGGCTCGGCGCTCCTCGGGGACGGCCGTGAGCGACGGCTCGCAGCCGCGGGGCTGCTGTGCCTCGGGCTAGGATTGGCGGCCTGGCGCGCGAGCTCGACCGATGCCACCGGCCCGCTCGCATCGCCGGACCGGCTCGGGGAAGGGTTCCTGGTCGTGAACGGGGGACTGCTGGTTCTTGGGGTTGGGCTGGTGCTCTGGGCGGCGGCCTCGGGAGGCTCCGGTCCGCGCCGCTCAGTCGCGGTAGTCGTGATCGCCTTCGGGGCGATTTTCCTCGCGCGGCTCTCTGCCGGGCTCCTGCTCGAGGCGGGCCTGATGCGGGTGGGGGGGTCGGCCATCGCGTTGGGTCTCGCCGGCGCGGTGCTGTTGGTGCTCGGGCGGACCATCGCATCCACCGGCCCAACTCGCACGCTGGGCCGACGGCTCTTCTCGGAACCGCTCCGGCCGGTGCTGCCGGCGAACCGCAGCGCCGTGGGACCGGTCGGGGCCATGGTGGTGGGCGCCGCGGCGACGGCGGCCGGCCCTCACGTCGCCGTGGTGTTTCTCGGGGTGATCGTGGCGCCGTGGAGCGCGCACTTCCTCTTCCATCCGCGGGGCAGTCGGCCGGCGCCGGTGACCCCGGCACTCACCTTGTTGCTCGTCCCGACGTACTGGCTGCTCGCGACGATCGCCGGACCCGAGGGCCTGAGCGTGGACGCGCTTCCTTTCGTTCCACTCAGCCCCGCCGCGGCGTGGCTCGTCGCGCCGGCGCTGCTGCTGGTGGGCTGGAGCGCCGGGGGCCTCTGGCCGCTGCACCGGCAGGTGCCCGGCGCGCTCGTAGGGTCACTCGGCGCTCTGTTGCTCGTTCGGATCGCGCTTCCTCTCGCTCCCGGAGGCCTCGAGTACTGGCGGCCGCTCGCGGTTCCAGTGCTGATGGTCGGGATCTGGCACGCGGCCGCGCTCGCACGGTGGCCGCTGCTCGCCGTCGGCGCCGGGCTCCTCGGTATCGCGGGACTGACTCAACTGGGAGCGACCGGCGCGGGATGGCTCCTCGGCTCGGCGCTCGCTCTCGAGCTCTGCTCGATGGTCTCGTTGCCGGTGGGCCTGATCCGGCTCGCGCACGTGGCCGCCTGGGTCTCGGCCGCGTGGGGTGGATTGCTGGTGCTGGGGGGAGGGCTGCGGAGTGAGGTGGTCTACACTGCGCTCGGGGTGGTGGGGCTCGCGCTGCTCATCGCGCGGGGGAAGGGTCAGGCCATGACCGCGAGCGTGCCGAGCACGCCGAACACGCCGGTCTCGAGCGGGTGACCGCCTGCGATGGTATGCTGACGGTGCCAGCGCCCGACTCCGAGAGGTACCCCAATGTGGAACCGCCATCAGAATACGCTCGCCGCGTTGATTCCTCTCGCGGCCGGGTCCATATTTGGCCGATCGAGGCGAGTTAAGTCATTCGGAATATTGCAGCTTCCACATCAGGAGCCGGTCATGGCGTTCTCCCTTCCCCCCCTCCCGTACGCCTACAACGCTCTCGAGCCGCACATCGACGAGCAGACGATGCGGATCCACCACGACAAGCACCACGGAGCCTACGTCAATAATCTCAATGCGGCGCTGGAGCCGCATCCCGACCTCCAGAAGAAGTCCGTAGAGGAGTTGCTCGCCAACATCGACGGCTTGCCTGAGGCGATCCGCACGCCGGTGCGGAACAACGGGGGCGGCCACGCGAACCACACCGCCTTCTGGGAGATGATGGTACCGGGCGGCGCCAAGGAGCCGGCCGGCGCGCTCGCCGCCGCGATCACCAAGGCGTTCGGCGGATTGGACAAGTTCAAGGAGCAGTTCGCCAAGGCGTGCGCCGGGCGGTTCGGGAGCGGATGGGCGTGGCTCATCGCCGACAAGAGCGGCGCGCTCACCATCGAGAGCACGCCCAACCAGGACACCCCGATCTCGGCGGGGAAGAATCCGATTCTCGGCTGCGACGTCTGGGAGCACGCCTACTACCTCAAGTACCAGAACCGCCGCCCGGACTACGTGACTGCGTGGTGGAACCTCGTCAACTGGACCGACATCGGCCGGCGTTACGATAAGGCGGTGAAGAAGTGACCGCGGTGGCGACGGCCGCCTCGCTGCCGGCGATCGGCTCCGCCGCGCCGGACTTCACCCTCCCCTCCACCTCGGGGAGCGAGGTCACGCTGTCGAAGCTGCGGGGGAAGAATGTGCTGTTGGCGTTCTTCCCCCTCGCCTTCACCCGGGTCTGCACTACCGAAATGTGCTCGTTCACCGAGGCCTACGGTGCCTTCCGTGATGCGAACACCGAAGTGCTGCCGATCAGCGTGGACTCGATTCCGACGCTCAAGGAGTTCAAGTCCAAGGAGCGGATCTCGGTGGACCTGCTGAGCGACTTCAAGCGCGAAGTGAGCCGTCGCTACGGCACCTTGCTGGAGGACCGGTTCCACTCCAACCGGGCCTATATCCTCATCGACCGGGACGGCATCGTCCGCTGGACCTTCGCCGAGGAGACTACCGGAAACCGCCGGGAGAACGCCGAGTTGCTCGAGCGGATCCGCGCGCTCAGGTAGCCCATCCACCACCCAGGGATCTCGATGCGTGGTCTCCTTCTCGCGGCGCTCTGCCTCGGCGCGACGGCGGTGGCAGGGTGCCGGATCGAGGACCATACCCCGGCGGGCACCCGCCGGGACGAGGACGCGGTCCAGGAGATCGTGGCGCGCTACGCGAGGCGGCTGAGCGCTCGGGATTGGGATCGGGTCCGGGCGCTCTTCTGGCGCAACGGGACATACTCGGGCCCGATGATCCCCCGATCGGCGGGGAACGCCCTTCCCATCGACTCCGCGCTCCACGTCATCGCGCGCGCGGTGGAGGGACCCGAGGCGAGCACGTTCGACGTGAGGACGCTGCGGACCGACCTGCGGCAGGAGGGCGATCTCGCCGCGGTGTGGGTGGTCCTCCGGCGCCGCACGCCGTTGCCCGGCGCGGGTCCGGTGGAGCGGGACTGGGTGGAACACCTGGTGCTCCGGCGGATCGGACCGAACTGGCGGATCCTCAGCGTAGCGGGCTCGTCGGTGCCGAGAGGAAGCCCTCGTGATCCCCGATGACCGTGCGGCCCTTGCGCTCGCCGGATCGGTCGCGGAGCTGACCGGCAGCGGCCTCGAGGCGGAATTCACCCTCGTCGCGGTCACCGAGATGCTCAGGCGCGGGCTCGGCGCCGAGAGCGTGCGGCTCTGGGTCCGGGCGACCGGGGCCACCTCGTTCGGCGCGGTGTGCTCGCCGGCCACACTGGCGCCGGCCAAGGTGACGTCGCTCGAGGCCGTCGCCTCCGACGAGCGCGACGCCCGGCTCTCGCTGGAGCATGGGGGGATCGAGGTCGGACTGCTGGAAGCCCGGGTCGAGATCGGTGCGCGGGAGCGGGAGACACTCGCCGTGATCTGCCATATCCTCGCGCCCTACCTCGCGTCCCTGGAGCTGTCCGAGGACCTGGCCGGCGAGGTCGTCGCCCAGTCCCGCGAGATCGAAGAGCACCGCCGCTTCATCAGCCTCGTCATCGACAGCCTTCCCGTGGGACTCTACGTGGTGGACCGCGAGTACCGCATCCAGGTGTGGAATCGAAAGCGCGAGACCGGCACCCAGGGTCTCCGCCGGGACGACGTCGTGGGCCGGCCGGTGTTCGAGGTTCTCACCCGGCAGCCGGCCGGCCAGCTCCGCGAGGAGTTCGACCGCGTCTTCCAGACCGGCGAGATCCAGCAGAGTGAGCAGGAGGTCACGCTGGGCAACGAGGTCCGCTTCTTCCGCCTCAGCAAGATCCCGATGCGGCTCGACCGGGACACCATCACCCACGTGATCACGATCGGCGAGGATGTGACCGACTCGCGCTCGGTCCAGGGCCGGATCATGCAGTCGGAGAAGCTCGCCGCGGTCGGGCAGCTCGCCGCCGGCGTCATGCACGAGATCAACAACCCGCTGGCCACCATCGGCGCCTGCGTCGCCGCGATCCAGGGCAAGCTGGAGGACGGGCATGCCACCGCCGCCGCCCTGGGCGAGTATCTCGACATCATCGACCGCGAAGTGGAGCGGTGCAGCAAGATCGTGGACGGACTGCTCGATTTCAGCCGGCCGAAGGGGCAGAGCAAAGCACCGCTGTCGGTCACCACGCTGGTGGACGAGACTCTCTTCCTCCTCAAACACCACCAGCGCTTCAAGCGGATGACGGTAGACCGGGAGCTGGAGCCGAGTCTGCCGCGGATCCTGGGCAACAAGGAGCAGCTGATTCAGGCGCTCATGGCGCTGCTGCTCAACGCCGTGGACGCGATGGAGCAGACCGGCCGGCTCACCGTGCGCGCGGCGCGGGGCCAGCGGGGCGACGAGGTGGTCGTGGAAGTCGAGGACACCGGGGTCGGCATTCCGCGGGAGGACCAGTCCAAGATCTTCGAGCCCTTCTACACGACCAAGCAGCCCGGCCGCGGCACCGGGCTCGGTCTCTCCATCTGCTACGGCATCGTGGAGGACCATCGGGGCCGGATCGAGGTGGACAGCATCCCGGGGCGGGGAGCGACGTTCCGGGTCTACCTGCCGGTGGCCGAATGAAGATCCTCGTCGTCGAAGACGACCGCACCGTCGGCCAGTACGTCAAGCGCGGACTGGAGGAGCAGGGCTACCAGGCCGACCTGGTGGACGACGGGATGGAGGGCCTGCGTCTCGCCTCGGGGGGCCGGTACGACCTCATCGTCCTCGACCTGCGGCTCCCGGGGATGAGCGGGTTCGAGATGCTCCGCACCCTGCGGGACCGGGGGACGACGACGCCGGTACTGGTGCTGACCGCGCAGGACTCGGTGGACTTCAAGGTGCAGGCGCTCCGCGCCGGCGCGGACGACTACGTCACCAAGCCGTTCGCGTTCGAGGAGCTGCTCGCGCGGGTCGAGGCGCTCGGCCGGCGGCCGAAGGAGATCCGCGACCCGGTCCTCCGGGTGGGCGATCTCGAGCTCGACATCGCGACCCGCGAGGTGCGCCGGGCGGGCGAGCGGATCGACCTCACGCCGAAGGAGTACACCGTCCTCGAGTACCTGATGCGGCACGCGGGGAGGGTCATGTCCCGCACCCTCATCACCGAGTACGCCTGGGACTACCACTTCGATCCCGGCACCAACATCGTGGACGTGGTGATCAACCGGCTCCGCAAGAAGGTGGATTCGGGGCACAGCCAGAAGCTGGTGCACACCGTGCGGGGCGTCGGCTACGTCGTAAAGGCGTGAGATGACCACCATCCGCCGGCGGCTCACCCTCTGGTACACGGTCGCCCTCGGCGTGACCGTGGTCTCCTTCGGCACGCTGCTCTACCTCGAGCGGCGCGCGTCCAGCCTCCGGGAGCTCGACCAGCGACTCCTCCTCGAGGCCGATCTCGCCGACCGTTGGCTCAGCGAGTCCTACAACGTCCTCGGCCGCATCGTCACCACCGCCGGCTCCCGGCCCGCGCTCGACCCGGGGATCAGCGCCTATCTCGAGGCGGTTCGGGACTACCTGATCGTCGCCGACACCAGCGGCCAGGTGCTCGCGCTCTCCGACGTCGCGCGCGAGCTCGGCGGGAGCGACCTCCAGCGCCTGACCGGTGTGCTCGACTCGCTCCGGGTGCGGAAGCAGTCGGGGAGCGTGGATCTCGGACCGCCGACCGGAACCGCGCGCTACCTCGCGGTGCGGGTGGAGCGAGCCGGTCCCGAGGTCGGCGGCATCCTGGTGGCCACCTCCCTCGCCCAGGTCTCCTTCGGCCCCGCGGCCCTCCTCCAATCCATGCTCCTCATCGCGCCGGTCGTCCTGGTGGGCGCCGCCGTCGTCGGCTACTGGCTCGCGGGCACCAGCCTCCGGCCGGTCGAAGGGATCATGGACGAGGTGGAGGCCATCAGCGACGGCCGGAGCCTCCACCGCCGGCTCGCGGTCCCCATCTCCGGCGACGAGATGGCCCGCCTGGCCATCACGGTGAACGGCATGCTCGCCCGGTTGGAGCAGAGCTTCGGCAGCCTGCACCGCTTCACCGCCGACGCCAGCCACGAGCTCAAGACCCCGCTGATGGTCCTCCGAGCCGGGGTGGAGCGCGCCCTGGTGCATCCGGGGGTGCCGGCGGAGATCCTCCAGTCGCTGGACGAGACGCTGGCCCAGATCAACCAGATGTCGGAGATGGTGGAGAACCTCCTGACGCTGGCCCGAGCCGACGAGGGGCGGGCGCCGCTCGCGGTCGAGGAGTGCGATCTGCGCGACCTGATCGGGGACGTCGCCGAGACCGCCGGGATGCTGGGCGAGAGCGCCGGGATCACCGTCACGAGCGAGATCCCCTCGTCGCCGATCCCCATGGCGGTGGACCGCCACCGCATCCGGGAGATGTTGCTCAATCTGGTGACCAACGCGATCAAGTACACGCCGCAGGGCGGGAGGGTCGCGCTGACGGTGGCGCAGGAGGACGGGTCGGTCGTGTTCACGGTGGCCGACAGCGGGATCGGGATCGCGCCGGGGGACCTGCCGCACATCTTCGACCGCTTCTGGCGGGCCGACCCCGCCCGGTCCCGCACGGGAGAGCGACCCGGTACCGGGCTGGGGCTCGCCATCACCAAGTGGATCGCCGAGGCGCACGGGGGGTCCATCACGGTGCAGAGCCGGCCGGGGCGAGGGTCGGTGTTCACCGTGCGCCTGCCGAGAGAGGCCCCTGTCCAGGACAACCGGAGGGCCCCGGAGGAGGTCTCCGGCACGGTCTAGCCGCCATCCTCTCAGCGAGGATGCCATGTCCCGGCCCTGGGTAGCACCGCTGATCGCCGCTCTGGTCCTCGTCGGCTGCGCCGGCTACCAGCAGTCCGCATCAGGCACCGCGGGCTGCATCGGGACTGGCTCCGTTTCG
>Ga0184615_10000779_pt1 | contig 17213 bp, 14 predicted proteins | sample PLM4_65_coex_FD_133134 | JGI IMG/M metagenome (GOLD analysis project Ga0184615, IMG submission 133134) | Groundwater sediment microbial communities from an aquifer in East River, Colorado, USA - PLM4_65_coex | ecosystem: Environmental > Terrestrial > Soil > Riparian zone | place: USA: East... | reverse complement strand
CAAATACAGAAGGCATGACCAGAAATGAAAAGTTTACCTTAGTAACTATCTACTTATCCAAAGTAGTTGATCATTTAAAAGGAATTGAGGATGAACCGCATCATTTTACCTTTCCCCGAGCGTTACCGGTAATGAGTATTGACAAAATGAAGGCAATCGCAGAAGTTGCAGCAGGTTTAGAAGGTTTACAAGAGAGTATGGTCGACGCTGAGGGAGATATAACAGCGCGCCAGTCGACCGAAAGTTCTAGCTCGTTACGTGGTTCTGAAGTCATTCCAAGTAAGAGGGATGAATGATTCAAACAAATTCTCTCTTGCCTCATATAGACAAAGATGCACAACGACGGGGCGCGTTGGGAAAAGTCTATAGTCTTCTAATCAGATTGGCGGAAGAAGCAGAAAATTACACTGCACTTTGTGACATCGTTAGCGAAGAAGAAAAAATCGGAGAGCTGACTCCTACGCGTGCGAATGAAATAAATAAAGGAGCCGACGTTTACATCGACCCTCAATATTCAATTTCTGACACGGAGCGATCAAATAATTCTGTACCTTTAAAAAATAATATCCCATCGTAGGGCAGTATAATACACGGCAGAGGCGTTTGAATGACCGATGACAGCGAGTGGATACCAATTAGCCAAGCAGCGGAACTTAGTGGTTATAACGCTGAATATTTACGTCGTTTGATGCGAAACGAAAAAGTAAAATTTCGCAAGTTTAGTTTTATATATCAGGTGAATAGAGAATCCCTTTTGAACTATCTGAAAAAGGCGGAAAAAACAACGGATAAAAGGTATAGCCCAAAACGCAAAATGTAGTATAATAACTGAGTAGTAGACTTACTACCTATCTTCCCTTCATAACGGGCGTGAAAAGTGCTTCTAACACTTACCACGCCCTAACCCAACCCACCGAGTGACCGGCGGACAGGCTAAATGCAATTATAGCCACTTCTAAACGCCCTGGTGGGATTCATACCGGGGCATTTTGCTTTCTTGCTGGGGGAAAGCAGGACGCCCCAAAGGAGCGAAAAATGACTCTTCAGCCCACATTGGAAGGTTTGGCAGACTATCGTCTATCTGAGCGAACACGTATAGTTCAGGCCCTCGGTGAATTAAGACGAGAGTTGCAGACAATGGAAAAAGGCAAAAGCCTACTTGAAGTTGTTTCCCCTGTTGGCCTGATACTCTCAGACATTGCCGATAAGCTGGAACTTTCATCCCAAGAAAAGCACGCGTTTCTTGGCGGCAAGTTGTGCAATGAGATTGCGATAGTCAAAGAATCGCTTAAAAGCCAGTTGATTGATTGACGATGCTAAACGGGATTACCCCCAGCGTAATCCCGTTTCTTTTATTGCTTCCTGAGCCGACAGTTTTAAAACTGCTAGACATACGAAAGGATAGTAAACCGTGACACAAAGAGCTGCAATCTACGCAAGAGTATCTACTGATATACAGAGAGAGAATTATTCAATCCCGACCCAAATCAGCGATTTGTTGAAACACGCAAAATTAGAAGGCTATTCAGTGGTAGGCGACCAATACGTTGACTCTGTGACAGGCAAGGACACAGTGAAAAGCCAGACGGCAGTACCTGCCTTTGTTGATGATTACACGTCAACCGAATTATCACGCCCAGGACTTAACGCGGCTTTGGTTTTTTCGGAGTCTACGGGTTTTGATGTTTTGATAGTTCATGCCATTGATCGGCTTGCAAGAGATCCATATTTTAGGCAAACCATAGAGCGCGAATTTATGGCGCGTGGGGCAAGAGTTGAATATTTTCTTGGCAATTACGATGAAACCCCGGAAGGCGAAGTCAAAAAAGATTTAGACGCAACATTTGCAAAGTGGGAAAATGCCAAACGGGTTGAAAGGTGCAATCGGGGTCGAAAACGCAAAGCCGAAATGGGCAAGTTTGTTACAGGTCTTGTACCATTTGGGTATAGGATAGACCGAAATGCTTTCGGCGGTTTATCCGTTTATGAACCAGAGGCAGAAATAGTGAGACAGGTCTTCAGTTGGAATGTTGAAGATAGGCTACCGGTGGATCAAATTGTGCGCGAATTGAACAAAACAGGGGCAAAAACATATTATCAAAATGATGTGTGGGCAAAATCAACAGTACACCATATGTTGGAAAATACAGTCTATGCCGGGTATTTCTTCTACCGCAAGCATAAATGGCAGGGCAAAAAGCTAATTAAGCGGGATCAATCCGAATGGATAAGAATCGAGTGCACTCCAATTGTAAGCATGGATACATTCTTGGCCGCCCAAGATATTAAAAAACATAACAGAGACTACCTGCGTAAAATGCCTAAACGGTTCTATTTGCTGACAGGTATGGTTATTTGCACAGATTGCAAAATGGCCTATATAACTCAGACAAAAAAGGCAGGCAAAAATAGACGGAAAAACGATGCAATTTCATATCGGCATAGAATGTCGCATGGGCATTGCACAAACAGATCGATATCAGCAAGAATATTAGAGCCTTTGGTGTGGGATACAGTAGTAAACATTTTACTTAATCCCATATCGCTTCGGGAAGGATACGAGCAATCCATTGAGCAGGAAAAGCAAAAGCAGGCCCGTCAGATTCAGCACTGGGAGCATCTGCAAACGGTGATTGAGAAGCTGAAAGCAAAAAAAGAGAAGTTGCAGGCAATCTATCTTGATCCAGATGTAGGTATGACGAAGACCGAGTATATAGAGCTAAAAACTCCCATAGACGAACAAATCAAGGCCGCAAATATAGAAGCAGAGAATGTCGCACAGGAATTACAGCGAATTCCAAGCCCTGAAGATCTGAGGAGCCTTGAGCAATTTGCATCAAAGATAGTAAGCGCGTTAGGCAAAAACCTTGATATATCACCCCCAGACAAAAGACAGATTATGCAGATGCTTAACCTAAAAGTGATGATTTCGATAGATGGCAAAATCAAACTGGAAGGTTGGTTTGCCCCAGAAAGTGACGGTTTATTGTCCACACCATCAGACAATTATGGCCCCCGGCTGCGGCGACTTCCAGTGCGCGCTTGACGTGATCCTGTCCTTTGATCTCGCTAAAATCTGTTGGGGTGAACAAAGGCTCAAGCTCGTCCCTGCTTGAGAGTTGATAAGGCTCAATTAAACGGCGACCAGACAAATGAGCGTAAAGATCCGCAAGCGATTTAACGGGGATTACTTCAAGGTCCGGGATCAAAGCCGCTTCGCCCGCGTCCACTTCGGGCACGAACATCCGCTTGTATCCATTGGCACGTGCAGTGGCGGCCATCGGCAGAACACCGCGTGTGTGGCGGACAACCCCATCGAGCGAAAGTTCGCCAACGACAATTGTGTTATCAACAACATCATGTGGAAGATGACCCGCAAGAATAATGACACCGAGGGCGATGGGAAGATCGTATGCAGGTCCCTCTTTGCGGACCGCGGCAGGCGCAAGATTAACAACAACACGATGCCGCGGGAAGTGCAAACCCGCGTTCTTTACTGCAGTTTGTACACGTTCACGACTTTCCTGTACGGCAGTGTCAGGAAGTCCGACAATCGTAACTCCGGGCAATCCGTTGGTGTAATCGACTTCGACTTCAACAATGACACCCTCCAGCCCAATGACAGCACATGAAAAAACACGAGAGAGCATGAGGGGAGTTTAGACGAGGAGAAAGGAAAAGTCAAACAAAAAGACCCCTTGCGAGGTCTTTTGTATTGGCGGTGTAAGTTTTATCCTGATGACGATCCAGCCCGTAAACAAGAATATCCTATTTTCCACTACTGCGAGTCGTAACATCAAATATCACGGCGGCTACAAGAACAGCAGCCCGGACGATGTATTGAAGGGAAATGTCGATACCCATCAGGTTCATTCCGCTGGTCAGGGAGGTCATCACCAGCGCGCCGATGAGCGATCCCATCACCTTGCCCACACCACCCGCCGGCGATACCCCGCCGATAAAGGCCGCGGCGATCGCGTCCAATTCGAACAGAGTCCCTGCGGTTGTTGTGGCGGACTGCAAGCGCGACGCGAACAAGATGCCGGATAAAGCGGAAAGCATGCCCATCGAACCAAAGACCACATAGGTGATTTTTTTCACGCTGATGCCGCTCAACTCGGCTGCCTCGGGGTTACCACCGATCGCGTAAATATGCCTGCCAAGCACCGTCTGTGTTGTCATGAAGTCATAGACCAGAGTCACGATCAGGACGATCACCGCCGTCCAGGAGAGTCCCCGGTAACCGGCCAGCACCCACGTGATCGAGCCCACGATCGCCGAGATGAACACCAACTGAAGGATGAAAATATTCATTGGCAATACTTCAAAGTTATAGGCCTGCTTTTTTCTGCGGCTGTTGACGGCATTCAGCAGAAAGATCGCCAGAGCCAGTAACCCGAGAAGCAATGTCAGTTTGTGTATGCCGGGCAATATGTCGACCCCCGGGAAGTCGGGAATAAAGCCATTCCCAATGGCGTTAAAAGTCTTATCCGGGATGATGATGGTGCCCGTACTCACGGTTGCCAAAAGCAGAGCACCACGATATCCCAACCACCCTGCAAGAGTAGCTACAAATGCGGGAATTTTCATCTGGGCAACCAGGAAGGCGGTTAGAAGCCCAGACAGGATCCCAAGCACAAGCACCAAAGGTATGGCTGCGTAAACTGCCAGGTGCCAGGACACCATTGCGATTGCGGCAATTGCCCCGAGAAACCCGGCAAGAAATCCGACGGACAGATCAATGTGCCTGATGACGATCACCAGGGTCATGCCAACCGCCAGGACCGCGATATATCCCGTCTGATTCATCAAATTGCTTATATTTCGCGAAGAAATGAACAGGCCCCCCGTCGTGACCGTGAAGTAAGCCATAATAACAAACAGAGCAATAAACATTCCGTATTCGCGAATGTTCTGTCGTAATACTCTTTGTAGATCCCTAACGAACGACATTTTCTACTCCTCAATTCGTTGCAAGTTGCATGATTTTTTCCTGGGTCGCTTCCTCAATGGGCAATTCGCCACTCACCCTGCCGGAGGAAACAATGTAAACTCTATCGCTCATCCCAAGGATCTCGGGTAATTCAGAAGAGATCATGATGATGCTCATCCCCTGTTCCACGAGTTTTGTCATGATCGTATAAATTTCGAACTTCGCACCGACATCAATGCCCCGCGTCGGCTCATCCAGAATTAGAATATTCGGTTTGACAAACAACCATTTGGCCACAGATACTTTTTGCTGGTTACCGCCGCTTAGATTCAATACTTTTTGTTCAACGGTTGGCGTTTTTATGTTGAGGGAGGACTTATATCCGTTTGCGACGTTGACTTCCGCATTATTGTTGACGACATATCGCATCGAGATTTCCCTGAGATTTGCCAGCGTAATATTCTGCTTCACATCCTGTATGAGAATGAGGCCATCACCCTTCCTATCCTCGGTGACATAAGCGATGCCGTCGCGAATCGCAGCCTGCGGATGATTGAACTGTTTCTTCTCACCTTTAATGAACATATCGCCACTTAGCTGATAACCATCAGGGTTTCCAAACAGGCTCAAGGCAAGTTCCGTGCGTCCCGATCCCATCAGCCCTGCAAATCCGACGATTTCGCCCTTCTTAACGTTGAAATTGACATTCTTCAGAATGGTCCTCCCAAGGGCTGGGGAATAGGCGCTCCAGTTCCGGACCTCAAGCATGACTTCATCAGATTTCCTGCGTTCCCGCTTTGGATAAATATTGTCGATCTCACGCCCGACCATATTCTTTATCAACACATTTTCGGAAACTTCATCTTTTTTCGCATCCAGACTACAAATGGTCCGGCCATCCCGCAAAACTGTAACAGTATCGGCAATCGAGATGACCTCTTTCAACTTGTGTGAAATCAGGACACAGGTTACGCCGTGATTTTTCAGGTCTCGCAGCAAATCGAACAGGTTTTCACAGTCATCTTCATTCAGCGCGGAGGTAGGTTCATCCAGAATGAGTAACTTGACATCCTTGCTCAAAGCTTTTGCGATTTCGACCAGTTGCTGTTTTCCAACCCCCAACTCCCGGACCTTCGAGGCCGGGTTAACATTAAGCCTTACCTTCTTCAGCATTTCCCCGGCCCTCTTGATTGTTTCATTCCAATCGACTACGGGACCCTTACTCAACTCATGGCCGAGGAAGATATTTTCATAGACCGTCATTTCAGGGACAAGCGCCAACTCCTGATAGATAGTGGCGATTCCCGCTTTTTCGCTGTCGCGGATGCTCGAAAATTTCTGTACATCCCCTCCAAAGACAATATCTCCGGTGTATTCTCCATATGGATAGACACCGCTCAAAACCTTCATGAGCGTGGATTTGCCCGCCCCATTTTCGCCGACCAGGCAATGGATCTCCCCCTCGACAACCTGAAAACTCACATTGTTCAAGGCCTTTACGCCGGGGAATTCCTTGGTGATATTTTTCATCTCAAGTATAGTAGTTTTCATTGTGTTACAACTCCAAATCATGAAGAGGCAGAACAATTATTGTGAAAGTTTTTCTTACTGGCAGGTGTTCAAGTAGCTGTAAATGAAATCCCTGAGTCCCATCATCACGGATAAGTTAGCCTTTAAGAGAACCTGCAAGCAGGCCGCGCAGGAAGTAGCGGCCAAGAACGATAAAAATGATTAACGTGGGCAATGCGGCCAGTAATGCACCCGCCATCTGCACATTCCATTCAACGATGAAACTGCCCGCAAGATTATTCAATGCCACAGTAATTGGCTGAACTTCAGCCCTATTTGTAATCACAGTGGCAAACAGAAATTCATTCCAGGCCGACTGAAATTGCCAGATAACGACTACGACAAATGCAGGCATGGAAATGGGAAGGAGGATCTTGCGGTAAATGCTTCCGAAACTTGCGCCATCTATTTTGGCAGCTTCGATCAATTCGTCTGGAATTTCAGTGTAATAGTTTCGGAATATGAGCGTGGTAATGGGAATGCCATAGATGATGTGAATTAAAGCGAGACCACCAATCGTTCCATAAGCCGGAGTATATGTCAATAACAGCCATTTGAGCCAACCCAGGATGGCAGGCGCATGCCATGCGGCCACACTGCTGAGAAAAGGATTCAGTGCCTTTCCCCAGCCCTGCATGGTCTGTACCAATGGAATGAGAATGCTTTGATAGGGAATGAACATACCAAACAATATGGCAGGGAAAATAATGTTGGCTCCGCGAAATCTCCATTTCGAGAGCACATATCCATTCAATGAACCAAGCAGGGAAGAGAGAATTGTGGAAGGGATGACCAGTTTGAAACTGTTCATAAAATTACTCGAAAGCCCCTGAGTCCCCTTGGTGGGATCGCCATTCCAGGCGCGCAGGAAACTATCGAGGGAGATGCCTTTTGGCAGCGACCACATCGTTGCAAGGTTGACCTCCGCGTAACTCTTGAGGCTGGTTACCAACAGAATGTAAATAGGAAGCAGATAAAAAATCGCGGCCGCAAATAAAGCCAGATAAACAAGCACCCTGCTTAAGGGCAGGTTGATGCGAAGAGACCTGTTCATCGCTGTACCTCTGAGCGCATACTGTTAATTAGATAAGGAACAACCAGCACTGCAACACTGACCAAAAGGATAATGGCAATGGCAGCACCGCGCGCGAAGTGATTGCCGCGGAAAACCGTATCGAACATATAGTAGGCAGGTACATCTGTTGCAAAGCCAGGTCCGGGACCAGTCATGGCCGAGACAAGGTCAAAGATCTTTAGCGAGATATGACCCAGGATAATGACTGCGCTCAATGTGATCGGACGCATCAGGGGTAAAATGATATGACGATAGATCTGAATTTCATTGGCACCGTCTACACGTGCAGCTTCACGCAGTTCTTCAGGGATGCCACGCAGGCCAGCCAGATACATCGCCATGGTATAGCCAGACATTTGCCAGGTGGCAGCCAGCACAACCGAAAGGATTGCAAGAGGGATACCAAATTTCGCAGTAGTGAGAAAGTCCAGGCCAATGGATTGCAGAAATTGTCCGAACCCGGATTCAGGCACAACAAACAAAACTTTCGGGTTGGTGTACCAACCCGATTGAAGGAATCCCAAACCCAGATTTTTGAAGAGCAGATTTACCCCTACAGGACCAGAGGTTTGATTGCCAGGGTTCAGCAGCCAGCGCCAGACAACACCAGTCACAATGAAAGAGACCGCCATGGGGAAAAGATAAATTGAGCGGAAGATGCTCTCGCCTCTCACCTTTTGATCAAGAAGAATTGCCAGAAGAAGGCCAAGCAGCAGGCAGGCGGCGATAAAGACAAGGGTGAAGACGACCGTATTTCTTAAATCCGTTTGGAAGCGCTGATCTGTCAGGATAAGACGCGAATAATTTTCAAATCCTGCAAATTCCACATCAGGGAAAAGCCCGCCTTTTGGGATCCGAGCAATGTTATTCCACCTGAGCAGAGATGCCCAACTCGTCCAACCTATAAAGCCATAAACAAAAACGAGAATTGCAATGACGGAAGGAGTGAGAAACAGGATTGCAGTGAGATGGTCACGGTCTAATCGCCAGCGCATATGGGCCTCTCAAAAATAAACATGGATGTTAATGAGGGCATCGTGCAACGGATGCCCTCATATTATACAGCCAAGCGAAATAACGTAAGCTTCTCAGTTTGAATTACTGGCAAACTCCAGCATCCACACAGGCTTGAGCCAAGGAGGATTGAGTACCAGCCACATCACCGTTGGTGACGAACGCACCAATAGCGTCAACGAAAGTAGTCGCCCAACCTTCTGAGGCGGCTGCGCCATGAGCGAGCGAAGGCACGATGGTATCAACCTTCCAATCCTCAGCGGAGGACTTGAGATAGTCATCGAACGAGCTGTAGTCGCAGTCGGTGCGGGCACAAATGGAGCCCTTCAGTTTATTGAAGGTTTCCTGACCTTCCTTCGAGCCAAGCACACCCAGAAATTCCTTCATTAATTCAGGATGTGGCGAATTCTTTGGCAGGCCAAAAGAGTCGGAGAGAGCATCGTAAATGCCATCATTACCCGGAGGCGGAGCCCAGCCATAGCCCGTGAAGCCTTTGGCAACATAGTCACCATCCGCCCAGTCACCCATGATGGTCATGGCAGCTGTGCCATCAATCACAAGCTGGTTGGCTTGATCCCAGGTCAAGGCAGCGTGATCGGTATTGGAATAAGAGACCATCATCTTGAAGTTTTCGAGTGCCTTTGTCACCTCAGGGCCATTCCAGTCAGTTGTACCATCCCAGAGACCTTTATAAGCATCAGCACCGAGTGTGCCAATTAGGACGGTCTCAAACATGTGAGCGGCAGCCCATGGGCCATTATCACCGAGGGCAAGCGGAGTAATTCCCGCGGCTTTGAGGGTCTCAGCAGCAGCTTGCCAACCTTCGAAGGTACTGATCGAGGCAGGGTCAATGCCATTGGCCTCGAACACAGACTTGTTGTACCAGAGTACATTGGCGCGGTGGATGTTTACCGGCACTGAGTACGGATGGCCTTCGAAGGACACAATCTCGAGAACACCAGGAGCGAAGATATTGTTAAAGTCGTTGGCCGAATACACATCGTCAAGAGGCTCCATAAAGTCCGTCGTTACCCAGGTATCGATCAATTCATGACCCATATGTACCTGGAAACTGTCTGGCGGATCGCCGCCCAGCATGCGGGTCTTGAGCACGGCCTTGGCATTCGAGCCAGCGCCGCCAGCCACAGCGGCGTTGATAACCTCTGCATCCGGATGTTCAGCGTTGAATTGATCAATCAGTAACTGCAGACCATTTGCCTCGCCACCAGTGGTCCACCATGAGAAAACCTCAACTTGAGTCTTCTCAGCAGGTGCAGAGGTTTGATCCAAACCAGTGAAATCAGCGGCAGGCCAGTAACCGGAATCGATCACAGCTGCCTTGACATTGTCCTTGTCCACAGAGATCACCTCAGACGGTTTGGCAGGAACATCGATCTTGCCGTTGTTGTAGGTGTTGGTCTGAGGAGGTGTCTTGCCCTCAAGATAGGCGACTGCCGCACTGATCGCATCAGCAACCAGCGTGCGGACGTCCTTCAAAACAGTCATGGACTGCTTGCCATCAATAATGTATTGGACAGACGCTTCTTCCGCGTCCTGGCCTGTCACCACATAACTGGAGACATCGCTGTCCGCGGCAAAGGCATCGGCAATCGCGCGCGCTGTTCCATCGTTCGGGGCGAGGATGAACACATCGCCCTTGTCAGCCGCAGCGGCCGCAGTCAGGTTGGACTCAGCAAGGGTCTTGGCGGTATTGAAGTCCCAGTTGGTCGTGACCTGTCCGATGATCTGACCCATCTCGTCGCGGGTCAACGTCGCCTTGTCCTGCAAGCCAACGGCTTCGCTCGAGTTCTTGATCTCGAATGTGCCATCTGCGATCTTTGGCTGCAACACATTCCAGGCGCCTTCGAAGAACAGGAAGGCATTGTTGTCAGATGCAGCTCCGGCATACAGGAATAACGGGTTGCCCGTACCACTGGCCTTGTCAACCAGATATTGTGCCTGCGCTGCACCGACGGCGATGCTGTCGAACGTGACATAGTAATCAACTGCATCAGTATCGCGGATCAGGCGGTCATATGAAATGACCTTCACACCTGCAGCTTTTGCGGCTTCTGCAGCGGCTGCAGCAGCGGTTCCATCCTGCGGGCAAATGATGAGCACTTTGATGCCCTTGGCGATCAAGGATTCGACGTTCGCCTTTTCCTTTGCGGAATCACCCTGGCTGAACAGGATCTCTACATCATAGCCGGCGGCTGTAAGTGCATCCTTGAAGCGGGTCTCGTCCTGGATCCAGCGCGGTTCGTCCTTGGTCGGGAGCACGATACCAACACCCAGGGTGCTGGCTGGCGCCTCGGTCGGTTTAGGACCGCAAGCTGAAAGCATGGTGGCCGCAATTACGAATACGGCGAGGATGCTGTACAAAACTTTTTTAGACATTTTTTCTTCTCCTTTTGATTTCGAAACTTTCATTTGGATTAAAACGGAGTAGAACCTTTTGAGTTACGCATCACCTCCTTCAAAAGATGAGATAAAAAACGAAACAATCCGTTCATCAGCAACGGATACGCTTCGCTAAAGGCAGACCTGTCACGAACAAATCGTACGTGTAGATTCATGAAGAATATTAAGGGCGGCTCATATTCGAAATTTGCGAAATATGGCGTTGAAATCTTATGTTCTGCGAATTGTTAATATTTTGTCTAACGCTGGGCTAAATTCTCTCTTTTTGATCAGAAGACAGCCATAACTGGACAGGAATAAGCAAGGTAATGAATCAATATTACCCTTACGTCTACAGTATATTTTATTGGAATGCCGTTGTATATCTCCCGATCTCCCTTTTATGAGTGCAAAACCCCTCTTTTTACTAGGGGAAATCCCCTAAGTACCTGCTGGACGATTTGTCAGCATTCGAATTGTCTCATGCCCTCGGCTCCTAAGCCGGGACGAGTGGATACGGGCTGGGAATCTCCACTTGCAGGATTGTACCACTTCCTTTCGATGATTCGATATTCATGAGCCCACCCAGCAAAGCCACCCGTTCGCTAATGCCCACCAGACCGAAGTGCTTGCTCACGGAAAGAGACGCGAGATCGGTCGGGATTACCAGGCCCTGACCGTCATCTTCCAAACGTACCAACAAGTTCGTGGAGGAAGTAAGTTGCAGGGAAAGCCTGACGTGTTGCGCCGCCGCGTGTTTGCGGACGTTGTTCAACCCCTCCTGTACGATGCGAAACACCGACAATTCGATCGTCTCAGGCAAACGACCCAACTCAGGATCGATCTCCAATTGGAGTTGAATATCACTCCGTGCCGCCCATTCATGAGCCAGAGAATCAATTGCCGCCGAAAGTCCATGGTGGTCTATTGTTGGAGGGCGCAGATCACTGCACATCTGCCGTAGTTCGCCGACTACGTTTCGAATTCCCTGGCGAATGGATGCAACCTCATCCTGCAGATCCAGGGATTGTTCAAGGTTTTCGATTTCCTCCAGTCGGTAATTGAAACTTAGGAGATCCTGAATCACCTGGTCGTGCAATTCACGAGACAGAGCCTTTCGCTCATCTTCGCGTTCGGTTATGAGTCGCCTTTGAGTGGCTTGCAGCGCGGCGTTCAATTCGTCCAGGGCAGTGACTTGATTCCGCAGACGCTCAAACAACTGCCGATTCAAGGAAGTGCGGGCCTCCAGACTCTCTTTCAGGGATGCTTGAGTCCGGCGCAACTCCTCCGCCTGACGCTGGGCCGCATGGTAACTTTCCAATGCCCAGATGAGAGGCGAGACCTGCTCCTGCCGGGATGAACCCACGATCAACTCCACGATTTCACGCGGCGTGGATTCGGCAGTTCGGCGGTCGGCAACCAATCTGCCTTCGTACAACACCAGGATCCTGTCTGTCACAGCGAATAAATGCTTGAGATCGTCACTGCTGATAATGACAGATGTGCCCTGGGATGCAAGCTTCTTGATCTTGTCCCGCAGAATTTCCTGCCTTTGGAAGCTCAATACCGGAATAATATCGTCCAGAAGTAAAAGCCGGCACGGCCGGTAAAGAGTGCGCATCAACATGACCACTTGTCTCTGTTCGTCAGAAAGATTGCGGACCTTTTCATGTGCAAGTTCAGGCGAGAGGTCAAACTCCGCCAACAAACTTCGTGCTACCTCGATCATGCGATCCCGGTCAATGATCCCCAACCGGGGGACCTTCATGATCTCGCGACCCAACAGGATATTTTGAATTACATTGAACTGCTCAACCAGTCCGGATGTTCGCCGGGTCGTCTCGATACCTGACCCCCTGTCTGAGAGAATATTGGCGGAAAAATCGAATTGATTTATCAGCCCCGAGGTTTGATATACGGTTTCAATTCCAAGTTTTTGCGCCTGAAGGCGGTTTGCAAAGCGGCGGAGTGCTCCGGCAAAACGGATGGTCCCCAAGGAAGGCGGCATTGCACCGCTCAAAAGATGGAACAATGTTGATTTTCCGGCACCCTGCCTGCCCACAAGACCCACTACTTCACCCTGCGCAAGTGAAAACGTCACATCCTTCAAAACAGGCAGGCGATCAAAGTTTTTGGATAAATTCTCAACCATCAAAAGGGGCTCAGACATAAAATTATTTTAACCTCATTTCATCGAAAGCGGGCGAATATCCTCATACCGGGAATCACCTGTTCATAAGCGTTATCAAAAGAATAGCTCCTAGCCATTTCATTCCACTTACGGCATAATAACTTTATGTCCCCTATACGGGTTTTATTAGCCGATGATCATACTGTTGTCCGGGCCGGGTTGCGTAATGCGCTGGAGGGTTTGCCAGATTTGGAAATTGCAGGAGAGGTTGGGAACGGCCGTGAATTAATGGAAGCGCTGGCCCACCTCAACCCTGATCTACTCGTGATGGATGCCAATATGCCGGATTTCGAACCAATTTCCGCAGTTCGGAAAATTAAAGCCGAACGCCCCAATCTTAAGATCCTGATCGTCAGCGCATACGACGATGAAACCTATGTAGTGGGTTTACTCAACGCCGGGGTCAATGGCTATCACATGAAAGACCAACCTCTGGCAGATCTGCAACTGGCGGTACAAAGGATCATGAAAGGAGACCGCTGGATATCCGGCAGCCTGGTCGGCCGCCTTACGAATCGCCAACCATCGCCTCTGCCATCCACTGCTCCCTGGCTTACCCGGCGCCAACGAGAATTGCTTCGCCTCCTTACTCAGGGCGCCGATAACCGACATATTGCACTGACATTGGATCTAAGTGTCAAGACTGTGGAAAATCACCTCACCGCCCTGTATCGAGTGTTGGGAGTGGACAGCCGACTCAAAGCAGTAAACTACGCCTTGCGTCATCCTGAATTGCTGGCCACAAGCGGACAGGAGATCGTTGAACTGACACCTGCCAGGGTCGAGCATGATCTGACCGTGCTCGTCGTGGACGACAACGCCCGTTATCGCCAGCAACTTGGCCGGTTGATCGGAAAGATATATCCATCATCACTCTTATATGAGGCCGAGAACATTGCCGAAGCCTTAAGCCTGGGGGAACAGGTACAGCCCCAGCTTGCACTGATCGATGTTGTGCTGGAGGATGAAGATGGGATTCAATGTGCACGCCGCCTGCGAACCCTTTCGCCGCTGACGCGCATGGTTGTCATCAGCGCCTACCCGGATCGCGAATTTCGAAGGCAGGCGCTATCCGCGGGGGCGATTGCCTTTTTGGATAAAAAAGACCTCGACACGGCTTCCATGCGGCAGGTGATCGAAGATGCGCTCAGGTAGCAATCAGGAAAACAACATCGTTGACATTTGTTCCACTCGGACCTGTCCGAATCAAATCGCCCAACACCTCGAAAAAGGGGTACGCATCATTTCGGGACAAATGGTCTGCCACGCTCAACCCAAGCGACTCAGCCCTGCGAGCGGAATCACCCGTCACCACTGCGCCTGCCGCATCGGTTGGGCCGTCATCACCATCCGTGGCTAACGCGATCAACATCACGTCTTTCACATCCGCTAATTCATTTATCGCGGCCAACGCGAGTTCCTGATTCCTCCCACCTTTGCCATTTCCTTTAATGGTGACAGTTGTTTCTCCACCTGCGATCAAACAAAATGGACGCGTTATCACCGAACTGTCTACGCGCAGACGCTGGCTTAATTCAACTCCAATTTCACGCGCCTCCCCTTGTAATTCATTGGTCAAAATCTCGGAATGAAATCCCTCCCGGTGTGCCTGTTCCATCGCGGCTAGTGCGGCGAGTCTGTTATCTCCGATGATGATATTTTGAACGCGTTCAGTTATGCTCCTGCCGCCGTCCCCGGCGGCGAGTGCCGAGAATGGCACACTGAGCAGATTATTCATAATGGAATCGGGGATCTGTTTCTCGATTCCATATTTCTTTATAATCTCAATTGCATCTTCTCCTGTTGTCGGGTCTGGCGCGGTTGGACCGGATGCAATCGCTTCGAGTGGATTCCCAATTACATCTGACAAAATCAAACTGATGATTCGCGCATTTGTCGCGCGTGCCAGTCCCCCGCCTTTGATCCGATCCAGTTTACGGCGAAGCGTGTTGATCTCATCGATACGCGCCCCACACGAAAGTAGCGCACGTGTGAGCGATTGCATATCATCGAGTGTGATGCCTTCATAAGGAGCAGTCACCAACGCAGACCCGCCACCTGAAATTAAACATACCAACGTATCGCTTTCACTCAAGGAAGTGACAAATTCCAAAACGCGTTCTCCTGCGATTAACGAGCGCGGGTCCGGGATGGGGTGTGCGCCTTCGATAACGGTGAACAGTTCGCGGCTGAGTCCCGAAGCGAACTTTGTGACGGCGAGTCCGCCTGAGAGTTGAATCCGCCCGGCGAGCGCGTCCATCATGGGGATGGCGGCCTTCCCAATCCCCAGACCGTAAACATCGCCTGTAATATCCGGCAGGTAATGTTGCACCGCTTTGAACGGGTCAACAGCCTCGAGCGCGGCTGCGAGAATGCGCAGAATACGTGGGTCTTTCAAGCTGTGGGTCGCGAAACGATTTGCGTCCATTTCTGTTATCATATCAGAAACAATTTGATGGAGTTAGCATGTCGAAGCCGAAAGTTTTTGTAACACGGGCCATTCCCGATAAGGGGTTTGAAATGATCAGGGATTTTTGTGAAGTGGACCTATGGCCCGATGAACTGCCGCCGAGCCGCGCAGAATTGCTTAAACACGTTCAAGGTGTGGAAGGCATACTGAGTCTGCTAACCGATCAGATCGATGGCGAAGTGATGGACGCGGCGGGTGAACAATTGAAGGTGATCAGCAACCACGCGGTGGGTTTTGATAACATCGACATCAACGCCGCGACCGCGCGCAAAATTCTCGTGGGCAACACACCCGATGTACTCACCGATGCAACCGCCGATTTTGCATACGCATTGATGATGGCGGCAGGCCGCCGCGTTCTTGAAGGCGATCGTTATGTGCGCGATGGCAAGTGGAAAACTTGGGGACCAATGCTTTTACTCGGCGTTGAAATGAAAGGCGCCACACTGGGCCTCGTGGGGTTTGGGCGCATCGGCAAAGCCATGGCGCGCCGCGCCGTTGGATTCGATATGCGCGTGATCTACTATGACCCGATGGATAAAAAACCGAGTCCCGATATCAATGCGACGCGCGTGGACTTTGAGACCCTGCTCGAAGAATCGGACTTCATCTCGCTTCATACGCCGCTCACGCCTGATACCCGTCATCTGATCGACTCAGAAGCCTTATTGAAGATGAAACCCGGCGCGATCCTTATCAATACATCGCGCGGCCCGGTCGTGGACCTGGACGCGCTGTATGACGCTTTGAAATCCAAACGCATTTTTGCGGCCGGGCTGGATGTGACCGAGCCTGAACCGCTCCCCGCCGACCACCCCCTGCTCACACTCGATAATATTGTCGTCATGCCGCATATTGCCAGCGCGAGCAAAACCGCGCGCGATAAAATGTCCTGGATGGCGGCGAAGAATTTGATCTCAGGCTTGAACGGCGATCATTTACCGAATTGTGTGAACCCGCAGGTGTATTCTCAAAAGTGATATTTCCGCGCGTTCTTATGCTAAAATCTGATTGTTGCATCAAGACACATTAAGTCCGTTTTCGATAATTATCAACCCAGCCCCATCCATTCAACCCATATAATCTCTATACAATTTGTCTGTGTATAGAGCCAAACCAACTTTTCCGGAGGTTATGAGATGTCTATTCGTTTACGTCCCCATTCACTAATCATCCCGACGTTGCTAACATTGTCCCTAATGCTGATCGCGGTCACTGGTTTTAGCGCGCAAACCGTCACAGCCCAGGCAAAAGATAACCAGGTTACGATAACAGGCTATGAGCTTATCGGCACAGTCAGCTTTCCCACAGGTATGCAATTTGCAGACACCGATATGGGGGGTTTATCCAGCATCACCTATGACCCCAATCGTAATGTCTACTACGCCATTTCAGATGACCAGGGCACGATCGATCCGGTACGCTATTACACGTTGGCTATCGACGTCTCCGATGGGCAATTGGACCCTGGTGACATTACCTTCCTGGACGTCACCACAATATTAGACGCATCTGGCACACCTTACACGCCTGCTTCCCTTGACCCGGAGGGCCTTGTTCT
>Ga0184615_10000778_pt1 | contig 17219 bp, 13 predicted proteins | sample PLM4_65_coex_FD_133134 | JGI IMG/M metagenome (GOLD analysis project Ga0184615, IMG submission 133134) | Groundwater sediment microbial communities from an aquifer in East River, Colorado, USA - PLM4_65_coex | ecosystem: Environmental > Terrestrial > Soil > Riparian zone | place: USA: East... | reverse complement strand
TCTTCCTTTTTCCTGCCGGTCTTATGCGGTTGCAAAGAGCTGTCCTGCGAAGTCAAACTTTATAACAAAACCGTTTCCTGCTGTCAACCTTTTTCTTTCGTCCGGTGTTTTTTTCTTTTCCTGATGCACCCCGTTCGTCAGAAGATTGCGTTTATAACAAATCCATATCAACCGGTCAATAGCTATTTGCATTATTTTGATTAAGTATGTGAAGTTCATTCTCGTGCTACCTATAAATATTATTTTTTGCCACAAGTACATACGTTTTCTATGTTATTTTTTAAGATAGTTGCGCCAAAACCACAGCGGCGGACGTAACGGCAAGTAAAGCCAGAACAGGCTGGCAGGGAGAGAAATTATTCTAAAGTCTGGCGGACATATCAGTAATCCCTTTATGATCATGCCATAAGGTAAAGATGGTTTAAGCCGAATCAGATACCACGCACGGCTCAAACTTCCTAAGCGCCTACCTGCTCTGGCATGGCCTGCCCCATCCATGACTAGCGCCTCAATAGCTATAATACCCAGAACAACGGTTGATTTATCCTCCACTATCAATTCGCAAAGTCGCTGAGGCAGGGGAATCCCGTATAACCAGTGCACCAAGAGGACGGTCTGCGCCAAAGTTCTCCTTAAGCCGAGCCGGTCCGACATGACAAGAAGGTTCTCCCATCCGTCAGCTCTGTCCTGTGAAAAGATCATGACAATATCACTCAGCCACTTGATGCGAAACCATTTGTGCCCAGCACCATGGTCGCACAAATAAAGCAGCAGAGCATCGTCATCCAGGCAATTGACATGAACCCCCATCCACTCAGTCGGTTGACAGCAATTCCATAGTTCAGCAGCCTGTTCAGGCGTCCACAAGAGACTACGCCAGTGAATTTCGAGATTTAAGCCTCGCTCGTTGTGAACATATTCATAGTGATGAATCCCCGTCTTGAAATATTCTTTTTGATTTGCAGTCAACTCAAACCCTGGAAAAGTGCAGCGATACCCTTCCAATTCAAGAAGCCGGTCGACACGATCGAGGTCCTTTGGCCTGACAAGTAAGTCAATATCTTTTAATTGCCTCATCCCCGTATCGCCGAAAAGCCGCTGTGACAATATTGATCCTTTCAGCGGGATTACCTCAACACCGTTTGCAGCAAATATCTTTATCAAGCGGATCAGTTCCGCTGCATAGCGAAGTGACTGCTTGCGAGCCTGGTCACTACGCTCTTTCAGTTTTTCCTTGATGTCGCCGGGAAGCCGTCTATCAGCATGCCGGCGAAGAGCAATGTATGTCAAGGCCGGTACACGGTGACGGTCAACTAAATCAATAAACTTATCCCAGTCGATTTTTTCGCCGCAGAGGGATATGATTCGTTCCGACTGGACTTGCTCTTGCGAAGCCGGAGCAACCCACGAGCAGGCAGCGAGCAACCGGAACTCCGGCGAGAGACTGAAACGTTCCGGAAGTGCGGGTAAATTTTCCGTTGGTGACCTGTCAGACATTCCCGATCTCCTTCATCTGCGCCAGCCAGGATTCTGCATAATGCCCTCCGGCAGCAACCAGCTGGCTATGGGTGCCGGATTCCGTGATTCGGCCCTCCGCCATGACGTAGATCATATCGGCATGCATGGCGGTGGTAAACCGATGGGTGATCATCAGCGCCGTATGCCCTGTCGTCAGCTCACGGAACCGGCCCAGCCAATCGAACTCGGCCCATGAATCCATGGCGCTGGTCGGCTCGTCCAGGGCAATGATGGGGGCATTGCGGAGAAAGGCCCGCGCCAGCGCCACCCGTTGCCATTCGCCCACGCTCAACTCCGCCCCGCCAAACCATTTCCCCAGTATTGTTTCATACCCTTGGGAGAGCCGCTCGATGGGCGCCGCAGCCCCCGCCGCCAGAGCCGCAGCCTTGATACGCCAGGCATCCGGATCTGACGATCGGTCACCCATGGCGATATTCTCCGCAGCTGTAGTGTGATAACGGACCGGTTCCTGAAAAAGGACCGTGATCTGTCGCCGCAGTTCGGCAATATCCAGCTCCCGCAGATCCACGCCGTCCAGCCGAATGATGCCCTCCTGCGGGTCATAAAAGCGACAGAGCAGCTTGATCAGGGTGCTTTTACCCGCGCCGTTGTGGCCGACAATGGCCGTAACCCGGCCGGCAGGAAGAGTAAGGGAAAAATCGGCCAGTGCAGCGTGCTCGCTGTCGGGGTAATGGAAGGTGACCCTCTCGAAACGGATGCCGTCCTGAAGAGGTAGAGCGAGTGGTTGAGGAGCCGGCGGGGTGCAGAGGAGGGGTTTGATGGCCAGGAACTGGAAGAGATTGTCCAGAAAAAGGGTGCTCCGGTAGATGCGTCCCGTGCTCTCCATGAGCGACCTGAGCAGTTTCTGCCCCTGCTGAAAGGCCTGGTAGCAGAGCACCAGATCGCCTAGGCGCGCCAGCCCCTTTGCCGCGCGCATGAGCATCCAGACCATGCCGGCCAGTCCGCCGAGCCAGGCAATGGTGCCGGCGGCCAGTTCCGCCTTCATTTCATCCCGGGCAAGCCCGAGACGACCGCTGCGCAGTTTACTTCGGAGCTGCTGAAACAGACCCTGGTGATAATCGCCCAGGTCGAAGAGGCGCATCTCGGCGGCGCTGCCCCGCTCGGTCAGCAGCCAGTCGTAATAGCGGGCACGGCGTTCGTTGGCGGTATTGGCGACCCGCCATTGGTGCTGGCGCAGGACATAGCGGCCAACAGTCCAGAGCCCCGGCAGAGCGCTCCCGATCAGAAGGAGCGGCAGCCACGGCGCATAGCTGGCCAGCATGATCGCCAGTACAATAAGTGTCAGTCCGTTCTGGATGAGGGTGCCGAGACTTTCCAACAGGGCAATCGGCTGCGCAATGGCATCAACCCTCGCCCGGTGGAGCAGGTCGTAGGATTCGGGATTCTCGTAAAACGCCACATCGAGCGCCAGGGCCTGGTGGTGAATGAGGGAATGGATACTATCCTGCACCAGCTCGGCCTGGGCTGCCCGCACCCAGACGATCAGGCTTGCCAGGAGCTGGCCGACGATCCAGAGCAGGCCGATGAGCACGATGGGGGGCCATGCCCGAGAAAAAGCCGCCCCGCTTTGACTTCCGAGTGCAGTCGCCAGAAGGTCAACCGTCTGCCGGGTCAGGTAAATCTGCGCGGCCGGAATAAGCCCCTGGAGCAGAAGAAGGACACCCCAGGCAACTGTCCAGCCCCGCGCCGCCTGCCAGACCAGCCGGAGACCCCGGCCAATAAGTGGTATACATTTAAATAATTCCTGTTGAGCTGTTTTTATCATCTCGTAACCGGATTGCATGTCGGCTGCCTTAGGGATGGCCGATTCGGATTATTTATGAAAGCAGTATGGAAAGAGGGATTGCCCACAGCTTGTCGCCCAGACGAACCGCTGTTGTGCCGTTATAGGCCAATATCCCGGCCATGCACTGGGGTGTGCCTTCGACGAAAGCCTTAAGACCTGTCAGTTCTTCTTTTTCCCATCGTGCGGCGGCTTTGACCTCAATTGCAAGGCAACGGTTTCCGGCCTCAATGATAAAATCAACCTCATGCCGGCCCTGGATGTTCCAGAAGTAGATGTTGGCCCGCGGCCAGGTAGAATCCAGTATTGCCACAAGATTCTGGGCAACGTAGGTTTCCATCATTGCACCTTTCAACCGATTGTCCGGGGTGAGTTCTTCGACTTCTGCCAGGAAACAGGCAAGCCCTGCATCACCCAAGTAGAATTTTGGCGACTTTATCAAACGGCTGGCCGGGTTTTTCAAATAGGGTGCCAAGCGATAGAAGATACAGGACAGTTCCATCACGGAAAGGTAATTGGTGACGACTGCCGACTTGAGGCGGGCATCCCTTCCCAGATCGCTGATATTCAGGATACCGCCTGTGCGGAGAGCAGCCAGGTGCAGAAGCCCCCGAAACGGTATGATGTCGCCGATGCGGCCTAAATCGCGGATATCCCGGTCGAGATAGGTGTGCTCGTACCCCTTGAACCAGTTTACGGGATCTTTGAAACCGTCCAGACAGACAGAGGGCATTCCCCCCATTACAATGTCCTCAAGAGGGATCGAGGGCACATCTCTAAAGCCGGCAATTGCCTGCTCGGTGAAAAAACGCTTGATAAAAGGGGTTTCTGTTGTTTGCCCGTTCAGTTCGCGTCTGGTGAATGGGTGCATGGTGAAGTAGATCGCTCTACCGGCCAGACTTTCAGCAATGTTTTTCATCAACAAAAAGTTGGCAGAACCGGAAAGAATGAATTGACCAGGAACCCTATTGCGATCCACAGCACGCTTTATGGCAATAAACAACTCCGGGCAGCGCTGGGCCTCGTCAATAATAAGCGGCTCATCCGTATCAACAAATTTGTCGGGATTTTCTTTTGCAGCTGCAAATTGCGCAAAGTCATCAAGTGTGATGTACTTCCGACCCTTCAACTCCGCCTGCTCTTGGAGGAAGGTGCTTTTCCCCGTCTGACGCATACCGGTTATTGCCACTACCGGCATATCATCGAGGGCGCTAACTAGTTGATTTGTAATTTCTCTCGGCAGGTATGTCATCACAGTGCCAATATTACTGTCAAAATGACATTAATTCAATACTAAAATGACAGGACTGAAGTTTTGGTTGCGCGGTCGGAATAAGCCCCTGGAGCAGAAGAAGGACACCCCAGGCAACTGTCCAGCCACGCGCCGCCTGCCAAACCAGGGCGAGACCCCGGTTCATAAGCGGAAGACATCGGTATGCTTCCCGAAAGGTTTTTTGAATCACTAGGAATCTTTCCAATTTCTGTCAAAAATAGTTACGACAAGTGACCCTGCAGCCTGATAGACAAGTCCATGATCGGAGGATTGACGCACAGGTTCATCCCCCACGGTCTTTGAGGAGACGCTCTAACTGAAAGACCTATATGAAGGTCTCAAGACGTGAGAACAGATGTTTTAAGTAACAAAAAGAACGAGAGAGGGTGACCTCTCTCGTTTATACATTCCAACATCTGATTTTGCACAGGCGAAATAAACCGGAATCAGGAAGCACCATCCGCATCAGTAACTGTTGCAAAACCTGATTGAGTGACAACTCCGACTTCTCCTTTTTTTAATTCCGGCTTAGACCAAGTGCCTTCATTACCAGCTTTCTTATCCATGGGATTCACCTCCTTTCATAACTTGAAGAGTTTATACCAGGCTTTTAACATAACGCAAATGCCATAAACCTGTCAAAATTGAGTTAGAAATAACCCTACGCTCAGACCTCGTAGTAATATTGTTGAACACTTAACTGTAGTTATATCACTGACATCTCGCTCCAAAGAATTTAAGACTGATAGCAATACAGAGATATCAAGAACTTCCCGTGCCAGTGCAGATTGCCTGCAACGCTCTAGAGCGTCCATAATGGATTCGCGCTCAGACAGCACACGCGCCCCGACATCCGCAGATTGAAGCCCCCTTTTACTATAAAAAATGACTTCATGCGGCATTTTCCCGGTCATAGCCCGTCGAATAAGCCAACGGTCATTATCTCGACGGAATTGATCGTCGGGAGTTTGCAGGCAAAACTCTATAACAGAACGGTCGATAGTTGGATCACGAACCTCCAAGCCATAGCCGGCACCAGATTCGTGCCATCTCGCCCCAATCGCATTGTTTCCAAGGTCAAGTATGGCAAGTTGCTGCTTCGGATTTGGAGGTAAAGTGAAGGTAGGGTCATAATGGACCTCCTTCATCAGTTTAGCAAGGCGAATGCGAGCGGCAAAATCAAGATTAATGGCAGAAAATTCATGCCATAAAGCTGCCGCACCCTTACAATCACGTCGATACCACGAAATCCCTGGCAAAAGTAATGGCTTGAGAATCTGTCGTTTAAGCGTAAGCCAAAGACTCGGCTCTGCAAATAAAAGTGTCTTGACGGCCGAACTAAACTCTCCTCTCACAAGAGGATGGATGAATTGGCCATTACCTGCAAAGGAGATGGTCCCATTTCCGCATTGTCCTGTTAGCAGTGTTCCAACGCCTCTCTCACGAGACTGGCTCAGAAGATCTGCTATCCAATACTGATTACTGGCGGCATGACCAGGACTGTCCTGAAGCTTGTGTTGCCGCTCAATTCCTTCAATAACTCCAAAATTCTCAGACTTTATGGGCTCATGGCAGATGTTTAGCCCTGCCATACTGGCAACAGCAGCAGCCATAGACCATTCATTGCCAGTTCTATGCTTCCCCGCTCCCACGGTTTCGTACTTTGGCACAGAAGTAAATGCCATAAGGGACTTCCCAGCCAGTGCCAGCATTGGAGCAGCCAAGGCTGCCACGGATCCAGAATCCAACCCGCCACTAAGTGATATTCCGACAGGTCGCTCGCTGCGCAACCGTGTGCGTACAGCTTTTTCATAAACGTCAAGAAATCTATCTACATACGCTTGGTCATTAGGTAGATGCAAAGGTGGCAGATTTTCTGGAAACCAATACCGTTTGGTAATCGCTTTTGACCCGGCAAAAGATAATGTATGAGCCGGGGGGAGGCGCAAAATTCTTTCGTACGCCGTTCTGCTCCCCTCTCCTGGCCAAGAGGTAAGCACCTGCGCCATCTTGAGCATGTCCGGCCGCCGTGGGACCTCCGATAATGCCAAAATCGCTTTTAAACTTGAGGCGAAGGCAACAAAGCGGGAGTTACAGAAATAATAGAATCCAGTATTGCCGTGGTGGTCGCGAGCGATAAAGAGATTTTTCCGTTGAGCGTCCCAAGCCGCAAACTGCCAATCACCGTTTAAGTGATCAGTGCATTCTTCCCTCCAACGCGAATATGCTTCCAGCACAAGAGAACTATCCGGTATGAACGCCTGCTCCGGCTTCGGGATTCCAAATTCCCGCAAAAGGTCCTCCCGGTTATCGAGACGCGCAAATGCAACAAGGGATAAGTCTGCATTTATTACCGGCTGGTCCTCAAAGCAGTCTTCAGGGGTAACTTTAAGCAGAAGATGCCCGAGACCAATCGGGCCTTCATGCCATTCACCTCCACCGTCAGGGCCGTAGTAGTCCATTGCATGCCGCATTTTAGCAAGGGCTTCTCGGTCAATGGGTTGACCATCAAATCGCAGGAGACCATAGATGCCACTCATCGTTCACCTTTAGAAAAACAGGTTAGCACTCGAAAGCGTTCGTAACCATTTGCGCCAGTAACGATGCGCGAGCCACAGCGCAGCCAAGCATGAGCATTCAACTCATTATTAGGGGCGTGGGTAACACCAAAGTATACTGTTCCGAAAACACCACGTCGGTTGAGCATCCACCAAGCAGAAATGGCATTTACGAGACAGCGGCTTTCCCACGGGACATGTCTTGACATGGTTTCTACTGCCCAACCCACATGTTGTGCTACAGCGTCATAATGTGAAGAAATCACTCTGCCGCTTTCAACGCCCACTTGACCAAGCCTACTAGCAATTCGGCGGAAGGGGATGCCGAGTATTACAAGACGTGCAACGGCAATTACGCATACGGCCTCAAGCAATATCAATCGGTCAGACTTACTTCGAGTCAGAAATTTGCTCCACTTATTTAACGACAACCAGTTCCTCCAACAGTAGCTCGTGTAAAAACTCCATAACGTCAGATCCACATACGTCAGAATCAACTCGGTACTCTTCGGCTAATAGCGAGATAATTTCTGCAACGTTATGCGGCGTTTCTATAATTTCCCAGATTCTACGGGATGTCTGTTCCATACCAAAATATTTCCCCTGCTTGACACTCATGAGAATAGTTTCCTCATCAATATCAGTAGCTAACAGATTAGCTGCACGAACGATGATTGATTCAGCTGTTATTATCTTCATAGTATTGATCCTAGGACGTCAATGTATTAAGCAATACAACCTGCTAACGTCTTCTTCTTTTTATGATAATTTCTCTGCCATTCTTTTTCCAGATAAACCACCAAATCGTCAATACGCGCAACGTCACGCGGTCGAATTATCTCAGTGACAACTGTCTGGTTTGCTATAGAAGAGGCGAGTTTCATGATATCACCTCTCGAATCGAAACCACGGAGATATGAAGGGCGATAAAGATTGTCAAACAGGAGGGTGAGTCGTTCAAAACCGAGGACAGATCTCTGGACTATTTCTGATTGCTCATGATCGGACAGCAGATGGATAGCGCAAAGTTTAACAGATTGCTTGCTATGGCAGTCTGCGAATTGAATTAAATATTTGTCGACATCAAACCGTGCGGAAATAACTGCTGGATCGACTGCACTAAGACGCTCATAAGCATCAGTACAAAGCCGCATTAGGGGAAACGCCGGTAGGACAATTAAATTGCCTTTTTTATCTCTGGTTATTGCACAGACATCATCACTTAACAATTGATACCCATGACGCTTAAAATGTGCAGCGAGAGTCGATTTTCCTACACCTTGAGGTCCTACAAAAATCATTGCACCATAAGGAGTTTCGACGGCACTACCGTGAAGCGGAAATAGGGCTCGCTGATATAAGAGAGCCCCTAGAGCTGATCCAAAGAGAAAAAGTCTGACTTTGCCCAGATCGGCATCGGGGTATGGATCTATTTCAATTTTTTTCCCGTTGGTAACAAGATATCTTGCCACATCAGGGATTGTAAGTAAAAATTTGTTTGACGAAACCTGGTAAAAATCTGTTTCTATACTTGGATCATCCAGTTTTGGCAAAACAGATCCTAATGAAATGTAAACATCGGGAGGACAGTCCGCATTTACCATTTCTTCAAATCCCAGACATTCAAATGCTGACTCAAATTCAAGTGCATATGCTCGAAAACGAAATGCCATTCTTGATGTCGCCTATACGTAATCAGATGGGGTGGCTGGTTTAGCTACTTAAATTAAAAACATATGTCAGGTTTTTATCAATATCCACTCTTCACGTCAAGTCAAGAAAGATGCTTCGAGAAAATTGTTTAGGCAAAAAGCAATACAGCCGGGGAACCCCCGGCTGTATTGCTTTCATCAGACTTACGAGCCAACTGCAACTTTCTTTAGAGTGTTCTCAAGCAGTGGCATTCTAAAAACTATCGGCCTACAATCTGCCAATTGGCTCCAACAAGAGCAGGCAACGCCACGACGCTACTACGGGTTGTCCCGTTCATGAGCCATACTGCATTAGTTCCTACTACGTTGTTTCTCCAAAGAATATCTACATTACCATCATTGTTGAAATCGCCTGTACCAACAATCCTTGAATTACCACCCAGACTTGGGAGTGTTACTACACTAGCACGAATTGTCTTATTCATGAGCCAGATGGCATTGGTCCCTGCAGCATCGTTTCTCCAGAGGATATCCATACTGCCGTCGTTATTGAAATCGCCTGTACCGACAATCCTAGAGTTTCCGCCGAGATTTGGGAGAGTTACGACACTACTACGAATTATACCATTCATGAGCCAGATGGCATTCGTCCCCACATTGTCGTTTCTCCAGAGGATATCAATATTGCCGTCGTTATTGAAATCAGCTGTACCGACAATCCTAGAGTTTCCGCCGAGTGTTGGCAGTGCCGCTTCACCCAGTTTGGCAGCTCCGTTCATATACCAGACCACATTCTGGCCGTTGCCCTGATTTCTCCATACAACATCCGGTTTTCCATCATGGTTGAAATCACCGGTAGCAACAAGTGTCCAGCCTACACCCGGACTCAATACACCCGAATTTCCAGGATTAGTGAATGGAACATCTGCACCAAGCTTTGTTACACCATCCATATTCCAGACCAAGTAGGTATTGTTGGCTGCGTCAGCAGTGTTGGTCCAAATAATGTCGGTCTTGCCATCTGTAAAGAAGTCATGATGCGGGATTTGCAGTACAGTTGTCCGCATCATGTCATTCTCTTCGTGACTGAGTATATGGCAGTGCCAGACATACTCAAACCCGAAGTTGGTCATGGCGTTGACTGTCGGCGTAGCAAGTGCATTACCAAGATCCACAGGGTCCATGTTGGAGAAGCCCATGTTGGATAATGGCCCCGGCCCCACTGGTGTTTGCGGGTTCAGCGGCCGTATACTGACGGGGAGTCCGAACGGCAGTGGCGGAGCTACCGGTTTGAGGGCAACGATCGTATCCTCCAGCGGGCTGATCCTGACCGTGTCCTTCCAGCCCAATTCGTTGTCGTCCGGCAGACGGATGAAGCCATCCCAGCCAACCCGATTCAGCACCTGCACGTCAAACAGGTGGAAATGGATCGGGTGGGTATCCACACCGTTGTGGGTGATGCGCCAGATCTGCGGTTCACCAGGTCGGACAATCTCAGTAACCGGATCAACGTAGTTCTGCACGACGAAACCGGCGATTGTCGTATTGGTAAATGCTGCTTCGAGCCCTAGTTTGGCACTCATCCGTCCAAATTCATCAAATGTTCCACCCATTTCGTCGTGGATGGCTTTCGGCTTCATGGCAAAATTCGTGACCGGTGTCGTTCCGTCTGCTTTCATGAAGCTGATGGCACCGTCAGAAATCCGCGAGATCCCCCAGTTCGGATAGGTTGCAGGGAATGGCTGAGCATTGGCGTATGCCGTGTCATAAGCGCTCTGACCGACTACGATCGGTTCCTGGCCGGCAGCAAATACGCCGCCAGGTCCTGCGAATGCCGACTGAAGTGCTGACAATGCAGTAGAGTTAATCGCATCATTCGGAGCAGGCTGACCGCCGTAAACCTGGGCGCCAACCTTGATCTGCATGACGGTACGGACATTGGGGCCCACGCCTGGCTGGATCGCAGTATAGCCGCCGATGTCTGTCCGATCCGGGGCGCCGGTATAGTAGTCATAGTGCGGATCGAGCGCCGGGAATGCCGTCGGGGCATCGTTGTAGAGAATCAGGGTCTTGCCGGCATACTGGCTGAAGTCGACGAGGACATCGGCTCGCTCTGCCGGTGCCAGAAAGAGGGTACCACCGCCATCACGCTGGTTCAAAACGTTGCCGACGTTGAACATGGTCGGGTCGAGGTTCCACTGCACCGGCTGGTTGTTCAGCACCACCGGACCGGGCAGGAAGCCGCCCTCGGTTGCAAACTGGATGAAGGCCGGGCCTCTGAATGCCGGATCAGGCGCACCCCCCTCACGGCCATCGATCGGCCAGGTGGGCGGGAAGCCTGCGCTCGCCGCGGCCGGCACCATCTTGACTTCCGTGCCGAGGTAGGCCAATGCGGTTGCCGTCGTGCCGGCACCGCCGGGTGCTGCGATGGTAACCGTCGGAGCTGTGGTGTAGCCGGTGCCCGGATCGGTGACCGTGATGCCGGTGACACTGCCGCTCACCTGCGCCGTGGCATCCGCACCAGTGCCGCCGCCGCCATTGAAGCTGATGAGAGTGTTGGCCGAGGTATAGCCGGTGCCACCATTAGTTACGTTAATGCCGGTAACTACGCCGGTAGCAGAAAAGACGGCCCTGGCCGTTGCGGTTACTCCGCTGGTCGGCGCAGCTATGGTGACATTTGGAGCAGCAGTATAGCCGGTGCCGGTGGAAGTCACGGTAATGCCGGAAACGAATGCGGCAAGGGTTGCCGTGGCGGTTGCTGTTGTGCCACTGACGGGAGGAGCGATCGTAACCGTCGGGGTCGTGGTGTAGTTAACACCCGGGGTAACATTGATTGCCGTTACTACTCCAGTTGCATCGACAACTGCGGTCGCTTCAGCACCAATCCCACCGCCGCCACTGACTGTCACGACAGGAGGGTTCAGTTGTTCGTAGCCGGTCCCACCGTTGTTTACCGTAATTCCGTCAACATAGCCTTCAATGGTTGCAACAGCGGTGGCACCGGTACCTGGCCCGTTACTGCTGGTAATGGTGACTGCCGGTGGCGCCGTGTAGCCGCTGCCGCCGTTGGTGGGATAAATCTGGGAAATGCCCCCCCCGATTACGGCGGTGGCGGTGGCACCGGCCCCGTCACCGATGATGGTCACCGTCGGTGCCGAGGTAAAGCCACTGCCACCACTAGTAATGGCCGCGCCGGAAAGACTGCCAGAAACCGTCGCGACAGCAGTCGCGCCACTACCGCTACCGCCGGAAATGGTAACTGCCGGCGGAGAGGTGTAACCCGAACTACCGCTTGTCACGCCAATGGACATCGGTTCGGCCTGATAGAACTGCAGGTTGAGAAAGCGGTCATGGGACGCGTTCAGAATCCGCAGGCGGTAGGTACCGGCGGTAACCGTATGGGTCGGATAGACGGTGCCGTTGACCATCATGGTATCGAGGAAAGCCTCGGCACCCCAGGAGACATTAGGCGTACCCGGAATGACTTCCGGTTGGCAGAAGTTGTTGTTCGCTGGAACGCAGGCCGGATCGAAATAGGGGTTCGGAACTACCCCTTGTTCAATGCAGAGCGGCTTTACAGCATCGGCAGAAGTGCCGCAGACCGGAGTCGACGGGAAGAACCAGGGTCCATAGTGCCACCGACCCATGTCATTGATGCCGCTCAGGTTGGGGTTGAAGGGGTTCTGGGCCGGCATGTAGACATGGGGCCACCAGAGGTCGCCGGCTACCGGGTTCATTCCTTGTCCCGATAGTGTCGGTGTTGAGGGTAAAGCCGTACCGTCGGGGTTGGTGGTGTAAAGCTGGTTGGGAGGCGTTGACCCCCAGGCCCAGGTCGGGTCGGTGCTCTGGATTGTGGCGGGGTCAATGAAGGTCTTGTCCTGGATGACCAAGGGAATGGTCCCGGTGATAAGGGGAGAAAGCGTCCCGGCCGCAGGAGTGCCTGTCAATGAACCGAACAGTGCCGTTTCCGACGTGTCCTCAATGGCGTATCCGGCCGCCTCACCAACGTATACGTTGAGACGGGTAATGCCCCAGGCATGGTCGTGGTAGAACATCAACCGGGCGCTCTGGGCGTTGGTCAAGAAGTAGGTCTGGGCACCGGGGCCTGGGTTATTGGTGGCGCCAGTGTCCCCACAGGTCGTCTGTCCAGCGCAGGTGGTAATGGTATTGCCAGAGGCATCAAACCACATGTCGGGTACATAGGCGACGCTGACCCCTTTCGGGTAAAATTCTGCCGGGTTGCCAGTTCCAGTATCAGCTGCCGGGGTGATCCACTGGTGCGGGGTGCCGTCACTGATCCAGGGGGTGCGGCCACCATGGAGGTGAAGCTCGGCCCGGTTCTGGGTAAAATTCGCAGTATGTTCCGCTCTCGGTGCCTTTGTCTCGGGATCATAATTGATCGTATATTCGCCTGACCCCATGACCGAGGTGTCAACCGGCACAAACAGGTCGCCGCCAGAGCCACCCGGCAGCCGGTTGATGAACTTGATCCGCACCGGCCGGTCTTTCTGGGCAACGATGATCGGCCCCAGGTAATGAGGGTCGGTTACCGGCACGCCGTTCACCTCCTGGACATAACCACGGAGCTTTGTGCCGCCGGATACTGCTGCAGCAGGATCACCGTAGGCAGCGGTCTTGACCGTCGTGGGGTTGCCGAGGGAATCAAGCAGAGGATTGGTGAGAGCGAAGTCAGAGTGCATCACTTCACGGTACTCGACCACCGCGATCTCATAGTAGTCTGATCCCGTGTAGGTGGTGGTGTCTGCAACAGCAACAGGCAGGCATTGTCCCAGGTTGTTCGGCGTCGTGCAGGTCAATGGGGCAAGGGTATCGACGAACTTCCGCAATGGCGGGCTGTTGGCCCAGTTGGGGGTCTCGAAATAATCGGGGACCGACCCTGGAGCTGTCACTGGCCTGGCGGCCAGTGCCTGGCCCTGGCCGAGCAGACTGGCAACAGCGACTGCCGCCACGGCCAAGCTCGACCAGATGGAGATATTGCGTCGTTTCATGGTGAACCTCCTTCTGTTTTTTACTTCTGATGCGTTATTGATTCAATCGTTTGAGCTACTTATTATCTACTTTTATCCCGGGACATGATTCGGTGAACACTGCATCGCCAGAACGTCCCTGCACAGGACAGTCCCTGCTACTGGAAATCATCAGTGGCTAACTGTTGTTCCGCCACGGGTGGAGCCGGATGCCGCCGCATTTCATCCTGAATCATCTTCAGACGATACGCTCTTTTGCTTGCAACGTCTGCTCCCCGCTGGAGATCGCGCTGCAAGTAGGCATGGAATGCACGAACCGAATCGTACTTTGCCTGCACCGGAACAGCAGATTTGGCAACTTCTGGGGCCTGGGCTTTTGCTGGAGCAACCGGCTCGCTCTCTATCCTTTGTGCAGCCGCCGATCGCTGAGCAGTAGCAGGCGCCGGTACGAATTTTTCATCTCCCACGCAGACCAACTCCACATGATCCTTCAAATCTATCACCCGGCAGTCAGTACCAGCAAATGCCAGGCAGGGCAGAAGCAGTAATCCTAGCAACAATAGTGCGCTTTTCATAAGACACCTCCACATGCCGCTTGTGCGAACCTAACACCAGCCCTGGTCACTTGATGACTAGGAGTTCCACCTCATAGATCAGCGTCGTGTTCGGTCCGATGTCTCCCCCCTGCCCCTGGTCGCCAAAGGCCAGGTGGGAAGGAATGAACAGTTGCCATTTCGCCCCCGGCCGCATCAGCCGCAGGGCTTCCGCCACCCCCGGGATGGCATCATCCTTTGCCTTGAACACTGCCGGTTTGCCGGCTTTGTACGAACTGACGACCTCCTTGCCGTTGAGCAGGGTGCCCCGGTAGTTGTACTCCACCGTGTCTGCTGCCGTCGGCTTCCTGCCGTCACCCGCTTTGAGGATTTTGTACTGGAGGCCGCTCGGGAGGGTAACTACCCCCTCTTTCTTCCGGTTTTCCGCCAGAAACGCTTCACCCACCTTCTTGTTGGCCAAAGCAACATTCAGTTTGGCTGCCGAACCCTGCTTCTGCCGAACTGCGAGCTGATACTGGGATATTGCTTTACTCAGCTCGTCATCGGTCAAGAGGAGCTTTTCGCCCGAGTAAGCATCCTTCATGCCTTTCAACACGAGGTCCAAGTCAATCTCGATCCCCTGTTTTTTGATATTGTTTATGAGATTGACGCCGATACCATAATTCACCTTGTCCCGCTGTGTCTTGAGAACCTGCGGCCCTTCGGCGCGTACTTGGGATGCCAGAAACAAAACTCCGGTTATAACCAACAATTTCAGCTTCATCACCCCTCCAATCCGGTTATTTCTTGATCTCAAGCAGCTCCACCTCAAATGCCAGGGTTGCACCAGGGAGAATGAGTTCACCTGCACCTGCCTCACCGTAAGCAATCGTCGATGGGCAAACCAGCCTGGCCTTGCCGCCCGTCTTCATCCGCTGCAACCCTTCGGTCCAACACTTGATGACGCCGTCCAGACGGAATTCGAGCGGTTTCCCTCGCTTGTAGGAGCTGTCGAACTCCTTGCCATCGGGGAGCGTGCCGCGATAGTTGACCTTTACCGTGTCCTTCGGATTCGGACTGGTGCCGTCACCTTCTTTCAAGGAAAGATAAATCAGCCCGGAATCTGTCTTCACGGCGCCTTTTTCCTTCGCTGCCTTGTCGAGGAAATCCTTGTTCACGGTAGCCATCTTCTCTCCTTGAGCCATGCGCCGAACACGGGCCAACTCCTGGACCTTGTCATTGTAGGCGCCGAGCTCCACTTCCGGCTTCTTGCCGGTAACGGAGTCCGTAAGCCCCTCTTTTACAACCTCCAGCTCTGCGGGCGTGAGGTTGAAGACGGAAAGCGAGCGGGAAACGAGCAGGCCGATCGCGTAGAGTGTTTTCTGCTCTTCGGTTTTGGCCATGTCTGCGCCAAACGTTGGGGTGGCAAGCAGGATTACCAGGACGGTAACGATGAGTCTGTGCATATTCTCTCTCCTTTAGAGCCTCGCGCGAATGCACCTTTGCGGGCAGATACTAGGTATATAAGATACTAGGTATATATCATACTTGATGACGACAAGCTGTCAATCAACGCTACATTATTTATTTAATCTTAGTCGTTTAGTCTAAAAACAGCATATGCTTATATTTTTCTCATATTTATGTGGATTTGTCAAACGCTATTACAATTCGCAGTCATTGTCGTTACACATTGGTGTCGGCTGAATAAGATATCTGATACGCAACTCGAATTAGTGTATAGACAGGGTGATTTGGGTCAAAAAAAAAGCGCGGCTAGATGCCGCGCTACCTGAAATGATCGAACAGAATTGTGATTGAAGATAACTACTAACCGAAAAGGACCCTGGCAAAACGCCGTTTCCCCACCTGGAGGACATAGTCCCCCTTGCAGACGAGTTCAAGGTTTTCGTCGGCGACTTTCTCACCATTGACCTTCACCCCACCCTGCTGGATGGCACGACGCCCCTCGCTGTTGGATTTCACCAGGCCGGCTTCAGCAAGGACCTTGCCGAGCAGAATCTTGTCACTTGCGGCGAGCAGCGTTATCTCAGTCATCTCGTCCGGCGTCTGGTTGTCTCTGAACCGCCGGATAAAGTTCTGCTCCGCTTCGGCAGCTGCGTTACCGCCATGGTATCTCGCCACCATTTCCCGACCAAGCCGTTTTTTTGCCGCCATTGGGTGAACAGCGCCGGTCTTGATGTCCCCCTTCAATTGCTGCAGCTCAACAAGGGACATATCGCTCAATAGTTCATAGTAACGAAGCATCAGTTCATCGGAGATAGACATGATCTTGCCGAAGATCTCATCGGCCGGTTCGTTGATGCCGATATAGTTGCCGAGGGACTTGGACATCTTATTGACCCCGTCAAGCCCTTCCAGCAGCGGCATGGTAATGACGGTCTGGGGGAGTTGCCCCCACTCCCGTTGCAATTCACGACCGACGAGCAGGTTGAACTTCTGGTCAGTTCCCCCCAGCTCCACATCGGCGTTGAGGGCCACGGAGTCGTAGCCTTGGACAAGTGGGTACATAAACTCGTGGATGCTTATGGGAAGCTGATTGGTAAATCGATTGCTGAAATCTTCCCGCTCGAGCATGCGGGCTACGGTATACTTTGAGGCAAGGCCAATCATATCCGATGCTGTGAGTTTGCCGAGCCATTCGGAGTTAAAAACCACCCTGGTCTTCTCGGGGTCAAGAATCTTGAAGACCTGTTCCTTGTATGTTTCAGCGTTCTTGAGGACGTCTTCCCTGGTCAGAACCTTTCGCGTTTCGGACTTGCCGGTAGGATCGCCGATCATCCCGGTAAAGTCGCCGATGAGAAAATAGATCTCATGACCAAGTTGCTGGAACTGGCGCATCTTATGAAGCAGTACCGTATGGCCGAGATGC
>Ga0184615_10000776_pt1 | contig 17226 bp, 14 predicted proteins | sample PLM4_65_coex_FD_133134 | JGI IMG/M metagenome (GOLD analysis project Ga0184615, IMG submission 133134) | Groundwater sediment microbial communities from an aquifer in East River, Colorado, USA - PLM4_65_coex | ecosystem: Environmental > Terrestrial > Soil > Riparian zone | place: USA: East... | reverse complement strand
GAACTTCTGCATCAACTGCCACGTCAATGCTCCGGAGATCCTGCCGATCCGGGCACTTGGCCAGGACGAGCGGTCCCTGGTGCATGGCTTTACGTTTGCGGCGCCCCGATCCCATTCGGCAGCGAACTTCCTGGCGGTGCATGGGCGGGAAGCCCAGCGCGACGCAGCGACCTGCGCCACCTGTCACACCCAGCCGAGTTGTGCCACCTGCCACGTCGGATCCACGCTTCCGAAACCGGTCACGGCGATGCACCAGCCGGGCCCCGGGCGCGCCCCGGGCGCGCAGCTCGAGCGGCACAAGCCCCTCTCTCACGTTGCCTCGTTTCGCGAGGGGCACGGGCGCGAGGCAAGCGCCGCACCCCGGGCTTGCGCCACCTGCCACATGCAGGCGGACTGCTTCTCCTGTCATCGCCCGGACCTGGCGCAACCTGCGGGCGGGGGGAATTACCATCCGGCCGGCTTCCTGGTACGACATCCTTCGGCGGCCTACGCGCGCCAGACCACCTGCAGCGACTGCCACAACGCCCAACAGTTCTGCGTCAGCTGCCACGCGCAGTCCGGATTGAGCGCTCGGCGCTCCTTGGGTGCCTCCAGCTTTCACGATGGCCGGGCGGCGTTCATCCTCGGACACGGCCAGGCAGCCCGGCAGTCGCTCGAGTCCTGTGTTTCCTGTCATGTGGAACGGGACTGCACGGCTTGTCACTCGTCGGTGGGCCGCGGATTCCGGTTCAACCCGCACGGTCCCGGTTTCGATGCGAATCGGCTGCGGCGGCGCAATCCCGAGATGTGTATCGCGTGCCACGGCCTGGCCATTCCGGGAGCTCCATAAAGAAGACTTCATTCGTCGTTCCGCTCCAGTTTACCGGCCATCCGCCAGACTCAGGCAGATCCCCGTGACACAGTCGACCCCTTGCTGTGGAGGTCCCGCAATTGCCACCACGAGCCCGCCGCTGTGTGGATCGGAGCTGCAGCCACCGCCATCATGACAGAACTTGACCGAAGGGCCTTTCTCAAAGCCGCAGCCGTGGCGTCAGCCGCCACGGTGGCGACGGCGGTTACGCCCGGGGTGGCGCAGCAGCCCGCCGGCGCCGAGGCGCGGGGTCGCCAGTCCGGGCCCCCGTGGCACAAAGCTCCTTGTCATCTCTGCGGGGTCGGCTGCGGGTTGCTCGTAGCGGTGCAGGACGGGCGGGCCGTCGCGGTACGAGGTGATCCGGACTCCCCCGCAGGGCAGGGCTTCGCATGCGTGAAGGGGTACCATGCCGTCCAGACCCTCTATGGGCGCGATCGCCTAACCCGCGCGATGATCCGGCGCCAGGGCACTCTGGTTGCCGTTCCACTGGCTGAGGCACTGGACCTGGTGAGCAGCCGGGTGCGGGACACGCTGGCGCAGCATGGTCCGGGGGCCGTCGGAGTGTACGGATCGGCTCGGTGGACTCTCCCGGACGCCTATGTAGCCGCGAAGCTGTTCAAGGGTGCGCTCGGCACCAACCACGTGGAGACCAGCGCCCGGCTGCATGCCGGAAGCGCCCGGGCCGGTCTCGAGAGCAGTTTCGGCCTGGACGGGGCGATCGGCTGCTATGAGGACATCGACCACGCCGATGTGTTCGTGCTGTGGAATGTGAACCTGGCCGAGACCGACCCGGTCCTCTTTTCCCGGATGCTGGCGCGCAAGCGACGCAACCCGGCCGTCCGGATCGTGGATCTCTCGACCCGCACCACCCGGACCAGCTATCCGGCCGACGAGTCCCTGCTGCACCTGCCTCAATCAGAGCTCGCGATCGCCAACGCCATCTGTCAGGAGATCGTGACCCGACGCTGGGTCAAGCGGGACTTCGTCGACCAGCATGTGGCGTTCAAACGCGGAAGAATCGGGATTGGCTCGGCGGTGCCCGACGGCCCCCTCGTGGATGACGTGGCCGAGGGAGTGACCTGGGACGACTACGTGTCGTTCCTGGCCGACTACACGCCCGAGCGGGTGCAGCGGCTGTCCGGGGTGTCCGCGGCGCGCCTGCGGTGGCTTGCCTCGCTCTACGGCGACCGCTCACGAAAAGTGATGTCTCTCTGGGGAGCCAATGCCAACGGTGGCATTCGCGGCACCTGGATGAACAACCTGATCTACAATATTCACCTCCTGACCGGGAAGCTCGCCTCCCCCGGAAACAGCCCATTCTGCGTGACCGGGCTGTCCGGTCTCGGGAGTGCCGTGCACGACGCGGGGGCCTCGGCCGACACGCTGCCCCAGGGCACGGTGCGGAACGCGGAGGACCGCCGCCGCGCCGCCGCCATCTGGGGTTTGCCCGCGGATGCGATCTCACCCCGTCCGGGTCACCACGCGCTCGGCATGTTCCGCGCGCTCGAGCGGGGTGACCTTCGATTCCTCTGGATCCAGGCCAGCAATCCGATGGTCAGCCTGCCGAACCTGAACCGCTATCGTCGAGCGGCGGCAAAGCGCGACTGCTTCATCGTGGTGTCGGAGGCTTATCCGACGGCTACCACCGACGTGGCCGATGTTGTTCTTCCGGCGGCCATGTGGATCGAACGCGAAGGCATCATCACCAACCCCGAACGACGAATGCAGCACTGGGACCGGCTGGTCACACCACCCGGTGAGGCGGCCAGTGACGCCTGGCTGATGATCGAGATCGCGCGGCGATTGGGGAAAGGCACACTCTTCCCGTGGGACCGGGAGCGTCACGCGGGGCAGATCTGGGAGGAATACCGTCGCTTTCACCGGGGACCGGCCAGCGCCGTTCCCTCACTGGCGGCGCTGCGCAGCCTTCCGGGCATCCAGTGGCCGACCGAGAATGGACGCGAGATCCGACGGCGGTACAGCACCGGCCTGGATCCGGCGGCCGATGCAAAACGTGGGGCATTCGATTTTTACGGCCACCCCGATCATCGCGCCTGGATCTGGCTGCGACCCTACGAGCCGGCGGCGGAAGCGCCGGACCGGGAATATCCGTTCTGGTTGGGCACCGCTGCGGTGCTCGAGCACACCGGGACCGGCACCCTGACGCAGCGGGTGCCGACCCTGCATCGCTCCATCCCGCAGGCTTATGTCGAAATCCATCGCGAAGACGCTCGCGCCCTCGGGGTACGCAGCGGGGAGCGAGTCCGCCTGGTGAGCCGGCGGGGTGAGCTCGAGCTGCAGGCCCGGATCGACTACCGCGCCCAGCCTCCGCGAGGGGAGGTCGTCGTCCCCACCTTCGATGAAGGCCTGCCGGTGCAGCGGCTCACCCTTGATGCCGGCTGCCCGCTGTCAGGACAACCGGAGACCAGCAAGTGCGCGGTGCGGGTCGAGCGACTGGCGCCCCGAGGCGGACCGTGAGAAACGCGGGTCCGCGCGCCTCGACTCTCCTGTTCGGCGCTTTCCTGGTCGCCTGCGTGATGGTCGCCCTCGCGGCAGGGGTCGTGGCTTCGCGCCGGGCCGGGACGGCCCCACCCGCGTCGACCACTCGAGCGGTCGAGGTGCTGGCGGCGCCAGACCAGCCGATCGCATCGGAGGCAGAGGTCTTCCGGACTCATGCCGGCGTGCTGGCAATACCGCCCACCGGCAGGAGACAACGCGACGCCCATCCACGGACCCTCGCCCGATTTCGGTTCCTTCGCGCGTATCCGGGGGCTCCTCCTCGAATTCCCCATGGGTTTACCGCCGACGAATTCCGTACCGGGGCCTGCAACACCTGCCACAAACGAGGCGGGTACTCTCTGCGGTTCGACGCCTATGTCCCCGTCACTCCCCACCCGGACATGCCCGCCTGCCTGCAGTGCCACGTGGGCCGCGACGAAGTCACCGGCGTCGCGCTACCGAGCCTCGATCCCAGCACGATTTGTCGGCAGTGCCATGCGCCGGGCGCCGCCCGCTGGGCGGAGGCGCTGGTGGACTGGCGCCCGATGGCCTGGCCATCGCCGACCCGGCCCGCGCAGAACGGCGAGGTGCCGCCGATCATCCATGACCTGTTCTTCCGGGGAAACTGCCTGGCTTGTCATTCCGGTCCCTCCGCGGTAGCCGAGATCCGGACGACGCACCCCGATTGGGTCGACTGTCGGCAGTGCCACGTCGCACCGGATCCCACGGTGGGGGAGTTTGTCCGCCCGGTATCAACCATGCCGGCCTCAGGGAAGGGAAGCTGATGCCACACCCGGGCGGTCGGACGTTGATTCCAGCCCTGATGGCGGCGGGGCTGCTGACTGGGTGTGTCGCGAATCCCCGGTCCACGGGTGAGACCCACGATCGGTGGGCGCCCGACTCGGGCGCGACCGCGATCGCGAGCGCCGGCCGCAACGACAGCCTGGAGCCCGGCGCCCTCGGCACCGTCCGCGCAGTTCGGGTCGAGGGGTGGATGGGGCCGGGAGGCCGGCCCTTCGAAGTGGCGGTGCGCACCCGGGACCTGGAGTCGGGCCACGCGCGCCGGTTCGGCACGATCACGCTTCGCACCACCTTGCGCAGTCCCTCGCCGGACCTGGTGCAGTATCCCTGCGCGTCCTGTCATCTCGGCCGCACCGTCGCCATGAAGGACACCCGGATTGGCGATGCCCATCAGAACATCCAGCCACGGCATCCGGCCCTGCTGGGATCCGTTTGCTCAACCTGCCATTCGCCGGACGCGGTCGAGATGCTGGCACTCCGGACCGGCGAGCGCGTCGGTCTGGACTATGGTTACCGCCTCTGCGCCCAGTGCCATTTTGCCCAAGCGGATGATTGGGCCGCCGGAGCGCACGGCAAACGGCTCGATGGCTGGCAAGGGCGACGCGTGGTCATGGGGTGTTCCGACTGTCACGATCCGCATCGACCGGCGCCGCTGCCGCGCATCCCGTTTCGAGCACCGACCATCCTGCGGAGCGGGGGCCACTGATGGAAGCACCCGATCACACCCGCGCGGGGCCACGCCCCCAGGACGGTTCCCTGCTGCAGAAGCCGGTGGACCGGCGGCGCGCATTGACCGTTCTGGCCGGCGCGGCGGTGGCCGGGGTCCAGGCGCTGAGCGCTTGCCGCCCGCTTACGACGCTCAGCGAGGAGGAGCGCGAGGTGAAGCTCCTCGCCTGGCGGGAGTACATCAAGGGCAACTACCGCTTCATGACCGAAGCGGAACGGGCGGAGACGATCGCCCGCCTGGAACGGCAGGCCCTGCTGCAGCGCGGAACCGCGGTGACCATCCAGTCCACCGGAGCGCAGCCCGGTGTGGTCTTCGGCTACGCGTTCAACATTTCGAAGTGCAAGGGGTTCCGGAGCTGCGTCGAGGCGTGCATCAACGAGAACAACCTCGATCGCAACGCGGACACCCAGTACATCCGCATCTTCGAGATGGAGGAAGGGGTCATCGACCTGGACGACGGCGACGCCACCTTCCAGCACGAGGTCCCGGCGGAAGGGCACTTCTACATGGGCACCCAGTGTTTTCAGTGCGCCGATCCACCCTGCGTCAAGGTCTGCCCCGTCGGCGCCACCTGGCAGGAGCCCGATGGCATCACCGTGATCGACTACGACTGGTGCATCGGCTGCCGCTACTGCATGGCGGCCTGCCCCTACTGGGCCCGGCGCTTCAACTGGAGCGCCCCGAATGTGCCGGTGCCCGAAGTGAACACGAACCAGCACTACCTGGGCAACCGCGCCCGGAAGACCGGCGTGGTGGAGAAGTGCACCTTCTGCATCCACCGGACCCGGCAAGGTCGGCTGCCGGCCTGCGCGGAGGCGTGTCCCACCGGCGCCCGGGTCTTCGGCAACCTGCTGGATCCCGATTCCGAAATCCGCTGGGTGCTCGAGCACAAGCGCGTCTTCCGGTTGAAAGAGGACCTGAAGACCGAGCCACGCTTCTGGTACTACACCGACTGAGGCGACCGTGCACCTGAAGCCATTTCTGGCGAGCGCGCTGCGATCGGCCACCAGCGGGGGGCGGCGCTACCACGTCTGGATGGGCGTCCTGACGCTGCTCATCCTGGTCGGTGCGTGGGCTTACAGCATCCAGTTGCGCTATGGCCTTGGCGTGACCGGCTTGAGTGACCATGTCAGCTGGGGCCTCTACATCTCCAACTTCACCTTCCTGGTCGGGCTCGCCGCGGCGGCCATGATGCTGGTGCTGCCCGCGTACGTCTTCGAGGACGTGGACTTCGGTAAGGCGGTGCTGATGGCGGAGGGCGTGGCGGTGGCGGCCCTGATCATGTGCCTCCTGTTCGTGATCGTGGATATCGGCAACCCGCTGGCCGCCTGGCACCTGACCCCGGGGATCGGCTACCTGAACTGGCCGCGCTCGCTGCTGGCGTGGGACGTGCTGGTCCTGAACGGTTATCTGGCACTCAACCTGGCCATCCCGTTCTACATCCTGTACAGCCACTTCCGCGGGCTCAAGCCGGAAAAGAAGAAATACCTCCCCTGGATGTATATCGCCGTCATGTGGGCCGTGAGCATTCACCTGGTGACCGCATTCCTGCTGGCCGGCCTGCCGGCCCGCCCGTACTGGAACACGGCGCTGCTGGGGCCGCGCTTCCTGGCGTCGGCGTTCACGGCGGGGCCCGCCTTCGTCATCGTGCTCCTCTGGGTCATCCAGCGGGAGACCCGCTTTCCCATTGCCGAGGGGGCACTCCGGAAGCTGGCGGTGATCACTACGGTCGCCGCCCAGATCAATCTGGTGATGCTGCTCTCCGAATTGTTCTACAAGTTCTACTCTCCGACCCATCACGGCATCAACGCGCGGTACCTGTTCTTCGGACTCGAGGGCCACCACGCCCTGGTCCCGTGGATCTGGACCGCCATCGCCTTCAACGTCCTGGCCACGGCCGGCCTGATGATTCACCCGTTACGGCGCGACCCCCGCTGGCTGATCCCCGCCTGCGTCGTGCTCTTCGTGAGCATCTGGATCGAGAAGGGCATCGGGCTGGTCATCCCGGGCTTCGTTCCCTCCCCGCTCGGCGAGATCGTCGAATACGTGCCCACGCTGGTGGAGCTGGGCGTGACGGCGGGGATTTGGGCCACCGGCCTCTTCGTTCTGACGGTGCTGGTCAAGGTGGCGATCCCGATTGAGCTGGGAGAGGTGCGCTCACCCGATCTGGAGGAGCCGCGTCCGGCGCGGGTGATCCGCCCCCGCACCAAGCGGCCACGGTACGACGAGGACCGTCCGGTCAGGACTCGCTGATCCGGGACGTGACACTGCGTACGCCGATTTTTCTCTCACGAGGTGATGGACATGACCAAACACACACCCAACGCAACGCGGTATCCGCTCGCGGCCTTCGTGGCCGGGCTGGTGGGAGCCGCCGGAGTCGCCGGCGCCCTGTTTCTCCTGGGAGTCGCGCCGCCGCTGGCTGGCGTGGCGGGGGTCGTGGTGGGAGCGCTCATCGCCGCCTCGATCAAGTACACCGACCAGTGGGACAAGGCGGTCCTCCTGCGACTGGGCCGTTACGGCGGGCTTCGCGGGCCGGGATACTTCACCATCATCCCCATCGTCGACCGGATCGTCTACCTGATCGACCAGCGCATCCGGACCACGGCCTTCGGGGCGGAATCCTGCCTGACCCGGGACACCGTGCCCGTGAATGTGGACGCGATCGCCTTCTGGATCGTCAAGGACGCCGAGCGCGCCGCACTCGAGGTCCAGGACTACGATGAGGCCGTCATCCTCTCGGCCCAGACGGCGCTGCGCGACGCGATCGGTAAGCACGACCTGGCGGAACTGATCCAGTCCCGGGTCGAGCTCGGACACGGCCTCAAGCTGGCCCTCGCTGAGAAGATGATGAACTGGGGAATCCAGGTGCAGTCGGTCGAGATCCGCGACGTCATCATTCCCGCCGCCCTGGAGGACGCCATGTCCCGCCAGGCCCAGGCGGAACGCGAGCGTCAGGCGCGGATCATTCTCGGCACCGCGGAGACCGAGATCGCCCACAAGTTTGTCGAGGCGGCCGACGCCTATGAGAACCACCCCGCGGCGCTCAACCTGCGGGCGATGAACATGCTCTACGAGAGCATCGTCAAGCGCGGCTCCCTCATGGTGGTGCCGTCCGGCCTGGCCGATTCGCTCAACCATCCCACGTTGATGGGGTTGCTGGGGGCCTCGGGGCTCGTGCCGCGAGACGGCCGGGATGAGCCGGCCAGCGAGCGCGCGCCGGTCACCGCATCCGGGCCGGCCCGGGGCGAGACGACCAAACCGTGACGCGCGCTTCCCCTTCGCCCCCGGGGTGGGGGAGGCGCGGGCGCGCCCTGTTATATTTCGGCCGGGGGAGGATGCCATGACCGCAGGCACCAAATTCATCGTCGGCGCGCTGGTCATCATCGCGGGTGTCGGTGCGCTCATCACGACCGGCGTCCAGGAGACCGGCGTGTATTTCCTGACACCCACCGAGCTGCTGGCCCGCACCCAGGCCGACTCGACGTTCCATGACGTGGGGATCAAGGTCGGCGCCAAAGTCGTCCCGGGATCGGTGCGACGCGAGCAAAGCGCACGCAGCATCGATTTCCGCGTCTCCGACGGCACCAGTGAATTCCCGGTGACCTATACCGGGCTGATTCCCGATACCTTCACGGACGCCAGCAACATCGAGGTCATCGTCGAGGGAAAGTACGGGCGCGACGGGGTGTTCCACGCGACCGAAGTCCTCGCCAAGTGCGGCTCCCGGTACGAATCGGAGATTCGGCGGTCCGGGAAGGGATGATCCCGTGACGCTGCTGGGACAATTCTGCCTCTGGCTTGCGCTCTTCACCGCGCTCTGGGGGGCATGGGCCGCCTTTTTCGGCCGGCCGGAGTCGCGTCCCGACATGGCCCGCACGGCGACCCGGTCGACCTACGGGCTGGCCGCCGCGCTCGCGGTGGCGGCGCTCTGCCTCTGGAAGGGCCTCTTTGCCCACGACTTCAACATCGAGTACGTGGCGCAGTACACTTCGAGAAATCTTCCCACCTCCTACATCTTCGCGGCGTTCTGGGCCGGCCAGAAGGGGAGTCTCCTCTTCTGGGCGACGATCCTCTCGCTCTTCGGCGCGGCGGCGCAGACGATCACCAGCCGGCGCCACGCCGCGCTGCTCCCGCACGTCGCCGCCATCACCAATCTGGTGGTCGCGTTCTTCGTGATCACCATGCTCTTCGCCGCGAATCCGTTCGAACGGCTCCCGTTCACCCCGGAAGACGGGCGCGGGCTCAATCCGCAGCTGCAGAATCCCGGCATGACCATCCATCCGCCGATGCTGTATCTGGGTTACATCAGCATCACGATTCCGTTCGCCTTTGCCGTGGCGGCGCTCCTCTCGAAGCGGCTCGACACCGGCTGGATCCACGCGATGCGGAAGTGGACCATCCTGTCGTGGCTCTTTCTCTCCGCCGGCATCACGCTCGGCATGTGGTGGGCCTACGTCGAGCTCGGGTGGGGCGGCTACTGGGCCTGGGACCCGGTGGAAAACGCGAGCCTCCTCCCCTGGCTCACGATGACCGCCTTCCTCCATTCGGTGATGATCCAGGAAAAGCGGGGGATGCTCAAGCGCTGGAACGTGGGGCTCATCGTCACCTCGTTCATCCTGAGCATCTTCGGCACATTCATCACCCGGAGCGGGATCATCGCGAGTGTGCACAGCTTCGCGCAGGGCAGTGTCGGGGCGTTCTTCCTGATCTTCCTGGTTCTCAGCTCGGTGCTGTCGTTCGCGCTGCTCTACGTCCGCTGGCCGTTACTGGAGCCGGAGGCCCGGCTCGAATCGATGGCGAGCCGGGAGGCCGCATTTCTCTTCAACAACCTGGCGCTCGTCGGCATCGCCTTCTCGGTGCTCTGGGGGACGCTGTTTCCGATCATTTCAGAGGCGGTGCGGGGCACCAAGATCACGGTCGGCCCCCCCTTCTTCAACCGGGTCAACATTCCCCTTGGCCTGTTTCTGGTCGCGCTCACCGGGATCGGGCCGCTCATCGCCTGGCGGAAGGCCAGTGCCCGGAACCTGCGCCGCCAGTTCATCGCGCCGGTCGCGACGGGCGTCGTGACCGGCCTCGTGCTTCTGGGGCTTGGCATCCGCGACGGCTGGGCGCTCACCGCCTGGGCACTCTCCGGATTCGTGGCCGGCACAGTGACGCAGGAATTCGGGCGCGGCATCCGCGCCCGCCGGCGGATGCATGGAGAGTCGGTGCCGGTGGCTCTGGCGCACCTGGTATCGCGCAATCGGCGCCGCTACGGCGGCTACATCGTCCACGTGGGCATCATCACCTATATCGCCGCCTTTGCCGGACTCGCGTTCAAGGTGACGAAAGAGGTGACGCTCTCCCCCGGCCAGTCGGCGGAAGTGCGGAGTCCCTACGGCCACACGTACCGGCTGACGCACCTTGGCGTCTCGCAGTACTCCCAGCTCAATCGCTTCGTGTCCGCGGCGTCGCTCGAAGTCCGCAAGGACGGCGTGAGCGTCGGACGCATCACCTCGGAAAAGCGCCAGCACCTGGACAGTTTCGGGCGGAATACATTCGAGCCGTCGACCGAAGTCGCAATCAGAAGCGATCTTCGCGAGGATCTCTACGTGGTGTATGCGGGCTCGGTCAACGGCACCGACCAGGCCACCTACGCGCTCACGATCAATCCCCTGGTGATGTGGGTCTGGCTCGGCGCGGGGATCCTGATCGTCGGCGGACTCATCACCATGTGGCCGGGTGGTACCGTCATCTCGTCCCGCCGGAAGAGCGAAACCGAAGCGGGTTATGAGGCTCCCCTCGTGGGCGTGGGCGCGGCCGAATGAATCGTCGCGAGCTGCTCCGGCGCTCGCTGCTCTCCCTGATCGGAGTGACGGCGGCAGAGACCACGGCAAAGGCCCAGACGTCCGGATCACGGCCCGACAGCGCCGCGGGTGATCCGCTCTACCGTCCCGACTTGGTGCAGCAGCGCGCGGTGGCGACGGCGGGAGACAACGACCCCGTGGTCAAGGCGCTGGAGCGGAAACTCAAGTGCACGTGCGGGTGCAACCTCGACATCTACGTCTGCAGGACCACGGATTTTACCTGCCAGTACTCGCCGGCCCTCCATCAGGAAGTGCTGGACCTCCGGGGCGCTGGCAAAAATCCCGAAGCGATCCTTGCGGCCTTCGTGACCAAGTACGGTGAGCAAATCCTGATGGCGCCCCCGCCCGAAGGATTCAACCTGGCCGGATACCTGGTGCCCGGGGTGGCCGTGGCCGCGACCGGCGTGCTGATCGGCCTGGTGCTCCTGCGCCGGGCACGACTGGCGGCACCGGGACCGGAGGGCCACGACATTCCCGCCGGCCCGGCGCCGTCCGAGGCCGATCGCGAAAAGCTCCGGCGCGCCCTGGCCGACGTTCAGGATTGATGGCGCTCGAAATCGCAGGTGCGCTCGCCATCGCGGCGCTGGTGCTCTGGCTCGTCTTCGAGCCGTTGATCTTTTCGCCCCGTCCCGGCTTCGCGATTCCCGAACCCGAGGCAGCGGAAGAGACCCGGCGCGGAATGGCGCTCATTGCCCTCAAGGAAATCGAATTCGACCGCGAGACCGGCAAGCTCTCCGACCAGGACTACGAGCTGCTCAAGGATCGCTACAGCGCCGAGGCGCTTGACGCACTGGCCGCGGAAGAAGACGCGCCGGCCTCCGCGGGAGCGACCGGCGATCCCGAGGAGCGGATTGCCGCCCAGCTCCGTCAGCTTCGCGCAGCGGAGCCGTCCGGTCCGCCGGCGCCGGCAACCTGCCCCGGGTGCGGGCCCCGACCCGAATCGGACGCCCTGTTTTGCTCCTGGTGCGGGCGTCCCCTTGCCGCAGCCGTATACTGCTCCGGGTGCGGGACTCCACTGGATCCGGCAAGCCAGTTTTGCGCCGCGTGTGGGAGCAGAGTGGCGGCGTGACAGGATGCTGGATGCCGGGAAGGGCCTGACGACGAGCCTCCAGCAACCAGCATCCCGCATCCGGCTATGGGCTCCAACTCAACCCCGCCAGAAGACTCTTCCGCCATGTCCCGCTTTGCCGGAAACCCTGCGGCAGATCCTGCTGTCGAAAGGGTGACGCCGGGGTAAAGCCGAGTATTCCCTCGGCCCGCGCCGCCAGCCTCCTGCTGAGCACTACCTCCATCGCGAGTCCGGCTTGGCCTCCCACGACGGTCCGCGCCGGGGCGTCGGGCGAGGTCCATTGTTCGACCAGCGCGGCGCCGCTGGCCCGGAGCACCGGTCCGCCCCGAAGGCGCCCGAGGCGGACCGATACGCCCCCCGAGAACGCCCGAACCCGGAATGCGTTTTCGATCACGATCAGCAGACCCTGGTTGCCGATTTCATCCGGCGGTTCGGCACCCCGAATGGCGAGGCCCGCCGCGCCGACTCGGGCCGTTCCTTCGAATCGGAGGGCATTTCCGCCGTAGCCGATCCCGACGCCGAACATGGTGGGACGGTACGGGATGAACAGCAGCTGCTCGCCCCCGTCGTCGATTCCTCGCGCGGCGCCCGAGTAGGCGGAGGTTCCGATCGAAACGCCGAGGGAAAGTCTGACGCGCCCCGCCGCTCCGGAAGTCTGCGCGGCGGCGGAGTCCTGTATTCCCGGTGCGAGGAACGCGACGCATGCTGCGAGCAGGGCCGGGCTTGCCATAGTCACCTCATCTCCAGCCGGATTGCGCCGTTTGTGACGGTGTTCTCTCCTTTCACGATCCAGTTGGCGCCGGGGAAATACTCGCGCGCCACGACGTCTTCGATCGCGTTGCCGAGGAGATCGTCCTGCGTCGTGATCACCGACCAGGCCGATTTCAAGAAGCTCAGTAGGCTGACCGCCTTGGTGAAGGTCTTGATCGAGAAGAGGTTGTCATCCTTGCCGCCGGTGAGGTCTCCGTAGGCGGTCTTCAGGTTCTTGAACATGGTGGCAACCCGGGTCGAATCCATCTTGATCACGCACATATCGTCATCGTCTTCCACGAGGAACACCCGTACCGACTGGTTTGGGTGCGTGGCCCTGAAGGCGTCGAGCTGAGCCTGGCTGAAGAGCATGACCCGGCCGTTCCATTCCTTGTCGTTCTGGTCGTACTGGTATGGCGCTCCCGCCAGGGCGCCCGCGCACTGGTAGCTCTTCATGGCGGCCGAGCTTCCGTCCTGCCCCAGAATGTGAACTTCAAATTCGGGACTCCCCTTCAACCAACCCTCAAAGGTGCCGTTGAATTTCGCGTAGGTCATGTAGAGTCCCGGGCTGATCAGAGCCGTTCCGCCGCCGCTCCCGGGATCTCCGCCCACCGGCTCCTCATCGCAGCTCGTGAAGCAGGTGGAAGACGCGGCAACGCCATCTCGGCCGAATGCGACTTCTGCCCGTGCGAGCGCGACGACGGGGATCGCGGGAGGCCGCAGCGGATCCAGCTGCCGCCGATGGCCCTGGGTATCGAAGGCGACGGGAGCCTCCCGATCCGTTTCAGCGGTGGCGACGAGCACGTCGCCGCCTCCGCTCCATGCGCGGCGGTGTTCGGGGACCGGCAGATAGATCTCGATGGGGAGCGACCCATCGAGATCGGCGCTGATCGCGGCCTCCGGCTCGCCGGCAAGCTCGGCGAAGCGCCGGCGGGAGGCGCCGGGATCGACACTGAGGAAGTGCTGCAGGTGGACCTTCCCTTCCCGCTCGGCGCTCCCCGAGAGCGCGCGATACACCGTCGCGCGGAACCCGGCATCCCGGAGCGCCCGGGCGAGTCCTCGGGCGAGCCGCTGGTGACGCGAAGCCTGTTCGGAGATGCCCTGCATGGCGAATTCGCGAGCGGGCGAGAGCGGCGTAACGGCGGGATCGAGCGGGGTCGGGGCGTCAGCGCAGGCGGTGAGGACGAGTAGCGCGGCCAGAACGGCCGCACGGCGGGCGGACGATCGCATTGGTACCTCCTTGGCGTGAAGCCGCTCCGCACCGGGCTGGTGCGGAGCCGGCGGGGCCAAGGTGGGACCGCCATCCCAAAGTCATGTCACCAGGATTGCGCGTGCCGGAGCAAAAAAGGAGGGCTACGCCTCGAGCGCGGCCAGGCGGCGCAAGCCGAGCCGGAGGGGGATCACCGTCGCCACCGCACAGATCGAGAAGACGGCGGCGACGGCAACGAGCAGGGAGGTGGGCGGACTGGCCGGCTCCCCCGCCTGCCAGGCGCGGAGCTGCTCCGAGACGGGGATCGCCTCGACGACGATGATCACCGCGAGAAGGCTCACGGCGGCCATCATGAAGACCAGTCCGCCGAAACTGGTGGGGATCTGCGCGGCGTTCTCGGTTTCGAACTGCGGATACAGCACCCCCATGCCGAGGGCGATCGCACCCACCGCGAGGGTGTAACAGACAGTGGTGAGGATGCTCATGAACATCATGAACGGAGGCGCCTGGAGGATGCGATTGGTCACGATCCCGATTGTCAGCGCGAGGATGAGGAGGGGAATGGTGCCGACCCAGTACTTGCTCCAGAGCATCGCGCGAAGGTCCAGTGGGCTGGAGCGGAGCAGCCAGAGCTGACGCCCTTCGAGCGAGATTGAGGGGAAGATGAATCGCGCGGCGATGGCGGAGAGGACGAAGCCGCCGAGTCCCTGGTTCAGGAAGACAACCAGCGTGACGATGAAGTAGGGCACCCGCTCGCCGGTATAGAGCGGGAGCGCACTGATATTGAAAACGTACACGATCAGCAGCACCGCCAGCAGGATGAGCTGGCTCCATTGGGTTGCGTCGCGGAAGAAGACCCGGATGTCCTTCAGCACGAATTCACGCCGGGTGACCGGCAGCCAGCCGAAGCACCACCCGAGACGCTTCTGCCAGGCGGCCCGCGCGCCGCCGGTGTTGTTTCCCTCCTGCGACTTGCTGAATCCCGGCATATAGAGCCGACGGTGCAGCGACGCGCCGATCACGATGAAGGCGCCGGCGGTGGACCAGAGCAGCAGGATCGGGAGCGGGTCCGCGATGTGAAGGAGCCAGTTCATCAGCGCCCCCGATGCCCACTCGCTGGGCAGGAGGGGATGGCTCGGAGCTGACAGCGTGGACATGAACTCGAGCAGGTTCCGGTACCCCTCCGGCCTGGCCAGCTGCTCCGGGCGGAGCAGGCGGAGGAACAGCACCAGACCGCCGGCGGCGGCGAGCGCGACGAGGCTGAGCAGGTCCCGCGCCCGCCGGGCGGGGAACACATTCACCAGGATGAGGGTCGCGACCGAGCCGATCACGGTCGGCAACAGGAAATACGGCAGCAGCACCGCGAGAGCGACGAACGGAAAGAGCGGACCGCCGTCGAACACCGCGCCGTAGGCGGTGAGGATCGGCACCACCATCAGCACGACCATCCACGACGAATGGACCAGGGTCTCGCCGAGCTTGGCGAGGTAGAGCCACACCCAGTCCACCGGCGCCGCCACCAGCATGTCGAGGTCCTTCGCGAGGAAGAACGTCGAGAGCGCGGTGACGAGATTGGAGAGCAGGAGAATGGCCGCGAACGCGAGCAGGGCGACCGCGAGCATCTTGCCGGCGAGCAGGGGTCCGATTTCTTCGACGCCCTTGATGTAGCGGAGAATCCTGTATGCGAGGCCGAACACGGCGGTCCAGAAGCCGGCGCCGAGAAGCAGGAGGAGTACCGCGCGCACTCCGGCGCCCGAGCGCTGGTTCCTGAGCCCCGCCCGAAGCGTCCGCCACTTGGGGCCCAGGATCGCGAGAATCCCGGGCGCCCTGCCCGCGAACTCAGCTCTCGAAAAGGTCACTGAGCTCGCGCTCCGAGAGCCCGCCGGTCAGTTTGAGGAAGAGCTCCTCCAGGGAAACATCGCCCGACGAGGTTTGCAGCCGCAGCGCATCCATGGTCCCCTCCGCGGCGATCAGGCCCCCGTGGACGATGGCGATGCGGTCGCACATCGCCTCCGCGATTTCCAGCGTGTGGGTGCTCATCAGCACCGTGCCGCCGCGCGTCACGAATTCGCGGAGCAGATCCTTGAGCAGCCGGGCGCTCTTGGGATCGAGGCCGACCATCGGCTCATCCACGACGATGACGTCGGGTCGATGGACCAGCGCGCTCGAGATGATGAGCTTCTGCCGCATCCCGTGGCTGTAGGTCTCGGTGAGCTCATCCTTCCACCCATCCAGCTCGAACAGCTCGAGCAACTCGTCGATCCTGCGCTCGATGAGCTTGCCGCCCTGGCCGTAGAGCCCGGCCACGAATCGGAGGAATTCCGCCCCGGTGAGCTTGTCGTACACGAAGGGGCGGTCGGGGATGAATCCGAGATGGGCTTTGGCGACGATGGGCTGGGCCTGAATGTCGATTCCGGCGATCCGCACCGTGCCCGACGTCGGCTGCAGGATCCCCGCGATCATGCGCATGGTCGTGGTCTTGCCGGCGCCGTTGGGACCGAGAAGGCCGTACACCTCCCCCTTCGGAATCGTCAGATCGATCCCGGCCACGGCGGTGAACCGGCCGTAACGCTTGGTGAGTTGTTTTAGCTCGATCATCGCGGAGCCCGAATGGGCAAGAACCGCGCCGAGCCCGTCAGCAACACCAGGGCGATGGGCCGGCTGGTGCTCCCGATGGCCAGGCGGAGAAGTGACGCGGAGGCCGGGAAATGCCCGAAGCTGGGATCCGCGGCCACCCAGCGGCCCACCCAGAGCTCCGTCCAGGCGTGCCCGTAGCTTCCATCCGCGAAGACGGCGAGTCCCGAGACCACGCGCGCCGGAATGCGTTGCGCCCGTGCCATCGCGGCCAGGAGCCGGGCCTTCCCGTCCGCGGTGCCGCGTCGCGCGCGCAGGGTGAAGAGTGCCGTCCCCGAGGCCGTGGACCCGACATCCGTTGCAATCTGCCGGGCGACCCAGCGGGTCAGCCGGCGCGCGCTGTCTTCAGCCGAGACGGCGCCGGCGACGGCCTCACGGGCCGCCCTCCCGATGGCGGTGTCCCCCATCGGCACCTCCCACGTCGGTCCCAGCGCGGAGGTCGGGCGCGTCGCTTCGGAGTCGGCCGGAGTGGCGCGCGTGATCACGATCGTGTCCTCTCCCCGCATTCGCTGGCGTCCCCCGACGAGCGCGCGCGTGCCGCTCCACGCGGGAGCCCCGGAGTCGGTCTGAACGACGATGCCCCGTGAAGCCGTGACAGTGTCGGGAACTTTTCCGCTCCCGGTCAGCGGGCGCATTCCGGAGATGGATCGGCGCCACGCCTGGGGCTCGCTGCGCCGGCGCTGGCGATAGTTCTCCCGGACGATCTCGAAAGCTGACCGGTGCAGGGTGACGCCGCCGCCGATTTCCTCGTGTACCAGCACGCCTCCCGCATCCACCCAGCTCACCGTGGGTGCGCCGGTCGCATCGTGCTCGATGCGCCACGCGCGAATGGTATCG
>Ga0184615_10000775_pt1 | contig 17232 bp, 12 predicted proteins | sample PLM4_65_coex_FD_133134 | JGI IMG/M metagenome (GOLD analysis project Ga0184615, IMG submission 133134) | Groundwater sediment microbial communities from an aquifer in East River, Colorado, USA - PLM4_65_coex | ecosystem: Environmental > Terrestrial > Soil > Riparian zone | place: USA: East... | reverse complement strand
GGGTGGGTGCCGGGGATGGAGAGCGCGACCAGCGCGTGCCCCACCTCGTGGTGGGCCACCCGCTCGCGCTCCATGGGGTTGAGCACCCGATTCTTCCGCTCGAGCCCCGCGATCACCCGCTCCACCGCCTCCTGGAGTTCGGCCAGCCCCACCGCATCCTTGCCGCGCCGGACCGCGAGCAGGGCCCCCTCGTTGACGATGTTGGCCAGATCCGCTCCCGCGAACCCCGGGGTCATCGCCGCGATCACGTTCAGATCGGCGTCGGGCGCCAACGGAACCCCACGCGCGTGGACCTTGAGGATTTCCACCCGCCCCACCTTGTCCGGCCGGTCGACCACCACGTGGCGGTCGAAGCGCCCGGCGCGCAGCAGGGCCGGGTCGAGGATCTCCGGACGGTTGGTGGCCGCCATGAGGATGACCCCCACGCGGGGATCGAATCCGTCCATCTCCACCAGCAATTGGTTGAGCGTCTGTTCGCGCTCTTCGTGGGCCATCGGTCCCATGCCGCGCGCCTTGCCCAGCGCGTCGAGCTCGTCGATGAAGATGATGCAGGGGGCTTTTTCCTTGGCCTGAAGGAAGAGGTCGCGCACGCGCGCGGCGCCCACCCCCACGAAGAGCTCGACGAACTCCGACCCGCTGATCGAGAAGAACGGCACGCCCGCTTCGCCGGCCACGGCCCGCGCGAGCAGGGTCTTCCCCGTTCCCGGCGGCCCGACCAGCAGAATGCCCTTCGGGATCTTTCCGCCCAGCCGCGTGAACTTGTCGGGCGTCTTGAGGAATTCGATGACCTCGCGCAGCTCTTCCTTGGCCTCATCCACCCCCGCGGCGTCGGCGAACGTGACCTTGACCTCTTTTTCCATGTAGACCTTGGCCTTGCTCTTCCCAATGGTCATGAACCCGCCCTGCCCCTGGCCCATCCGCCGCAGGAGAAACAGCCACACGCCGAGAAAGACCGCAATGGGAATGAGCCACGAGAGCAGGTCCCGCCAGAACGTGGTCTCGATCACGCCCTTCACCTTGACGCCATGGGCGGCGAGGTCCCGGAGCAGGTCGGGGTCCTCCACCCGCACGGTGTTGAAGGCGCGACCTTCGACGCCCTCGCCTTCGGGCTTGAGCCGGCCGTGGACGTGGGTGGCCGAGACCGAGACTTCGTCGACTTTGCCCCCCGCGATCGCGGCCTTGAGCTCGGTGTAGGACAGCTCGGTGGGACTGAACGAGGGCGTGACGAAGACTTGGATCAGCGTGATCAGCCAGAGGGCGACCACCAGGTACCACACTGAAAACCGTATCCTTTTCGTATCCATACCCTGATCCGCCTTTTTGTAGGGGCGTATTGCAATACGCCCCTACACCGTAACACACCAAAATGGATACCGCGTGGTCAAGCGTTCGGCCGTTCGTCGCGCTCGTTGTCCTCGATGCGCTCCGTGACCAGCTCCTTCCACAGCGGTTGCCCGCGCCGCAGCAGGGCATAGCCCTCGCGGCGGACCCGCTCGAGCTGTTCGGCCATGCTGTGAACCGGCACGTGGTAATCCTGCAAAACGAGGCCGAAAATTTCAATCGAGGTTTCGAACTCCTCGGGAACGACCTGGTCGGCCCCCAAGGCGTGGAGGTCGTCGATCTCCCGAAGGTACCGCGTCCGCACGATGATGCGAATCGAGGGGTTGAGCTGCTTGGCGACGCTGATCGCCCGCCGCGTCGCCATGGGATCGGAAATGGCCAGCACCAGCACGCGCGCGTGGTCGATGCCGAGGCGGCGGAGGACCCGTGGAGCCGTGACATCCCCGTAGTAAACGGGCAGGCCCTTCTTTTGCGCCGCGTGCACCGCCTCGCCGTGGAGGTCGACGACCACGAACGGGATGTCCGACTCGCCGAGGATCCGGGCGAGGTTGCGCCCGTTGATCCCGTACCCCGCGATGATCGTGTGGTCGCGCAGCTCGACCGGTGGCGCTTTGTGCGGGCCCGAGGCCCCGTCCGGGAACCAGCGGCGGAGGCGGCGCGTGGTCTCGATCCATCGGACGACCGGGGTCGACGCGCGGATCAGAAACGGCGTCAACATCATCGTGATGATCGAGACCGCCAGGAAAATCTGAAACGATTCGGCCGACAGCAGGTTGACCTCCCGCCCCACCTTCGACACGAGGAACGAGAACTCGCCCACCTGGGCGAGCGCGAAACCCATCAGGATTGCGGGACGCCACGGGTAGCCCAAGACGATCGCCGCGCCGCCGGCCGTCACCGCCTTCCCGACCACGATCGCGACCACCAGCGCTCCCACGAGCACCGGGTGCTCGGCGAGGATGCGAAGGTCGAGCAGCATCCCGATCGAGATGAAGAACAGGCTGATGAAACCGTCCCGCAGCGGGAGAATTTCCGCGAGCGCCTGATGGCTGTACTCCGATTCCGAGACGATGAGCCCGGCGATAAACGCGCCGAGGGCGAGCGATAGCCCTGCCAGGGCGGACAGCCAAGCGATGCCGAGGCAGATGACGATCACGGTGACCAGGAAGAGTTCGCGGCTTCGGCTTCGAACCACTTCGGCCAGCAACCGCGGCACCACGAATCGCGCCGCGATCAGGATGAGGCCGACGAACACCACCGCCTTGCCCAACGGCCAGAGGATCGACGCGAGCTGTCCATCGCGCTGGAGGCCCAGGACCGGGACGATCACCATGATCGGCACGACCGCGAGGTCCTGGACGATCAACACCCCGGTGGCGAGCGCGCCGTGGGGCGACGTCGTCTCATTGCGCTCGCTGAGCATCTTGAACACGATCGCGGTGCTGCTCATGGCCGTCAGGAATCCCCACAGGACCGCCTGGTTGGCCGGAAGGCCCACGCCCAGGCCGACCGCTGCGGACAGCAAAATGGCCAGGCCGATTTGCAGCAGGCCCCCGCCCACGGCGGAACGTAACGAGCGGATGTGGGCGAGCGAGAACTCGACGCCGATCGTAAAGAGGAGCAACACGACGCCGATCTCGGCGAAGATCTCGACCCGTGCAATGTCGTGGACGACATTCAGACCGTACGGGCCGAGCAGCGTCCCGGCGACCAAAAAGCCCACCAGCGCCGGCACGCGCAGCTTGTCGAACGCGTACACGACCCCGATCGAGACGCCGAAGACCACGACTAGATCGCGAAGAAAATCGAGTTCATCCACGCGCCAACTCCCGAGACTCGATCCCATTGATACACAGCGGGGGGATGAAGAGCAAGCGACGACGCTTGCCGGCTCACGCGGCGGTCTGCTAAGGTCGTGGCTGCCGTGGTGATGTCGTCGAAAAAACGCCGCGCGGATCTCGCGCTGGTGGAACAGGGCCTGGCTCCCAGCCGGGCGCGAGCCCAATCGCTGATCCTGCAGGGGCTCGTCCGAGCGGGCGACCGTCCGATCACGAAAGCCGGGGAGTTGGTCGCGGTCGACACCCCGTTGCACGTGACGGCCGAGGATCATCCCTACGTGGGGCGCGGCGGTGTGAAGCTGGCCGCGGCGTTGGACGCGTTCGGCATTGATCCCGCGGGGGCGATCTGCCTCGACATCGGCGCGTCCACCGGCGGCTTTACCGATTGCCTCTTGCAGCGCGGCGCGGCCCGGGTCTGGGCGGTGGATGTGGGCTACGGTCAACTGGCGTGGTCGCTCCGCACCGACCCGCGGGTGCGCCTGCTCGAGCGGACGAATATTCGTGACCTGGATCGCGCGGCGATCTCCGATCCCATCGCGCTGGTGACGATCGATGTCTCGTTCATCTCGCTGCGCCTCGTCCTACCGAGGGCGCTGGACTGGTTGCAGCCGGGGGGCCGCGTGATCGCGCTCGTGAAGCCCCAGTTCGAAGTCGGGCGGGGCGACGTGGGTCGGGGCGGGATCGTGCGCGATCCCGCGGCCCGGGATCGCGCGGTGGCGTCCGTCGCGGCGCTCGCCGCGGCGCTGGGATTGCAAGCCGTGGGCCGGCTCCCGTCGCCGATCACGGGCCGGGACGGGAATCAGGAATACCTGCTGGGTTTCCTCCGTGCCTGACCGCCCCTCGTGCTTGAACGACCGGGGGTCTTCGAGTACGATTTTGGGATGCCGGTTGCCGCCCGAATCGCCGTGAGCCTTCTGCTGGTGGCGACGACCGGGTGCACGTTCCCCTCCACGTTTCAGGCGATGCGAAGCGAGATCGCGGCCCTCGACTCGGAGCCGGCCCCCCCGATCCTCGACGGGCTCCAACCCTATCGCGGCGTCATCCATGTCCATTCGCGCCTCTCGCACGACAGCCGAGGGGAGGAGGACGAGATTCTGCACGCGGCGAAGGCCGCGGGGTTGCAGTTCGTGATGATGACCGATCATAACAGCCCGGAGGTGTTCCAACACGACTCCGACGGCCTCCGCGACGGGGTGCTGGTCGTTCGTGGCGCCGAAATCCGAGCCGAGGATGACTATATCCTCGCGCTCGGGATCGACTCGTTCATCGACACCGCCGCGATGACGTTCGCCGAGGTCACGGCCGCCGTGGTGGCGCAGGGCGGCGTGCCGATCGGCGCGCACCCCAATCGGTTCCGGCATTGGCACGATCCGAACCTGGCCGGCGTCGAAGTGTGGGATCTCTACGACGAGGCGATGTCCGATCGCTGGCGGTACGCGGCGCTGGCACTCGACGTGCTGGTGTCGTACGACGACTACCCGGAGCAGATTCTGTTTCGACTGGTCCGCCATCCGGCGCGGGCCCTCGCGGCGTTCGACGCCGAGACCCGCCGTCGCCGCCTCACCGCCATCGGCACCCCGGACGCGCACCAAAACATCCGCGTGCTGGGACGCCAACTCGATCCTTACCCACTCGCTTTGCGCCTTGTCACGATGTATCTCTTGGCGGAAGAGCACAGCCGGTCCGCGCTGTTGGAGGCTCTGCGCCGCGGCCGAGGGTATTGGGCGTTCGACATCCTGACCCCGGCGTCCGGGTTCGATGTCCGGCTCGTCGACGGCCGCGGCACGACGTGGCTGATGGGCGACGAGCCGGCGGCGGCTCCCGATCTGGCGCTCCGGGTCTTCGCGCCCCATCGGGGCCGCATCACCGTCCTCCGAGACGGGGTGGTGATCGGCCAAACTGATGCCGCGAGGCTCACCCTCCCCGTCGAGGGCCGAGGGGTGTACCGTGTGGAGGTGGCGCTCTCGGTGCAGGGTCGGTGGCGGCCCTGGATCTATTCCAACCCCATTTACGTCCGGTGACGGGACCCGCGCGCGCGGCGCTGATCGCATTGGCCTGGGGGATGGTGGCGTGCCTCCCCATCGACCGGACGCCCGTGGAATCGACGCCCGCGTTTCGCGCCGCCTTGGCCGAGGCCGAGAAGATCGACCGACCGGCCGAGGGGCCGATCTTCGCCGGCGCGGCGCGGGAGGAGATCACGCCCGCCGTCGCGACCCCGCTCGCGGGCTATGGGAATCGGCTCGGGCGCCCCTCCCGCGGCGTGCACGACCGCCTCTACACCCGCGCCCTCGCTCTGCGCGTGGAGGATCGCGTCGTGATTCTGGTTGCCGCCGATCTGCTGGCGATGACCGACGACATCACCCGCGAAGTCGAGCGCCTGATCCGGCGAGAGGTCCCGCTCTCGCCGCAGGGCCTGATCCTGACGGCCACCCACACGCACTCCGGCTTCGGCGCCGTGGCCCGCCGCGTGGTGGAGGGTTTCGCGGCGGGCGAATACGACGAGCGCGTCTTCCGCGCTTTGACCGAGCGCATGGCGCGTGCGGCGATCGCCGCGTATCGCGGACTGGCTCCCGCCGAGATCGCCTGGGGCGAGGCGACGGCGCTCGAGTTCATCACGAACCGGATGATCCCGAGTGGGTTTGTCGATCCGGCGGTGCCGTTTCTGGCGATCCGGAGGCTCGATCGCACGCCGGTCGCGTACCTCGTCAATTTCTCCGCCCATCCCACGGTCCTGAAGGCGGACAATTTTCTGTTGTCGGGAGATTTTCCCGGTGCGATGGCGCGCGCCCTGGAGGCTGACGGCGCGACCGCGCTGTACACGGCGGGCGCCGTGGCCGATCAAACCGCGGTCGCGCCCCGCGCCGCGGATCGGTTTACGGCGGTGGAGGCGATGGGGCGGGACCTGGCCTCCCGGGTGCGGGCGTCGGTCGATGCGCTCGCGGCCGCGGCGTGGACGGGCCGGGCGCCGCTCGGCGCGTGGCGGCTTGACCTTCAACTGCCCGACGCGCAGGTCAAGATCTCGCCGCATCGGCGGCTTCCCACCGCCGTCGCCAACCTCTTCTTCGATCGGCGGACCTGGATGGAGATCGTGGTGATCGGGGATCGGGTGCTCATCGGTGTGCCGTGCGACCTGAGCGCCCACATCGGCGCGTCCTGGAAGGCGGAGGCGTCGCGCATCGGCCGCCGGGCGGTGATCCTCGGATTCGCGAACGACTACGTCGGCTACGTCATTCCTTCGGAGTATTACGAGACGGCGCATTACGAGGCCACCATGTCGTTCAACGGTCCCGCCATGGATCGGTACTTCACTGCGGTCGTGTCGCGCGCGTTGGCGCGCTTGGGACCGTTCACCCGAGCGAGCGAATGATCGGCCGCCCATCGGGATGCGGTCAGCGCCAAGGGGACGGCGGATCGGCGGCGGTCGTGGGCGCGGTCGGCGCCGCACTGGCGCTGGCGCTCGTCGCCTGCGCCGCGCGGCCGCTCGTCGCCGATCACCGGTCTCCGGCCGTGCCCTCCCGTCACACGGCGCTCTTTGCCGAGCCGGACGAGCCCCTCCGTCCGACGTTGGGGCCGGTCAGGCGTCGCGGGACGTACACCGTGCGCGCCCTGACCTTCGCCTCGGTGCTCGATGCGCCGGGGCTCGAGCCGGTGGAAGTGCTGTACTATGTGCCCAATCAGGGCCGGCGGTTTCCACTCGCCCTCATCCTGCCCATCTCGCGGGGTGACTTCTTCACGCGGCGGTTCGCGATCTATCTCGCCGAGCGCGGCTACGCGTGTCTGCAGTTCAGGAGTTACGGCGACCTCGGGCGGTTGTACGGCGACCCCGTCAGCGTGCCGTTGTTTCGCGACCTGCTCCGCGCCAGGGTGATCGACGCGCGCCGGGCGCTCACGTGGGTGCTCGCGCATCGCGAGATCGACGGCGACCGCGTCGGCGTGGTGGGATTTTCCCACGGCGCGCTCCTCGGCGGCCTCGTGACCGCGGTGGACGCTCGCGTGAAGGGATCGGTGTTGATCCTGGGCGGGGGCGATCTGAGCGGGATTATCAGCACGTCGCACGAGCGCTCGTTAAAGCGCCTCCGCGAGGGGGTGATGGCCGACGAGGCCTTGACCATCCAGGAGTTTTACGAGTCCGCCGCGGCCACCCTGGAGGACGTCGATCCGCTGACCTACGCGCCGCTGGTGGCGCCGTGGCGAGTGCTCATGATCAACGCGCGATTCGACCGGGTGATTCGACGACCCTACGTCGACGCGCTGTGGCGGGCGTACGGTCGGCCGGAATTGGTTTGGCTGCCGACCGGGCACTACACGGCCGCCCTGTTTTCACCCTATGCGCGCCACAAGGTGCTCAACCACTTTCGTCGCGTGTTCGGAGGCGATCGGTGATCGGGTCGTCGGCGTCAGGGCGCGAGCCGAAGATCGAGCGGCGTCGGCGCCAATCCGACGTTGTTCGTCTCGTCGCTCTCGGCCACCGCCCCCGAGCCATCGGCCTTCCCGAGCAGGTAATAGCGGCCGGTCGTGAGACGGCGACGGGGCAGGGCCAGGCGGGTCTCGGCCCGCGAGTCGGCGCCCGGAGCGAGCGCCGGAACCAGCCGGTAGCCGATCGGCACGTCGCCCGGATCCAACACCCCGTTGCGCGACAGGAAGAAGGAGATCCCGCAGGGCTCCGACGGCCGCGTCCCCTGATTGAGCAAGGCGTCCTGGACCACGAGCGAGTCCGGCTCGCTGACGACGGCCGACAGCGCGGAAATTGTCAGGTCGGGGCCCAGCCGAAACTCGCGCTCGCCCCGCGCGACGTTGTTGGCGATCTCGGATTCGGCGATTTGGCGATCGGGATCGACCTGGACGACCAGCCGGTAGTGTCCGGTTGGAACGTCCGAGAGCGGGATGGTGGCTTCGAACCGCGTCGAGTGGCCGCGGGGCAGATCGCCGACCGCGGCTGCGCCGAGCGCCCCGGTGACCGCGCCGGTCTCGTGCTCCGCCAACGAGGCGTTCACGCGAACGGCTCCGGCGGTTCGGGTGCCGGCGTTGGTCACGCGGCCCCCGACGCGGAGGGTCCCGCCGTCCTTGATCTGTCCGTCGATCTCGTCGACCACCAGGTCGGGGCCGATGGCCAGCGGCGCGCCCCACAGGGTCTGGCGGATCGACGGGGGCGCCGCCCCGCCGGCCGCGCGGAGGCGCGCCACCACGTAATACCGTCCCGGAGGCACATCGGGGACCGAGGCGGAGACGTCGACCACGAACTCGGCGTGCGGCCCGAGCGGGGCGATCGGGCGGGCGTCGAGCCTCGCGTCGCCGGAATCGATGAGGCCGTCCGCGGAGAGGTGGACCTCCAACACCGCGGCGTCGGTCGGCCGGTCGCTCCGGTTGGCGACCGTGACGCTGACGGCCAGAGACGAGGCGTCGGGTGCGAGCGTGCCGCGGATGGCCGTTGGCAGGGGAAGATCACCCGCGCCGGCGACTCCGGATCCCACGGCGGAGGAGAGCAGGACCCCGCAGGCAAAGGGGACCCGCCACCGGCTCATTCGTGGGGCGTGCCCCGCGTCTCGCCGCCGTCGCCGGTTCTGATTTCGCCGAACCGGACTTCGTAACGGGTGAGGTTTTCACGGAGGGCGAGGAAGAAGCGTTTGGTGTGCAGCGGGCTGGAGATGATGCGCGCCCGGACTTTGGCCTTGGGCTGCTGCGGCTGCACGAACAGGAAGTCGAAGAGGAACTCCGTTTCAGTATGAGCGATCAGAGACAGGTTGGCATAGATCCCCTGCGCCGTGGCGTCATCCAGTTCCACCTGGAGCTGGTGGGGCGGAGGCGAGGGCGGGGGAGCATCGGGTTGATCCATGGGACTACCTCATCGACGGAACGGGAGAGGACTCTATCCGAACGAGATGCCCAAGTCAATCCGGCGCGACACACCGGGGAGCAGACAGGAGCCTGTCCGGGATGACGCCCCCTTGGACCGAGCGGCGGCCGCTGATCATCGCCCACCGTGGCGCATCCGCGCACGCGCCGGAAAATACGTTGGCGGCGTTTCGGCTGGCGCGGCGCCGCGGCGCGGCGATGGTCGAATTGGATATCCACCAGACCAAGGATCGTCGCCTGGTCGTCCTCCACGATCCGACCCTGACCCGCACGACCGGGGTGCGCGCCGCGGCGGCCGCCTGCTCCCTGGCCGACCTCGCTGACCTGGATGCGGGCTCGTGGTTTGCGCCGCGATTTGCCGACCAACGGATCCCGACGCTGGGGGCGGTCCTGGCCGCGCTGGGGACACGGATGGCCGTGAACGTCGAACTCAAGTCGGGTCCCAGGCCCTATCCCGGCCTGGAGGGCCGTCTCGTGGAACTGCTCCGGCGACGGGGCTGGCTGCGTCGCGCGCTCATCTCCTCGTTTGACCTCGATCCACTCGTCCGGGTGCGACGCCTCCACCCCGCCATCGCCATCGGCGTGTTGGTGCACCCCTGGTCCGTGGAGACCGCGCTCGCCCGGGCGCGACGACTGAACGCGCGGTCGGTACACCCGCCGGCTCGCGAGGTGACGGCTGCGCTGGTGCAACGCCTCCATGCGGCCGATGTGCTCGTGCTGCCGTACACCGTCGACCGACCGGAAGAAAAGGCTCGTCTGCTTCGGCTGGGCGTCGACGGATTCTTCACCAACGATCCGTAAACAATTCGTCGGTTGCCATGGCGTCCGGGCTTGACGGTGAGGAGGACCAACACTACCTTATAACAGCATAACAGCGCATCGGCCTCCGCGAGAAAAGGAACCCGTCATCCAAAAGAAACGGCTCGGAGATCTTCTGGTTCAAAGCGGTGTCATCGCCCAACCGCAGCTCGACGCGGCCCTGACCCGCCAGCGCGAGACCGGCCAACGGTTGGGTGAAGTTCTGATCGGCCTGGGCTATGTCACCGAGTCGCAAATCTTCCGCGTGTTGGCCGACCAGCTCGGTTTGCCGCACGTCGATCCCGAGACGGTTCCCGCCGACCCGGAGATTCTCGTGCTCATTCCGGAGATGCTCGCCCGCAAATACATGGCGATTCCCCTGCGGTTCGAGAAGAAACGGCTCGTCGTCGCGATGGCGGATCCGATCGATTACGATGCGATCAAGGATCTGATGTTTTGCAGTGGATCGCCGATCCAACCGGTGCTGGCCACCCGCTGCGCGGTCGCGGACGCCATCGACGCGCGGTACGCGCGGTCAAGCGCGGACCGCCAGGAAGCCACGGTCGAGTCCATCGTGGAAGAGAGTTCGGCGCAGTTCGACGAGGCGCAGATCGAGCTGGTTCCCGAGATTTCGCTCTCCCCCGAGGAGACCCGGTCGCTCAGCGAGGGGAGCCATCTGGCGCCGATCGTTCGATTGGCGAACCTCATCCTCACCAAGGCGGTGAAGCTCCACGCGAGCGACGTGCACATCGAGCCCGAGAAGAGGGATGTCCGCGTCCGGTTTCGCGTCGACGGGCATCTGCGCGAGGATATGCGCGTACCGAAGTGGGTGCACGGCGCGTTGGTATCGCGGATCAAAGTGTTGGCGAAACTCGACATCGCGGAGCGGCGGATGCCGCAGGATGGGGCCGTCCGGGTCCTCGTGGATCGGCAAGAGATGGACCTGCGGATCTCGGTCGTTTCGACGCAGCACGGCGAAAAAGTGGTGATCCGGGTTCTCAACCAGTCGGCCGCCCCTCAGACGCTGGAATCGTTCGGCATGTCGGCTCGGGACCAGGAGATGGTCGCGTCGCTCCTGCGCCACCGCAAGGGGCTCATTCTGGTCACCGGTCCCACCGGGAGCGGCAAGACCACGACGCTCTTCGGGATGATCCAACGACTCAAATCTCCCGCCGTCAACATCGCCACGGTCGAGGATCCGGTGGAGTATCAGCTTGAGGGCGTCAACCAGATGCAGGTCAACGCCGACATCGGGCTGACGTTCGCCGCGTGTCTTCGGGCGATCCTCCGCCAGGATCCCGACATCATCTTGATCGGCGAGATCCGCGACGCGGAGACGGCGCAGATCGCGCTTCGCGCGGCGATGACGGGTCATCTCGTCCTCTCGACCGTGCACACCAACGACGCGCCCTCGACGCTCTCCCGCCTGGTCGATCTGGGGGTTCCGCGCTTTCTGGTCGCCTCCCAGGTCGTGGGGATCATCGCCCAGCGCTTGGTGCGCCAGTTGTGTGCCCGGTGCAAAGAGGCGGACACGCCGCGGCCCGAAGATCTTCTGGCGCTGAAGATCCCCCTCGATGCCGTGCAGGAGCTTAACCCCTATCGCGCCAAGGGATGTCCGACCTGCCTCCACACCGGATACACGGGGCGGATCGGCCTCTACGAAATCCTGGGCATGACCACGGCGCTGCGCGAGCTGGTGACGACCGCCGCCCCCGATCATGAGATCCAGCGCGAAGCCTTGGCGGGCGGGATGGTCACGTTGTTTCAGGACGGGATCGAGAAAGTGCGCGAAGGCAGCACCAGTGTCGATGAGCTGCTCCGGGTGGTGGAGGTCGAGGGCATGTACGAGACCGTGTGCGTCCAGTGCCACGGCGTCCTCCACTCCGACTTTCTGACCTGTCCCATCTGTGGCACATCGGTGGCCAACCGCTGCCACCAGTGCGGGAAAACGCTGAGAGCGGGGTGGTCGTTCTGCCCCCGCTGCCGCCGCAAGGACGACCACCAAGCGAACGTCGTGGCGCCCGCGTTCGGCGCCCGCCGAGGGCGCCGCGCCGCCAACCACTAACATCGGGCTACCGTCCTCCGGTTGCGTTTTCCCGGCTGCGTCCCTATACTCCCGTTGGCTGCGTGGTAACCACCGAATCCGTTGCCCACCCCTCGATGACTAACCCTCGCTCCGGCTGGCACGCCGTCTGGCTCGCGCTGCGGACCTGGCGCACGGCCGCGGTGAGCCTGCTCTCCTTTTCATCCGGGTTACCGCTCGGCCTGGTCTGGATCGCGATCCCGACCTGGATGGCCCGCGAAGGCGTCGACATCAAGATCATCGGGCTGTTCACCCTGGCGCAGGCGCCGTGGACGTTCAAGTTCCTCTGGTCACCGTTGATGGATCGCTACGCGGTGCCGATCCCGGGGTTCGGGCGCAAGCTCGGCTGGACGCTCGCGATGCAGGTCGCGCTGTGCGGCCTGACGCTGGGCCTGGCCGGGCTGGCGGGCCATCCCGATGCGGTGTGGCTCATCGGCGCCCTCACGCTGGCGATCGCCTTCGCGTCCGCCAGCCAAGACATCGCGATCGACGCGTACGCCGTCGAAGTGCTCAGGCCGGACGAGCAGGGCGTGGCGGTCGGCGCGCGGATCGCGGTCTATCGCGCCGCCATGTTCACGGCGGGCGGCCTCGCGATCTCGCTGGCCGGTCTCTGGTCGTGGCCCGCGGTCTTCATCCTGCTCGCCGTCCTGTACGTGCCGCTGATGCTCGTGAGCTGGGGGGCCCCCCCCTCTGAGGCCGATCGATCCCCGCCGCCCCTCTCGTTGCGCGAGGCGGTGTGGGAGCCGTTCGTCGGGTTCCTGGCCACCCGCCGGGCGATCGAGATCCTCACGTTCGTCGTGCTGTACAAGCTCGCGGACAACCTGGCGGGCGCGCTGGTGCGGCCGTTTTTGGTCCAGATCGGGTTCAACGATTTCGACGTGGGCATCGCCACCGCCACGATCGGCCTGATCGCCACCCTGGCCGGGACGTTCCTCGGCGGGATGCTCACCACCGCGCTGGGCCTGGGCCACGCCCTCTGGGTCTTCGGCGCGCTGCAGATCCTCTCCAACTTCGGCTACGTCGCGGTGGCCGAGGTCGGCGTCAACCGCCCGCTGATGTACGCGGCAATGGGGTTCGAGAGCTTGACCACGGGGATGGGCACCGGCGCGTTTAGCGTGCTCTTGCTCCGTATGACGCAGAAGCGCTTCTCGGCGACCCAGTACGCGCTCTTCTCCAGCCTCTTCGCCCTCCCGCGGTTTCTGGCCGGACCGGTGACGGGCGTCGTGGTGGACGCCGTGGGCTGGCGAGACTTTTTCCTCTTCACGATGGTGATCGGGGTTCCGGGAATGGTCATGCTCCAACGATTCTCCCCGCTGGGAACCCGGGAGCCGCGCCTCGCGATCGAGACCAAGCCCGTCGCGCGCCCCTTGGGTCGAGGCGCGTTGGTGATGCGGGCGGTGGCGGGCGGAGCCGTCGCGTTTGTGGCCGGCGCGGCGGCGACGGCGGTCTTGACCGCCATGAAAGCCGCGCACAAAAATCCCGAGAGCGGTTTTGACGTGCTGACGCCGCTCGCGACGCTCCTGGCGCCGGCGACGATGAACGAGTGGATCCAGTTGGTCGGCGTCCTGCTGTTTAGCCTAGTGATCGCTCTCGCGACGGCCGCCACGGCCGCGGCGCGGGCGGGGGAGAGGGCGAACCGGTAGACGTTCTCCGGAACAGGCGCACCGCGCTTCCTACCTTGACTTTCAAGTGGCGGTGTATTACAACTCCGGGCCTGCGAAGCGGTTTGCAGGCGGGGTCAGTGAGAAGAACGTAAGGTCAACAGCATCTCGCAGCCTCGCGCCGGGAAGACAGGCGCTGCGTTGCGCTACGCAAGCGAGGTTGGGTCCCATCGTCTAGTGGCCTAGGACGCTGGCCTCTCACTCAGTAAGCCCCACCCTGCTCCACCTCACTGCAACTCACTAAATCCAACTCCAGCCAAGAGTTTCGCATTCTGCCAACTTTGGCCTGAGTAGGCCTGAATAGGCTGGAGAGTGGTGGAGGTGAGCACATTTCGAGCACAATTCGTTGGGCCTACAGCTGCCCATTGACTACAGGAATATCTAAAGTATTTCCCCGCGGAAAGCGCTGCGAAGACAACAAAGATTTCGGTCAGGCAGTCTTCTATTGTGATCGCTGAGGGGGGCCAGGCTGAGGAACTGGTTGGGGCACCGGAACTTGCAAAGTGACCGTCTTAGCTTGCCGTCCCCAGTTGATACCGTAAGCGTTTTCAAAGAGCTTAAAAAAGGACGTCTTGTCTAACCAGAGCTCGTACTGATTGCAAAGACTACGCACAAGTTCATCTAGGCCTGATATTTCTTCTACGTCGACAATCTTTAATTGTTTCCCACGTGCGGTTTTTCGATCAATGCTACGTCCATGGCTCTTATGAATATCATAGTCCGCAAAGAATTTGACGATTTCTTTAGTCCGGGGATCGTCAACAGGGTATTTAAGCATATAGGTGTTTAGCCAATTTTCGGCTAGTTCTTTCGAAAGTTCTTCAGCGCTTTTGCAGATTTCGAGAATGTGAAGATCGTACTTCATAATCAATGGCATGTAAGCAGCCAGGACTTGGGGACCTTCTTCTTTTATACGTTTTTCAATCGTCTCAAATGCCCGCAATATGGCTCGGGCGGGAATGCCATTAATCTGAGGATCGATGGGACCGAGGGTCCCGAGAGAGTCCATTATGATTTCGTCCCCAGAAAAACAGAGAAGTGTAGCAGCACTATAAGCATTCGCCGGGACAATAAACCTGATTGCCTTGAATCGCTCCCGAAGTAAACGAACGATCCTTTCAGTCGCCTCGGCCGAACCACCATTACTCATTATAAAAACGTCAAGGGCATCCCCTTGTATAGCTTGGATTAGATCAGAAAACCCCGTAAGGTCACTGTCATCAATGTACGCAGGAATGGCAGGTGGCAGGTTGCGAGTCTTTGTAACATAAGCGACCAACGGTCTTTTTGTAACACGTTCGATTCGAAGGAGGGTCTCACGGCGGAGAAGGAAAGGGGTCGCCGCTCCAAGTTTTTCATAATAGTCGTTGACCGCCTGATAAGTAACAGGTAGGCGTTCAAGTGCGGAAGGATCTTCTAGAGCTTCAGGCACTTTCAAGACATTAGAAGCTGCTGGGTGGTAATGGTTTTTCCCGCGATTTCTCTTGCGTTTAACCACTTCTTCTTAGAGAAATCTGCGGATCTGAGGTAAGTTACGACTTAAGTGTGGAAGAAACCGGAGTAAACGATACAACTACTTTTGCCGAATTGCTCACTTCGGATATCGGGGTACCTGGAACTCCCATTGCTTTTAGCACGTCACTATACACACGGTCGATTTCTCCAAACACATCGAGAATACGAGCGACTTCCGGCTCGTTGCTTCGCAATTTTTCGATTTCATCAGTTATAAAAGACATTTCGGAATCCTCAGCTTTGAAGGAAATCACAGTATACTCTGACCACAAGACAATAGCAATTCGGAAAACTCAAAGAAACTGTATTCCCAACGTCTTCCCCGGGTGGCTAAACAGCTGGCACTACCAGAAAATTCCTCATAGATTATTTGTTTTGGCCCTTGCTCCCTTGCGTCAATAACTCATATATTGTGAGGATCAAAAAACACCGAAAAAACAATCATATTTTCATTCGCTTAGACGCTTCCAAAAACAACAGGTTCTGAGCTCTCGACCAACTTCAGAACTTGTCCCTGTTGCAATACGGGCTACTGACAACCTTATCGAAGCAGCATATCCAGTACCAGCAAATATGTACCCTCTAGATCAAAACCCCGGGGCAATTTTTGTGTACCTATCTCGGCAAGTGGAATGGCAACCATTACTAGTGCCTTTTCCCACTGATCGCTATAGAGCTTCACCCAAAGATTCTTGGCTCGATCTCGCTTATTGATCTGGTCAGCCGTCTCGGCTGATACAAAACCAACCACATACAAAGATCCGTCAGAGTGTCTATGCAGTTCAAAGTTCTGTTGAAAACCATACCGAGGATTAATACCATCGTCCTCATCAGAAAAATACATCTTTTGTGAACTATCCGGAATTAGGCTGGCAAAAGTATATACCCCATTCGGCACCTCAGAAAGAGCCGCCGGATGCCTGGCGCCTAGCGAGTCCATATCTATGAACAGCTTTAATCCGTATTTTTCCCTAAGACGGCCCCGTGCCTCTGCCCCAACCTCCATATCCTTAATCTCGATTACGTCTTTGGGAAATGGATTCTGTTCTCGCCATTTGATTATTTGATCCGCAGTCGGCTTGCTTTGTAAAAAGGAAAAAAAGAGTCTGACATAAGCTACCTGTTCTGCAGACGTAACATCTCCGCGAGCCTTCGCGACGCACACTAGATAATCAACAACCAACAAGTCACTAGATGCTCTCGTCATCACCTCTTTCAGCTCTGGCTGGCTTTTATAGTCAATTTGTCCTAGCACGAATTCTCCTACTCCGGTTCCGGCCAATTCGAGTTCCTGTTTATTCAGAACCGCAATTTGAGCTGGCCTGTTGCAATTGAAGGGGTCTTTACTAGGTCCGGGGTACTCTACAGGCGGCTTTAACAGCGAACATCCAAAAAGAGAAACGATAAATCCAAAATACAACGTAGAGGGTAAATATCTATTCATAATCTGAATTTTCTCCTTTGAAAGAGTGGCAGGTCCGAAAGCATTTCTTTTTGACCCGGCTCGTCGGCCCTCACAAATCCGCCAGATTGCCAAGGGTTTTTTAACCGCCAGTCCCCGAGGTTTTTGGATCGCGCCCGCCCTGCGTGTCAGTCGGTCACACTGACCAGACTGAGCCTCCTCACGCGGGGAGGGGGCTCCCGTTGCCAGTCCTTATTCCGGCCAATCTACCCCCTATCAGCCCCCAAAACTTTTTTTCCGGCCCCTAAAATCGTGATTTCCCCTAGCTAGGATACCTAGCTAGCTAGGGATTTGCGCCCTCTCCGTGGCGGGCGTATCGTCGCGCCCATAGAAAGTAGGAGGGCGCAATGATGAACCATACCGGAACCCAAGGGCCGGAACAAGAGAAGCTGGGCAGCCTCAAGGGCACATGCCCGTTTTGTCTCGCCGACATCGACGTGCACTTCGCTGGCCCACGACCTCGCCAACTTCGGCCTCTCGTCGGCCGTGCGTACCGTTGACGGGCGGCCCGAGCGCCGCTGGTACAACCTCGGCCCGATGAAACAGGCATGAACGAACCGATCGACACCATCCCGATCCAGACGATTAAGCAAGACCGAACGGTCTGGCCGCGGGCCGAGTACGATGAGGACGCGCTCGCGCGCTACCGCGATGACCGCGAGGGCCTACCCCCGCTGCGCG
>Ga0184615_10000774_pt1 | contig 17233 bp, 11 predicted proteins | sample PLM4_65_coex_FD_133134 | JGI IMG/M metagenome (GOLD analysis project Ga0184615, IMG submission 133134) | Groundwater sediment microbial communities from an aquifer in East River, Colorado, USA - PLM4_65_coex | ecosystem: Environmental > Terrestrial > Soil > Riparian zone | place: USA: East... | reverse complement strand
CGAGGCCGATGCCGAGGGCGTCAAGACCACCGTGAAGGCCGGCATCGATCCCGACGGCATCCCGGAGATGTTCCGCATCCTGCTGAACGAACGGAAGAGTAACCCTTCTGCGGTGGATGCCTTCTTCGCATCCCATCCGCTGGAAGAAGCTCGGATCTCTGCCACCCAGGCCCAGATAAGCCAGTATCCACCGGCGGCGCTCCGGGGACTGACGCAGGATACGCCAGAATTCCAGAGCTTCAAGCGGCGGCTGCAGGGGCTGCCGCCATCGCCTAAGCCGAAGGGATAGGGACTACACCCTGGCCCCTACCTTTGTCTTCGCACCCCTCGGCCGGCCGAGGCCAGCGGGACGCTCCGCTCGGCCATTCCTGGCGGCACAGTCGGGTCCAACCTGTACATCACCCCCACCGAGCTCGAGGCCGCCTGGCCGAGGCCTTCGACTCGGCCCGCAAGGCGGACAGCGCGTTGCTCTACTATAGGAAGGTGATCCTGGCCTGGGAGCGGGCCGATCGCCAGTTCTGGCCGAAACGGGATTCCATCGATACATCGAGCCATGGCCTATCGCCTGACCCGCCGCACCCGCGTATCCCGGCAGCTGCGCCACCTCATCCGCGAGCAGGTGAGCGGCGCGCTCGACTGCCTCGAATCCCCGGAGCCGAGTGAGGAAGCGATCCACGAGGCCCGGAAGTGCGTGAAGCGGGCCCGTGCCATCCTCCACCTCCTGAAGGAGGAACTGGGCTCCGCCTTTCGCCGCGAGAACGACCGACTCCGCGTCGCGGCGCATTCCCTGTCCGCGCTCCGGGACGCCGACGTCAACGGGGAAACGCTGCGCGAACTGCAGCGCCGCCATCCCGCCGTGCTCACCGCGGCCACGGTGCGGACGTTCGCGCGGGGCCTCCAGGCCCGGAAGCGCCAGACCCGGGCCGGGGCAGGGGCGCTGTTGAGTACCGCGAGAAAGGCGCTGGAGCAATCGCGGGAATCGGCGCCCGGCCGCGTCGCCAGGGCGGCGAACCGCGGCGCCATTCGGCGGGGCATGATGCGTGGCTACCGGCAGGCGCGAAGGGCATGTGAGCGGATCGTGCCCGACTCCGGCGCGGCCAGCTTTCACCTCTGGCGCCGCCGGGTGAAGGACCACGAGTACCACATCCAGCTCTGTGAGGGTCTCTCCTCCCAGGCGCGCGCCCGGGCCCGGCTCCTGAAGCAGCTCGAGACCGTGCTGGGCGACGAACACAACCTCACTCTTCTCCGCAGCACGATCCTGGCCTCCGCCCAATCCTACGGCGATGCCCGCGCCACCGCGCTCGTCCTCGGCTGCATCACCAGGAATCAGGCAGGACTCCGGAGCCGGGCCGTTGAGCTCGGCGCACGCCTGTTCCGTGAGTCGCCGGCGCACTTCGACAACGTGGCAAGGCGGTGGTGGAGCCCTGCGTGAGGGTCTGGAGTGGCTGAGACCGGCAATTCATGCCACCTTCAAGCCGAGAGCGAAGCAGACACCACCAGGAGAAGGAGCGGTTGAGGCCGTCCGATGACCAGGTTCAGTAAGGACAACTGGGAAGCAATCAGCCGGTTGCTGGACGAGGTGCTGGACCTCGCCCCGGAGGCTCGTCCCGCCTGGCTGGCCGATCTCCGGAGGGCAGACCCGGCGCTCGCCATCGAGGTCGAGGCGCTGCTGAACCGGGAGCGCGACGTGGACCGCGAGGGCTTCCTCAGTCCAGCGCGGGCGCCCGAACGGCCCGAGACCGCGAGCTCCCTGGCCGGCCACAGGGTCGGCGCCTACCGGCTCGAACGCCAGCTCGGCCAGGGAGGGATGGGGGCGGTCTGGCTTGGCGTCCGGGCCGATGGGCGGTTCGAGGGTACGGTCGCCATCAAGTTCCTGAGTCTCGCGGTGGCCGGATCGATGGGAGAAGCTCGCTTCCGCCGCGAAGGCAGTGTGCTCGCCCGGCTCACCCATCCCAACATCGCCCGGCTGCTCGATGCCGGTGTTACCCACACCGGCCAGCCCTACCTGGTGCTGGAACTGGTAGAGGGCCAGCGGCTCGATGTCTGGTGTGATGAACGCAGGCTCTCCGCCGAGGCGCGGATACGCCTCTTCCTCCAGGTGCTGGCGGCGGTGTCGCACGCCCATGCCAACCTGATCGTCCACCGCGACCTCAAGCCCTCGAACATCCTGGTCACCGCCAACGGGACGGTGAAGCTGCTCGACTTCGGGATCGCCAAGCTGCTCGAGGGCGAGCCCGGCGACCCCACCGGCCTGACCGCATCATACGAGCGGCTGCTGACCTATCAGTACGCCGCGCCGGAGCAGGTCCGGGGCGAGCCGATCACCACCGCCACCGACGTCTACAGTCTGGGTGTCGTGCTCTACCAGCTGCTGGTTGGCCGGCACCCGACCAGCGAGGACAGCAAGACTCCCGCCGACCAGTTGCGTGCCGTGCTGGACTCCAACCCCCCGCAGCTTTCCCGCGCGGTGACTCCAAGCGGCGCCATCTCGCGGACCGAGGCGCTTCGACTCGCCGGCGTGCGGGACGCCACCCCTGAACGGCTGCAGCGGGACTACGCCGGCGATCTGGAGAACATCCTGGCGAAGGCGCTCCGGAAGGAGCCGGTGGAGCGCTATCCCACGGTGACGGCTCTGGCGAACGATCTGGAGCACTACCTCCGGCACGAGCCGGTGTCGGCCCGGCCGGACGCCTGGAGTTATCGGGCGGGGAAGTTCCTGCGGCGGAACCGCGGCGCCGCGGCCGCGGCCCTCCTGGTGAGCGTGGCGCTGATAGGTGCCGCGGTGGCGACCGCCCTCCAGGCGCGCGAGGCGCGGCGGCAGCGGGACGCGGCGGTGTACCAGAGCAGCCGGGCCGACGCCCAGGTCGAGTTCCAGAATCTGCTGCTGTCTTCGGTCGGGGAAGAGCCGCTGACCATGCGTCAACTGCTCGACCGGGGTCGCGGCCTGCTGGAACAGCAGTACGGCGACGATCCGGCCCTGCTGGTGACCCTCCTGCTGCAGCTGGCCGGTCAGTACGGTGACCTGACCGACACCCGGGTGCAGGCGGAGCTCCTGGCACGGGCGGAGTCGCTGGCCATGGCGGGACACGGAGCCGAGCGCCTGGCCGAGATCCGGTGCGCCCAGGCGAGCAACCTCACGAGTCAGGGGAGCTACCTCGAAGCCCGGCGATTGCTGAACCAGACGGACTCGCTGGTTCGCGCCACCCGCGATCCCGAGTCCATGGTGCAGTGTCTCGCGGTGCGGGGAGGCCTGGAGGGCGAGGCGGGAGACGCCGACTCCAGCATCATCGCGATCGAACGGGCGATCGCTATCCGGGACAGCCTCGGAAAGACCCGCGACATGATCTACCTGGAGCTGCTGGATGCGCTCGGCGGCGCGCTCATGGCCCAGGGGCGGTATCGCGAGTCTCAGCCGGTGTACCAGCGGGCACTGCTCGGCATGGACAGCACCGGGCGCGGCGGCATGATCGCCCGGATCATCAGCGAGCACAACCTGGCGCTGGCATTGGTGCAGATGGGGGAAACCCGGGAAGCGGAGACCGTCCTGCACGATGTGCTCCGGCGTGCCGCCCGCGCCAGCCCGACCGAAGCGCCGCCCAACCAGCCGCTGATCCACTACGCCGAGACCGCCCTGTTTCAGGGCCGTGCCGATTCGGCGCTGAAGTACTTCGGAGTGATTGTGGCCCAGGCGGTGCGAGACACCAATCTCTTCTGGGAGGGACGCGGATTGTTCGGGCTGGCCCGCGCACAGGTGCGGCTTGGCGCCCTGGCCGACGCCCGGAAGAGCCTGGAGCGATTCCGCCGGATCAAGGCGGTCTATCCCCACGTGCAGGACACCGACGACCAGGTGCCCGACGACGCGGCGCTCGAGGGACTGCTGGCGCTGGCGACCGGTGACACGTCCGCCGCCCACGACCGGTTCGTCCTGTCGCTCCGGTCGAACAAGTACTACGAAGGCCGCCGCAAGGCCCGGCTCCGTCCAGTGGTGATTCTGGTGGCGGAGACGGCGCTGGCTCTCGGCCGGATCGACGAGGCCCTGCAGCTGGCACAGGCAGCCCGGGAGACCGCCGCGGTCGACTCGCTGGCCGACCTGCGGAGCGCCTATGTCGGTGAGGCGAGGCTGATCGAGGGGCGCGCGCTGCTGGCGCAGGGAAGTGATACCACGAGGGCCCTGGAAGTCCTGGAGAAGGCGGCCGTCGGACTGGAGGCCGGCGCGGGCGACGCGCACCCGCGGACGAAGGAGGTCACCCGCCTGCTCGCCGCGATCAGGCCCCGATAGGGCTCACGCCGGTCCGCACCACCTCGCCCAGTATTTCCATCGCTGCCTCCAGCTGCGGGTCGGAAAGGTACGGCGCAGGCCCGAACCGCAGCACCTCTCCGCGCGCGTCGACCAGAACACCCTTCCCATGGAGCAGCCTGGCAAGGTGTACCGCCTGCGGTGAGGTGAGCGCGAGGAACCCGGCCACCTCCGTAAGCGGTGCCGTCCGATCACGCGTGATCACGGCGGGATCCAGACCGAGGCGGTCGAACCGGGAGGCGAGTACCCCGATCTGGTGCTGGCTCACTTCCCGGAGCAGGGCGGGGGTGAGACCCTGCTTGTCGAAGAAGTCGAACACCCGGGCGGCCCGGTAATGGCTCGCGGGGTCATAGGTGGCGCCGGCAAAGCGATCACCGCCGATGCCGTACGCCGTCCGGCCCTCCCGCTCCCGTGAGGTGAGCGCGGTGAATTCACTGAACCAACCGGTGATCACCGGCCGGAGGTCGCAGTCCGGCGGGATCCTCAGGAAGCAGTTGCCCTCTCCGAGCTGGCAGTACTTGTATCCTCCGCCGACCACGAAGGCGTCGCCCAGATCCTCGTCCGTGATGGAGAAGGGCACCACATTGAGGGCGTGATAGGCGTCGACCAGCAGCCTTGCCCCGTGGCGCCGGCAGGCCGCCGCCACCCGGTCCAGGCCGCGGGCGATCCGGCCGGAGTCGAAGAACACCGACGAGATGAGCACCAGCGCCGTTCGCCCATCCACCGCCGCCGCCACCCGCTCCGCGACCGAGTCCACCGGGAATTCGGCTACTCGCACTACCTCGATCCGCTCCTCCGCCAGCCGATCGAGTTGACGGCGGATGGTGTGAAACTCCCCGTCAGTGGTGACCAGCTTCGGCCGGGTTCCGAGCGGAAGGGCGGAGAGCAGCCGGACCACCAGTTCGTGGGTGTTGCCGGCGAGGGCGATGGCCGCGTTCGGCTCGCCGAGAAGCCGGGCGAATCCCTGGCGCACCCGTTCCGCCTTCCGGAAGGCATTGTCCCACTTGTCATCGACGTACCGCGCCGCGTCCAGCCAGGATTCGGCCTGGGCCTCGAACCCGACATCGGGCCACGCCTGGTGGGAGTGGCCGGTGAGCAGCAGCCGATCAGCTACCTGGAAGCGCGAGTAGTGAGGGGCGAGCGCGTTGGGCGAGGCGTAGAGCTGGGTGAGGTCCATTATGTGGCACGGCACGTGGAGTCAGGTGAGTCCGGGACCGGGGAAGCTCGCGAACTGCCAACACAGAGGCACAGAGAACACAGAGGGCACAGAGAACTGCAACAACAACGCAGAGGCGCAGAGGACGCGGAGTTCGCAGAGGTGCTTCTTGTGGGTGTACGCCTGGGTACCGCGCGGAACCTACAATCCGCACCCACAACAAATGAAGCGGGCTCGGCGCTCGAGCTGGGCCAGCCCTGTCGAAAGGCCCTCTGTGACCTCTGCGTCCTCTGCGTTGAATACCCAACCTTCACTTGCAGGGCACCATTCTTCGTAGAGACCACCGGCCCTGAGCTACAGCTCCGATCTGATCGCCCAGAGATCCGGGAACAGCGGCTGATTCAGCGTGGTCATCAGGTACTCCGCTCCGGCGCTGCCGCCGGTGCCCATCTTCGTGCCGATCGTCCGCTGGACCATCTTCACGTGACGATAGCGCCACTCCATGATCCCTTCGTCCAGATCCACCAGTCGCTCGCAGAGCCCCGCGAGGCCGGGGTTGTGGCGGTACACGTCCACCAGCGCGCGGCGTACCTCGGGCGTCGACTCCACCGGCCGGGTGACGTCCCGTTCCAGCTGGCTCTTCGGGATGGGCACTCCCTGCGCCGCGAGATGTCGCAGCACCGCGTCCCACAGCGTCGGCGCCGCCAGCCCGCGCTCCAGCCGCTGCCGCTGCTCGCTTCCGGGCGCGTAGCGCTCCAGCGCCTTGGGGCTCTTCCGGCCGAGGAAGAACTCCAGCTCCCGGAACTGCGCCGACTGGAAACCGCTGCCGGACTCGAGCCGGTCCCGGAACGACAGGAACTCGAGCGGCGTCATCGTCTCCAGGATGTCGATCTGGGCCACCATCACCTTCAGGATGGTCAGCACCCGCTTGAAGGTGTGCTGGGCCCGGCCGAGGTCCCGGTGCTCCAGCATGCGCTCGAGATAGCGCAGCTCGTGCAGCACCTCCTTGAACCACAGCTCGTAGACCTGGTGGATCACGATGAAGAGCATCTCGTCGTGTTCCGGCCCGTCGGAGAGCGGCTGCTGCAGCGTGAGCAGCTCGTCGATCTTCAGATATTCGGAATATGTGGGCATCGGTGTCTCGTTGAACCCGCGGCTAGCGCAGGCGGGGAGTGTAGCGGTCGAGCGTTGCGTACGGCGGGGGCCAGGGCAGCGTGTATCCCAGGTCCGCGGCGGCATGCCGGGTCCAGTACGGGTCCCAGAGGTGGGCCCGGGCCAGGACCACCAGGTCGGCGCGACCGGCCGCCAGAATGGTATTCACGTCCGCCGCCGAGGAGATGTTGCCGACCGTCATGGTAGGGACGCCGGCCTCATGCCGGATCCGGTCGCTGAACGGGGTCTGGAACTGACGGCCGTAGACCGGCCTGGCGTCCGGCACCGTCTGGCCGGCCGAGACGTCCACGATGTCGGCGCCCGCGGACACCACCAGCCGGGCCACCTCCACGGCATCACTCGGCTCCATGCCTCCCGGCGCCCAGTCGACCGCCGAGATTCTCACCGACAGCGGCTTGCCCCCGGGCCACGCAGCGCGGACCGCCGAGACGACTTCGAGGGGGAAGCGCATCCGGTTGGTGAGCGAGCCGCCGTACCGGTCCGCCCGGCGGTTGGTGAGCGGCGAGATGAACGAGGCCAGCAGGTAACCGTGTGCCAGGTGCAGCTCCAGCAGGTCGAACCCGGACGCGTCGGACATCACGGTCGCGCGCAGGAAATCGGTGAGTACCTGGTCCATGTCCGTGCGGGTCATCTCCCGGGGCACCTGGCTCTGGGCCAGATACGGAGTGGGCGATGGGGCGATCAGCGGCCAGTTGCCTTCGGCCAGGGGCTGGTCCTCTCCCTCCCACAGCAGCCTGGTCGAGCCCTTGCGGCCGGCGTGGGAGAGCTGCACTCCGATCTTCGACTGGCTCTCCTGATGCACGTAGTCGACGATCCGCCGCCAGGCCGTCACGTGGGTGTCGAGGTACATCCCGGTGCATCCAAGGGTGATCCGGCCCTCCCGGCTCACGTCGGTCATCTCGGTCATGACCAGACCGGCGCCACCGATCGCGCGGCTCCCGAGATGCACCAGATGCCAGTCGTTCGGGTGCCCGTCCTCGGCCCGGTACTGGCACATGGAAGAGACCACGACTCTGTTAGGCAGGAGGAGCTCGCGCAGGCGATAGGGTGTGAACAGCGGGGGTGGGGTCCGGTCCAGGGGCATCGGCTGGCCGCTCTGCCGGCTGGCCTGCTCCGCGAACCATCGGTCCACCCGGGCCACCAGATCGGGATCGCGGAGCCGCAGGTTTTCGTGAGTGATGCGGAGGCTTCGGGTGAGCAGGTTGAAGCCGAACTGCAGCGGGTCCAGCTCCTCATAGCGCTCCACCGACTCGAACCACTCGAGACTGGCCTGGGCCGCACGCTGCAGGCTTTCCACCTGGGGCCGGCGGCTCGCCTCATAGGCGGCGAGCGCCTCAGGGATTGCGCGGTGTTCCTTGAGCGCACCGGCCAGGGCGATCGCGTCCTCCATGGCCAGCTTGGTGCCGGAGCCCACCGAGAAGTGCGCGGTATGGGCCGCGTCTCCCAGCAGAACCACGTTGGCGGCATGCCAGCGCGCGTTTCGTACCGTGGGGAACCGCCGCCAGATCGAGCGGTTGGCGAGCAGCGGATGGCCCTGCAGCTCTTCCCGGAAGAGATCGCCCAGGTATGCGACGGTGGCCGGCTCGTCATTCTCCGTGAGTCCGGTGGTCTGCCAGGTCTCATCCGTGGTCTCGACGATGAAGGTCGAACGGCCGGGGGCGTACTGGTAGGCGTGCGCGCGCCAGAGACCCGCGGGCGAAGCCTCGAAGTAAAAAGTGAATGCGGGGAAGGGGCGGGTGGTGCCCAGCCAGACGAAACGATTCCGCCGCCAGTCGATGTGGGGGCGGAACTGGTCGGAGAGGTGCTCCCGGAGCAGGCTGCTCGCGCCATCGGCCGCCACGATCAGATCGGCCGGGCCGCACTGTTCCGGGCGGAGGATCTCCCGCCCCACCAGCAGCTCGACACCCAGTGCCTGGGCTCTGGCGGCCAGCAGCTCGAGCAGCGCCCGCCGCTCCAGCCCGGAGAAGCGGTGGCCGGTCGATCGGATCACCGTGCCGCGGAAGTGGATTTCGATATCGTCCCATGTCGCGGCGGCCGCGGCCATCGCCTGGTTGGTCTCCGGGTCGGCCTCGCCCACGTTCTCCAGGGTCTCGTCGGAGAAGACCACCCCGAAGCCGAAGGTATCCTCCAGCCGGTTCCGCTCGTACACAGTGACCTGGTGATTCGGGTCGTCCCGCTTGAGGAGGATGGCGAGATAGAGCCCGGCGGGTCCTGCCCCGACGATCGTGACTTTCACCGGGCTTCCGGTTGCCAGGCTGGCGCCACCAGCCGGCGCCGCCCGTCGGCGCTCAGGGGCACCCCGGGGCGGTCCAGGTCGACGTGGTCCCACAGCTTGCAGGTCACCGGCTTGTGCACCTGATCGAGCCCCTCGCAGTAATTGGTGAAGACGCAGCGACGCACCTGATCACCCAGCCCGAGCCGGAGCTTCCGGTACCAGTCGGGGTCGGCCAGGCTCTGGCGCGCCGATGCCACGATGTCCGCGGCCCCGCCACCGATCAGCTCCTCCGCCTGCTCGAAGGTGGAGACGCCGCCGGAGAGTACCACCGGAGTCTCGAAGCCCGCCCGGCGCACCGCCTCGCGCACGGCCCTGGTAGCATCCCTGTTCCGCCCGAACGGTCCCCGCTGATCGGACCGGACGGTCGGCATGCACTCATAGCCGCTCCGTCCGGTGTAGGGATAGCTGGCCCAGCCCACCCTGGGTTGCTTGGCGTCCTCGAACTTGCCACCGCGGGAAAGAGAGAGGTAGTCCATACCCGCGCGGGTGAACTCGACGCCGAACCAGGCGGCATCCTCGATGCGACTTCCGCCGGTGATGCACTCGTCGGCGAGGAACCGGCAACCTACCACGAAGTCCGGAGGTACCGCCTGGCGGACCGCTCGATACGTCTCGAGCGGAAGCCGTACCCGCCCCTCCCGGGTATGTCCATACCCATCGCGTCGATGGTTCAGGGCCGAAAGAAAAGAGGCCATGGTGTAGGCGTGGGCATAATGCAGCTCCACGCCATCGAACCCGGCGGCCGCGGCGCTCCGGGCGGCGCCGGCAAACAGCCCGGGCAGGATTGTCGGAAGATCACGGATGTGGGGCAGGGAGGTGTCGGTGACCCGCTCCCGCTCGCCCTGTTGCAGGCGTTCCAGCTCTCGCGGCTCGAGCACGCTCGGCCATTCGGACTCCGGCAGTCCCGCCAGCGTCTCGCGGATCGCTTCGTCGGTTCCGGGGAAACGGGCCCGATGCCGGTCCGTGATGGTCAGGAATTCCCGGAAATAGCGAGTGGGCTCGGGCCGGCGCCGGATGCGGAGGAAATCGATGATCTGAATGAAGAGCCGGGTGCGTCCTTCGCTCGCCTTGCGGACGGTGCGCACCAGCTCGGCGAGACCGGGGATGAACCGGTCGTGCCCGATTCGGAGCAGCGGTCCACTCGGAATGTCCCGGATGCCGGTCGCTTCGACCACCAGGGCGCCGGGCTGTCCGCGGGCAAAGCGTTCGTACCAGGCCAGGACCTCCGGCGTGACCAGCCCATCCTCCGTCGCCCGCCAGGGCACCATCGCGGGCACCCAGGTGCGCTCCGCCAGCTTCAGCCGGCCTGCTTCCAGCGGGCTGAACCAGCGCGACCGCGCCGCTTCGGCCTCGGTCGGCGGGTGGGTCTCGGGGATGGAGTGCTTGATGACGGGTTCGGGATGCCACATGTCTTGGGAAGGTGAGTGCCGTGCCAGGGAAAGCCGAGTATTCAACACAGAGGCGCAGAGGACGCAGAGGACACAGAGGGCCTTTCGATAGGCCAGCCCAGCTCAACGGACGAGCCCATTTCCTGATGTTGTGGGTGCGGACTTTGAGCTCCGCGCGATTCCCCAACACACACCCACAAAAACACTTTCTTCGATCTCTGCGTCCTCTGCGTCTCTGCGTTGTTGTTCTCTGTGCCCTCTGTGTTGGCTGTTGCAGTTTCCGCTACGAGCCTCAGCCCTTCAACAGCTCGCCCGCGATGATGAGCTGCTGGATCTCGGTGGTCCCCTCATAAATCCGGAGCGCCCGGACTGCACGGTACAAGCGATCGACCGGATGCGACGCCAGCACGCCGCGCCCGCCGATCAGCTGCACCGCGTCGTCCACCGCCCGCTGCGCCATCTCGGTGGCGAACGACTTGGCCATCGCCGCTTCGGTGGTGATCCGCTCCTGGCCCTGGTCTTTCTCGTACGCCGCCCGGTACACCAGCAGGCGCGCCGCGGTGAGATCGGTCGCCATCCGGGCCAGCTTCTGCTGCACCAGCTGGAACTCGGCCAGCGGCTTCCCGAACTGCCGCCGGCGCTTCACGTGGGCCAGCGATTCCTCGAGCGCCCGCGCGGCCATCCCGCATGCCGCCGCGGCCACCGTCGGGCGAAGCCGGTCGAGCGCCGCCAGACCGATCCCGAACCCGCGGCCCTCCTCACCGAGCAGCGCGTCCGCCGGCACCCGGCAGTTCTCGAAGGTGAGCCCTCCCAGCGGATGCGGTGAACTCAAAACCTGGGGTCCGGCGAACCTGAGACCCGGTGCATCGGCGGGGACCAGGAAGCAGCTGATCCCCTTCGGCCCGGCCGCCGGATCGGTCGAGGCGAAGACCGTATACAGGTCGGCGATGCCGGCGTTGGAGATCAGGGTCTTGCCGCCGTCGAGGATGTACTCCGACCCTTCCCGTCGGGCCCGTGTGGCGATAGCCGAGACATCCGAGCCCGCCTCCGGCTCGGTCATGGCAAAGGCCGTCATCACCTCGCCGGCCGCGATCCGGTCGAGCCACCGCGCCTTCTGCCCGGCGGATCCGCGAAGCAGGATTGGCGTGGTGCCGAGTCCCTGCAGCGCAAAGACGGCGTCGGCGAGGGGCGAGGCCGCGCTCAGCGCCTCCCGGATCAGGCAGCAACCGCGCAGGTCGAGATCGAAGATCGGCTTGAGCCACCCTCCCCGTCCGAGGAGGCGCAGCAGCTCCCGGGCTTCGGTGCGGGCGGCGGCGTCGTCGGCCGGTTCGGGACGGGTGGCGATCTGTTCGCCCGCGAATGCCATGGCCTTTCCGGCGAGTGAGAGATGTCCCGGCTCGAGAAAGGTGCGAACCAGCCAGGTGTCCGTCATCTACTCGAACCGTGCGTCGCGCTTCGCGCGGAAGGCCTCGTAGGCCTCGCGGAAGTTCGGGTTCTGCATGCACGCCGCCTGGGCCCGGGCCTCGGCCTCCATCGCGGAGACCAGGTCCATCGCGGCCTCCTGGTTGAGCGATTCCTTGGTGACCCCGAGCGCCACCGACGGCCCCCGCGCCAGCCGGGCGGCGACTTCGGTGGCTTCCACCATCAGCCGGTCGCCGGCGACCACCCGGCTGTAGAGCCCGATCTCCGCGGCCCGCTGGGCGGAGATGAAGTCGCCCAGCATCAGCAGCTCGGTGGCGTGGCCCAGCCCGACCAGCCGGGGGAGGAGCCAGGCCGCCCCCATGTCGGCGCCCGTCAGCCCCACGCGGGTGAAGAGAAACGCAATCTTGGCGTTGTCGGCCGCGATCCGGATGTCACTCGCCGCGGCGATCACCGCGCCCGCCCCGGCCACGGTGCCGTTGAGCGCGGCCACCACCGGACGGCGGCACTGCCGGATGGAGAGGATCAGGTCACAGGTGAGGCGGGTGAACTGGAGCAGACCCTCGTAGTCCCGGGAGAACAGGGCGCCGATGATGTCCTCGACGTCGCCACCGGTGCAGAAGGCCCTGCCCGCGCCGGTGATCACGATCGCGCGTACGCCCGGTTCGGTGTCGAGCGCCCGGAAAGTGTCGCGCAGCTCGGTGTACACCTCGAAGGTGAGCGCGTTGAGCCGCTCCGGCCGGTTGAGCGTGATGGTGGCCACCGAGCTCGCCGGGTCGACGGAATACAGGAACGACTTCGGGGCTAGCGCCATCAGTTCTCTCCATTACCCACGTCCGCCTGACCGCCTGACCGCCTGACCGCCTGACCGCCTGACCGCCTGACCGCCTGACCTACACCACCGCCGTCGCCTCGATCTCCACCATTGCCTCGGCATCGACCAGCGCAGTCACCTCGACCAGCGCCATCGCCGGGTAATGGCTGCCCATGTGCCGACGGTAAACGGCGCCGAGCAGCTTCACGCTGGCGCGATACTGGGCGATGTCCGTCACGTAGATCGTGAGGCGGCCGATATCGGTCGGGGCGCCACCGGCTTTGCGCAGCACTTCGATGGCGTTGCCCAGCGCCCGGTTGAACTGACCCACGAAATCGGTGGCTGCCACCCGGCCCGTCTCGTCCCGCGCCGTCTGGCCCGCGATGAAGAGCAGCCTGCCACCCGCCGTGGCCAGCAGACCATGGTTGTAACCGACGGGGGCGCCGAGCGTCTCGGGGTTGATGATATCGTATCGGCTCACGGTTGCGTTTCCGTTGAGGACGACTGACAGGCCATTGGGCGCGGCGGGTGAATCGGCGCAGAGCGCCACAACCGATGTGGCCACCTCCTCGGCGGTGACCAGCCGGGTCTGCCCCGCCGAGGCGAGCGCGGCGGCGAGCGCCTCTTCTCTCGTCCGGCCGGTCTTGGCCACGATCCGGTCCAGCGTCTCCGCCGTCATCTCGGTATCGACGAACCCGGGACAGACCGCATTCACCGTGACTCCGGTACCCTCGACCTCGGCGGCGGCCGAACGGGTCAGCCCCACCAGGGCGTGCTTGGCCGAACTGTAGGCGGCAATGTACCTGGCACCGCTCAGACCGGCGGTGGACGCCACGTTGACTACCCGGCCCCAGTGACGCTCCACCATCCCCGGCAACAGCGCGCGCGTACAGAGGAAGGCGCCGGTGGCGTTCACCGCTATCAGGTGGTTCCAGTCGGCCAGCGAGGTCCTGGCGAGCGACATCGAGCCCGCGGCCCCCGCGTTGTTCACCAGGATGGATACGGGGCCCAGTATTGTCGCGGCCTGGGTCAGCGCGGACACGCTCTCTTCGCTGGTCACGTCGCACACGACGGCGCGGGCCGTATGGCCCGCTGCACCGAGCTCTCGGGCCACCTGCTCTACCTGATCGCGAGTGCGGGCCGCGACAACCACCTGGCAGCCGCTGGCCGCGAGCGCCCGCGCGGTCGCCGCCCCGATTCCCCGGCCCGCGCCCGTCACCACCGCGACCCGTCCCGCGAGCGAATTCACTTCCCGGCTCCGGGAAGGGCGCCGAGCTCGGCCTGGACGGCCTCTTCGAGAATCGTGCCCAGCGCCTCGATGGTGGACCGCCCTTCGGCGGCAGTCGCGTCGGCTGGAAACCCGAAGTAGGCCCGGGGGCCACCCGCCTCCTCGAAGGTCTGCTTGCCCGCTCGGATCGCCTGGGAAATCGAGGCCGGATTGGGCGCGAGCCCGGCCCGGGTCGCCTCTCGCACCAGGTCGGGCCGTTCGGCCAGGACAACCGAGGTCTCGAATTGGCCCGCGTGGCAGGCGCCGCTCCGGAACTCCTCGCCGAGCCGAGTGCCCCAGGGCTTCCGAGTGAGATTGGGGAAGGCGACACCGAGCCCGCCGGCGCGGCGAATTTCCGCCGTGGCCGCCTCGAGCGAGGTGAGATGCGATGGATCCAGGTGCGCGTTGGCGATGGCGAGGAGGCCGTAACCCTGCCGGGCCAGGTTGGCCGCGATGTCGACGATCGTCGCCGACACGGTCTCCGGCCGGAGCGAGATGGTTCCGCCGAATCCCCGGGCAAACCCGGCGGCGGTGTAGGCGAGCGGCGGCAGGATCACCGCGCGGAGGCCACGCTGCGCGAGCCGCGCGGCGCCCGAGCGGGCCATCGCCTGGGCGATGATGACATCGGTCTCGAGGGGCAGGTGAGGCCCATGAGCCTCCACCGCGCCGACCGGCAGGATCGCGACCGTGCGCGGGCCGGCGGCATCCCGTGCTTCCTCCCAAGTCATTGCGGCGAGCGTCTGCACGGTTATTGTGTCCTCACCGCTCTTCCTTCGGGACGCCGCCATGACGTTCGACCTGCCGGTGCAGTTGAATATCGCCGACTTCTTTCTCGATGCCCGGGTGCGGGAGGGGCGGGGAGACCGGACCGCCATCATCACCGATGCCGGTCGGCTGAGCTATCGCGAGGTGCAGGCCCTCGCCAACCGCTACGCCCATATGCTCAGGTCGGCCGGCGTGGCCCCGGAACAGCGGGTGATCATCGCCCTGCCCGATGGCCCGGAGTTCGTGGCGGCGCTCTTCGGCACACTGAAGATCGGCGCGGTAGTGGTCATGGTCAACCCGGAACTCAAGCCGGACGCGATCGAGTACTTCTTCGACTACAGCCGGGCCACCGTGGCGCTCATCACGGCCGAGCGGGCCGATGCCTTCCGCGCCGCGGCCGGCCGCGCGAGGCACGGCCCCAGGCTCCTCGTCGTGGGAAGCGGCGAGTGGGAAACCGCTCTGGCGGCGATGCCGGACACCTTCGAGAACTTTCCCACCCACCGGGACGATCCCGCCATCTGGCTCTTCTCCGGCGGCACCACCGGCCGGCCCAAGGCCGCGGTGCAGCCGCACCGCTCCTTCGTGAACACCGCGCGGTGCTACGCCCGCGAGGTCCTGCAGTACACCGAGAACGATGTGACCCTGTCGGTGCCCAAGCTCTACTTCGGGTATGCCACCGGCTCCAATCTGCTCTTCCCCTTCGCCGCCGGCGCCGCGGCGGTGCTGTTCGACGACCGGTGTACCGCGGAGGTGCTCTTTGCCGAGATCGCCCGCCACCGGCCGACCATCCTCATCACCGTCCCCACGATGATCAACCAGATGGTTGGTCATCCCGATGCCGCCAGGCAGGATTTCTCCTCGCTCCGCCTGGCGACTTCCGCCGGGGAGGGACTGCCGGCGGAGCTGCACGCCCGCTGGGACCAGTGTTTCGGAGTGCCGCTGCTCGACGGGCTGGGCACCGCGGAGATGTGGCACATCTTCCTTTCCAATCGGGTGGGCCGGATCCGGCGGGGTACACTGGGGGAGGTGGTTCCCGGCTTCGAGATCCGGGTCGCCGACGAGGAGGGCAGGGAGCTCCCCGACGGAGAGGTGGGGCACCTCTGGGTCCGGGGTGGTTCGCGTGGGCTGGGCTACTGGCAGCAGCACGAGAAGAGCCAGACCACGTTCCGCGGCGAGTGGGTGGTCTCGGGCGATCTCATCAAGCGCGATCCGGATGGCTACTACACCTACGGGGGCCGCGCCGACGAGCTGCTCAAGGTGGGGGGCAAGTGGCTCTCGGCGACCGAGGTGGAAGGCTGCCTGCTGCAGCACCCGCTGGTGTCTCAGGTCGCCGTCGTCGGTGTGGCCGACGCCAATGGCCTCATCAAGCCCCACGCCTACATCATCCCGCGGGAGCGGCGCGAAGGGCTCGCGGAGGAGCTCAAGGCCTTCGTCTGCGAGCGGCTCGAGCCCTACAAGCATCCCCGCGAAGTGATCTTCGTCGATTCCCTCCCCACTACTCACCTGGGCAAGGTAGACCGCGGCAAGCTGAGAGCGCGATAGCGCTCTTATCCCGAACCCGGGCGAAGCCCGGAGTGAGGGATCTCTTTGGGACACTCCGTCACCGACTCCAGTCATGCATCTGGCCGACTACCAGCTTCGCGGCGCCGTCGCTGTGATCAGCTTCACCAATCCTCCGGTGAACGGGCTCTCGCACGCGGTCCGGTCGGAGCTGGCCTCGGCGCTGGCGCGGGCGGCGGAAGACCGCACCGTTCAGGGCGTGGTCCTGATCGGCGGAGGCGGGCAGTTCTCCGGTGGCGCCGATATCCGCGAGTTCGGCACCGGGGCGATGTACCAGGAGCCGACGCTCCGGCAGCTCCTCGAGCAGGTGGAGTCGAGCGGCAAGCCGGTGGTTGCGGCCATCGCCGGGATCTGTCTCGGCGGCGGGCTGGAGCTGGCGCTCTCGGCGCATTACCGGGTGGCATCACATGATGCGCGGCTCGGCCTCCCCGAGGTGAAGCTCGGCCTCTTGCCCGGTGCCGGGGGCACCCAGCGGCTTCCCCGGCTCGTGGGTGCCGCGCGTGCCCTCGAGATGATCGTGAGTGGCGAGCCGGTGCCGGCGATGGCGCTCGCCGGATCGGGTCTGCTCGACCGGGTGGTCGACGGCGACCCCCTCGGCCCGGCGATTGAGCTGGCGGGGTCGACGTCTCCCCTCCGGCGAACCCGTGATCTCGTCATTGACGGGGCGGACCTTCGCGCCCGGTGCGAGGCGGCCCGGCAGCGCGTGCGAGCCCAGCCCCCGGCGCTGCCGGCGCCGCTCAAGGCCATCGACGCCATCGAGGCCGCGGCCGGCCCCTTCGATACCGGGCTCGCCTTCGAGCGGGCGGCCTTTCTGGAGCTGATGGAGTCGCCCGAATCGAAGGGGCTTCGGCATGCGTTCTTCGCCGAGCGGGCAGCGGGCAAGGTCCCCGGGCTCGGCGAGACGACAGTCCGGCCGGTGTCGTCGGCCGCGGTTATCGGTGGAGGAACGATGGGTTCCGGCATTGCCGTGTGCTTCCTCAATGCCGGCATTCCGCTCGTGCTGCTGGAGACCGATCAGGCCGCGCTGGACCGCGCCGTCGCGCGGATCGGCGCGATCTACGAGGGACAGGTCCGGAAGGGGAAGCTGGCGGCGGACGAACGGGACCGCCGGCTCGGTCT
>Ga0184615_10000773_pt1 | contig 17260 bp, 11 predicted proteins | sample PLM4_65_coex_FD_133134 | JGI IMG/M metagenome (GOLD analysis project Ga0184615, IMG submission 133134) | Groundwater sediment microbial communities from an aquifer in East River, Colorado, USA - PLM4_65_coex | ecosystem: Environmental > Terrestrial > Soil > Riparian zone | place: USA: East... | reverse complement strand
TTAAGCGAGGCGCTGCGGCCCGGGCTTGCCCTGGACGTCTGGGACGAGCGCCATCTGCTCCGACTCCTCGGCGAGCGCTTCGGAGTCGCGCTCGACACGCTGCAGGAGGACGACCTCCTAGCCCTCCGGGTCGCCGTAGACCACGCCAAGGGCGTCTACGCGTTCGGCGACGCCTTCCAAAACGACCCCCTCCAGGCCACCCTCCTCTGGCACCTCGCCTTCTGGTGCGTTCGCCGACTCCGCGAGGCAGGCCGAACGACACCTCGCTCGATCCTGCCGCCGGGCCTCTACCGCGACGTGGTGGTCCTGATGGCGGACCTCTGCTCGTATTCGAGCTACGTGCGCGACACGCGCGACGAGGCGGTGTCGCGCCGTTCGCTGACGTCGTTCGCCTCCAAGACCCGCTATCGCATCATCAATGACGGCGGGATGCTCTACCAGTTCCTCGGGGATTCCGTGGTCGGCCTCTTTGGCGTTCCAGGGGGAGCCCCAGGCTATTTGGCGCACGCGGTCGAGTGCGCGCGCGGGCTCGTCGACGTCGGTGCCTCAGTAGCAACCGAGTGGCAGCGCCAGATCGACCAGATCCAGCCCACCGCCGGCGTGCACGTCTCGATGACCCTCGGCGACCTCCAGGTGCTCTCGCTTCGCCCCCTGAGCCGCGCGCACATGGGCGTCATCGGCGACTCCATTAATCTCGCCGGGCGTCTCAACGCCGTCGCGGGGTGCGACGAGATCGTCGTGAGCAACATGCTCTACCAGCGCTTACCCGACGCCGTCCGCGCGGAGTTTCAAGAGCTGCCGCCGGTCGACGCGAAGAACATCGGCCGTATCCACGCCTGGAAGCTCGGGCCGCTCCGCCCCCCGGGCGCCTGAACGCATCGGCGCCTCCGACCGAACACGAGCGAGCGGCCCAACCGAAATCGCCCGGGTTCGGGATTCGAACCCGTGTTTCCGCGCCGCCACATGCTTTTGCCAGCGAATCAGGGTCGACGATCCGGAGGGATAGACACCTGCCCTCGTTGTAAGCCGGACACGTTGGACGGAGACATCTACGACAACGGCCTTGATTCAAGACCTCGCTCCTGGGATCTGCCGATGGCCTGAGGATGCCGACAGCCTGCTTCAGAACAACCTCCTACCAGTCTCCCGCGTCTTGGGCCTGTCACAAGCGCACGACGCTCGCCAATCGAGTCAGATGCGGTTTTGGCGAAGGACAGCCGCGTCGCAAGCGCGTCGACAGGGCCGCCCCACCAACGGTCCCAGCCTAGCTGCGACACATCGCGTTGTGTAGTCGACTCTCGGAACGTATCTGCCTTCGTCAGGCGGCGATCCGAGCCGGGCAATGGCCATAGTCTCACCGCTCCGTTACCGCAGTGCAGCTATCCGGCGCCGCCAGGCGCCCTCATTGTGCGGAATGCTTTCGCCGCAGAATCGGCAATCAATGGAGCAGACAGTGTCGCGAAGGGCACGGCCAGGACGACGGCTCAGTCACTCGAATAGCTCTTCGCCCGTCGGTTCGTGATGCTGCACGCCGTTCATCTGCTGGCGAAGCGCCGCCATCGCTTCGTAGAGGGCCTTGCGGCTCCGATTGATATTGCCCAGCGGCCGGTGCTCTGGCAGCGAGTGCCATGGCGTGAACGTCAGGACGTCGGCGAAGCGCAGCTGCGCTAGCGAGGCGAACTCCTGCTTCGGGATGCGGATCTTCGCGACCGAGATGAAGGGTGTGTCGGACTCGTTCCACTCGATGGACGCATCCTCGATGGGCTGCCGGTGCGGATCCCGCTGCAGCTGGACCATGAAGTCGAACTCCACGTCGCGCTCGCCCAGCGTCCGGATCATCGCCTCCCGCAGGTAGTTGTCGGAGGCGAAGCGCGGGATCGGGGTGCGCGCGCCAGAGCACGGCTTCACGGAGTAGTGGACGGCCTGGCCGGGGCCGTGCAGGTGGGCGGTGCAGCTGTAGAGCTGGGACTCCAGCGGGCTGCCGAGCGCGCGCGAGTCGAGCGCCTGCATGACGAAGTCGAGGAGCCGGCCGGGATGCAGCGGATTGAAAAAGTAGCCGGCGGGGCGATACTTCAAGATCTGCGTCTGCAGCTTCGCCATGCCGGCGGTGTCCGAGGCCGTGAAGGTCCGCACGCCGATCAGCGTGAAATCCTGGGTGTGGCGCTCGTCCTCCATCAGCTTGGGCCCGGGCACCCCGAGGAGCTTGATGCCCATGCCCACGACGCCGACGTGGTCGGGGTCCGGCGTCAGCACACTCCCCGTGTCGGCGACGCGGATCCACGCCCGGTAGGTCGCCGGCGTCCGGAACACCCCCCGGGCGAGATGGTCGGGCAGCCCCGGGAGAACGCGGAACTCGGCCCGCACCACGCCGTAGGTCTTCGCGTTCGCCCCGCGCTCCGCCCGCCGCGTGGTGTATCGGCGCTCCAGGTTGCGCCGGAAGACGTCGATGATCTCGAGCGTCACCTCGGCTTCGTCGGGCCGCACCAGCTCCTCCGCGATCCCGAGGTGCAGGTCGCGGCGGAAGAGGTTCTTCAGCCCTTGCACCGCCGCGGCGATCGGGCGCTCGAAGAGGCGGTCGAAGACGGCGCGCGCGCCCGTCTGCCGGCGTCCGATTCTCGCCAGCCCGAACGCGGTGTCGCTGACGAGCTGGAGGACGCCGCTGACGAACACGGTGTCCGCCCAGCGCTCGAAGACGGCTTCGATCCGCGCGCGCAGCTTCACGACGCCAGGTAGCGGAGCGCCCGGAGGCCGGGAAGGAAGAAATAGGCGCCGCCGCGCACGGTGACGAAGGCGGGCAGGCCTTCGAGGCGGCGGGCGAGGCCGCCGTCCCCGGGGATCGAATAGGTGTCCGTCACCGGACAGCCGGGGACCGGCGCCCGGCTCCCCAGCAGCGGGTCGGCTTCACCGGTGAGCCCGCCGAACTTGGTGGAGCCAATCCACGCGTTCTGCACGAACTCGAACTGCCTGGCGATGTTCGCGTTCAGGCAGATGAAGCGCAGTCCGCGCTCCGGGCCCGCCGCGCCCCGGTCGCGCACGGCCTCGTCCGGGGGCAGCGGGTCTCCGTACTCCCGGCCGCGCCGCAGAAGCCGGTGGAAGCGCGCCGAGGCGACGAGGTCATGGCGGAAGCCCGTACCACCGAAGCCCAGGCGGCGGAGCAGGCGAGACAACGGGCCCTTCGTGCCGGCCGGGAAGTCGGCGGTCCGTGGGTTCGCGCGACGCACGTGGGCGCCGACGGGGCACCGGATCCCGTCGGGATCCCCGTCGTAGGTGAACCCGTTCAGCGGCTCGTCCCGCGCCTCCAAGCCGGCGATCCGCCGCGGCGCCGGCGCGGCGAGCGGCCGGCCCTCGATCGTGCGACCGACCATCGCCTCCGCGAGCGCGCGCCGGGCCGCCGCGTCCCCGCCGGCGCGGCTGTCGACGAACTTCCAGAACCCGGGGACGTCCTGCTCGACGTCCCGGAAAACGAGGTAGGTGCCGTTCCGGCCGAAATCGCGCCGGCCTCGATCGTCCTCCGCCGGCGGGAGCAGCCGCAGCGGGTCGTCGGCGTCGCCGGCGAGCGGGCGCTCCGTGTACGTCCCGTATTCGTTGGGGTAACCGAGCAGGATCTCACCCAGCGCGACGAGGTTGCCGTACTCGAGCTGATCGTCGCGCACGTCGCGGGTCCGGTCCCAATCGACGGCCGGTTGGCTGATGCCGTCCCGGAATCCGAACGGCTCGAACGGCCCGGCCTCCGACGGCGACGTCTCCAGGCACGAGCGCTCGCGGAAGGCGGGCGCCCACCCGTCGCCACGCAGGGTCCGGGTCCACGCCTCGAAGCGCTCGCGCGTGGCGTATGCCGCGACGAGGACGTGCACCTCGTCGCCCGGCGCCCCCCACCGCCACCGTGGCGGCGCGCTGGCGCCGACGTCGCCGAGCCGGCGGGAGCGGCTCTCCTCGCCCGCCATGCCGGTGATGAACTCGGCCGAGAACCCGTCGGCGACGCGGGCCGGGAGCCCGAGCGCTCGCAGGCCCTCCCATGTGAAGGCGACCTGCAGCGCCGTGTCCGGTGGCGGGACCGACGTGACCGCCGACGTCACCGGCGCCGCGCGCAGCCAGGCCCGGGCGGCGGCCCGGTCGGTCACGGTCAGCAGGAAGAAGCGCGCCTCCGTGAGCCGGCCGTGGCCGAAGCGGATCAGCCCCTGGATGTCCTCGTACTCGACTGGAGCGTGGGTCGTCATGGGCCTCCTCACAGCAGCGTGAGCCACGCGCGGACCTGGGCGTCGGTCCGCGGCGGCCGCTCGATGCCCCGGCGGATGCGCGTGTTGCAATCCAGGTCGACGGCGGAGCGCCCGGCGTAGGCGTCGTACCAGACCTCGGCGGGCAGCTGGTGGCGGCGGATGAACCGCTTGAACTTCTGCTCGTCCTGGGCGCCGCCCTTGATGAGCCAGGCCGTCCGCGGATATCCAACGCCGTTGCTGAACACGAGGTTCAGGCCCCAGCCCACCTTGTTGATGAAGTCGTCCATGTAGCTCTCGAGGCTGCCGTCGTAGTTGCTCGCGAACAGCAACCGCGTCTTGCCGTCGAGGAAGACCCAGCGCGCGAAGTGAATCGTGCGGACGCGGGCGAGATACCCGCGCCGGTAGACGTGGCGTGCCGCATAGTCCAGGAGGAAAAGGAACGCGATGAGGGTGAAGCGGCGGAAGGCGCCGGGCTTCACGGTGCCGATGGCGCTGAACTGGTTGGTCGCGTGGTGGTCCTCGAGCTCGGCCAGCGCCCGCACGTGCGGGAGGGTCGGCCGGGGAACGATCTCCGGATCGCGGCGCTCGCGCCGGCGGAGCTGGACGAAAAAGACCGGCAGGTACGCGAGGATCGGGGGCAGGAGGGCTGCGAGCGCAAGCGGGACGCCGACGGCGTGCAGCGCGTTGCGCAGGCGCCAGCCGAGCGGCGTCGGCGCCTCCGGCATCAGGGGCAGGCGCTCCGCCGCGCGCTCGTCGGCGACGAACCGCACGAGCGCCTCGCGCACGGCGCGCGGCTCCCGGCCCGCCAGGGCCGCGGCGTGCGCGCCGACGTACCTCCGGAGCGCGTCCGCGAGCGCGGCTTCCTCGCGCGCCTGTCGCACGGTCCTCCCCACCCAGTTGACGTAGCTCGCGGCCGGCGCGCGCGCGTGGTCGCTGAGCCAGCGCGACAGATCGCCGTCGGGCTGGAAGCCCTCGCAGTAGCCGAAGATGCGACGGAGCCCCGGGCCGGCGAGCCTGACGAGGTGGGCGAGGAACGCGTCGGGCAGGCCGTCGACGTCGGCGAGGAACGCCAGGATGGGCGGCGCGCTCGTCCGCGGGACGCCGTACGCGGTGATGTCGTCCACGGTCGGGTCGTCAAGAATGATGAACCGCGCGAAGTGCAGGTGCTCGAGCCGGGCGAACGGCACGAGCGGATTGTGCGGATCAGCCACGCCGGGACGGTGGTTGAGGCCGGCGAGCACCTTTCGCAGCTCGTCCACCGCCCCCGGGCGGATCGGCGCCGACACCATGAACGCGGACTGGGGCGTCATGCGACAGACGCCGGCCGCTAGAACTCGAGCGCGAAGTCGATGAGACGCGCCTTGTCCCAGTACACCTTCCCCAGGTACATCCCGGGGCGGATCAGGCGGATCTCGTCGCGAATCCACTGGGCCACGAGCGAGGTCTCGGAGTAGTCCAGCACGATGCACGCCTTGCCGTCGAGCCAGCTCGGGCCCTGGTAGACCTTGGCCACGATCGCGTTGAGCCCGAACGGAAGGATCCGGTTGCGGAGGACACCATGCTTGGCGTCGAAGATCTTGCCCTGCCAGGCGAAGTGGCTGACGTAGGCGGCGATCGCCGGCGAGAACACCGTGCCGGGGGCGACGATCGCCGTGCCCTTCGCCTCGCCGTCGGGAATCGGCCCCGGCGTGCTCTGCGTGAACAGCTCGTCGAGCGCGGCTTGTGACATGGTCAGGAGCTGCGGAACTTCGTAGGCCATGGCGTGTCTCCTTCTGCGTCAGGGCGTGACGATGTCGGCGAGGATGGCGTCGGCCGCCTTCTCGCCGACCATGTAGACGGCGCTCGCGACGAAGAACCCCGGGATTCGCGGGAAGACGGAGGCGTCCACCACGCGCAGGCCCCGGGTGCCGTGCACGCGGAAGGCGGAGTCGAGGACGCCGGCGGGCTCGCGTCCGATCGGGCAGGTGCAGGATGCATGGTGGCCCCACGCGTTGTCGCGGACGAACTGCCGGATCTCGTCGTCACTCTGCACGCCGGCCCCCGGCACCAGCTCCTCGCACGCGAGCCCCTCGCGCCGGAGCGGCTCGGTGAGGGCGCGCGCCAGCTTGACGCCCTGCACCACGCCGTCGAGGTCCTCGCCGAGCGGGTCGCTCTCCTTCTCGAAGTAGCGGAAGGTCACGGCGGGGGGATCGCGGGGATCCGGCGACCGGAGCGTCACCTCGCCGCCGCGATTGTTGGTGTGGGCCTTCAGGATCGTCCACGTCAGGCAGTTCCGCCGGTCGCCCAGACGCGCGGCGTAGCCGGGGAAGTAGCCCTCGAACGGCGCGAGCAGGGCGAGGCAGAAGAGATCCGGCACCGGGCGGGAGGCGGCCGAGCGCGTGATCACCCCCAGCATCCCGCCGTTGGTGATGTAGGCGCCCGCGCGCGCGTCGGCCCACTGCCGGTAGCACGGGTCCGCGGTGTCGAACCGCGCGCCCGCCAGCATCCCCCAGCACTCGAAGCTCATGCGGTTGACGACGCTGACCTCGTACCGGTCCTGGAGGTTGCGGCCCACGCCGGGCAGCGCGACGCGCACCGGGATGCCGTGGCGCTCCAGCACCTCGGGCCGCCCGATCCCCGACAGCATGAGCAGCTGCGGGGTGTTGAAGGCGCCGCCGGCGAGGATGACTTCCCGCGAGGCCCGCACCTGGCGCCGCTCGCCGGCCGCCGCGCTCGGCCGCGCGTGGGCCCGGTACAGGCGCTCGCCGGCGAGGTACTCGACGCCGACGGCGCGGTTGTCGCGGTCCAGGCAGATCCGGGTCGCGAGCGCGTTCAGCTCCACCCGCAGCCGGTCCGGCCAGCGCCGGGCGGCGTCGAGGACGCGCTCGCGGGTGCCGGCGCGGGCGTGCCCGCGCGTCGTGAGCGGCAGGTAGCGCACGCCGACGGCGTCCTCGCTCACGAGACGCCAGTCGTTGGGATCGAGCTGGCCCTGGATGAGCCAGCGCAGCCGGTCGAGCGGCCTGCCCACCAGGCCGAGGGCTTCCCCGACGCACTCGCGAACGACACCCAGAAGCGGACGGTCGCCGAGCGCAGCCGGCGGCATCGCGAGCTCCGTCCGCAGCCAGCCGTTCCAGCCGTGGCGGGTCGGGTTGAGGCCGAGCTTCGCCAGCCACCGATAGGCGGTCCGGTGCCCGCAATCCTCCAGCCGCTCGAAGTACGCGCGCATGCGGTCCGCGGCCCAGGACGGATCGCCGGTGAGGTCGGCGATCCCGTCCCAGTCGGCGTTGTGCGGGTAGAGCATGATCATCGCGTTGTGGGCGGTGCAGCCGCCGAGGGTGCCGGCGCGGGGATAGAGCACGCCGTCCACCCGCCGGCCGCCCCACGTCTCGCGGTACTTCGGGTCCCGGCGCTGGTCCTCGTCGCGGTCGTAGTGGCGGACGAAAAAGTTCCAGCTCATCGCGTCGTTCTCCGACGCGTAGGCGTGGAACGCCGGCACGTCGTAGTCGGCGGGCAGCCGCGGCCCCGGCGTCGCGCGCGGGTCCCCGCCCGCCTCGAGCAGGACGACGCGGCGGCCGGCCTCGGCCAGCCGCGCGGCGACAGTGCCGCCGCCGGCCCCCGAGCCGACCACCACGTACTCGCAGTCGGCCGGGCGCGGTACGTCGTCACCCATGCCGGTCAGAACGTTTTCAGGAATTCGATGAGCGCACGCTTGTCCGGGTCACCGAGGCCCGGCTCCTCCTTGAACTGCGCGGTGCCGAAGTAGTGGCCGCGGTTCACGACGAAGTCGGGGCACTTGCTCAGCCCGACCAGCTGGGGAACGAGCTTGCGGAAGACCTCGCGCGCCTGGTCGTCGGTGGCGTCGCGCGGCAGGCTCCGCAGGGCGCTGATGACGGGGGGGAGCAGCTTCGCCACCTTCCTGACATGCTCCTGCCGTTCGTCACGGTTCGGACTCTCGGACACGATCTCGAGATTGGCGATGAGGCCCACGGGCGTGTCCTTGGGGATCGGGCCGATCTCGATACCCCCGCCGCCGAAGAGCCACGGAACGTGTTCGCCGAGGAAGCCGAGGAAGGGCCGCAGCGGGGGCGGCAGGTACTCGCCGGAGATGCGAATGAAGCTCCTCGCGTCGGTCCGGTCGATCAGGCCCGGGACCTTGTCGCCCAGCACCGGATCCTTGTCCCGCTTCTCCGGCCATAGCATCTTCTCGATGGCGTCCCCGAACGAGCGCATCCGCGCCTCGACCGCCGGACTCGACTCGAATTTCCCGACGGTGTTGTTGAGAAGAAAGGGTGCCGTGGACCAGAGGCTGATCAGGGACGCGGGGCGAGTGTATCCCCGGCCTCCATCCGGCATCTTGTACGGGTGCGGCTCCCCGGTGATCGGATCGTGAACGGTGATGGTGCCCACCGAGGGCAGATCCTTGTAGGACTGCGACGAGAAGTTGTCCCAGATGTTGTCCTTGAGCGCGTTGGTCGCGAGAGGGCTGCACGCGTTTGTCTCCAGCAGCGTGACGGGCACGCGGGCCTCGGTCGAGAGGTAGTTGCCGTCCAGGAAGTCGGGGGCGAGGACGATGCGCCGCATCTGGGCCTTGAACTCGTCGGTCTTCGTCGACGCCCAGTAGCGGTTCCAGCAGTCGAGGTAACCCGGGCCCGCGCAGCCGCCGGCCTCGAGACCCGCCGTCGGCGTCGGGAGCTTGCTCGAGTGACAGCGCGCGCACCGCTCGGCGAACACGACCTTGCCACGCTCGAGGATCGTTGCGTCCCGGGTCAGGTACGCCGGGCCGCCCGGCGCGTCGCGCAGCCGGTGCGGCTGCGAGGCACGGAGAAAGAAGCGCGCGGTGGCCGGGGTCTGGGCCTCGGTGACCTGCCAGTAGACCGAGTTCTTCCGCGCCACGCTGATTTCGATGGGCGTGGTGGGCTGGCCGCCCGAGAGGGCACGGAAGTGCTGAAGCCATTCTTCGCTGAACAGGCCGATGTTCAGATACACGCGATTCAGGGCGCCGAGAGGCCCGACCGAGTCGGCGCCGTCCTTCAGCACGCGGGGTGTGAGCACGGTGGCCGGGGGCTGGAACAGGGACGCCAGCGGCCCCGTCGTGAACTGGGCGTTCTGGAGGCCGCCGCCGGCCAGCGTCTCCCTGCCCCACCGCCGGCCCATGTCCAGGCGGGGCCCGAGGTTGTAGACGGCGTTCATCGTGCGGGGGTTGTTGATGTAGTCGGTCGAGACCAGCGAGGTGTCCAGGCTCCCGGGCCGGTAGGTGTGGAGGAGCTGGTACATGTAGTTGTCGGCGGCGGTCTTGCCCTTCCACATGAATATGCCGTCGACCCAGAAGTACTGGGCACCGACGTTCGAGCTGAGGTTTGCCCACCGCGGGTTCTCGGGATCGGTGGGCGGCTTGACGGGGTTGGGCCCGACGTGACAGAAGCCGCAGGACATGCCGACGCGATACGGCCGGACCAGCTCCTTGGTGACGTACGTGGGATCCTCGTAGAACCTGCGCGCGTCCCACTTCTTCGCGGCCGCGTCGTCGAAATCGGGGTTCGGGAAGAGGCGCAGGCCGACGATGCCCGTGGCCCATCCGTAGGCGGAGCCGACCGGCAGCAGCTTGCCGTTGACCGTCTTGCCGCGGGCGCCGATGACGACGCCCGGATACTTCGTCTCGTTCTCGAACGGGTCGGCCGGACAGTCGGCCCGGCGCTTGTCCAGCCACAGATCCCAGCGCTGGGGATCAGGACCGGTCGCCTTCTCGAAGCACGGCTCGTTGACGAGGCCGAGCTTCACCCACCGGGTGTCCCGACCCACGGGGACACTCGGGTGGGACGAGAGCGTCTTCAGCAGCTCGAACGCGCCGAAGCTGTCGATCGTGATGCGGTCCCAGAACCGGTCGTTGCCGCCGGTCCACACGATCCACGTGTTCCGGCCCTTGACCTCGTCGGATGTCAGCTCGATCCGGTCATCCATGTCGCGGAAGTAGTCCTCGTCCGCGGGGCGAAACGACTGGACGGTGCGGTTGGCGCGCTTGGCCTCGTCGAGGACCAGGCCGGGGCCGCTGTCCTTGCCGCAGCCGGCCGCGATCGCGAGCGGCAGCAGCAGCAGCAGGATCCTGATGTGCCAGCACCGGGTGGTCATTCTCGTCCTCCCATGCCTGCCCGGCCCGACGATCCCGGCTGGCCGGCACCACTGTCGATAGCCCAGGCCTCGCGCGGCGAACGGCGCGCCCCCCCAACGCTACGGGTAGACGTCGAACACCCGCTGGCTCGGCACCCGCTGCACCGTGAACTCGACGAGCGTCGAGGTGTTGCGGGCGAAGAAGTCGAGCATGCTCCCATCCTCCGCCTGCAGCTTGACCACCGCGGGCAGGTAGCGAAGGTCGTCGGTGTCGTAGCTCAGGTCCGTGGTGGGCCCGGAGGCGTCGAGGTTGAGGCCGATGAACGCCTTCGCCGGCAGATCCCGCTGGAGCTGGGCCAACGCGTCGAGGTTCACGAAGAACGTCCGATAGCTGCGGTTGACGCTGTGGGGGACGACGTCGACGAGGACCTCCTCGTTGAGCCGCTGGGTCAGCCCCTGGTACCTCTTCAGCGCGGCCAGCGTCTTGTCCGTCCCGCTGCGAGCATCCCAGGCGCTGCGGGCGATCTCGGCGTCCACGACGTGGAAATCGAGCCGGTAGTCGTCCACGTCGTTGCCCATGTCGTCGCGCACGCGGACGATGAATTGCTGGTAGGCGTGAACCCGGTCGTCGGAGCCGAGCGCGGCCGCGGCCTGCCGGTCGTAGAACGCCTGGTTGGCCTTGCCGAATTCATTGCGGAGCTTCTCGTAGGCGGCGCCGTCCGCGACCTGGAGGCACCGCTCCACGAGCGGCAGGATCGGCGCCGTCGCGTCCTGGGGGACGATCTCGGTGTGGTTCACGCCCTCGACGAGCCGGAAGGCCACCGGGGCGCTTCGGGAGCGCTCGACGGACACGTGCTTGCCCTCCGGTATCCGGTAGTCGACCCGAAACCGCACGCTGTCGAGGGCGGCCGCGGCGGCGCGGATCGTTCCGTCCGAGCCGTCCTCGGCGGCGCCCTTCGCCACGAACCCCTTCAGCTCGCTGTAGGTGCGGGTGCCCGAAAACACGAACGCCCACGGCCCGCGATCGCCGACCGGGTAGACCGGCTTCCCGCAAAACAGGTCTCTCTCCGCCATGCCCCACAGCACCGGGCTGCCCAGCTCCAGCCCCTCGAGAATGCGTCGCCCCGTCATGAAGCCGTTGGCCATGCCCCCGCGGAACACCTTGGCCAGGGCCGACTTCCCCTGGGCGGCCAGCCGCGAGCCGAAGTTGGCCGGCGCCAGCATGATCAGCCGTGCGATCGGGCATTGCCCGTAGTCACCGCCGCAGACGTCGCGCACGTAGTGATTCAGCCAGTGCCGGATCACCGGCCCGCCGGTGGAGTGCACGATGACGTCCACGGAAAACGGCGCCAGCGAGAGCCGGCCCTTGCGCTTCAGGGCGTCGAGCCGCGTCTGCAGGCCGTCGGCGAGGTCGTCGAAGGTCACGTGGTCTTCCATCGACTCGTAGTTGCCGAACAAGACGTCTTCGGTGGGGTGTCCCCGCGCGACCAGCCACTGCTTGAGGGCGACGAACGACTCGGCCTTGTCGCTCCATCCGTGGAGAATCAGGACCGGATTTGCCATCACGCCCCTCCCCTCGCTCGACGCGCGCGCCGCCCGGGCGCCCGTCCCGTCACGCCCGGCCCCGACGCCGGGGCGGCTCCGGCGGGCGCAGTCTGGTGAAGCGGACCGGCCGGCGCGGCTCCGGCCGGGCCTTCTCCGGATCGCGCTTCTCCACCACGATGCGCGCGGCGGCCTGGACCCGGAACACGATGCCCTGGGCGGAGCTCACCTGGAGTCGGGACGGCTGAAAGCCCGCCCGCGAGACGTCGACGTATTGCGGCTCGAGGTTCTGCAGGCCACGCGCGCGCTCCGCGGAGAATACGACCACGATCTCGCCGGGCGCACCGCCGTGGCGGTTGACCATCGTGTAGACGGTCGGCTCGAGCAGCGACAGGGCGAACAGATCGCCGGCGCCGAGGTTCTGGCTGTCGAAGGCCACCGGACCCCGCTCCGTGTCTGGCCCCACCGCGACCGAGTAGCCGCCGCCGGAGCTGGCGAAGAACAGCACGTATCCCTGCGGAGAGACCGCCGGCAGGAGCGCCGACCCCGCGCGCGCGGGGTCGCAGCCGCAGTCGGCGGCGGTCGCCGGGCCGGCCCGGTGCACCGCGGCCAGATCGACGTCGAGCTGGAGCCCGGCCGTCTCCGATACCTCGAAGAACGTGGTACCCACGACCGCCGCATGCCGTTGCACGACGGCGCGGTAGCGACCGGGCGCGGTAAACTGGTGAACGACCGAGGCCAGCACACCCAGCGAGCCGCTGTCGAACGTGCTGGTGGTGAACATCTCGCGGTTCAGCGTGACTTTCATCGCGATCACCCCACGTTGCCTTCGAGCACCATCTCGACGTCCGTGTTGAAGACCTTGAGGTCCCGGATGGGGATCTTGACGGGCACCAGCATCGGCGGCACCGGGCCGTTGGGATTGGCGGCGGCCGGAAGGATCGGGTACGGGTCCTCGACGAAGGTCAGCGGTTGCTTCGCCGCGAAGTAGTCGAGGATCACCTGCGCGAGGATGTCGAGGAGCCCGAAGCTGACGTTCAGGAGGTCCGACACCCACTCCTGGATGTCGTCGGGGATGTCCAGGATGGCGCGAATCAGGTTGATGATCGGCCCCAGGATCGCCTTGATCAGGTTGCGGGCCCAGCTCGGCAGCCAGCCCAGGAGGTTGTCGACGACGGCCTCCACCGCCGCTTCCAGCAGGTCGCCGACGGTGTCGGCCACGTCGATCGGATCGATGTCCACCCACTGGGGATCGAGAAAGATCTGCCACTGGTTGTACACCGGGGGTGTCGTCTCCTGGGCGTCCCAGTCGTTCATCCCGGCCGGCCGGGCGGGATCCACGAAATACCGGGTGAGCAGCCGGCCGGCCAGCGACACTTCGGACGTGATGCCGCCGAGTGGCAGCGTCACACTGACGTCGGGATTCCCGCTGAACGCACAGATGCGCGGCGCCCGGAGGATGCATCCTCCGAAGGGGTTCGGAATGATGCAGAACCCCCCCACGCAGACCTCCGGGATGTCGAATCCGAGCGAGAGATCGAGGCGGTCCCACTTGATGTCCAGCTCGCTCACGAGGACGGTATTGTCGCCCCGCAGGTCGACGGAGCCGTTCGCCAGGTGTGCCTTGACGTCATAGCTGGCCGTCAACGGACCGAAGGTGCCGCTGCCCGCCTGCTCGAAGACGAACGCGTCGCGAACACCGTCGAAGATCCGAACGAAGGTGCCCTCGCTGGCCGCCACCGTCACGTGGGCCATGTCAGCTGACCTCCAGCTTGATGAACGCCTTCAGCTGGTCGTCCTCGATGGCCGGGTTGTTCGGCACGGCCGCCGACGTCGGCACCGGATGGAGCGACACGCTGACCTTGTCCTTGATGATGTCCAGCGGCGCCATCTCCAGCAGGATGCGCAGCTGCGGCAGCACCACGAGCTTCAACATGAGCGCGATGTAGCACTCGATCGCGTTCTCCAGCCCCTCGGGGCGAATGTCCACGATCTCCAGGCCGTCCAGGAAGGGCTCCAGCCACGGCTTGCCGTCGTAGTTCCGCACGCGAATGCCGGCCACCACGAACGCTTGCAGGCAGAAGCAGGTGAGCTCCCGGAACGGAAGCGGCGTGACGACGTGCGGGGGATCGGCCCCCCGCTCCGGCTTCCGCTCCGGCCGCACGCGCGGGGGCGGGATGAGGTGATCCACGACCTCCCGGGGCGGACAGCCGAGCCCGCCGCAGATCTTCAGCTGGATGGCCAGCCGTTGCGGCGCCAGCGGCGGGGCCAGCTGCGGCGGCAGGGGGAATTCGTCGCCCGGGTGGAAGTCGATCCGAAGGTCGACCAGCTGGACCGCGAAGTTGACGCCGTAGTCGCTCCCCGGAATCGGGAGCGGGTCGACGATCGTCACGAGGGGATTGCCGCGCACGCCGACGATCGGGTGGACGCTGATCGCCTCGCAGAGTCGCCGGGGATCGGACGCAATCTCACGCGTCGCGTAGTTGAACATCGAGGGCCGCTGCCGCTGGATGTGATGGACGATCTGGTTGAAACCGTCCTCATGGAACGACGCGAAGATGTCGCAGTGGTCCGTCAACGCCATCGCTTGGCTCCTCGTCCCAGCGGAGCGGGGCGTCGCCGATCGTCGAGGCAGGCGTGGCGATCCCCTCCGGCCTGTCCGCTCACAGCGTGCACAGCAGCGCCTGGGTGAACGCCACCCGATCCAGCGGCATGATCGAGTCCATGACCGGCATGGCGTGATCGACCGCATCGCTGAACACCACACGAGCGCCCGGGAGCGTGGCCGAGGCTTGAGGCACGAGCCCATCGTTGGGCCCGCCGCCGGGTTTCGCCTGAACTAGCGCCAGCGTGGGCGCGAGGAACGTTGCACATTGATTCGGTGGTGCCATGCAACTTGCGAAGCAGAGAGTCGGCACCGTGGCCAGGAGATCGGAGATCTGAGCTGCGTGGTGGTCGAGGCTCGCGCGGCGAGTGGCCGTGCGCATGTCCTCGATGCTCGCGATGCTTCCGTTGGCCGCCGCGAGGACGGTCGCGGCGACTGTGCGCAGCGCGGGGTGGCTGGTCACCACGTCCGCCACCGGGGTGCCCGCGAACGGACCCTGGAGGGCGACCCAGCCCGTGACCCGTTCCCACAGGTTCGGCGCGTCCAGGAGGGCGCCGAGCACGTCGAGGCAGCCCTTGCTGTGCGAGACGATGACCACTCGAGGTAGAGCCTCAAGCCGCCGCCGGATTCTCACCGCATTGTCGTGGACGGGCGCCTCGGACTCGATCTCAACACGCTCGAAGCGGGCGTGGATGCTCTCAAGCCAACGCATCTGCGCGTCGAAGTATTCGCCGATGCCATTGCCGCCCTGGGGACCGCCCAGCATGGTGTGGACCGCGGCCCCCACCTGCACAATCGCGTCGGACAGGAAGCCGCGGACCAGGAGGACTGTCGAACCCCTGACCCGCTCGGCGGCTCGTGCCGAGGTCTCGGCTCCCGTGCTACGGGCCTGCTGATAGGCGGCGGTTACGTCCGTCATCGTGACCCCCGAGTCCTCGCGTCGAGCACCTTGTTACACGAGGAGGCCCTTGTATCACTGACCAGTACCGCTGTGATAGTCGGGGAAACCCCTACACGATGAGTCTGCTGCATCGATGCCTACCAGAGTGGCCAGCGCGCCGAGGACCAGCTGGCCAACATCCGCGCAGCCAACGAGGGCGATCGCATCCTGTCCTTCGCCACAACCTCGGACATCGTTAGCCCGCTAATTTCGCCTACTATCACCGGGAACGAACCCATCTCGCGCTTCAGAAGGAGACGCCGGACCGGGAGGCCCATCGAGCATCGTGCTAGTGTTTCGCCGTTCGCACGGACCAACCAAGAGGCGACGGAGGACACGACATGCCGCGTGTGGACAAGCTGATTGTCACGAACCTATCAAGGCTACGCAGCAAGTACAGCTTCGGATGGCCGCGGGTTCAGGATGCCCTGCACGCCCTGATCCGTGCTGACGCGACCCGGGGTCTTACGACGCTGGTGGTCGGCCTGGACGACACGCGGGCGGTACGCCGACATGGCCTCGCGCCGGTAACCGATATCGAGGATCACCGACGGCACAAGCGCGTGATCGACGGCCTGTGGCATGCCTATCGACCGGATTACCTCATGATCCTCGGAGCCATCGACGTGGTGCCTCACCAGGATCTCCGCAACCCCGCCTATGATCCACCGGACGATGACGACAAGTGGGCGTGGGGAGACCTGCCCTATGCGTGTGACGCCCCCTATAGCCGCGACCCGTCCGACTTCCGTGCGCCCTCGCGGGTGTTGGGACGGCTGCCCGATCTCAACGGTCGGGGCGACGCCGGATATCTCGTGCGCCTGCTTGGCATCGCGGCCCGGTACCGCCGCCGGGCACGCGAAGACTATCAGCCGCATTTTGGCCTCAGCACGCGATCCTGGGTGAACTCGACGGCACTCAGCCTCAAGAACCTCTTCGGCTCAGCCGAAGCCCTGAATGTCTCGCCCCCGAAGGGCCCGCGATGGAGCCAGGCCGCGCTGCGCCGGCGGATCCATTTCATCAACTGCCATGGAGCGGCGGCTGATACGTGGTTCTACGGGGAGAATGCGCGCGAGACAGACCAACCCCGCGCACTCTCCGCTCTCCTGCTCGGGCGCGGCCGGCGCGTGGTCGAGGGCACGGTCGTCGCGGCGGAGTGCTGCTATGGGGCTGAGCTGTACGACGTGCGCGAAACGGGGGGTCAACCTGGCATCTGCAACACGTACCTCTATCATGGCGCGTACGGCTTCTTCGGCAGCTCGACCGTCGCCTATGGTCCTCCGGACGGAAACGGTTCCGCCGACCTCCTCTGTCAGTACTTCCTCGAACGTGTCCTGCGTGGTGCCTCTCTCGGCCGTGCCGTCCTCGAAGCGCGACAGCAGTTCGTGCGCGCTGCCAGCGTCCTCGATCCAGTGGATCTCAAGACCCTCGCGCAGTTCAGCCTGATGGGTGACCCGTCGGTGCATCCCATCGGCCGGGCGCCTCATGCTATGGTGCAGAGCCGCGCATGGACGCGGATCTTCCATGACCGCGATGGAGGTGCTCAAACCCGTCGAAGTCGGCGCGAGTGGATTGTTCGCCATGCGCTGGCGGCCCAGGCAGTCGTAGGTGCCACGCGCCGACGCCGGGCCCAGCGGCCGCCGGCGAAGACGAGGGATGCTCTCGCCCGGGCCGCTCGGGAGGCAGGAGCACGCGCGCTTCGTTTCTCGTCGCACGAGGTGATCGATCCTGCCCGGGGGCGGATCAAGACGCGCTTGGGCGAGAAGCGGTCCCCCGCGACCGTCGAGGTTGTCATCGGCTCGACACGCGTCGCCCGCGAGGGCAGATACGACGGTCGCAGACGCGCGGTGATCGTCCTCGCGACCCTGGAGG
>Ga0184615_10000771_pt1 | contig 17278 bp, 16 predicted proteins | sample PLM4_65_coex_FD_133134 | JGI IMG/M metagenome (GOLD analysis project Ga0184615, IMG submission 133134) | Groundwater sediment microbial communities from an aquifer in East River, Colorado, USA - PLM4_65_coex | ecosystem: Environmental > Terrestrial > Soil > Riparian zone | place: USA: East... | reverse complement strand
CAAGCGCCTCAAATCGCGTATCGAGCGCGCCTCCGGCATTGTGCAGATACGCTCAAGGGACGTCGGAGAGAACTACGCGAGCCTCCGGCGCGATCAGCCGACGGGACGCATGCGCGAGATCGACGCGATAGCGCAACGTGTCCTGCCGCGGCCGCAAGCCTTGCGCGATCGGCTTTCGCGCACCGGGCGCCGGATCAGCCTTGGGCAATACGGGCTCGTCTGCGCCGGCGTCGCCATCGTCGCGACGCTCATACGCTCGATCTTCCTGCCGCTTCCGATGATTCTTGCCCTGCTGACCGCGATCGTGATCGGGCTCGGCCTGCCGCACATCGTGATCTCGTCCATGATCCGCCGCCGTATGAAGCGATTTACCAACCAGTTTCCCGAAGCGATCGACCTCATCGTACGCGGCCTCAAGTCCGGCCTTCCCACGCCGGAGTCGGTCCGGATCGTGGGCGAAGAATTCGGCGATCCCATCGGAGTCGAATTCAAGCGCGTTACGGACACGGTCCGACTCGGTCAAACGCTCGAGGACGCACTGTGGGATTCGGCCAAACGGCTCGATACGCCCGAGTTCCGCTTCTTCTGCATTTCGTTGTCCGTGCAGCGTGAGACCGGCGGCAATTTGGGCGAGACGCTCGAGAATCTCGCCGACATCCTACGCAAGCGACGTCAGATGCAACTCAAGATCCGCGCCATGTCGGCGGAGGCCAAGACGAGCGCCATTGTCTTGGGATCGTTGCCCTTCATCATGTTCTGCCTGCTTTACGTCATCAACCGGCCCTACGTCACGCAGCTTTTCGCCGACGCGCGCGGCATGGCCATGGTCGGCGCCGGACTTCTAAGCCTTGCGATGGGGATCTTCGTCATGATGCGTCTCGCGAAGTTCGAAATATGATCCTGGGATTGAATACCGACGACGTGATCGTCGGCATGGCGGCGCTGGCGGCGCTGGTCAACGTCTATGTGTTTTACCGCACGCTTCTGGTGCGCAACCCCTTGGGCACGCGCGTCAAATCGCTGCACGCGCGTCGCGCCGCGTTGCGCGAGGGGATGCTGGCGCCGCGCCGGCGCGCGCGCAGCGAGGTCGGCCGCGAGAAGTCTTTCGGCTTCATGCGCCGCGTCCTCGGTCCCATGCGGCTTCTCGGCACGCGCCAGTCGCAGAAGGCTGCGTTGACGCTTGCGCAGGCGGGATGGCGCGCGCGCGACTCCCTAGTGCTTTATTTCTTCCTCAAGCTGGCGTTGCCTTTTGTATTCGGTGCAGCCGCGGTGCTCGCGATCTACGTGCTGAAGCTCGTGCAGGCGTCCCAGACGATGGGCATGTTCATCGCGCTCGGTTGCGTCGTGGCCGGAGCCTATGGACCCGACATCTTTGTGCGTAACCAAATCACCAAGCGCAAAAAGGCCCTGCAGAAGGGTCTGCCCGATACGCTCGACCTGCTTGTGATCTGCGCCGAGGCGGGCCAGACGCTGGATGCCGCGCTCGGCCGCGTCGCGCGCGAAATGATGCCGAGCTGCCCCGAGATCGCCGACGAGTTCGGTCTGACCGCGTTGGAGCTGAGCCTCCTGCCCGAGCGGCGCCAGGCGCTCGATCACCTGAACGCGCGCACCGACCTGGCGTCCATTCGCGGCGTCGTCAACACGTTGATGCAGACCGAGCGCTACGGCACGCCGCTGGCGCAGTCGCTGCGGGTGCTGTCGGCCGAATACCGCCACGAGCGGCTGATGAAGGCGGAGGAAAAGGCGGCGAAGCTCCCGGTGAAGCTCACCGTGCCGATGATCATCTTCATCATGCCGCCGCTGTTTATCGTGCTGATCGGTCCGGCCGTGATGCGGACCATCGACATGCTGAGCCGGCTATAGACCGCCGGCCGCGGCGCGCGCCCTTAGGCCGACCGCTTCGGCCACCTTGCGCGGATCGCCCATCGCTCGCAGGGTTTCGTAGAACACCAGGTTCCTGCGCACGGCGGTCTCATCGAGGTCGAGGCGGGCTATTTCCCCCGCCTTGTCGCGGTCGCCGGCCAGACCATAGACCAATGCGAGGTTTTGACGCTGGCGCGGCGTCGCGTTGCGCGCCCGCCCGATCGGCTCCAGAAGACGCAAGGCTTCGGCGTACTTGCCGGAGACCGCCAGCGACAAGGCGAGATTGTTGCGCAGGCTCACATTCGCGGGATCGATCTTGAGCCCGGCGCGATACTGCGCTTGAGCCGCACCTTGTTCGCCCAGCGAATCGAGCGCTACACCGATGCCATTGAGGCAGCGCGGATCCTGATTCTTTTCGAACGCGGCTTCGAACTCCGCGATGGCGAGCGAGGGCTGGCCCATCGCGATCAACACATTGCCGAGCTCGCGCCGCGTATCCGGATCGCCCGGCTGCAAGACAAGCGCCTTGCGAAACATCTGCGCGGCCTCGTCATTGGCGCCAATTCTAGACAGCGCCGTGCCTAGCCCGAACACCGCCTCGAAATCGTGTTCGTTTTCCTGATGAGCGCGGCGATAGAAGCCGGCGGCGCTTGCGTAGTCGCCGCTCTCCATCGTCGCCTGGCCGAGCCGCTTGAGCGAACCCATCGTGCCGCCCGGCGCGGTACGTACCGTATCCGTCAGCTGATCGCCGGCGCAGCCGCTCAACGCGATGCCCAGCCCGATGACGAACGCTGTACGACGCAATTTCATTTTTCCCTCTCCACGATCTTCGGCCATCGTAGGGGGTGCGCGTTACCGGAACGTAAAAACTAAAAACAAAAGAAGTCCTACAAATAATACGACGACGCTTCGAATTCGAAATTTAACCTCGTCTTTCGTTTTACCTGTCTTTAACGGATGAAACCTTAAATTACGCGTATGGGACTCCCTTTCACCCTACGCCGGCTCGCGCGCGACCGCCGTGGAACCGCCATCCTGGAATTCGGTCTTGCGGCACCGGTCGTCGTCCTGTCGTTGGCCGGCCTGATCGAGCTCGCGATGGTGATGTTCGTGACGAGCCTCATGGAGGGGGGCATCCGCGATGCGTCGCGCTACGGCATCACCGGCTACGTGCCGGCCGGCACCACGCGCGAGGACCAGATCAAGAAGCTCATCTCGGACGCGACGATCGGACTCGTCGATATGACCACGGCCGTGATCGAAACCAAGGTTTATCCGTCGTTCAACGATGTCGGCAAGCCGGAACCCTTCACCGACGCCAACGCGAACGGCGTGCACGATCCGGCCGAGCCCTACACCGACGTCAACGGCAACGGGAATTGGGACGCCGACATGGGCAAGGCTGGGCTTGGTGGACCCAACGATATCGTGCTGTACACCCTCACCGCGGATTGGAACCTGCTTACGCCGCTCATGACGCCGCTGATGGGCACAGCCGGCAAGATGCGGCTCTCGACGAGCGTCGCCGTGCGCAACGAGCCCTTCTGAGAGGCGCGCCATGATCCTCCGACGCCTGCTGGCACGCCTGCGCCGCGAGGAACGCGGCATGGTCCTCGTCGAGACGGCGTTCGCGCTGTCGGTCTTGAGCTTCACCACGCTCGCGGGGGTGGAAATCGGCCGCTTCGTGCTGCTCACGCAGAAGCTCGACCGCGCCGCGGCGTCCGTGGCGGACATGGCCGCGCAAGGGTCGACGATCTCGGTCGGCGATCTCAACAACCTGTTTTCGGCGGCCGGCGAAATCGTTAAGCCCTTCGCCCTCTCGGGTGACGGAACCGTGATCGTTTCGTCCGTCAGCAAAAACGGCACCAATCCGGCCAAGCTCGATTGGCAGCGCTCGGGGGGCGGCAGTTTGAGCGTCGGCAGCGCCATCGGCGTCGCGGGCGGTGTCGCGAGCCTGCCTGGAGATTTGATCGTACGAGCGGGCGAAGAAATCATCGTCGCCGAGGTTTACTACAACTTCACACCTTGGCTGGCCCCGGACGTGGCGCCTGCGGCCCAACTGTATCACCGTGCCTTCTTTCGGCCCCGCCAGGGCCCCCTGACCACCCTGCTTCCATGAGCTTTTTTACCGGACGTTAAGCCAATGAATGCTACTCCACCCCGCATGGACAAGGCGATTATACCCGCCCGCCCGGCCCAGCGCGCGAAAGCGCCTGCGCCCGCGCCCCAACCGTCTCCGGCCGCCCCTGCGCTCAGCGAGGCAGCCAACGAGACGTACATTCAACTGACCCGCACGGTCGAGCGGCTGCATCGCCGCTTCCTGGACGTGCTGCGCGCCGAGATCACGCGCCTTGGTATCCACGACATCAATGCCGTTCAGGCGCTGATGATGTGCAACCTGGAAGGCCGGGAGCTCGCCGTACGCGATCTCGTGGAGCGCGGCTACTATCTCGGCTCCAACGTCTCCTACAACCTGAAGCAGCTCGTGGAAGCGGGCTATTGCGAACAGGAGCGCTCGACGCGCGACAAGCGCTCGCGCCGCATCGTGCTCACCAAGAAGGGGCAGGATCTTTGCGAGCGCCTGGCGGAGCTCGAAAAACGCCACGCGACGACATTGTTCGCCAACTGCACCTCTAAAGAAGACCCCGAGGTCGCGCTGCGCATCCTGCGCCAGATCGAGCGCAGCTGGTCCGATTACCTACGCTACCAGGACGTCTAGGGACGCCTTGAAATCGGCCCGGGTGGCCGCTACGTTTAGCGCGCGCGTCAGCTCACAACCGCGCCGCCGGTCTCTCCGGCGAACGAAGGCGTCCCGGGAAACCACATGGATGACCATGGACCGCGCGGCACCGGGCATGACACCGGGCCGAAAGCGGACGGCGACGGCTTGGGGCCGCTTGCCGCCTTCTACGATTTCCATCCCGACCTCGACGATTTCGAATCCGCCGTCCTGACCGGCCTGTCGCAGCCGAACAAAGAGCTTCCCTGTAAGTTCTTCTATGATGAGCGCGGCTCGCGTCTGTTCGACGCGATCTGCGAGCTCGACGAATACTATCCGACCCGTACCGAAGTGGCCGTGCTCGAAGCCAACCGGCATCGCATCGCGGAGCTGATCGGCGGGTCTTGCCAGCTCGTGGAGTTCGGCTCCGGCTCCAGCGTCAAGGTGCGCATACTTTTGAACGCCCTCGAATCCGTGGCCGCCTATACGCCGGTCGACATCTCGCGCGAGCATCTGATGCGCTCCGCATCCGCTCTCGCCCAGGACTTTGCCGATATCGAAGTGATCGCGGTTTGCGCCGACTACACCGGATCCTTCACCATCCCGCGGCCGGCGGCGCATCCGAACGCGCGCCGGATCGTCTTCTTCCCCGGCTCCACCGTAGGCAATTTTACGCCCGATCAAGCGCAGGAATTCCTCGCCAATACCGCGGCGCTGATCGGCAAGGGCGGCGGCTTGCTGATCGGGGTAGACCTCAAGAAGGACGTTCGCGTCCTCAACGATGCCTACAACGACCGAAGCGGCGTCACGGCGGCGTTCAACCTGAACCTGCTGTCGCGGATCAACCGCGAGCTGGGCGGCGACTTCGACCTGCCGTCATGGCGACATTTCGCCCGCTACGACGCGCGCGAAGGCCGCATCGAGATGCATTTGGTCAGTCTTCTGCCCCAGACCGTGCGCGTCGACGGTTCGACGTTCACGTTCCGCAAGGACGAAACGATCCACACCGAAAGCTCGTACAAGTATTCGATCGAGGAGTTCCAGGCCCTGGGCCGCGCCGCCGGATACGAGCCGGTCGAGGCCTGGACCGACCCGGCGCGGCTGTTCAGCGTCCACTTCTTCCGCACCTGAATTTCGGGCTAAAATCGCCCGCAATTTCAGGGAGGCGCAAGATGGTCGCGAAGAACGTTCCTTACGAATTCGACGGTCGGAAATTCGAGGGCATGCTGGTCTACGACGACGGCGTGAAAGCCAAGCGCCCTGCCGTCTTCATGCAGCCCGATTGGCTCGGCGTCTGTCACCATTCGATCGACATGGCCCATGAGGTTGCCGGCAAGGACTACGTCGTGATGATGGCCGACATGTTCGGGGTCGGATACGGCGAGAAGCAAAAGACCGTAGACGAGCTGATGAAGACCTCGCGCGGGGTGCGCGGCGATCTCAAATTCCTGCTCGGCTGCGGCGCCAAAGCCTACGAGACGCTCATCGCCGAGGCCAACAAGCTCGGCGTCATCGACGCCTCGAAGAAGGGCGCGATCGGCTACTGCATCGGTGGCGGGTTCGCGCTGGAACAGGCGCGCGCCGGGGCCGACTTCAAGGGCACGGTCGTATTCCATGTCACCGCGCCCAACCCGGTCGCGCAAGGCACCAAGCCCAACATCAAAGGGCGCGTGCTCGCGCTCCACGGCTCGGCCGATCCGGTCACGCCCAAGCCGCAGATGGACGCGCTCGAGGCGGAAATGACCGAGAACAAGGTCGACTGGCAGGTGATGATGTTCGGCCACGCCGTGCATTCGTTCTGCGACGTCGGCGCGAACAACCCGGCGCAACGCTACGACGAGAAGCTGTGCAAGCAGTCGTATCGCATGATGCGCGACTTCTTCGCCGAGACGCTCTGAGTAAAACGCACAAACTCGAGGGAGGAACCGATGCGCAGGTTACTGCTGGGACTTGCCGCGGCGGCGCTGATGAGCGCGCCGGCGACGGCGGCGATGGTCGAAAAAAAGATCGGCTACGAGGTCGACGGCAAGAAGTTCGAGGGCGTGCTCGTCTACGATGACGCCGGCAAAGGCAAGCGCCCGGCCGTCCTGATGTCGCCCGACTGGCTCGGCGTGTCGCCGAAATCGATTGAACAGGCGAAGGTCGTCGCCGGCAAGCGCTACGTCGTCTTCGTCGCCGACATGTACGGCGTCGGCGCGGCGCCCAAGAACCCGCAGGAAGCGGGGCCCGCCGCCGGCCAGATCCGCAACAACGTCGCCCTGACACGCACGCGCATCGCGAAAGCGCTCGACACGCTGCTCTCCGAAGGCAGCAAGGCGGGGCTGATCGACGCCAAGAAGGTCGCCGCAGTCGGATTCTGCTTCGGCGGCGGCAACGTGCTGGAGCTCGCGCGCGCCGGCACCGACATCAAGGCCGTCGTGACCTTCCACGGCGAACTCATCACGAGCGCGGTCGACGGCCCGGGCAAGATCAAGTCGCGCATCCTGGTTCTGCACGGCGCGGACGATCCACTGGTGCCGAAGGCGGCGCGGGACAAGTTCGAGGACGAGATGAAGAACGCGAAGGCGGATTATCAGGTCGTCGCCTTCGGCAACACGGTGCATTCGTTCACCGACCCGACCGCGAAGTTCCCGCCCGCCGTGGTCTATAACGAGAAATCGGCGAAGCTCGCCTATGCGATGATGCGGGACTTCTTCTCGCAATCGTTCTGAGCGCTGCCTCGCATGGTTACGGACGGGCCCCTTCCGGGGCCCGTTTCGTTTGGCGTATAGTGGCTCCATGAAAATCGACATCGTCGCCGACACTGTGTGTCCATGGTGCTACATCGGCAAGCGGCGGCTGGAGCGCGCGCTCGCCGCGCGGCCGCAAGCGGACCTCGAAATCATCTGGCGGCCGTTTTTCCTCAACCCCGACATGCCGCCGGAAGGCCTCGACCGCGCCGAATACATCGCGCGCAAATTCGGCGGGCGCGAGCGCGCGGGCCGCATCTATTCGAGCGTGGCGGAAGCCGGCGCAACCGAGGATATCCCGTTCCGCTTCGACCTCATCAAGCGCTCGCCCAACACCGTGGACTCGCACCGGCTGATCCACTTTGCCGAGCTGATGCAGCGCCAGAATGAGGTGGTCGAGGCGGTTTATCGCGCCTACTTCCTCGAAGGACGCGACATCGGCGATCAGGACGTGTTGGCCGATCTGGCGGCCCAGACAGGTATTCCGCGTGATGACGCGGCGCGCTACCTGCAGAGTGGCGCCGACCGCGACGTCGTTGTCGCCGGCGACGAGCGAGCGCGCGCGCTCGGTGTGAACGGCGTACCCTGCTTCATCATCGACCGCAAATACGCCGTCTCCGGCGCACAGCTGCCGGAAGTGTTCCATCAGGTCTTCGACCTGGTGAACCAGGAGCAGTCCCAGGCGGCCGAGTAGGCGCTTATTTCGCCATCGCCGGCGCGCCCACCGCCGCGATTTCCGCCAGCGTCTCCACCAGCTTGAGCGCGCCCTTGAGCCGCGTCTCCGCGTTGTGCCATTCGCGGTGCAGCACGAGGCGATGGTCGGGGCGGAGCACGGCGCGGCCCGCGCCCTCACGCTGAATGAGCGCGACCAGCCCCGCCGGGTTGGCGAAGCGATTTTGGCGGAACGCGAGCAACGCGCCACGAGGACCGGCTTCCAGCCGTTCGATACAAGCCGCGCGGCAATGGAGCTTGATCGTGACCACGTCGAGCAGGTTCTTCACCTCCGGCGGCAGAGCACCGAAACGGTCGATCAGCTCCGCCGCGAAGGCGTCGACGTCGCCGCGCGTCTGCACCTCGGAAAGACGACGGTACAGCCCGAGCCGCAGCCCGAGGTCGGCGACATAAGTTTCGGGGATCAGCACCGGGATGCCGATATTGATTTGCGGCGTCCAGCTTTCCACCGCCTCCGCGCCGCCCCTGGCCGCGGCGACCGCCTCTTCCAGCATGTGCTGGTAGAGCTCGATGCCGACTTCGCGGATATGGCCCGACTGCTCCTGGCCCAACAGGTTGCCGGCGCCGCGGATGTCGAGGTCGTGCGAGGCGAGCGAGAAACCGGCGCCCAGCGTGTCGAGGGTCTGCAACACGTGCAGCCGGCGCTCCGCGGCCACGGTGAGCGTCTTCTTCGCCTGCAAGGTGAGGTAGCAATAAGCGCGCAGCTTGGACCGGCCGATGCGGCCCCGCAGCTGATACAGCTGCGCGAGGCCGAACATGTCGGCGCGGTGCACGATCATCGTATTCACGGTCGGGATGTCGAGACCGGATTCGATGATTTGGGTCGACAGCAAGATATCTTTTTCCTGCGCGTAGAACTGATTCATGACGTCCTCGAGCGCGCGCGGCGGCATCTGTCCATGCGCGACCACGATGCTCGCTTCCGGCACCAGACGACGGAGCCGGTCCGTGATGTCCGGCAGATCCTCGATGCGCGGCACGACGTAGAACACCTGCCCGCCGCGGAAGCGCTCGCGCATGATCGCCTCGCGTATCACCACCGGATCGTAGGGCAGAACGAAGGTGCGCACGGCCAGCCGATCCACCGGCGGCGTCGCGATGATGCTCATCTGGCGCACGCCGCTGAGCGCGAGCTGCAGCGTGCGCGGGATGGGCGTTGCCGTCAGGGTCAGCACGTGCACATCGGCGCGGAGCTGCTTCAGCCGTTCCTTGTGGACGACGCCGAAATGCTGCTCCTCGTCGACCACGAGAAGCGTCAGGTTGCGGAACGTGATGCTCTTGCCGAGAAGCGCGTGCGTGCCGACCACGATATGAACCGAGCCGTCGGCGAGACCCGCCTTGGTCTCGGCGGCCTCCTTGGCAGATACCAGCCGCGACAGGCGGCCGATGCGAATGCCCAGCCCGGCGAAGCGCTGGCTGAATGTCTCGAAATGCTGCCGCGCCAGCAGCGTCGTCGGCACCACCACCGCGACCTGACCGCCCGACAGCACCGTTGCGTAGGCCGCGCGCAGCGCCACCTCGGTCTTGCCGAAACCGACATCGCCGCAGATCAGCCGATCCATGGCGTGACCGGCCGCGAGGTCCGCGACCGTGTCGTCGATCGCCTGGATCTGGTCGTCGGTTTCGGTATAGGGGAAGCGCGCGCAGAACTCGTCGTAGGTGCCGGGCGTCGCCACTACGACAGGCGCCGTCTTGAGGGCGCGCTCGGCCGCTATTTTGATCAGCGCATCGGCCATGTCGCGCAGGCGGCGCTTGAGGCGCGACTTGCGCGCCTGCCATGCCTGCCCACCCAGCTTGTCGAGCGCCGCCGTGGTCTCGCCCGAGCCGTAGCGCGACAGCACCTCGATGTTTTCCACCGGCACGAAGAGCCGATCGCCGTCGGCATAGGTGAGCCGGAAGCAATCGTGCGGCGCGCCCATGGCGGATATGGTTTCGAGCCCCTCGTAGCGGCCGATGCCGTGGTCGACATGGACCACGAGATCGCCCGGCGCGAGCTCGGATGCGTCCGCGATGATCTCTTCGGCCTTGCGCCGCCGGCGCTGCGGGCGCGTCAGACGCTCCCCGAGTATGTCGGGCTCGCTGACGACGACGAGCTCCGGCGTCGTGAAGCCATGCTCGATCCCGAGCACGATCAGCGCGACGGCATCGTCCGGAAGCTTGCGCGCCTCCTCCCAGCTATCCGCCACGGTGAGCGCGGGCACGCCATGCTCGGCGAGCAAATGCTGCACGCGGTCGCGCGAGCCGGCGGTATAGGCGGCGATGGCACGACGGCGGCCGGGCTTGCGCTCGCGCGCCAGGAAATCGCGAACGGCATCGAACGCGTTGGCGGCGGCCGACGCCGTGAACGATTCCATGCGGCGCCCGCCGAGATCGACGGAGCGTCGTCCCTCCTCCGGCGAAGGCGGCACGGCAAACGGCGACAGCTCACCCACCGCACGGTCCGACAGGCGGCGGTCCCACTCGCGATCGTTGAGATACAGAGTGTGCGGCTCGAGCGGCCGATACGCGGGCGTGCCTTCGGTGTTGGCGGCCCTTGTCTCCTGGAAGCTGCGCCGCGCCTCATAGTAATCGGCGATGGTTTCAAGGCGTGCGTCGCGCGCGTCCTCGGCCTGGTGGTCGAGCGTCACCGCCGCTCCCGGCAGGTAGTCGAACAGGGTTTCCAGCCGCTCGTGGAACAGCGGCAAGTAATGCTCCATGCCGATGGATTTGCGTCCCTCCGAGATCGCGACGTAGATCGGGTCCTCGGCGGTCGCGCCGGGCAATTGGCGGTACCCGGTGCGGAACCGGGCGATGGAGTCGGGATCGAGGAACACCTCGCTGACCGGACCGAGGGACAGCGACTCCAGGTCGCGAGTCGAAATCTGCGTCACCGGATCGAAGGCACGAATGCGTTCCAGCCGGTCGCCGAACAGATCGAGGCGTACCGGCTCCTCCACACCGGGCGGGAACAGGTCGACGATGCCGCCGCGCAGCGCGAATTCTCCCGACTCGCGCACGGTGTCGGTGCGCGAATATCCGTTGCGCGCGAGGAATCCGGTGAGCGCATCGAGCTCCAGCTCCGTGCCTACGCGCGTTACGAACGAAGCGGTCGCGAAGGATGCGCGCGCGGGCACGCGCTGCAGCATCGCGTTGACCGTCGTGACCACGACGACGCCCTTCCTTGTGCGCCCGGCGAGCGCGACCAGCGCGGCCGTGCGCGCGCTGGCGATTTCCGGGTTGGGCGAGACGCGGTCATAGGGCAGGCAGTCCCAGGCCGGAAAGCGCACGACCTCGAGATCGGGCGCGAAGTATTCGAGCGCCTCCGAGACGCGCGCGAGCCGCGCCGCGTCGCGCGCGACGTGCAGCACGTCGATTCCGGCGGCGGCGACTTCCGCCAGCATCAGCGCGTCGTACCCTTCCGGTACGCCCGAAAGCGTCGTGCGGCCCGGCGCCGACAGGATGCGGGCGACCCGGCTCAAGACCTGCGTAGCGATCGCTCGAACTCCCGCATCAGGGCCAAGACGTCATTGTCGTGCGCGGCCGGCGCCGGGCGCACCCCGGCGATCCAGGACAGCAGGTCCTGGTCCGGGCATTCGAGCAGCGCCTCGAGCCGCGTCAGCTGCGCCTGGTCCAGCTTCGCCAGATAACGCTCGGCGAAGCCGCCGATCACGGCGTCGCTTTCCTTGGTCCCGCGCCGAACGCTGCGGAACCAGGCCCGCTTGCGCCGCGCATCAAACTCGTCCGTCATGGTCCTCTCAAACGCAAACAGCCCTCCTCGGCTCTGCGCCGACCGGAAGGATTCGGCATAGGATAGCGCGGATGCGCCCGGAAATCCTGTTCCCCTTGTTCGCACCCCTGACCACGCTGCCCGGCGTCGGCCCGCGCATCGGCAAGCTGATCCAGGGCGTCGCGGGCCCGCATATCGTGGACCTCCTGTGGCATTTGCCCGCAGGGCTGATCGACCGGTCCTTCGCGCCCACGATCGCGGCGGCTCCCGACGGCGTCATCGCGACGATGACGGTGAGGGTGGACGTGCACAACGCGCCCCGAACGTCGCGCCTTCCATACAAGGTCATCTGTTCCGACACGACCGGATTCATGGAGCTCGTCTTTTTCCACGCACAAAAGGACTACCTGGAAAAAGCGCTGCCGGTCGGTGCAAAGCGCGTCGTCAGCGGCAAGGTCGAGCGCTACGACGGCGTCCTCCAGATGACGCATCCCGATCACATCGGCAGCGAGGACGAGCTGTCGCAGCTCCAATCCATCGAGCCGGTCTACCCCCTGACCGCGGGGCTGACTGCGCGGCCCCTCGCCCGCGCGGTGCGCGGAGCGATCGAGCGCGCGCCGGAACTGCCCGAATGGGACGACAAGGCGTTCCTCGCGCGCGAAAAGTGGGAGTCCTGGCATGCTTCGCTCCTCGCGGCGCATGCGCCGAAATCGGTCGAGGACCTGGCGCTGACCTCGCCGGCGCGTCGCCGCTTGGCCTTCGATGAGCTGCTCGCGAACCAGCTTGCGCTCGCGCTGGTGCGCTCCCGCCAGAAACGGCAGCGCGGGTTGCCGGTCGCAGGCGACGGGAGGCTGCGTAAAAAAGCGCTCGCCGCGCTGCCCTTCGATCTCACCGCCTCGCAAAAGACCGCGCTCGACGAAATCCTCGCCGACATGGCGTCGAGCACACGCATGATGCGGCTGCTACAGGGCGACGTCGGCAGCGGCAAGACCGTGGTTGCGTTCCTCGCCATGCTGAACGCGGCCGAGACCGGACGCCAGGCGGCGCTGATGGCGCCGACCGAAATCCTCGCGCGCCAGCACATGGCGACGATCGAGCCTCTGGCCCGCGCCATCGGCGTCGACGTCGCGCTGCTCACCGGCCGCGACAAGGGGCCGGCGCGGGCCCAGGCGCGCGACGCGATTGCGTCGGGACGAACCGCGCTCGTGGTCGGGACCCATGCTTTGTTCCAGGAGGATGTCGAGTTTCACGACCTTGCCCTTGCGGTGGTCGACGAGCAGCACCGGTTCGGCGTCCATCAGCGTCTGACCCTCGCCGGCAAGGGCCGCGCGGTCGACGTGCTGGTGATGACGGCGACGCCCATTCCGCGCACGTTGATGATGACGGCCTACGGCGACCTCGACGTATCGCGGCTGGTCGACAAGCCGCCCGGCCGCAAGCCCGTGGACACGCGGGCCTTGCCGCTCAACCGGCTCGACGAGGTCGCGGCGAGCCTGGGCCGTGCGATCGAAGGCGGCGCACGGATCTACTGGGTATGCCCGCTGGTCGAGGAATCGGAGCTGATCGACCTCGCCGCCGCCACCGAGCGCGCCGCCTACCTCGCCAAGCGGTTCGGCGCCAAGGTCGGGCTGATCCACGGCAAGATGAAGCCGCGCGACAAGGACCAGATGATGGCACGGTTCGCATCCGGCGAGATCGCCATTCTCGTCGCCACCACCGTGATCGAGGTCGGCGTCGACGTGCCGGAAGCGACGGTGATGATCGTCGAGCACGCGGAGCGCTTCGGGCTTGCGCAGCTGCACCAGCTTCGCGGGCGCGTCGGCCGCGGCGAGCGGGCCTCGTCGTGCCTGCTGCTCTACGCCGCCCCGCTGGGTGAAACGGCGCGCGCCCGCATCGAGATCCTGCGCCAGACCGAGGATGGGTTCCGTATCGCGGAGGAGGACCTTCGCCTACGCGGGGCGGGTGAAGTTTTGGGCACGCGCCAGAGCGGGATGCCGGAATTCCGCATCGCCGATATCGCGGTGCACGAGGACCTGCTCGCCGCCGCCACCGACGATGCGCGCCTCATCCTCGAACGCGACCCGGAGCTCGCGAGCGACCGCGGCCGGGCGCTCAGGGTTCTCCTGTACCTGTTCGAGCGAGACGCGGCGGTGCAGACGCTGCGCTCGGGCTGATCGGCTTCACCCGCCGGTCGGGCGGCGTGACGATGCCGCCGGAGACGACCATCTTGATCCCCTCCTCCGCCGTCATGTCGAGCACAACCAAGTCGCTGCGCGGCACGAACAAGAGGAAACCGGAGCTCGGGTTCGGCGTCGTCGGCACGAAGACGTTCACCACGTCGTCGCCGGTCTGGCCAGCGACCTCCGCCGGCGGCTTGCCGGTGATGAAGCCCACCGTCCAGACGCCCTTGCGGGGGTATTCGAGCAGGGCGACCTCGCGGAACGCGCCGGATTGCTTCGCCAGCACCGTCTCGAAGATCTGCTTGGTGGCGCCGTAAAGCCCACGCACCACGGGCACGCGCGCTACAACGCGCTCGCCGAGGCTCATCATGTAGCGGCCGAACAGCCCGGCGGTGAGCGCGCCGATCAAATACAGCGCGATGAAGGCGATCAGCATCCCTAGCCCAGGCACGGGGAACGGCAGATAGTTCGCCGGGTTGTAGACGTCCGGAACAAGCGGGATGACCTCGTGGTCGAACCAGGCGACCACGAACCAGACGGTATACAGCGTGATCGCGACCGGTGCCGTGACCAGGATGCCGGCCAGGAAATTCGCGCGAACGTGTCGCGTCAGCGAAAACCGCGGGCGCCTCGGTCGCGTATCTTGAACGGGAGTTGTGACGAAGTCGTCCATGTCCTCAGTTGCAAGATGGTCCATTGCCTGCCTCGCGGCAAGGATGGAACAAATCGAGTTTGGAAGGGGTTAATTCCAATATGGCCCATTCTGCCCGCCTCGCCGCGCTTGCCACGGCCGTGCCCTCCTACCGCATCGACCAGCGCGACGTCGCCGACCGCGCCCACCGCCTGTTTCCCGAGGGCGGCGCCGTGGTCGAGCGGCTGCTTCCGGTCTATGGCCATTCCGGCGTCGAAACACGCTATTCCTGCGTCCCGCCCGAATGGTACGAGCGCCCGCACGGTTGGAGCGAAAAGAACCGTCTTTATCTCGAACACGCCGTGTCTCTTCTGGAACGCGCCAGCCGCGACTGTTTGGCCCAGTCCAACCTAGATCCTATCGACATCGACGCAGTCGTCGCGGTTTCGACCACCGGCATCGCCACGCCCAGCTTGGATGCGCTGCTGATCGAGCGCCTCGGGCTGCGTCCGGACGTGGAACGGCTGCCGATCTTCGGCCTCGGCTGCGGCGGCGGGGTGCTGGGGCTCGCGCGCGCGGCCTCGGTCGCCGCGGCGGAGCCCGGCCGCAACGTTCTCCTCTGCGTGGTCGACCTGTGCGGCCTGACCTTCCGCCGCGCCGACTCGTCCAAGAGCAACGTGATCGCGACCGCCCTGTTCGGCGACGGGGCCGCCGCCGCCGTCGTCTCGACCGAAGCGGAGGGGCCCGCGCTCGGCCGCGCCGGCCAGCACACCTGGCCGCAATCGCTCGATATCATGGGCTGGTCGGTGGAGGAGGACGGGCTGGGGGTCATCTTCTCGCGCGACATCCCGGCCCTCACCCGCACCGAATTCCGCAAGGTGGCGTCGGGCTTTCTCGCACGCGACAGGTTGAGCTTCGCCGACGTCGATTGCTTCGTCTGCCATCCCGGCGGCGCCAAGGTGCTCGACGCGCTGGAAGAGGCATTCGACAGACCCGCGGGAGCGCTCGCCATGTCCCGCGACGTCCTGCGCGACTACGGCAACATGTCCGCACCGACGGTGTTGTTCGTGCTGGAACGCGTGCTGGCCGCCGGCACTGAGGGACTCTGTTTCCTGTCCGCGCTCGGGCCCGGCTTCACCGCCGCCTTCCTCGAAATGAAGGCGTGAGCGCGCTCTATGTCACGGTCGCGCTCGTCGCCGCGCAACGCATCGCCGAGCTTCTTTGGGCCCGGCGCAACATAAGGCGGCTCGCCGCGCGCGGCGCCGTCGAATACGGCAGGTCCCATTTTCCCCTGATCGTCGCGCTCCACGCGGCTTGGCTCGTTGCGATGCTCGTCCTCATCCCGGGCGACCGGGCGCCGAGCTGGCCCCTGCTCGCCTGTTACCTCCTGCTCCAGCCTCTGCGGTACTGGGCCATCGTCAGCCTGGGCGAATACTGGACGACCCGGGTCATGGTCGTGCCCGGCGCGGCGCCGATACGGCGCGGACCCTATCGCTGGCTGCGCCACCCCAACTATCTCGTGGTAGCGGCCGAAATACCCTTGCTGCCGGCCGCGTTCGGCGCCGGGATGATCGCTGCGGTTTTCGGTGTTCTTAACGTGGCGGTCCTGGCGTGGCGCATCGTTGTGGAAGAAGCGGCACGCCAGCGCTAGAATCGCATCACATCAGGGTTTGGGAGTTCGAAACATGAGGTTGGCTCTTCGCACGATGATCTCGGCCTTCGCGATCGTATTTATTGCCGGCGCGGCGCAGGCGATGGATTCGGGAAGCACGAGCTTCGGTCCGACGACCGACGAGATCTACAAGAAGGCGCAGAAATCCGTCGATATGCAGCGCTACCGCGAGGCGCTCGCGGACCTGCAAAAGGTCATCAAGGACAAGCCGAAACACGCCGACGCGCTCAATCTGATGGGCTACAGCCACCGCAAGCTCGCCGAGTACGACCTTGCCGTCCGGTTTTATAACCGAGCCCTCGAAGCCGATCCGAAGCATCGTGGCGCCAACGAGTATCTCGGCGAAGCCTATCTCGAGCTCAACAACCTGCCCGAGGCGGAGATGCGGCTCGCGAAGCTGAACGAGCTTTGCGGCACCGACTGCAAGGAATACAAGGCGCTGGCGCAGGCCGTCGAGCAATACAAGGCCGGCAAGCGCCCGCCGCAGAGCTCACGCGCGTCCTGGTGACAATTCGAGACGTCCCCGGCGCGGGCTCCTCGCATGAGGTTACCCCCTCAGCTGAGGAGCGCTCCTAGGGCGCGTCTCGAAACATGACGCAACGCGTTCGACTGATCGCGGGGCTGGTGCTGTTCGTCTACGTGACGACGCACCTGCTCAACCATTCGCTCGGCCTCATCTCGCTCGACGCGATGGAGGACGGGCGCGGCGTGTTCCTCGCCGCTTGGCGCAACCCGGTCGGCCAGCTGCTGCTCTACGTTTCGCTGATCGTGCATTTCGCCCTCGCCCACTGGGCCCTTTATCGGCGACGCGGCATGCGCATGCCGCCGGCCGAGATCGCGCGGATCGCTCTCGGGCTGTCCATCGTCCCGCTGCTCGCCGTACACGTGATCGGCACACGCCTCGCTGGCGTGATGGCGGATACGAACGACACCTACGCCTATGTCCTGCTCATCCATTGGAGGGCCGACCCGGAACAGAAATACATCCAGACCGCGGCGCTGCTCTTCGCGTGGACGCATGGCGTGATCGGGCTGCACTACTGGCT
>Ga0184615_10000770_pt1 | contig 17280 bp, 15 predicted proteins | sample PLM4_65_coex_FD_133134 | JGI IMG/M metagenome (GOLD analysis project Ga0184615, IMG submission 133134) | Groundwater sediment microbial communities from an aquifer in East River, Colorado, USA - PLM4_65_coex | ecosystem: Environmental > Terrestrial > Soil > Riparian zone | place: USA: East... | reverse complement strand
GGCGGCGCCGCAGGCGTTGCTGATGCCGCCGGTGCCGCCCTTGGAGAATCCCCAGGCGCGGAAGGCGCCGTCGATCTCGCCCATGTAGTGGTGCAGCAGCACGTAGGCCGTGCCGGGGGAGCGCACGCCGAGGAAGGTGCCGATGATCCCCGAGGCCGACATCGTTCCCTTGAGGGCCGGCGTCTCGAACCACTGGTCGAGGAAGTCGGCGGCGCTCATGGTCATCAGCTGCACGAGGTTGTAGCGGTCCTCGTAGGGGAGCGCCTTGAAGCGCCGTCCGAGGAACAGCAGATTCAGCAGGTCCTTGAAGTCGGGGCTGGTCGGGTCGGGCGGGAGCATCGCGAGGATCGGGCGGACGAAGCGGCAGAGCGCCTGCATCGCCTTGCCGAACTCCTCGTAGGCCTCGGCGTCGGTCTTCGAGTGGCGGGCGATCTCGCGGATGCTGCGCGCGTGGTCGTCCATGCGCCACAGGTAGTCGCCGTTCGGCATCGGCGTGAAGGTGCCGTCGAGGGGCAGGATCTCGAGGCCGTGGCGCGGCAGGTCGAGGTCGCGGATGATCTCGGGGCGCAGCAGAGAGACCACGTACGAGAAGACCGAGAAGCGGAAGCCGGGGAAGACCTCCTCGGTCACCGCGGCGCCGCCGAGGACGTGGCGGCGCTCGAGCGCCACGACCTTCTTGCCGGCCTTCGCCAGGTAGGCGGCGGCGATCAGGCCGTTGTGTCCGCCCCCGATGATGATCGCGTCGTACCTCGTGGCCATCGTCGCCCTCCGCGCACCGGCCGCGTCGCCCGCGGCCCCGACCGCTGGTGCGCATTGCGAAACGTCGTTGCAGATGAAGGCCGCCATTCTATGGAAGGGTGCCGGCGCGATCAAGAGCGATCTCCGGAGCGGCCTGAGGACCGGCGTCGGCGGCGCCGCCCGCGGAGCCCGGTCGCCGGGGCGCGGCAGGGTCATTAAGGTGATGCCGGCCGCGGCATTGAGCACAATCGGTCACCTGAGGTTGCGGCCGGATGCGGGCGCGGCTATAATGCCCGCCTTCAAAAGAAACTGATGGGAGGATCGAGCGTGCCGACCGGAACCGCCGTCCACGACAGGACCCTGGCGCAGTGCGACAGCCTCAGCTATCGCGAGTGGGCCGGTTACTATGCGGTCAGCAGCTACGAGGTTCACTTCCACCACGAGTACAACGCCATCCGCAACGCCGCCGCCCTGATCGACATCTCGCCGCTGTACAAGTACGTCGTTTGCGGCCGCGATGCCGGCCGCCTCGTCGACCGCGTCGTCACCCGCGACATGTCGAAGGTGGCGGTCGGCCAGGTTGTCTACGCTCCGTGGTGCGACGAGCACGGCAAGGTGATCGACGACGGCACCATCACGCGGCTCGACGAAATCACCTGGCGCTGGACCGCGGCCGACCCGACCCTGCGCTGGATCCGCGAGAACGCCGCCGGACTCGAGGCCACCGTCGAGGATGTCTCGGCGAAGGTGGCGGCGCTGGCGCTGCAGGGGCCGACCTCGGCGCGTCTCCTGAACGCCGCGGCCGAGGCCGATATCGCCGGTCTGCGCTACTTCCGGGCGGCGAAGGGGACGATCGCCGGCGTGCCGGTCGAGATCACGCGCAACGGCTACACCGGCGACCTCGGCTACGAGATCTGGATGCCGTGGGATCAGGCCGGCAGGGTCTACGACCATCTCATGACGATCGGGCGCGCGTTCGACATCCGGCCGGCCGGCATGCTGGCGCTCGACGTCGCGCGCATCGAGGCCGGCCTGCTCCTCCTCGAGGTCGACTACACCTCCTGCCGCAAGGCGACGATCGAGGACCAGAAGTCGTCACCGTACGAGCTCGGGTGGGACCGCCTGGTGAGCCTCGACAAGGGGCCCTTCGTGGGGCGCGCGGCGCTCGAAGCCGAGATGCGCCGCGGCGGCCCGGCGCGCCGCCTCGCCGGTATCGAGCTCGACTGGGACTCGGTCGAGGCGGTGTGCGCGAAGTTCGGCCTGACCCCGAGCGTCGCCGCGGCCGCCTCGCGAACCGCCGTGCCGGTCTACCGCGGGCGCAAACAGGTCGGCAAGGCGACCTCGACGACATGGTCGCCGACGCTCAAGAAGATGCTCGCCATCGCCACCGTCGAATCGGATCTGGCGGGCCCCGGGACGCCGGTCGAGTTCGAGATCACGGTCGAGGCGACCCGGCAGAAGGCCGCGGCCCGGATCGTGCCCCTGCCGTTTTTCAATCCGCCGCGCAAGACCGCGGTTCCCGCGCTCTGACCGCGGCGGATACTCACCGCACCGATCGAGGGAGGAAGCCAGATGGCTCGCCGAATGAAGGGTGCCCGCAGTGCGCGGGCGATGCGCGATATCGAGAAGGGTCTTCACATGCTGACCACGGGGCTTCGCCGCCTGGCGCGCGATCTGAGCGCCGTCCGCAGCGCCCCCGCCGCGCCCGCCGCGCGCCGCCGTCCCGTGACCAGGGCGCTGCGCCTCCAGGGCAGGTACATGGGGCTCATCCGCAACCTCCCGGTGCGCAAGAAGGCGCAGGTGATGGCCGCCCGCGCCAGCCACGGCGTCGAGCGCGCGATTCGGATGGCGCGCGAGCTCAAGACCTAGCGCTGCTGCGCCGGCCGCGCCGAGCCGGCCTGGGAGCGGGGCCGGGTCCGCGCGGGGCCGCGGCTCATGCTCGCTCGCGAGGGCCGTTGCGAGGCTCTCCCGAAGATCGGCGGCGCGGCTCGAAATCGCCTCGGCCCCGCGTGGGCCCGGCCCCGGGCCGATGGTGGAGCGGCGCGCCACCGGGTGCGAGGCTTGCTGGTCGCCAACGGGTGGCCAGATCGGTGCGTGGGAATCCCGCCGCAGCGCGGCGGGGGACTGAGGGATTGTCTATTCCTGGGCGGGTTCCTGGCATGGCGGCGAACGTTCACGGCCGGAGGACGCGCACCATGCGGCGAGTAGCGAACGCGGCGGCGCTTGGCGCCTGCCTGGCTTTCGCCGGATGCGCCCACCTGGCGCAGCCCCAGACCTGGAGCTCGGATCCCCGGACGCTCGAGCTGCAGCAGAGCGAGTATCTGGGGAAGGAGCTGGTGCGCGGCCTCCCCGAGGAGACTTTCCGCCGCTGGTACACGCGCACGCCGGTCTGGACCGACCCGCTGCGCCCCTCGATCCAGGAAACGCGCGCCGAGGACGGGACGATCGTCTACGAGGTCGGCACCGATGCGGGCTCCGCGGGTGACGTGAACTTCCGCGACGGCGCCCTCGACCACTGGAGCCGCTGGCGTCTGATGCAGAAGAGCGTCGTCTCGGCCTGGATGAAGGAGACCGTGCAGCCGCGCGCGGTCGACGCGGCGGCCCTGGCGCGCATCGCGGCGCTCGACCCGGCGTCGGAGCCGCTGCGCATCGACGAGCGGCCCGATCCATCGGATGTCTGCGACTACGGCACCGGCGACACCGTCGAGACGCTGGCGCCGCTCCTCTACGATCGCCGGCGCGGCAACCGGCTCGATCGCTGGTACCCGCCGGTCAGGGCCGAGGATCGCGGCGGCCGGTTCAGCACGCTGCCCGCCGGCGCGCGCCTCCGGGTCGAGCGCTGGGACCCGGTGCACGGCCGGCGGCTGCGCGGCGACGACGGCACGTGCTACATCGTCGATTCGCCGCTCGGGCTCGACGCGCTGCACGACGTGCTCTGCCCCCGGGGCGCCTGTGTCCCGCCCGGCGTCGAGGCCGCGACCACGCGCGACCTGGTGATCGCGATCGGGGCGGATGCGGACGAACCGTCCCTCGCCATCCTCGAGGGGCTGACGCGCATCCCCGTCTGGATGACGCGCGGCGGCACGCTGCCGGCGGGTTCGCGGGTGACCGTGCGCGGCTGGAGCGCCTGCGGCGGCATGAAGGCCACGATCGCATTGACGAGCCCGGGCCCGGGGATGCCGCCCGTCCTGTCGGTGCCGATCGCACCACCGGGGCTGTTCGTCCCGGCAGCCTCGGCGCCACCCGCGCCGGTGCCGCCCGATGCTGCGCCGCCCGGCGCGGCACCGCCCGCGGCGGGGTCCCCGGGATTCTGAGGCCGGCCGCGCCGGCGGGAAGGAGTCGCAGATGAGCGAACGCGCGCTGCAGATGGTCGTCGGTGGCGAGTCGGTGGAGGCGTCGTCGGGCCGGCGCATGGCGGTGCTCGACCCGGCGACCGGGCGGTCGGCGGGGACGGTGCCGGGGGGCGGATCGGCCGATGTCGACCGGGCGGTCGCGGCGGCGCGCGCCGCGTTCGGATCATGGTCGCGGCTGACGCCGGGCGAGCGCGCCGCCGCGATCGCCAGGGTGGCCGACCGGCTCGAGGGCGAGGCGCTCGAGATCGCCGACCTCGAGACCAGCCAGACCGGCAAGCCGCTCAAGCTGTCGCGCAACTCCGACGTGCCGTTCGCCCATGACAACCTGCGCTTCATGGCGGCCCAGGCGCGTCTCCTCGACGGCGCGGCGGCGGGCGAGTACGCCCCCGGCTCGACGAGCATGGTGCGCCGCGAGCCGGTCGGCGTCATCGCTTCGATCGCACCGTGGAACTACCCCTACCTGATGGCGGCCTGGAAGGTCGGGCCGGCGCTCGCCGCGGGCAACACGGTGGTGCTCAAGCCCGCTTCGGCGACACCGTTCACGGCGATCGCGCTGGCGCGGGCGGCGCTCGAGGCGGGCCTGCCGGCGGGGGTGCTCAATGTCGTCACCGGGCCGGGAACTGAGATCGGTGCCGCGCTCTGCCGCCACCCCGGCGTCGACATGGTGTCGCTGACCGGTGACAGCGCCACCGGGAGCCTGGTGATGGAGCAGGCGGCGCCGACGGTCAAGCGGCTGCACCTCGAGCTCGGCGGCAAGGCGCCGTTCATCGTCTTCGAGGATGCCGATCTCGAGGCGGCCGTGCAGGGCGCGGTTGTCGGCGGCTACGTCAACTGCGGCCAGGACTGCACCGCGGCCACGCGCGTCTACGTCCAGAAGGCGCGCTACGGCGATTTCGTAAGCGCTTTTGTCGCCGCGGTGAAGCGCATCCGCGTCGGCGACCCGCTGCACGCGACGACCGACATGGGGCCGCTGATCTCGGCGGCGCAGCGCGATCGGGTCGCCGGGTTCGTCGATCGGGCGCGTGGCGCGCGCCTCGAGGTGCTCACCGGCGGCCGGTCGATCGACGGGGCGGGCTTCTTCTACGAGCCGACCGTCATCGCCGGGGCGCGCCACGAGGACGAGGTGGTCCAGCGCGAGATCTTCGGGCCCGTGGTCGTCGTGATGTCGTTCGACACCGAAGAGGAGATCGTCGCGCAGGCCAACGGTGTCGACTACGGCCTGGCCTCGTCGGTGTGGACCCGCGATGTGTTCAAGGCGCTGCGCCTCGCCCGCGACCTGCGCTTCGGCGAGGTCTGGATCAACGACCACCTGCCGCTGGCCTCCGAGATGCCGCACGGCGGCGTGCGGCGCTCCGGCTTCGGCTCGGACCTGTCGCGCTACTCGTTCGAGGAGTACACCACCGTCAAGCACGTCATGGCCGATCTCACCGGCCAGGCCCGCAAGCCGTGGCACTTCACCGTGGTCGGCGAGCCGTAGCGGCCGCGCCTCTACCGGGCCGGCCGGCTGAACGAGAACTCGACCTCGCGGCGCTCGCCCCCGGTGACGTTGACCGCCTGGCGCGCCGTCCCCAGCGTCTCGTGCCACGCCTCGATTTCGTAGGCGCCCTCCGGCAGGCCTGTCAGCTCGAACGTGCCGTCGTCGCCGGTGAGCGACTGGAACGGGTTGTCGTGGACGACAATCCAGGCGGCCATCCAGGTGTGGACGTCGCACTTGATGCGCACCGCCTCGGCCTTCGTGAACGACCGGGTCACGCTCATCCCCGGCGCCGGCAGCGACAGGTTGAAGCCGCGATTCAGCCGCGCCAGCGTGTTGATGTTGTGCAGGACCGGGTCGGAGTTCCTGAACAGGATCGGCTGGCCGGTCCGCACCATGAGCACGTGCGGCACGAACAGGCATCCCTTCTGGTCCACCTCGGCGGCGGTCTCGGGCGGCGCGAAGGCGCGGCGGCCGAGCCCGGCAATCACCCGCACCCAGACGTTGCGCAGCGTTCCGTCGGCGTTGACGATCAGATCCTCGGCGAGCGCCGGGTCACCGCCGGGACGGTGGCAGGCCGCCTCGCCCGACATCCGGATCGGCCGCCGCGGCGGCGGGGTGCCCGCGAACCTGACCCGGCCGGCGAGGATCGCGCTGCCGATGGCCTCGCCGACCGGGACGGCGCCGGTCGTGCCCGGGCCCGCCGATGCCGCGCCTTCCGCGGCGGGGCCCCCCGTCTGCGGGCCGGCGGACGAGGTCCCCGCCGGCGGGGTCGGGTTCTTCGCCGAGCCGCCGCAGGCGAGCGCGGCCGTGATCGTGACGAGGGCCGCGACGTGAGCGGCCGGTGCGGGAAGCCGGTTCATGGGCACCCTCCGGGAGAAACGGTTGCGGTTCCGCGAAACAGCGAGCGCGCCACCCGTGGTCCAACCCCGAATTCGTAGTGTTCGAGGGTCTCGATGCGGAAGCCGGCGGCGCGCACGAGCTCATCGATCGGCAGGTCGGGCCGGCAACCGTCGCCGAGCACGCGGAACAACGGCGCCAGCCATGCCTGCCGGCGGGCGATGCGCGGATCGTCCGAAAGGCCATGCTCCAGGAAGAGCAGGCGGCCACCCGGTGCCATGACCCGCGCCATCTCGGCGAGGCAGGCGCCGGGGTGGGGCAGGCTGCACAGCGTGAACTGCGTCACGACCGTGTCGAATGCGCCGGAGGCGAAGGGGAGCTGCCCCGCGTTGCCGCGCACCCGGCGGACGGGAAACGGGACCCGCGCGACGCCGCGCTCGACGCGGCGCAGCAGACCGGCGTGCGTATCGAGCCCGGTGACGCTGCGCACCCCGCCGGCGCCGGCCGGGTAGGCAGGCAGCGACCCGCCGAAGCCGAATCCGACCTCGAGCGCGCGACCCGACGCCGTGGCGAGCGCGGTGCGCCGCTCGTCTTCGACGGCCGGGGTGTCGAGCCCCCACTCGAGGAGCATGGGAAACAGATACCGGCGATAGATGCCCAGGCGACATCCCTCCAATCGAACACACGATACCCCATGGTCCGGCAAACAGGCTGTGCGCCACCATGGGCGTATGATGGCGGCGCGAGGGGCCTCCGTGAGCGAACCGCACGCCACCGCCGACGAGCTCCGGGAATTGATCCCCGGTCTGCTTCACTACCGTGTCCACGACGAGCGGATCGATTTCCCGAGCGAGGCTTTCGTCGTCGCGACCGCGACCGGGGTGGTTCTGGTCGACCCGCTGCCGCTCGACGATGCGACCTTCGCGCGTCTCGGCGGTGTCGAGGCGATCATCCTCGGCGTGTCGTCGCATCAGCGGTCGGCCTGGCGCTATCGGCGCCTGACCGGCGCCCTGGTGCACGCTCCGCGCGGCGCGGAAGGGCTCGACGAGCCGCCCGAAGCGATGTACGGCGACGGCGACCGCCTGCCGGGCGGGCTGCGGGCGATCCACGCGCCCGGGCCGAGCGACGCGCACCACGTCCTCTACCTGGCGCAGGGACCCGGGGTCCTGCTTCTCGGGGATCTGATGGTGCGCGACGCGGACGGGACGGCGCGCTTCCTCGCCGACGATCACATGAGCGACCGATCGCGCGCCCGGCAGAGCGCCCGGCGCCTTCTCGAATACCGCTTCGACATCCTCGCCTTCGGTCACGGCGAGCCGATCGCGCGCGGCGGGCGGCAGGCGTTCGAGGACCTGCTCAAGGCCGATTCGGGGCGCGAGGGTTGAAGGGTGGGCGGTCGCGTCTACGGCGCCGCGGGGAGACGTCCCTCGAGGAAAAGCGGCAACTCGCGCGCCGGGAACTGCAGCCCGACGTAGAACGGGCCGAAGCCGGCGTACCGGGCGCTCCCCTCATCGAAGCGCAGGTCGTAGATCAGCTTCTTGAACACCAGGGGATCGTCGGCGAACAGGTCGACACCCCACTCCCAGTCGTCCAGGCCCACCGACCCGCTGATGATCTGGTTCACCTGGCCCGTGTACTCCCGGCCGACGAAGCCGTGCTCGCGCATCATCGCGGCGCGCTTCTCGAACGGGGCGGCATACCAGTTCCAGGTCTCGCCGCGCCGCTTGTCCATCGGGTAGAAGCAGACATGCCGCCGCGACGGGATCTCGGTGAACAGGCGGCCGATCATCCGTTCGCGCTGGCGCGCCATCTCGGCGTCGAAGACACGGTTGAACTCCTCGGTGCCGGGCGCCAGCCCCTTCGCGGCCATCTCGTCGTGCAGCTTGCCGGTGAAGTCGTACAGGCCAAGCTCGACGATCGACACGTACGAGGTGGTCGGCTCGAGATGGTCGAACAGCGCCGTCTGCGCCAGGCGCAGCTCGGTCGCGGCCAGTCCCTCGAAGTCGCGGCGGAAGTGGATCAGCATCAGGTCGCCCTTGTGCCCCAGCATGGCGACAGCGGCGCTGGGGCCGTCGGCCTGCTTCTCCATCGCGCCGATCGCCTCCGCGGCCTCGGCGGCGGCGACACTGCGGCGGTCCCGGGGCAGGGCCTTCCATGAGGCCCAGCGCAGGCGGAACATCTGGTGCAGGACGGCCCACCCTTCGAGTGTTTCGGGTACCTGTGGGTTGCGCATCGCTAAAGTATATACTGCGCCTTCCGGAGACCGACCATGCACACCATTGAGAGCACGCCGGAGTTCGTGCGCCAGGTCTATGACGCCATGGAGCGCCGGCTCGCCGTCGTCCGTCGCCGTCTCAATCGCCCGCTGACGCTGTCGGAGAAGATCCTCCTCGGCCACCTCAATGACCCCGAGCACCAGGATCTCGAGCCTGGGCACAGTTACCTCATGCTGCGCCCGGACCGGGTCGCCATGCAGGACGCGACGGCCCAGATGGCGATCCTGCAGTTCATGCAGGCGGGGCGGCAGTGCGTGGCGGTCCCCACCACGGTGCATTGCGACCACCTGATCCTGGCGCGCGCCGGGGCCGGCCCGGACATGGACACCGCGCTCAAGGAGAACCACGAAGTCTACGAGTTCCTCCGATCGGCGAGCGCCCGTTACGGCATCGGCTTCTGGAAACCGGGGGCGGGGATCATCCACCAGGTGGTCCTGGAGAACTACGCCTTTCCGGGCGGCCTGATGATCGGCACCGACTCGCACACTCCGAACGCGGGCGGGCTCGGCATGGGGGCGGTGGGTGTCGGCGGCGCCGACGCGGTGGACGTGATGGCCGATTTCCCGTGGGAAATCCTCTTCCCGAAGACGATCGGCGTCCGTCTCACCGGCGCCCTGAAGGGCTGGACCGCGCCCAAGGACGTCATCCTCAAGGTGCTCGGCATCCTGACGGTCAAGGGCGGCACCAACCGGATCGTCGAGTACTTCGGCCCGGGCGCCCGCAGCATCTCGTGCACCGGCAAGGCGACCATCACCAACATGGGCGCCGAGCTCGGGGCGACGACGTCGGTCTTCCCGTTCGACGATCGGATGGAGGCCTATCTGCGCGCAACCGAAAGGGGGTCGCTCGCCGACCTGGCGTGGGAACATGTCGCGCTCCTCGAGGCCGATCGCGGGGTGGAGCAGGCCCCGGAGCTGTTCTACGAGAAGGTGATCACGATCGACCTCTCGACACTCGAGCCGCACCTGGTGGGGCCGCACACGCCCGACCTGGCGCGACCGATCTCGGAGGTGGCGCGGGCGGTGCGCGAGAGTGGATATCCCGACCGCATCGCCGTGGCGCTCATCGGCTCGTGCACCAACTCATCCTACGAGGACATCGGGCGCGCCGCCGACGTCGCGCGCCAGGCCGTCGAGCACGGCGCGCGCATGACGGCGCCGCTTCTGGTCACCCCCGGCAGCGAACAGATCCACGCGACGATCCACCGCGACGGCCAGATGGCGGCGCTCGAGGCGGTCGGCGCCACGGTCCTCGCGAACGCCTGCGGCCCGTGCATCGGCCAGTGGCGCCGCGACGAGATCAAGAAGGGGGAGAAGAACTCCATCGTGACCTCCTTCAACCGCAACTTCCCGGGGCGCAACGACGCCAACCCCGAGACGCTCGCGTTCATCGCCAGCCCCGAGATCGTCATGGCGTACGGTCTCGCCGGGCGGCTGTCATTCAATCCGCTGACCGACAGCCTCGACGGCCCGCGCGGGGCGTGGACCCTCCGGCCGCCGGCCAAGGCGCCGGAGCTGCCCGAGCGCGGCTTCGTCCGGACGCGCGCGGGTTACGAGGCGCCCTCGCACGACCCGGCCGTGGTGCAGGTGGCGGTCGATCCGGGAAGCGAGCGGCTGCAGATCCTCGATCCGTTCGACCGGTACGCCGACATCGACTTCGTCGAGATGCCGGTGCTCATGAAGACGAAGGGGAAGACGACGACCGATCACATCTCGCCGGCCGGGTTCTGGCTCCGCTTCCGCGGTCACCTCGATCGGATCAGCGACAACATGCTGACCGGCGCGGTCAACGCCTTCACCGGCGAGCGTGGCCGCACCCTGAACCAGCTCACCGGTGAGCGCGGGGTCGAGGTGCCGCAAGTGGCGCGCGCCTACCGCGCCGCCGGCCGCAAGTGGGTGGTGGTCGGAGATGAGAACTATGGCGAAGGGTCGAGTCGCGAGCATGCCGCCATGTCGCCGCGCTATCTCGGCGCGGCGGCGGTCGTGGCGCGCAGCTTCGCGCGCATCCACGAGAGCAATCTCAAGAAGCAGGGGGTCCTGCCGCTGACCTTCGCCGACACGGCCGACTACGACCGGATCCGCGAGGACGACCGCATCACCCTGACCAACCTGAAGGACCTCGCCCCCGGGGTTCCGGTCACCGCCATCCTGCACCACGCCGGCGGCACGGCCGAGCCTGTCGACCTGAAGCACACGCTCAACCAGGAGCAGATCGCCTGGTTCCGCGCCGGCTCGGCCCTCAATCTCCTGCGCCGCCAGGGCGGGCCTGCGCGCGGCTGAAAAAAGAGCCGGCTGTATCACGAGCCGGCTGTAACGCGCAGCGGCTGCAACGCGAAGCGGCCGGGGCCGCCCCGACGGGCGGACACCCGGCCGCGATCCGGGCCGCCTGGAGGCCCGGGGGGATCGCTAGACGTCGGAGGTGCTGCGGTCGTCGATCCAGATCCGGACGCGGCTCTTGCCGTCCTGGACCTGGACGATGTCGCAGGTGCCGTACCGCACCAGCGCCTGGATCGCCGCCTTGACGTTGAGCTGGCCCTCGGGGGCCTGCAGGAGCGCGTCGACCACTTCGATCGGCACCTTCACGTCGACCGTCTCGCCACCGTCCTCGGAGCCGCCGCCGTTCACCTTGATGACGAGGTAGCGGCCGGACTTGGCCACGCGCACGTTCTCGTCGCCCGATTCGACGGTGACGAACTCCATGTCCTGCGAGGTTTTGAGACTCTGCCACATGGCGCGCAGCTGCTCCGCCTTGAGGCCGGCCTCGCCGAGGTGGATCTGGCCTTCCTTGAAGTGCTCGGCCTGGATCGCCTCGGCCATGGTCTCGAGGACGGCGACCGGCAGGTTCACCTTGACCGTCTCCTGCTTGTCGCCGCCATCGATCACCCGCACGTGCAGCCATTTGCCGGTGGTGTCGGCCGCCGAGGCCGCCGAGAACGCCAGCCCGCCCGCCAGCACCAGCGCCGCGAGGCCCGCCGCCTTCCATCCTGTCGCCGTCCGTCGAGTCATGTTCGGACCTCCCTGTTTTCACCCGTCCAGGCCCAGATTACGGGCCGGCCGGCGAAAGGTTCCCGGAGAATCGCCGGCAGGCGCCGATCCGCTACACTGCCGGGACCGGGCCGGAGCCGTCGCCCTTGCTGAGGCCGCCCCAGGACCGGGCGGGGAGGATGCATGCCGGAGTTGCCGGAGGTCGAGACCATACGCCGTGGGCTCGAGCCGCTGCTGACCGGACGGCGGGTCACGGGCGTCGTGGTCCGGGAGCGCCGGCTGCGCCGCCGGGTGGTCCCGGCGATGCTCGGGCGGCTGCGCGGCGCCGCGGTCGTCGGCATCCGCCGCCGGAGCAAGTATCTTCTCGTCGACACCGACGCGGGGCTGACCCTCATCGTGCACCTGGGGATGAGCGGCCGGCTGTGGGTCAGCGACGCAGCGCGTCCCGCGCGCCCGCACGAGCACCTCGTCTTCGCCCTCGACGACGGACGGACGCTGCGGTTCGCCGACCCGCGCCGCTTCGGGATGGTCGAGGTCGTTGACAGCGGACGGGTGGCGGCGCACCCGCTGCTCCGCGCGATCGGCCCCGAGCCGCTCGGCGACGGCGTGAGCGGCGACATTTTGCGCGCGGCGACGCGCGGACTCCGCAAGCCGGTGAAGAACTTCCTGATGGACACGCGGGCGATCGCCGGTGTCGGGAACATCTACGCCTGCGAGGCGCTGCACCGTGCCGGGATCCACCCGCGCCGGGCGGTGGGGCGCATGGGTCCGGCGGCGTGGGACCGGCTCGTGGCCGCCGTGAAGGCGGTCCTGGCCGAGGCGATCGACGCCGGCGGAACGACCCTGCGCGATTTCTTCAATGCCGCCGAGGAGGCGGGGGAGTTCGCCGTCGCCCTCCGGGTCTACGACCGCGAGGGCGAGGCGTGCCGCCGCTGCCGAAGGCGCATCCGCCGTGTCGTGCTCGCGGGCCGCAGCACGTTCTACTGCCCGGGCTGCCAGCGCTGAGTACCGGGTGGGGCCCACCCCGGGGGTGGCCCGGGTCACGGTCCGAGCGGCGGTCCGCGCAGCTCGGCGTTGACAGGTCGGGCACCCGCCCCCATACTGGCCGCCGCGATGACGCTGCGGGCCCTGCGCCGGCCGTCGCGGCCAGCGTATCGATGACCAGGGTCCCCGAGCCCGGCGAGACCCTCTCCCTTGACTGCTTGATCGAGCCGTGAAGCTTCTCGACGGAATGAAGTGAACCGGCCGCGGCGCCCGCCGCGGCTCCCCATCCGAAGGAGGACGCCCATGGACGGCCGCTTCTGGATCTCGGTTGTGGTGCTGTTCGTCGTCGGGATGACCATCGGGTTCGTTGTGCACGGGATGTTGTTGACGTCCGACTACGCGCAGCTACCCAACCTCCTCCGCACCCAGGCCGATTCCCAGAACTACTTCATGTGGATGCTGCTGGCGCACGTGCTGATGGCGGTCGGGTTCACCTGGATCTACCGGCAGGGGCGCGTGTCCGATCGGCCGTGGCTGGGCCAGGGGCTGCGCTTCGGCCTGGCGATGGCCCTGGTGATGACGATCCCGATGTACCTCATCTACTACGCCGTCCAGCCGTGGCCGGGACAGGTGGTCGTGAAGCAGATCGGCTACGACGTCGTCGGCATGCTCGTCATGGGAATCGTGACCGCGGCCGTCAACAACGTCCGCAAGGCGGCCTGATCCGCCCCGCGCCGGCGGCCGGCGGGCGGCTCAACGCTCGCCGGCGGGAGCGATGCGGCGACCGGGCACCCAGAGCACGTCGCGCCGGCCGTCGTCGTTGGCGCGGCGGCCCAGCACGAAGAGGAGATCCGACAGGCGGTTGAGATAGACGATGGCCTGCGGATTCAGCGACTCGCGCCGCGCCAGGGCGACCAGGCGGCGCTCCGCCCGCCGGCAGACGGTGCGGGCGTGGTGCAGCCAGGCCGAGGCCATGGAGCCGCCGGGCAGCACGAAGCTCGACAGCGGCTCGAGCCGGGCGTTGCACCGGTCGATGGCGACCTCGATCGGCGTCACGTGCGCCGCGGTCATCCGCAGCGGTGCGCGCCGCACCGCGCCGCGGCCGCGTGACGGCGAGTCGGCCGGTACCGTGAGATCGGCCCCGAGATCGAACAGGTCGTTCTGGACCGCCCCGAGGATCGCCGTCGCCTCGAGATCGAGGCCGGCGGCCAGGGCCAATCCGAGCGCGGCGTTGAGCTCGTCGACGGCGCCGCACGCCTCGATCCGGGGATGGTCCTTCCTCACCCGTCGGCCGCTTCCCAGGGCCGTCGTCCCCCGATCGCCGGTCTTCGTGTAGATCCGTGTCAGGCGCACCATTCTGCGATCCTCCGCGCCGCATCGTAGCCCAAACTCCATGGGGCGTCACGACGGCGGTGCGCCAGCCGTCCGACGGCGGCGCGCAGGCGGGCGCACTGCCCTGGTCCCGGTGTCTTGACACGTTCTCCTGGTCCGGGGTAATTTGAACATCCGTTCAAATCATGGCGACACACGCGACTTTGAAGGTGGCGGACGCCACCGCGAACGATACGGCGGGCGGCAGCCGCGCGGTCCGGCGGAAGCTCGAGATCCTGCGCGGGGCCGCGGCGGCGTTCCGCGACCGCGGGTACGCCGGGTCGAGCGTGCGCGACATCGCGCGCCGGCTCGGGATGGCGCCGGGGAACCTCTATTACTACTTCCGCAACAAGCAGGAGATCCTGTATTTCTGCCAGGACTATTCGCTCGACGTGCTGCTGCGCGAGGCGCGGCGCATCGCGCGCGGGCCGGAGGCCGCCGAGGAGAAGGTGCGGGCGCTCATCCGGGCGCAGGTGCTGTGCATGCTGGACGAGTTGCACGGGTCGGCGGGGCACATCGAATTCCACGCCATGCCGAAGGCGCGCCTGGCGCGGATCATCGCCAAGCGTGATGCCTACGAGCGCATCGTCCGCGACGTGGTGGCGGACGGCGTGCGGTCGCGGCGATTCGCGCCGTGCGATCCGAAGCTGGTGACGCTGGCGATCCTCGGGGCGGTGAACTGGACGGCGCGCTGGTACCGGGCCGGCGGCGGGCTCGGCGCCGACGAGATCGCCGGCGCTTTCTCGGACTACCTGGTGCGGGGACTGATGCGATGACGACGAAGGCGGTGACGACGAAGAGGCCGACGAAGAGCCGGCGCAAGTCCGCGGCGCCTCCGGCAGTGCCCGGCAGGGTCCTGCTGCGGCTGACGGTGAATGGCGAGACGATCGAGGCCGCGGTGGCGCCGCACCGGACGCTGCTCGAGGCCCTGCGCGAGGATCTCGGGCTGACCGGCACCAAGCATGGCTGCGAGCTGGGGGAATGCGGCACCTGCACGGTCCTCCTCGACGGCCGGCCGGTCCTGTCCTGTCTTGTCCTGGCCATCGAGTGCGAGGGGCGGCCGATCGTCACGGTCGAGGGGCTGGCGCAGGCGGGCACGCCGCACCCGCTGCAGACGGCCTTCGCCGAGCTGGGCGCCGCCCAGTGCGGCTACTGCACCCCCGGCTTCCTGTGCGCCGCCAAGGAGCTGCTCGACCGGGATCCCGAGCCCTCGCGCGACCGGATCCGCGAGGCGCTCTCCGGCAACCTCTGCCGGTGCACCGGCTACCTCAAGATCTTCGAGGCGGTCGAGCTGGCAGCCCGGCGCATGAAGGACCCCGCGGCCGCGCCCGCCGAGGAGACGCTGCATGGCCGGCGCCGGTAGCCCCCGCCTGAACGTCGTCGGCCGGCCGATCCGCAAGGTCGACGGGCTGGCCAAGTGCACCGGGCAGACGCGCTTCGCCGACGACCTGAGCCTGCCGCGCATGCTCCACTGCAAGATCCACCGGGCCCACGTGCCGCACGCGCGCATCGTCTCCATCGACGTGTCGAAGGCGGTCGCGATGCCCGGCGTGGTCGCGGTCCTGACCGGCGAGGAGATGCCGATCCCCTTCGGCATCCTGCCGGTCAGCCAGGACGAGCATGCCCTGTGTCTCGACCGGGTGCGCTTCGTCGGCGACCCGGTCGCGGCGGTCGCGGCGGTCGACGAGGAGACGGCGTTCGAGGCGATGAACGCCATCCACATTGAATACGAGCCACTCGCGCCGGTCCACTCGATGTTCGACGCCGCCGGAAACGGCGCGCCGCCGCTACACGACTACGGCGACGAGGGGAACATCCACAAGAAGGTCGCGCTCGAGTTCGGCGACGTCGGGCGCGGCTTCGCCGAGGCGGACGAGGTGATCGAGGAGACCTACTTCTACGAGGGGAATACCCACCTCGCCATGGAGCAGCACGCCTCGCTCGCCATGCCCGAGCCGGACGGCAAGGTCACCGTCTGGTCGAGCACCCAGACGCCGCACTACCTGCACCGGGCGCTGTCGAAGGTGCTCGAGATGCCGCCGGCGCGGGTGCGTGTCATCGCCTGCCACAACGGCGGCGGCTTCGGCGGCAAGAGCGATCCCTTCAACCACGAGATCGTGGTGGCGAAGCTGGCGCTTGTGACCGGCCGGCCGGTGAAGATCTGCCTGACCCGCGAGGAGGTGTTCTACTGCCACCGTGGCCGGCACCCGGTGCTGATGCGGGTCAAGAGCGGCGTGAAGAAGGACGGGGCGATCACGGCGCTCCATTTCGAGACCTTCCTCGACGGCGGGGCGTACGGCTCGTACGGCGTGGCGAGCACCTACTACACCGGCGCGTTGCAGACGGTGACCTACCCGGTCGCCAACTACAAGTTCGACGGCGTCCGCTTCTTCACCAACAAGCCGCCGTGCGGCCCGAAGCGCGGTCACGGCACCCCGCAGCCGCGCTTCGGTCTCGAGGTCCACCTCGACCGGATTGCCGAACGGCTGCGCGTCAACCCGGCCGACCTGAGACTGAACCACCTGGTCCCCGCCGGCTCGCTGACCGCGAACTACATGAAAGTCGGATCGATGGGGCTCGGTCCCTGCATCGAGAAGGTCGTCGCGAGCAGCGGCTTCCGTGAGAAGCATGGCCGGCTGCCGTTCGGGAAAGGGGTGGGCATCGCCTGCTCGAGCTACATCTGCGGCGCCGGCCTGCCGATCTACTGGAACAACATGCCGCACTCGGGGGTCCAGCTCAAGCTCGACCGCGGCGGCGGCGTGACGGTGTTCTGCGGCGAGATCGACATCGGCCAGGGGTCGGACACGGTGCTGGCCCAGGTGGTCGCCGAGATCCTCGGCGTCGACCCGCACGACATCCGCATCGTCTTCGGCGACACCGACCTCACCCCCGTCGACCTCGGCTCGTACAGCAGCCGCGTCACCCTGATGATGGGGAACGCCGCCATCCAGGCGGCCGAGCGGGCGCGCGAGCTGCTGGCGAAGGCGGCGGCCGCGAAGCTCGAGGTGCCGGCCGAGCGCATCGCCTGCGCCGCCGGGCGGGTGTTCGACGTCGAGAACCCGGAGCGCGGTCTGGCATTCGCCGAGGCGGTGCAGCAGGCCGAGGCGCGCTTCGGCACCATCGGCACGGTCGGCTCATACACCCCGCCGGCGTCGGCGGCACGCTACCGCGGCGCCGGTGTCGGTCCGTCGCCGGCCTATTCCTACAGCGCCGCGGTGGTCGAGGTCGACGTCGACCCGGAGAGCGGCTGGATCAAGGTC
>Ga0184615_10000769_pt1 | contig 17281 bp, 19 predicted proteins | sample PLM4_65_coex_FD_133134 | JGI IMG/M metagenome (GOLD analysis project Ga0184615, IMG submission 133134) | Groundwater sediment microbial communities from an aquifer in East River, Colorado, USA - PLM4_65_coex | ecosystem: Environmental > Terrestrial > Soil > Riparian zone | place: USA: East... | reverse complement strand
TTCCTCCGTCTTGCGCCAGATGCCGTCGAGTGGCTCACCCTTCCAGAGTCCCTTGGTGAGAGGCGGCCGATTGTAGGGAGGATCGGGCTCGGCTCCCACCACGCCGATGGTGCCCTTGGCGTCCTCCTTCCGGATCCCGCGGGCGGCAGCGTCAGCCGTCATTCCGCCGCCGACGATCAGATAGTCGAAACGGGCCACATCCCCTCCTGGCGAATCGCGATGCTCTCGACGCATGGTAAGCGAACGGGCCTCCCGTGAGGAGGCCCGGAAGGCACTCATGGCAGCCAAGACCAAGGCTGTGAATAGGGATTTCAGCCGGTGGAAGGCGGCCGCGTTTCGGCTGGGGGGGGTCCGGAATGACTACTGGCTAGAGGCGCCGGTCGGAATCGAACCGACGAATCGAGGTTTTGCAGACCTCTGCCTTACCACTTGGCTACGGCGCCGGAGAGCCCTCAAAATAGCCCCTCGCCGCGAGGCCCAGCAAGCCGCGCCCACAGTGCTCTCCGCCCTTGCCCATCCGCCCGATCGGGCACAACTTCGCGGCGGATCCCAACCCGAAGGCGGAGCAGCATGCAAGGCACCATTCGTGAGGCCAGACTCCGGCCCCAGTACGCGTCCCTCTATCCCGCTCTCGAGCCGGGGACCTGGCAGGCGGCGACCGCCATCGGCCGCCAGCTCCTGCTGTGGCACCTGACCGCGCCCGCCCTGCCCGAGAGCGAGCGCCTGATGAGCGAAGAACACTTCGAGTTCCGCGGCGGCACCAGGCGCGACAAGACCGAGGCCGCAGCGCGTACCCGCTCCGTCGATCGCTCTCGGGCCTGATCCGGCCTGGGCCCGGTATTGTCATCCTGAGCGGAGCGAAGGAGCCATAGACAGGGTTATGGCCCCTTCGACTTCGCTCAGGGTGACAATGCGGCGTTAGCGGGCCAGGGTCAGCTGCTCGGGCGCGGGTTGTGAGTTGAGGTAGGCGTTGGGATCGTGGACCATCGCCCCGTCCGGCAGGAACTGGTAGAGCGGCCCCAGATCCTGCCGGATCCGATCCCGGTAGAACGTCGGGATCTCGTCCGTCTCCCTCTCGAAGAACGCCCGCAGCTCGTGGTCTGTGTCGAGCCGGCGGCGCATCTCGGTCTGGTACTTGATTCGGCCGAACCCCTCGGTGGACACCGCGCGGACCACGTTCATCCACTTGGGGATCATCGTCTGCGTCGCCCCGATCCGCCGGCCGATCGCCTTCCACGAGAACGAGTACCGGGTCACGTCCACCAGGTGATCGTAGAACTCCGGCCAGCTGTAGTTCTTGGGCCGGACGTTCATCGCATGGTTGTTGTTGAGGAAGTGGAATGGGAAGGGAAGCACCCGGCCGGCGCGCTGGTACTCCAGATTGAGCGGCGCTGCCCGGCCGAACGCGGAGAGCAGCGAGTAGGCCGGGAACGCGCCGGGCGACAGATCGATGAACTTCTTGGTCAGCTCGAACGGCTCCGGCCCCATGTCGCCGTCGAGTCCCATCACGAAATTGGTCTGGATGTACGGGATATAGCGGAGGATCATGTTGACGTGCTCGGAGACCTGCTTGACCTTGTCCATCCCGGTGCGCCGGGTCTTGGACTTGTTGCCCAGGTCGTACCACGACTCGATCCCCGGCAGAATGGCCTGGAAGTTGTTGGCCCTCAGCCGCTTGAGGTGGGGCTCCCCGAGCAATGAGAGGCTGCTCTCGGCGATGTGCCGCATCGACCCCCTCGGCACCGCCTGCTCCACCGCCTCCATGTAGTCGTCGAAGCGCACGCCGAAATTCGGGTCGTGCCACCCCACGATCGGGTTCTTCATCTTGGTGAGCAGAAAGGCCAGGTCGGCCCGGAGCTGCGGGAAGCTCAGCGGCTGATAGTCCACCGTCGAGTCGATGCAGAAGCTGCAGGTGTAGGGACATCCCAGGCTGCCGATCATCGGCACGATCTTGATCGTCGGCGCCTTCGCCAGCGTGGGAGCCACGAACTTCCAGCGCTCCTGCAGCGTCGGGAGTTCGGTGGGCTGGCGTGCGGCCATCAGGTGGCGGCCGAGAGGCCGGTGCGGGCCGGCGTCCCGCAGCACGTCCGACACGACCTCACGGTCGGTGAAGCCGAGCACGTAGTCGAAATACTTCCGCCCGTCCTCGGGGTAGCAGCGAGCGTGCGGCCCCCCCAGCACGGTGACGGCTCCCCGCTTCCGGAACAGGGCGCTCAGCGCGTAGGCGAGCTGCGCCGACTGGGTGAACGCCCCCACGAACAGCACGTCCAGATCCGGCGGCAGCTCCTCGAGCAGGTCCTCCAGCCCGGTGTAGCAGATCAGGCGGACGTCGTGTCCCTCCTGCTCGCACCAGACGCTGATGACCTGGGGCATGATGCTCGCCAGGTTGGCGTGCATCAGACGGGCGTATAGGGAACGGTTGGGGGCCTTCGTGACCAGATCGAGCACGCCTATGCGGAGTCGGCGCATCCAGGATCCTCGTGGGGGGACTCGCCAACTCGGCGCACGAGCGCCGTGAACGGCTGTCGTCTTGGGAAAGGTTCCCGGGGTCGACTGCGACCGGCGAGCATCGGCCGGTCCAGACCGTAGGACGGCCGCCAGGGAGAGCGTGTGAACAATGCCCGCCCGGACCGGCCTTGGCAAGACAGGCCCCGAATCAAACCCGCAGGCGACGCCGCTCCGCGAGGCGGTCGCCCAGGGCGACCGAGGCCACCCAGACGATCCCCACCGCGAACCCGCCGATCACATCCGTGGGATAGTGAACCCCCAGATAGACCCGGGAAACACCGATCAGGAGGATGAGAAAGAGAGCGGACGCCCACACCAGAATCCGCGCGAGCCGCCCTCGCAGACGGTGGGATAGCAGCACCGCGATGCCACCGAAGAAGCAGGTGGCGACCAGCGCGTGCCCGCTGGGGAAGCTGAACGATTGGGGCGCCGGGTAGTAGTCGAAGAACGTGTCCGGCCGCGCCCGGGCGAAGAGCCCCTTGAGGCCCGTGTTGAGCAGCGAGGCGCCGCCGAGGGTCACGAGAACCAGCAAGGCGCCCCGGCGCCAGCCCCGCAGCAGGAACGCCGCGGCCGCGGCCAGGCCCAGTGGCAACAGACGAACCGGCGCACCGTAGACGCTCGCACCCCACATGATGCGGGTGAGCTCCGCCGTCTCCCGCGACCGCACCGCTGCACGGACCGTCAGATCGAATGCGGTGGGCTCGCCGGAGCGAACCTGGTAGCCCAGCCAGACGAACAACGAGAGCGCCACCGCGGCGGCCAGCAGACCGATGCCGAGCGCCGCGCCGATGAACGGACCGCTTCTCGGCTCGACGGCGGGTGACTCGGGGGGATGTGCGCCGGCACCCATCGAAGCTACAATGCGACCATGAGCCGATTCCTCCGCTCCGCCATCCGCCGCCGCGGCATCACCGTGCTCGCGCTGGCGCTCCTGATTCTGGCCGTGATCGTGGCACTGGTGCTCCTGCGCCGCTACGTCGCCATCTAGTCAGAGCGCCCGTTTCCCGACCGGGGAGAAGACGAAACCCTTCCCGACGGTCACGACCCAGCCGCCGTCCTGCGCGTCGTTGCCGAAGCGGCGCGCCAGATCGAATCGCAGCGCCTCGGTGTCGGAGGCGCGGCTCGCGCCGAGCCGTAGCCCGAGACCCGCGTCCCAGCCGAGCCGGCGGGGTGTGCCCGCGTACCACGCACCGCCGTGGTCCACGAATCCCGCGATGCCCAGCCCCACGAGACCGAGGAAGTCGTCGGCTACGGTGACCCGATACTCGGCCGTCGCGAAGACGGTGCGGTCGCCGGTGAAGGCGTGGCTCCGGAAGGCGCGCGGACCGCTCCCGAGGCCCAGATCGAATTCCGCTCCGGGGAGCGGATTCTCGATCCACCCGGTCTCGACGTGGACGATGCCGACATGTCCGCCAGTCGGCTTCGCCACGCCGGTGGCCGCGAGCTGCACCACCCCGGAATCGAGACCCGCCGAGCTGTACATCCCGCCCACCAGGCCCTCGAGGTAGCCGAAGCCGCCGGGGATCTTCGCCCCGACCCTGGCCATGACCAGCGGCGCGATGCCGTCTCGCTCGTAGCCGAATGCGCGCGGCGCGAAATTGGCGCCAGCCCGTACCGTCATGCCGAGATCTACGTCTTCTTCTCGGGCGAACCCTGAGACGCCCTGGGTAACCAGAAATTTGGCCCGGTTCCAGACCAGGTACGGTCCGAAAGCGCCAGTCACCGACCGCGGGAAGGAGAGGCCGGACCCCTCAGGCTGGAAGTCGTCGCGCCGGACCTGGGCCTGCAGCCCCAGCCGGAGGAAGCCCTCCGACGACTTCCGGACCGCCCAGGCTGTGGAGCCCCGCACCAGCGTGTAGCGGCGGGAGAGGGTGTCCTGGGCGTCGGCGCTGCCGTCGAAGAACCGCAGCACCCTCTCGTCGCGGTCCTCGACCTCGAACCGAAAACCGAATGGCGAGGTGAGCGAATAGAACGGCTGCTCCAGCACGACAGCATTGAGCCGGCCGTCCGACCGGTTCTCGTAGGCCAGGGTGAGCCCCACCTGGCCGGCGAAGAGCCGGGGCCGGCGGAACCCGAGCGCCACGGTCGAACGATCGGGAGTCTTGCGGTAGCGGACCGACGCCGACGAGGCGGTCCCCAGCAGGTTGTCCTCCACTATCCCGATGGTGAACTCGACCTCGCCGCCGGCGCTGCGGAATCGCCAGTCGGCCCGGGTGCTCCAGCCGTCCTTGGTGAGCACCCGCATCACGACGCCCGAGTCGGTCTGCACCGAGTCGATCCGGACTCTACGGAAGACGCGCAGCCCCCGGAGATTGCGCTCCGATTCGGCGACGCGGGCGGAGTCGTACGGCTCGCCGACCCGGAACAGCAGCTCCCGGCGAACGGTCGGCGCCCGGGTCTCGAAGTGGAGCGCGTTCGCCACCCGTGCGAGCCAGCTCTTCTCGTGCGGGTCGAAGATGTCCCGCCGCTCCAGCTGGATGGCGCGAATCACCGTCGGATCCGACGGCGGCGCGGGACCGGAATCGGTGGCGCTTTGGGCGGAAAGGGCAACGGGAAGGCAACACACGAGCAACGGCAGGGCCAACCAGACCGGCAACTTCACTCCAATCGGACAGAGCGGCGAAAGATAACCCGCCATCAGGCTCACGTCGGCGCGAGCGCGGCCACGCTCGACAGCACTCGGTTGGGGGTAATGCCCGAGTCGCGCAGCGCCTCCTCCCGGAACTTCCCCGTCCGCACCAGCCAACCCTCCAGGCCCGCCCGCTGCGCGCCTTGCACGTCCGACCAGAGATCGTCGCCCACCATCGCGGCCCCCGCCGGCTCGGCGATGCCAAGGCTGGCGAGCGCGCCGGCATAGAACACCGGGCTCGGCTTCCCGGCGATCGCCGCACCGGCTCGGGCCGCGTACTCCAATGCCGCCACGAACGGACCGGCGTCCAGCGCGAGTCGGTCGCCCCGCTGCCAGTAACGGTCGCGGGAGAGCGCGATGATGGAGGCCCCGCCCATCACGTACTCGAACGCCTCCTGAAGCACCCCGTACGTCCAGCCCTCGCCAAGGTCGCCCAGGATCACCGCCTCCGGTGTCCCGCCCTTCCGGCCGGAGGAGCCGCCCACCAGCTCCAAACCGGACAAGTCCTCCAGCGCTGGGGAGGGGAGGAACGGCGCGACGACCCGCATTCCGGAGTCGCGGGCGAAGGCGGCGCCGGCGAGCGTCGCCGTGAAGATCTCCTCCGGATGGACCGCGAAGCCATAGCCCCGCATCCGCTCCACCAGCATGGCGCGGGAGCGGGTGGTGGTGTTGGTCACCAGGCGGAACGGCACGCCTCCGCGCCGCAGGCGCTCGAGAGCCTCCGGGGCGCCGGGCACCGCGGCTCCCCCGGCGTAGAGGGTGCCGTCGAGGTCCAGCAGGTATGCGACCGGGCGGGTGGGCTCGGGCATCACGCTTATATTGCTCCTCTTCCTTCGACTTCGACCGAACGACACCGATGCCCGCTGCCACCCTGCTCGTCCACGCTGCCTTGCTCGCCCGGCTTGCCGCGCCCTATCCGTTCGCGGTGGGCGAGACCCTCCAGTACGAGGCGTCGCTGGGCTATTTCCCCATCGGCACTGCGACCGCCACCGTGGCCCGTACGACGCGCGAGCGCGGAGCGGATGCATTCGTGTTCACGGCGGTCGGCGAAGGCGGGCCCCCGGGTCTACACGCCCGTTACGAGATGACCTCCTGGGTCCAATCGAGCCGGCTGGCCTCGCTGCGCTTTCACCGCAAGCTGACGCAGGGCAGCAAGGTGGACGAGGAGCGCTACCAGATCGTGCCCGATTCCGGCCGGTACCGTCAGGAGGGCGTCGCGCGGGACTGGGCGGCCCCGCGCGACGCGCTCGACGAGCTGGCCTATCTCTACTACCTGCGCACGATTCCGCTCGAGGTGGGGATGAGCTTCACGATGTCGCGCTACTTCAAGACGGGCTACAACCCGGTGCAGGTGCGGGTCACCGGCCGCGAGTCCGTGGCGCTCTTCGATGGCCGCACCGTCCCCTGCTTCACCGTGGAGCTGACCGCCCGGGGCGCCACCCTCGGCGTGCGCCTGACCGACGACGCGCGGCGGCTGCCGGTCCAGCTGGATCTGCCGCTGCCCTACGGCACGGTGACGCTGCTGCTGAGCGGGACGGCGGCGCCCCTGACCCGCTAGTACCTGCCGAGGTACTTCTCGATCTCCCACCGGCTCACCTGCCGGTTGTACTCCATCACCTCGTTCCGCTTCGCCTCCAGGAACCGCTGCGTCAGGTGCTCGCCCAGGGCGGCCTTCACCACGGCGTCCTTCTCGAACATCTCCAGCGCCTCGTGCAGGTCCCGGGGCAGCTCGTCGATGCGATACTTGCGCCGGTCGCGGAAGCTCATGGTGAAGATGTTCCGGCTCACCGGCTCGCGGGCCTGGAGCTTCCGCTCGATGCCGTCGAGCCCCGCCGCGAGCTGGACCGTCAGGGCCAGGTAGGGATTGCACGCCGGGTCCGGCATCCGGAGCTCGCAGCGGGTGCCCAGCCCCCGGCGCTCGGGGATCCGGACCAGCGGCGAGCGATTCCGCATCGACCACGCCACGTTCACCGGCGCCTCGTACCCCGGCACCAACCGCTTGTAGCTGTTGATCAGCGGATTGGTCACCGCGCAAAACCCGCGCGCGTGCTGCAGCAGCCCCTCGATGTAGCTCAACGCGATCCTGGAGAGCTGGTGCGGCCCCTTGGCGTCGTAGAACGCGTTCTCCTTCCCGCGGAAGAGCGACTGATGCGTGTGCATCCCGCTGCCGTTGACCCCCTCGATCGGCTTGGGCATGAACGACGCCACGAAGCCGAACCGGTTCGCCACGTTTCGCACCACGAACTTGAACGTCGTCAGGTTGTCGGCCGTGGTGAGGGCGTCCGCGTACTTGAGGTCGATCTCGTGCTGCCCGTCGGCGACCTCGTGGTGCGCCGCCTCCACCTCGAACCCCATCTCGACGAGGAGCTCGACGATCACCCGCCGGATCTCCTCCCCCTTATCCAGCGGCCCCAGGTCGAAGTACGCCCCGGCATCGTGCGTGATCGTCGTGGGACTGCCGTCGGGCGCCTTCTCGAAGAGGAAGAACTCCGCCTCGCACCCGGCCATCATCGAGAACCCGAGCTTCCGCGCCCGCTCGACCTGGCGCTTGAGCGTGGTCCGGGGGCAGCCGGCGAACGGCTCCTCGTCCGGGGTGTAGATGTCGCAGAGCAACCGGGCCACCCGGCCGCCCTCGTCGTCGTACGGCAGGATGCGGAAGGTGTCGAGGTCGGGCTTGAGCAGCATGTCCGACTCCTCGATCCGCACGAACCCCTCGATGGACGAGCCGTCGAACATGATCTCGCCGCCCAGCGCTTTCTCGAACTGGCTGCGCGGCACTTCGACGTTCTTGTTGATCCCGAGGATGTCGGTGAACTGGAGGCGGAGGAAATCCACCCCGAAACGGCGGGTCAGCGCCAGCACATGGTCCGGGCGCGCACCTCGCAGGTCGGTCGGGAATCCTTCCAGACTCGGCCGGTCGCCGTTGCCGGACGGCCGGGGCTTGACAGGCGCCATGGGATGGTGCCCCGCGATGGAGTGTGAGGGTGAGCCGGCGGCCGGCCCGTCCGACAAGGGTAAACGGTAACCGTGCCGGCGGAAGGGACGCCACCGCCGAGCGGCCTACCAACCCGCATCCCGCCGGTGTACGCTTCCTCCCCAAATGACCGCTCAACCCAACGCCGGCACCTGTCCGGCCTGCGGCGCCGCGGCCTCGGGAAAGTTCTGTAGCGCCTGCGGCGCGAGCCTCGCGCCGAGAAGTTGTGTCCGCTGCCGGGCGCCCCTCGGGGCCCAGGCCAGGTTCTGCCATCGCTGCGGCCGCCCCGCCAGGGCGGACGGCCGCACACCCGGCTCCGAGCGCGCCGCCTGGATCTTCGCCGGTACGATGTGCCTCCTCCTCGTCGGCGCTATCGTCAACAGCGTGGTGACCGAGGCCCCGACCCCGCAGGTGCCCGACATGGCGAACGCCGGCGCGGCCCTGGGCGACGCGAGGCTGCAGGCCGGCCCCGCGCCCGACATCAGCCAGCTGAGCCCCAGGGAGCGGTTCGACCGGCTGTACAACCGGATCATGCAGGCGGCCGAGCAGGGCGACACCACGCAGGCCCAGCGCTTTACCCCGATGGCCCTCGGCGCGTACGCCCAGCTCGACAGCTTCGATGCCGACGCCCGCTACCACGCGGCGGTGATCCGGCTGCAGTCGGGCGACCTCGCGGGCGCGCACGCCCTCGCCGACACGATCCTCGGGCAGTCCCCCGACCATCTCCTCGGCTACCTGGTGCGCGGCACCGCCGCCGGCCTCGCCGACGATCCCGGCGCCCGGACCCAGGCGGAGCGCGAGTTCCTCCGGAGGTTCGACCGGGAGATGGCCGCCGGAAGGCCGGAATATCGGGAGCATGCGCCGGTGATCGAGAGCTTCAAGAAAGAGGCGGAAGGGCGGAAGGGCGGAACGGCGGAAGATGCGGAATGACGAATGTCATATGTCATCCAGCGCTTGTTCCGCCCGTCCGCCCGAAAGGAGCCCATGCCCCGCACCATCCACGTCGCCCACAGCCCCGACTCCGACGACGCGTTCATGTTCTACGCGCTCGCCGCCGACAAGCTCGACACCGGCGATCTCCGCTACGTGCACGAGCTGTCCGATATCGAATCGCTGAACCAGCGCGCCCGCCGGGCCGAGCTCGAGGTGACCGCGGTCTCCATTCACGCCTACGCCTACATCTGGCGGGAGTACGCGCTGCTCGGCTCCGGCTCCTCCATGGGCGACGGCTACGGCCCGCGCCTCGTGAGCACCCGGCCGCGCCCGGCCGATCCGCGGGCGGCGCTCCGCGGTCTTCGCGTCGCCGTGCCAGGACTTCTCACCACCGCCTATCTCGCGCTCAAGCTCTACCAGCCCGATTTCGTCGAGGTCGTGGTCCCCTTCGACCGAATCGAGGACGCGGTCCACCGGGGCGAGGTGGACGCCGGCCTCCTGATTCACGAGGGACAGCTCACCTACGGCGACGCCGGCCTGCACCTCTGGGCCGACCTCGGCGCCTGGTGGCTCGAGGACACCGGGCTTCCGCTGCCGCTCGGCGGCAACGCGGTGCGCCGGGATCTGGGTGACGCCGTCATCACGCGGATCGCACGGGACCTGCGCGCGAGCATCGTCTACGCCCTCGAGCACCGGGAGCCCGCGCTGGCGCACGCCAAGCAGTTCAACCGCGGGATCGGCGACGAGCGCACCGATACTTTCGTCGGGATGTACGTGAACCGCTGGACCGTGGACTATGGTGCCCGGGGGCGGCAGGCGGTGCAGAAATTGCTAGACCGCGGCCACGAAGCGGGAGTCATTCCGGAGCGAGTGGTGGTGGATTTCGTGGATTCCGCCGGTGATTGACCCCACTCTGCCCCGCTCCTAGCTTCTCAGGACACCGGAGTAATTCCTCACTCGCTCGCCGGGTTGCGAGCCCCGGCTGCTGGTTGCCCGAGCCGTCCCGGTGAAGGAGCGCGCGCCCGTGAACGATGCACCAGTGACTCTCCTGGTCGTAGACGACGAGGAGGCGATCCGGAGCTCGATGCGGAAGTATCTGGTCCTCCAAGGCTACGAGGTCGCGACGGCGGCCACGGGCGAGGAGGCCCTCGCGGTGCTCGGTCGGCAGAAGGTCACCGGCATTCTGCTCGACGTGAATCTCCCGGGCATCAACGGAGTCGAGCTCGTTCCGCGGATCCTCGAGCTCGAGCCCAACATGGCGATCCTCATGCTGACGGCGGTGAACGACGCGACCAGTGCCGCACTCTGCATGCAGCGCGGCGCGCTCGACTACCTCATCAAGCCCATCGATCTCAGCCACCTCGGTCGCGCCATCAAGAGCGCGCTCCAGAAGCGGCACACCCTCCTCGAAGGGCAGCAGATCAATCAGTGGCTCAAGGAGGAAGTGGCGCTGCGCGTGGCCGAGAAGCGCCTGGAGCAGGCCAATCAGGAGCGGATCTCGATCGCCACCCTGGACGCGCTGGTGAATGCGCTCGAGGCGAAGGACGCGTACCTCCGCGGACATTCCGCCCGGGTCGCCGATCTCTCCGCCAGCGTGGCGGCGCAGCTCGGCTGCAACGACGAGCTGATCGAGGCGATCCGCACCGGAGGCCGGCTGCACGACATCGGCAAGATCGGAATCCGCGAGGAGATCCTGAACAAGCAGGGCCCGCTCACCGACGAGGAGTACGAGCACGTGAAGCAGCACGTGCTCGTCGGCTCCCAGATCCTCGCGCCGCTGGTGCACTTGAAGGAAGTCATCACCTACGTCCGCAGCCACCACGAGCGGTGGGACGGCTTCGGCTATCCCGACCGCCTCGCCGGCGAGAACATTCCGCTCGGGGCCCGTGTCATCGGAGCCGTCGAGATCTACGATGCGCTCACCACGTCCCGGCCCTACCAGGAAAAGATGGCCTCCGAGGTCGCGGTCGAGCGGATGCGCGACCTCGTCGGGACCGTCCTCGATCCGGTGGTGCACCAGGCTCTGGAGACCGTGGTGACCCACCGCCAGGCGCTCGTCTTCCTCGACGACGCGACCGGCTGACCCCGAGTCCATGCATCCGTGACCGAGACGGGCGCCTCGCGCAAGGTCCTTCTGGTGGACGACGACCCGGTGATGGCCCGCCTGGTCAAGAAGATTCTCGCCGACAACGGGTTCGTCTCGGTCGCGCACGCTCCGACCGGCCGGGAGGCGCTCGAGCTCCTCGAGGGCGTGGATGTCGTCCTCCTCGACCACCAGCTCCCCGACACCACCGGCCTCGAGGTACTCGAGGCCATCCGGACCCGGCCGCAGCCTCCCGCGGTCATCCTGATCACGGCGCACGGCAACGAGTCGCTTGCCGCCACGGCTCTCCGCCGCGGCGCCGACGACTACCTGGCCAAGGATGTCTCGCTCGCCGATCTGCTGCCTCAGGTGCTCGAGCGGGTCCGGCGGACCCGTGAGCTCCGGAAGGCGCTCGTCGCCGCGGAGCGCGATCTGGTCCGCGCCGAGCGGCTCGCGGCCATCGGCGAGATGACCGTCACCCTGCACCACGAGATCAACAACCCGCTGATGGCCGCCTTCGCGCACGTCGAGCTGCTGCTGGCCGACCCCGTGATGGGCGCCGAGGCGCGGCAGGAGACCCTGTCCAGCGTGCGGGAGGCGCTGCATCGGATCCGCGACATCATGCGGCGCATCGGCGACCTCAGGGAGATACGAACCAAGAGCTACGCGACTGGGATCCAGATGGTGGACCTCGACGACGTCGGGGCCGCCTCGACGGTTCGGCGGGGACAGGCGTTGGTGCTGGTGACCGACGAGGACCTGGCGCGGATCGTCTCGCTGTTGCTGAAGCACGCGGGGTTCGAGGTCGTGCGGGCGGGCGATGGCGCCGACCTGGAGCGGCGCGCGGCCGCCGGTCAGGCGCGGCTGGTGGTGGCGCAAGGAGGCACCGACGCGGCGGGAGCCCACCCGCTGGGCGGGTTCGTCCCGCCGGCGGGCCGGAGCTACCGGGTGGTCGCGCTGGTCTCGGGAGACGGCGCGGGGGCGGTGGCCGCCGGCGCCGACCACGTCGTCGTTCTTCCCTTCGACCCCGGCGCCTTCACCGCCGAGGTCATCGAGCTCACCGGCGGACTCTGAAACCCAACTTCACTTCCCGCAGGGCACCTTCCCCATCGTCCACTCGGACGACTGGGTCCCGTCGGGACCCGGTCCCTCGATTCGCGCGGCCAGCGAATCGGAGCCCAGCCTCCGGTAGCTGATCACCTGCGGGAAGTCGTGCCGCGGATTGCTCCAGACCGCCATGCCGGGCTCGAGCTTGGTGAGGTTGAAGTCCGCGGGCGACTGCCCCTCGGGCCGCGGCGTGAGGACCAGGTCCGAATCGCCCCGCGCGGCGATGGTGGCGAACTCGTAGGTCGTCACCCGCCCGCCTTTGGTGTACCGCGACACGCCGAGCATCAAGTTCTCCGACGGCGGGGTGTAGTACTCATCGATGACCGCCCCCCCTTCCGATGCGCCGCGCCAGCATCCCGCCATGAATCCGAGGTCCTTCAGCGTGGGGCGCAGGGACGTCGGCGGCTGGGGCGTTGGAGCCCCGGAGCCGGCCAGCAATGCGACGAACAGAACGGGTAGAAGCGCGCGCATATGGATTTCTCCGGGGATTAGGATCCCGAAGCTATTGGGGTTCGTGGCTGTAGTCTTGGAAAAACCCGCCATCTGGGTAAGACCAGATGTCCCCCTGTGTGTCATCGCGGCGACCTATTCCAGGTCGGCGATGAAGTTCCGGGCAAGCTCCCTGGCCTCCCCTAGATAGCGAGCTGGCGGTACCCCGGCGAACAGGCGGAAGTCCCGCGCCAGGTGCGCCTGATCGAAGTAGCCGGCCCGCACCGCCACCGAGGCGAGCCGGCGGCGCCCAGGCCCCTCCAGCGCCCGCAGCACGCGCTGGAACCGCCCCAGCCGGACGAGGGGCTTGGGGCCGAACCCGAGCCGCTGCTGGAAGAGCCGGCTCAGCTGCCGGTAGCTCATCCCCACCGCCTCGGCGATCGCGGCCGGTCGAGCCCGGCCATCGGCCAGGGCCATGTCCACCGCCGCGCCGATCCTCCGATCGAACGCGAGCCGGGAGGACGCCAGGGCGAGATGGCGCTGGAGGAGGGCGAGCCGTGAGCCTGGGTCTAGCGCCTCCGCCAGCTGCTCCGGCAGCGTCCGGTCGAGCGGGGCTGGAAGCTCGCCGAGCGCATAGGCGCGATCGAGCAGCTCCCCACCACCCACCCGCAGCCACACCGAGAGCGCCTCGGGCCGGAATCGAACTCCCACCAGGTCCACAGCGCCGGTCGGCCTGATCTCCATCGCCCGGCGGTTGGGCCCCACCAGGAGGGCCAGCGGCTGCCTTCGCGCGCCCTCACCGTCCCGGCACTCGAACGGGTCGGACAGGTTGAAGATCAGCTCGGCCCGGCCGTCCGGCATGACCCGCTGAAAAGGTGCGCGGCCGGGGGCCCCGGCGCCGCGGAGCAGCCAGATGCGGTGCACGAGCTCGCGGAGCTCTGCCGGCGGAGCCAGCTCCTGGTAGTGCATCGCTCTACCCGACGGCCGCCTGCCGCTTGGCCTGCTGATAGCCCATCCCCTCGAGCCGGATGATCCGCTGGCGGATCGGGGGATGGGAGGCCAGCACGTCGGCCAGGAACCCCTCGCGCGAAGAGAGGAATCCGGGCGACGGATCCACGATGCAGAGGTGGGCCGCGCCCCGGGTGATCGACCGCGTCGCTGCGGCAGCGGCCGAGAGCTTCTCCAGCGCCGCGGCGAGCGCCATCGGGTTCCGGGTGAACTGCGCCCCCGTCGCGTCGGCCAGGAACTCCCGCTTCCGGCTCACCGACATGGCCAGGATCCGCGAGACCACGGGCGCGATGACCAGGGTGACGAGCCAGAGCACGAGCACGACCAGCGCCAGCGGATTCCCGCCCCCTTTCCCGCCACCGTTTCGCCCACCGAGCCGGCTCCCGGTGCGTCCGCCGACCCGGAGCATGCGGCCCATGCCGTCCGACATCAGCGCGATGGCGCCGACCATCCCCGCGAGCAGGGTCATGAGCCGCACGTCGAGGTTGCGCACGTGCGCCATCTCGTGCGCGATCACGCCCTGCAGCTCGTCCCGGCTCAGCGTCGCCAGGAGACCGTCGGTCACCGCGATGCAGGCGGATTGCGCGTCGCGTCCGGTGGCAAAGGCGTTGGGGTCCTCGTCCGGGACGATCCACACCCGCGGCTTCGGCAGCCCGGACGCGATCGCCATCTCCTCGACCACGTTCACCAGCTGCTTCTGCTCGGGGGTCGCGGGCTCGATGATCTCCCAGGCGCCAGTGGCCCAGAGCACCCGCTCGGGCCCGTACCGCCAGGCGAACCAGCAGATCCCGGCGGCGCTGATGGTGGTGACGAGACCGATGAAGGGGACGACGTGATGGTAGGCGTCGGGTGGGGCGTCGGCCGTCAGGAGGCCGAGCGCCAGATCGCCGCCGAACCCCACCCAGGCGAAAAAGACGATGAACCCGACGACCAGCCAGTTCGAGCGGCGGCGGTTGGCCTCCTGCTGCGCGAAGAGGTTGGCGTCCTCGCTCACTGCGCCGGTTTGTTGAGCGACAGGTCGACCTTGGGCACCGCCCGCTCGGCGACGTCCTCGATCTCCCACAGCTCGGCCGGCGTCGCCTTGGCGAGGCCGGCGATGAGAAGGGTCGGAAAGGTGGCCTGCTTGGTGTTGTACTGCGTGGCCACGTCGTTATAGAGCTGCCGGGCGAAGCCGACCTTGTTCTCCGTGCTGGTGAGCTCCTCCTGGAGCTGGAGCACGTTCTGGTTGGCCTTGAGCTCGGGATACGCCTCGGTGAGCGCGAAGAGCCGTCCGAGCGCCTGGGTGAGCTCGCCCTCCGCCCGCGCGGTGTCTTTCACGCCCGTGGCGCTCACCGCCTTGTTCCGCGCGGCGATCACCGCCTCCAGCGTGCCCCGCTCGAAATCCATCGCGCCCTTCACCGTGTTCACCAGGTTGGGGATCAGGTCGTGGCGGCGCTTGAGCTGCACGTCGATCTGCTTCCAGGCGTTAACCACCTGGTTCTTGAGCGCGATGAGCCCATTGTACGCGCCGATCACCCACAGGACGATGACCGCGAGAACGACCAGGAGCACGATCGTGGACATGGAGTGGCCTCTGTGCGAATAGGGATCAGGAGCCGATGAGCCCTGCGAGCGCCTGGCGGAGGGTGGCGCTGATGGCCTCCACGTCGCCGTTGAGCCGCATGACGGGGTGCTGCTCGTCGATGAGCAGCTCGATCCCGGGGGCCACCGCGATCCGACGGCAGAGCGAGCCGTCGGTGGCGGCGCCCTCCACCGGCGTGAGCCACCCGAGCAGCGCGCGGCCGACCCGGCCCCGGCCGGTGCCCGGCGCCTGAAGCAGCGCCAGCCGGTCGGGCCGCGGGACGGTCGGCCCCAGGGCGGTCGCCACTCGCCGCTCGATCAGGTCGCCGGTGAGGCCGGCGAACTCCTTGCCCATCGCCTCCAGGGTCGCGCCCTCCATCTGGCGGAGCTTGATGGCGAGCACCTGGAGCAGGTGGCGGTAGGAGTAGACCGCCGCGGTCCCCCGGCCGTCGGGCGGGCTCACCAGCCCGCGCGTCACGTAGAAACGGATCGTCCGCTCGCTCGGCCGCGCACGGGCGGCCGCGTTCACCGGCACCACGCCCGAGGCGTCGAGGAGTCCGGCGGAGAGGGCGGAGAGGTCGCGCAGGCCCCAGGGAGCGAGGCCGCGGTATTCTCGCAGGGTGGCGAGGGGGTCGGCTGGAGCGGCGACGGTGAGTCCGGCCGTCATCCGCCGTTCCGCTTGCGCTGAGCCTGCGGCACCGGCGCGGTGAGCGCCGTGCGCACCGCCGACCCCAACGCATCGAGCGTGAACGGCTTCACCAGCAGGGGGCACTGACGCAGCTCGTCGGGCCAGTCGGCCCGGAGCGCCCAGGGATCGCCGGTCATGAGCAGGACCCGGCCCGCCAACCTCGGCCAGCGCCGGAGGAGGGCGATCGCGAGGGTGTCGCCCGACATCTGGGGGAGGTGGATGTCGAGCAGGACCAGGTCGTAGTCGGCCGCGTCCAGGAGCTCGTAGGCGAGGTGGGGATCGCCCACGGACACCACTTCGTACTCCAGGTTGCGGAGCGCGCGCTCCAAGGTCCGGCGGAGCGCCGGCTCGTCGTCCACCACCAGGATGCGGGCCGTCATGACGCCGCCGCCTGCGCCAATTGCGCGAAGTACCGGTGGGTCACGACCTCCAGCGCCTCGTCGGTGCTCAGTGACACCCGGAGCTCGCCGGCGGTCAACCCGAACACGGCCCGCAGATGCATCTGGAGCGTCTTGGTCTTGCTGTACCCCAGCTTGAGCGCCACGTCCTCCACGGTATAGCCCGGATCGAGCAGCAGCCGGTGGGCATAGAGCAGCCGGATGAGGACCATCACCACCCGTGGCGAGGGCAGGCCTACCTTGGTGAACCAGCGCTCGCAGGTGCGGCGGGTGAGCTGGGCCCGATCGGCCAGCGCGGTCACGGTCGGGCCGTCGCCCGGCGCGTGGAGCATCGCCTCGAGCGCCACTCGGAGCTCGTCCGGCAGCTCGCGCAGGTTGGCCGCCAGTGCCTGCATGACCTGCTGGGAGGCGCTCTGCTCCAGCTCGCTTAGCAGGGCGGTCCGGAGCGCCCCCGGGGCATCCTCGAACCGATAGACGACCACCCGCCGAATCCCGGCGCGCCCCAACTGGAGCAGAACGCCGGCGTTCGCTGGGGTGAGGTCGGTGTAGACGAGGAGGGGAAGGGACGGGAAGAAGAGTCGCAGGCGCTCGATCCCGTGGGAGCGAGGCTCCCCCCCGCCCAGATGTGGATCGACCACCGCCATGTCAACGGGCTTGGCGCGGATCGTTTCCACGGCTTCGGGCCAGTTGCTCGCCGAGACCCATTGGAAGCGATCGGCGTCGAGAGTCCGGAGTCGGAAAACGCGTTCGGGCGGGACGGCAGCGAGGAGCAGATGTCGCAAAACGGTCCCTATTTGTCGCAAAAGGGCCCTTAAACCGGGTCTTCCCGGTGCTCAGATTGACGGTAGCCCCTGATCGAGAACCGTCAACTGAGAGGAGTTCCCATGTCCCGACGCACTTCCAGTTGGTTCGCGGTGGCCTGCCTGACCCTCGCCGCCCTGTCGACCGCCTGCGGGCGTTCCGA
>Ga0184615_10000768_pt1 | contig 17303 bp, 12 predicted proteins | sample PLM4_65_coex_FD_133134 | JGI IMG/M metagenome (GOLD analysis project Ga0184615, IMG submission 133134) | Groundwater sediment microbial communities from an aquifer in East River, Colorado, USA - PLM4_65_coex | ecosystem: Environmental > Terrestrial > Soil > Riparian zone | place: USA: East... | reverse complement strand
GAGGCGCCGACGTCGAGGCACACGCGCCCGGCGGGATCGATGCCGAAACGATCGAGCGCATAAGCGAGCTTCACCCCGCCGCGCGAAACCCAGGGATGATCCGCGCCGCGGACCTCGAGCGGTGCATCGGCGGCGATGGTTTGCCCCGGCTTGTCGAGACGGCGCTCGCCCGAATAGACCAGCCCCGCCATGATGAGAGCCTGCGCCCGCGCGCGGCTTTCGACGAGGCCGCGCTCGACGAGTGCCACATCCAGGCGTTGCTTCAACGATCTCCCTCCCCCCTTGAGGGGGAGGGTTGGGGTGGGGGGTTTGCTGATGACTTGCGGGGCAATCGCTCGATCCGGCGCGACTCATTTGCGCCTTACGGCGCGACCCCCCACCCTGGCCCTCCCCCTCAAGGGGGAGGGGAATTAAGCCCTGACGCTCTTGGCCTCGACTCCGAGCGCGGCGAGCGCGGTGGCCACGATGTGAGGCGCCTTGAGCCCGACCTTTTCGTACTGCTTATCGGGCGCGTCCTGGTCGACGAACTGATCGGGCAGGAACATCGGGCGGATCTTGAGCCCCTCGTCGAGCATGCCTGCATTGGCGAGGTAGGTCAGCACGAAGGCGGAGAAGCCGCCGATGGCGCCCTCCTCCACCGTGATCAGCACCTCATGCTCCTTGGCGAGGCGGCGCACCAGATCGGTATCCAGCGGCTTGGCGAAGCGCGCATCGGCGACCGTGGTGGACAGCCCGCGCGCCGCGAGCTCCTCGGCGGCCTGCAGGCATTCCTGCAGCCGCGTGCCGTAGGACAGGATCGCCACCTTCGTTCCTTCGCGCAGGATGCGGCCCTTGCCGATCGGCAGGATCTGGCCGCGATCGGGCAGCTCGACGCCCACGCCTTCGCCGCGCGGGTAGCGGAACGCCGACGGCCGGTCGTCGATGGCGACCGCGGTCGCCACCATGTGCACCAGCTCCGCCTCGTCCGCCGCGGCCATCAGCACCATCCCGGGCAGCGTGCCGAGATAGGAGATGTCGTAGGAGCCGGCATGGGTCTGCCCGTCGGCGCCGACCAGCCCGGCGCGGTCCATGGCGAAGCGCACCGGCAATTGCTGGATCGCGACGTCGTGCACGATCTGGTCGTAGGCGCGCTGCAGGAAGGTCGAGTAGATCGCGGCGAAGGGCTTCATCCCGTCGGCCGCGAGCCCCGCCGCGAACGTGACCGCGTGCTGCTCGGCCAGGCCGACGTCGAACGTGCGATGGGGGAATTCCTTCTGGAACATGTCGACGCCGGTGCCGGACGGCATGGCGGCGGTGATGGCCACGATGCGGTCGTCGCGCCGCGCCTCGTTGATGAGGGCCTGGCCGAACACCTTCGTGTAGCTCGGCGGGGCGTTCGGCGTGCCCTTCGCCTGGGCGCCGCTGATCACGTCGAACTTGGACACGCCGTGGTACTTGTCGGCCGATTGCTCCGCGGGCCCGTAGCCTTTGCCCTTCTGCGTGACCACGTGGATCAGGATCGGCCCCTTCTCCTCGTCGTCGCGCACGTTCTTCAGCACCGGCAGCAGGTGCTCGAGGTTGTGACCGTCGATCGGGCCCACATAGTAGAATCCCAGCTCTTCGAACAGCGTGCCGCCGCCGGCCAGCAGGCCGCGCGCATATTCTTCCGCGCGCAAAGCCGCGTCCTTGATGCGGCGTGGGAACTTTTCCGCCATGTGACGGCCGACGTCGCGGAACGAACGGTAGGACTTGGACGAGATCAGGCGAGAGAGGTAGGCGCTCATGGCGCCGACCGGCGGGGCGATCGACATGTCGTTGTCGTTCAGCACCACGATCAGCTTGGTGTCCATCGAGCCGGCGTTGTTCATCGCCTCGTAGGCCATGCCGCCCGACATGGCGCCGTCGCCGATCACGGCGATCACGCGGTTGCTGCGCCCCTGCAGGTCGCGCGACACGGCGAAGCCGAGCGCCGCCGACACCGAGGTCGAGGCATGCGCGGCGCCGAACGGATCGTAAGGGCTCTCGGTGCGCTTGGTGAAGCCGGACAGCCCGCCGCCCTGGCGCAGCGTGCGGATGCGATCGCGCCGCCCGGTCAGGATCTTGTGCGGATAGGCCTGATGACCGACGTCCCAGATCAGAACGTCGTTCGGCGTGTCGAACAGATGGTGCAGCGCAACCGTCAGCTCGACGACGCCGAGCCCCGCGCCGAGATGGCCGCCGGTGATCGAAACCGCGTCGATCATCTCCTGGCGCAGCTCGTCGGCGAGCTGCCGCAGCTCGCGCAGCGAAAATTCCTTGATGTCTCGCGGGTCGTTGACCCGATCGAGCAGCGGCGTCTTGGACTCGTCGGTCACACCCGCCTCCCCGTTTACGAACGCCGTTCGACGACGAACTGAGCGACCGCCCGCAAGAGATCGGCCCGTCCATCGAAACCGGCGAGCCGGTCGCACGCGGAACGCACATGCTCATGCGCCCGAGACCGCGCCTGGTTGAGTCCAAGCACGGACACAAACGTGGCCTTCCCCGCGGCCGCATCCTTTCCGGCCGTCTTGCCGATATCGTTCGAATTCCCTTCCGCGTCAAGTAGATCGTCGGCGATCTGAAAGGCAAGGCCTAACTCCTTGGAGTAGGCCACGAGGGAATCGCGCGATTCTTTGGCGGTAGCGCCGAGCACGGCGCCCGCCTCGCAGGCGAAGGTGATCAGCGCGCCGGTCTTGAGGGCATGCATGCGGGATACGATGTCGATGCCCGGTGAAGTGCCTTCCGCCGCGAGATCGATCATCTGGCCGCCCACCATGCCGGCGCAGCCGGCCGCCACCGCCAGCAGCCGCGTCAGCTCGCAGCGCACCTCGGCGTCGGGATGGGTTTCGCGGTGCGCCACGACCTCGAACGCGAGCGCCTGCAGGGCGTCGCCGGCGAGGATGGCCGTCGCCTCGTCGAACTTCTTGTGGCAGGACGGCTGGCCGCGACGGAGATCGTCGTCGTCCATCGCCGGCAAATCGTCATGGATCAGCGAATAGGAATGGACCAGCTCGATCGCGGCGCCGACGCGCAAGGCGCGCGGCTCCGGCACGTCGAACAGGCGCGACGACGCATAAACCAGGAACGGGCGCAGCCGCTTTCCCCCGGCCAGCGTCGAATAGCGCATGGCTTCGAGCACGCGCGCCTCCGGACCCGACGGGCGCGGCAGCACCCGGTCGAGCACCTTGTCCACTTCGCGCGACGTTTCGGACATCGCGTCGGCCACCGATACCTCGACGCCGCGCGCGGTCCTCACTGTGCTCAGTTCACTCAATGTTGGCTTTCTCCGCCCGTATTTCGCCGCCGGGACCGATATCGATCCGGTCGATCTTCATCTTGGCTTCGCGCAGCTTCTCCTCGCAGTGACGCTTGAGCTTGGCGCCGCGCTCATAGGCCGCGATGGCGTCGTCGAGCTTCGCCTTGCCGTCTTCGAGCCGGCGCACGATCTTCTCGAGCTCGGCCAGCGCTTCCTCGAAGGACATCGCCGCGATGTTGTCGACAGAATCCGCCATGCTCTCCCCTACCCGTTGATACGTTACGCCATTAGGCTGCGAACGTGAAGCGTCGCACCGGCCGCCAGGGCCTGCAAATCGTAGCCACCCTCCAAAGTGGATACGACACGGCCGTCGGCGCTTCGGTCGGCGACCTCGCGAATACGATCCGTGACCCAGGCAAAATCGGAATCGCCGAGCTCGAGCTGGGCCAGGGGATCGCGCGCATGGGCATCGAACCCGGCAGATACCAGAACCAGATCGGGCGCGAAATCGGTCAACGCCGGGAGGATCACGCGCTCGAAGGCGTGACGGAACGCGGTCGATCCGGATCCGGCGGCGAGCGGCGCATTGAACACGTTGCCGACGCCACGCTCCTCCGCCGCGCCGGTGCCCGGATAGAACGGATATTGGTGGGACGAGGCGTACAGCACGCTCGGCTCGTCCTCGAACATGTGCTGGGTCCCGTTGCCGTGATGGACGTCGAAATCGACGATGGCGACGCGCCCGAACGCGTGCGCCGCGCGCGCGTGCATCGCGCCGATGGCCACGTTGTTGAAGAGGCAGAATCCCATGCCGCGGCTGGCTTCCGCGTGATGACCGGGCGGACGGACCGCGCAAAAGGCGGTCGAATCCTCCCCGGCAACCACCGCATCGATCGCGGCGATGACCGCGCCGGAGGCCCGGAGCGCGGCTTCACCCGACTCCGGGCACATCACCGTGTCGGGATCGATGCCGACCAGTCCCTCTTTCGGCACCGCCGCAAGCAAGGCCTCCACGTAGCGCCGATCGTGGGCGCGCGCGAGCTGGTCGACCGTCGCGCGTGGCGCCTCGCGCCGCTGCAGAGGCTTGAACTCCGGCTCGTCGAGCGCCCGCAGCACGGCTTTGAGCCGGTCGGGGCGCTCGGGATGGCCTCGACCCGGATCGTGCTCGATGGCGCTTGGGTGGGTAAACAGGAGCGTCATTAAACCGCCGAAAACGCGACTATAACAGCAACATAGCGGCGCGACGCCGAAAGTTAACCCGATACCGCGTCACCCCTTGCCACCGCATTGAAATCGGAGCATTTTTTTTAATGTAAAACGAAAAAAAGGGCGGCTACGTTTCGGAGATTTGCGGCGTGCGCCGGAATGCGGCGCGATTCGCCGTTGTACCTATCCGTGGAGCCCTTCGGGAGCTCGCGGAGGAGACCTAAGGACCCATGCGCACGGCAACGCAGATCATCGCCTCGGCCATCGTCATCGCCGTGGCCGGCGGAGGGTGGCTGGCCTGGAATTCGCTGACCCCCGCAAAATCGACGTCCCCGGCCGGTGGGCCTCAAACGGCACAGACGCGGCCCCCAGGCGCTCCCGGCGCCGCCGGGCGCGGTCCGCGCAGCGTTGAAGTTATAGTTGCCGAGGCGAAGGTCGACACCATCATCGACATCGTCGAGGCGGTCGGCAACGCGCGCGCGAACGAGGCCGTCCAGATCACCGCCAAACAGACCGGCATCGTCTCCCGCGTCCTGTTCGAGGAAGGCCAACGCGTCAAGGAGGGCGCTGCGCTGATCGAATTCGAGGCGCGCGAGAAAAAGGCCGATCTCGAGACCGCCAAAGCCCAGTACGACGAGGTGAAATCGACGCTCGACCGTGCGAAGGCGCTCAAGGCCTCGGGCAACGTCACCCAGGCGCGGCTCGACGAGCTCGAGGCACAGTCGCGCGCAGCGCTCGCCCGCGTGCAATCGGCCGAGGCGCGCCGTACCGACTTGGTGGTCACCGCGCCGTTCAGCGGCCGTGTCGGCATGCGCCAGGTCTCGCCCGGCGCGCTGGTCTCCCCCGGCGCTCCCATAACCACGCTCGACGACCTCTCCGTCATCAAGGTCGATTTCGCCGTGCCGCAGAACGTGCTCGGCGATCTCAAGCCGGGCTTGCTCGTGCGCGCCACCACCACGGCTCTCAAGGACCGCAAATTCGACGGCAAGATCGCGGTGATCGACACGCGCGTCGATCCGGTGACGCGATCGGTGCGCGTGGTCGCCAACTTCGACAACAAGGACGACGTTCTGCGGCCGGGCCTGTTCCTGAACATCGAGCTCGAGATCGGCCAACGTCCCGACGCCGTCCTCATCCCGGAGGAAGCGGTCGTCTCGCTCGGCACCATGCAGTACGTATTCAAGGTGGTGAATGGGCGCGCCATGCGCACGGAGGTGTCGCTCGGCAGCCGACGTCCCGGCATGGTGGAGGTTACGCAGGGCGTAAAGCGAGGCGACTCCGTCGTTGTGCGCGGTCTGCAAAAAGTGCGCGACGGGGAACCGGTCCGCATCCAGGGTGCCACCACGAATCCGCCACCGGTGGCGGAAAAGCCGCGCACCGCGAGCTGATTCCAACGGGAACCTAGGTACCCATGGTCATCTCCGACACCTCGATCAAGCGGCCCGTCTTCGCGACGGTCATCAGCCTCCTGCTGCTCGTGCTCGGCCTGGCGGCGTCCTCGAAACTGCCGGTGCGCGAGTATCCCGCGATCGACCCGCCGGTGATCCAGGTGACCACGACGTATCGAGGCGCTTCCAACGAAGTCATGGAGACGCAGGTGACGGAGGTCATCGAGGCCGCCGTTGCCGGCATCGAGGGAATCAAGCTGATGACTTCGGTGACCCGCGAGGAGCGCTCGAACGTCAACATCGAGTTCTTGCTGTCGCGCGACATCGCCGATGCGGCCGCGGACGTCCGCGACCGTATCGGGCGGATCATTTCGCAGCTTCCGAGCGACATCGAAACGCCGCGGATCTCGAAGCTCGATGCCGACGATACTCCCATCCTGTGGTTCACCATGACCAGCGAGCGCAGGTCGAGCTTGGACCTGTCCGACTATGCGTCGCGCTATCTCGTCGACCGGTTGTCGATTGTCCCGGGTGTCGCTTCGGTCACGATCGGCGGCGAGCGGCGCTACGCCATGCGTGTGTGGCTCGATCGGCGCGCCATGGCCGCGCGCAACCTCACCGTCGAGGATATCGAGCTTGCCGTGCGTCGCAACAACCTCGAGTTGCCGAGCGGCCGCGTCGAAGGCGTCCAACGTGAGTTCACGATCAAGACCGACGCGCGGCTCAGGTCTCCCAACGAATTTTCCCGCATCGTGGTGGCGACGCGTGACGGCTACCAGGTGCGCCTGGGCGAAGTCGCCCGCGTCGAAATCGGCGCGGAGGACGAGCGCACGGAGATGCGCTCGAACGGGCGGCCTGCCGTCGGCATCGGAATTTTCCGCCAGTCGACCGCCAACACGCTGTCGGTGGCGGACCTCGCCAAGGCGGAAATGAAGACGCTGCAGGCCTCCATGCCGCCGGACATCGAAGTCGTCACGGGCTACGACGAATCTGCGTTCATCGAGGGATCCATCGCCGAGGTGCTGCACGCGCTCGGCATTGCTCTCGCGTTGGTGATCGGCGTGATCTTCGTGTTCCTGCGCAACCTGCGCGCCACCTTTATCCCGGCGGTCGCCATCCCGGTGTCGCTGATCGCGACACTGCCGATCCTGGCCGTGCTGGGATTTTCCATCAATGTGCTCACTCTGCTCGCGCTGGTGCTGGCGATCGGTATCGTGGTCGACGACGCGATCGTCGTGCTCGAGAACATCCATCGCCGCATCGAAGAGGGCGAGCCGCCGCTGCTCGCCGCTGTGCGCGGGGCGCGCCAGATCGCCTTCGCGGTCATCGCCACAACCCTCGTGCTTGCCTCCGTATTCGTGCCTATCTCCTTCATGGAAGGTAGCACCGGGCGCTTGTTCACGGAGTTCGGCATCGCACTGGCCGCGGCCGTGCTGTTCTCAGGCCTCATCGCGCTTTCGCTGTCGCCGATGATGTGCTCGAAGTTGCTCAAGCCCTTATCGGGCGAGACCCGCCTCTATAGGGCGACCGAGCCGGCGTTTCGCGCGGTAATCTCGGGTTATCGCTGGGCCCTCTCCCGCGCGCTCGATGCTCCGCTCGTCGTGCTCGCGGTCGGAGTCGTCGTCTCGGTGTCGGCGTACACGCTCTATACCAGCCTGCCCAAGGAGTTCGCTCCGATCGAGGATCGGGGCTACATCTTCATTCCCGTGACCACGCCCGAAGGATCGAGCGTGGACTATACGCGCGAACAGATCGAAGAAATCGAAAAGATCGTGCGGCCCCTTCTGAACAGCGGCGAGGCCTCGCTGATGATGTCCACGCTGTCGCGGCCGTGGATGAGGCCTGCGCCCGTGAACGTCGGCTCGATCAGCATAAAGCTCGCGCCATGGGATGATCGGAGCCGTACGCAGCAAGAAATCGCGAGCGGCATCAGGCGGGACATCCTTTCGATGCCCGGCAGCCGGGCGAACCCCGTCAATCCCGCCAGTCTCGGCCAGCGCGGTCCCCAGACGCCCCTCCGCTTGGTCCTCAAGGGCGACGACTTCGAATCCCTCAAGCAGTGGCGCGATCTCATGATGGCGCGCATGGCGGCGGACGAACGGTTCATCAACGTCGACTCCAATTTCGACGAGACGAAGCCAGAGCTGCGCATTTCAGTGGATCGGCTGAAGGCGGCCGACCTGGGCGTCTCCCTCGACCAGATCGGCACGACCTTGCAGGTCATGTTCGGGTCGCGTGAAGCCGGCACCTTCAACGTCGCGGGCCAGGAATACAAGGTGATCGGGCAGGCGATGGCGGACGACCGGCGCTCGTCGCGCGATCTCTCGAACGTCTTCGTGCGCTCGCGCACGACGAACCAGCTCATTCCGTTGTCCAACCTCGTCACCATCTCCGAATCGGCCGGCCCCGCAGACCTGTTCCGAACCGATCGGTCACGTTCGATCACCATCTCCTCTTCCCTGCAGGCGGGCTATGCGTTGGGCCAAGCGGTCGAAGACGTGAAAGCGATGGTGGCCGAAGTGCTACCGCCCGAGGTGCGCATCGGCTGGCTCGGGGAAAGCCGGAATTATCTCGAGGCACAATCGGGAATCTACCTCACATTCGGGCTGGCGCTGCTCATCGTCTTTCTCGTTCTGGCGGCGCAGTTCGAAAGCTGGATCCACCCCTTCATCATCATGCTGGCGGTGCCGCTCGCCGTGACCGGAGGGCTGGCGGCGCTGGTGCTTACCGGCAAGAGCCTCAACGTCTACAGCCAGATCGGCATGATCCTATTGATCGGACTGATGGCGAAGAACGGCATCCTGATCGTCGAGTTCTCCAACCAGCTTCGCCAGGCCGGCGCCAGCATCCGCGATGCCGTGCTTGACGCCGCGTCGACACGGCTCAGGCCGATCCTGATGACCTCGATAGCCACGTGCTTCGGCGCCCTCCCGCTCGCGATCGCGACCGGCGCCGGCGCCGAAAGCCGCAGCGCCATCGGCGTCGTGGTGATCGGCGGAACGCTCGTTTCCACCGTGCTCACCCTTTTCGTGATCCCGTCGCTCTATTTGCTGCTCGCACGCTTCACCAAGCCGATGAACGAGGTGGCGCGCCGCTTGTCGGGGCTGGAGGAGCAACATCCGGTGCGCGGCCGTGGACATGCCGCGGTGGAGCCGGCGGAGTAGTCACGCCCGCGCTGCGGACGCGCAATCGTTTTCGGGCTCGACGAGACGCCACGCCGGCAAATAGACGGTCACCGTCGTCCCCTCGCCGAGGACACTGGCGATCGTGAACTTTCCGCCGTGCAGCTCGGTAAGATTTTTGGTCAGCGGCAGGCCGAGCCCGGTGCCGGCATGCTTGCGCGACAACGACGAGTCGATCTGGCCGAACGGCGTCATCGCTTTTTCGAAGTCCTTTTCGGCGATACCGATGCCGGTGTCGGTCACAGCGATCACCAGGTCGCCGGCGTCGCCGAGGGACCCGGTCAGGCCGACCTTGCCGCCCTCGGGCGTGAACTTGATCGCGTTCGACAGAAGATTGACCAGAATCTGCAGCAGCTTGCGCCGATCGACGCGGAGCAGCGGCAGGCTGTCGACGTCGGCCACCGTCAGTCCCACCCCGGCCATGGACGCGCGCTCGCGCATGATGCGCGCCGCGGCCTCGAACAGGTCGGCGGGCCGGATGACCTCTTCGTTGAGCTCGACCTTGCCCGCCTCGATGCGACCCAAATCGAGGATGTCGTTGATGAGGGTAAGAAGGTGGTTGCCGGACAGGCAGATGTCGCGCGCGTATTCGCGGTAGGAATCGCCGCCGAGGGGCCCCATCGCCTCGAGCTTCATCAGCTCCGCAAATCCGATGATGGCGTTGAGCGGGGTGCGCAGCTCATGGCTCATCGTCGACAGGAATTCCGACTTGGCGCGGTTCGCCACCTCGGCCTGCTGTAGCGCCTGGACCAGGAGAAGATCGTTGCGCTTTCGCTCGATCGCATAACGAATGGCGCGGCCCATGATCGGCGCGCTCTCGATTCCCTTCACGAGGTATTCCTGCACGCCTTGTTGCAGCGCCTTGACCGCCGCCTCCTCGTCGTCGAGGCCGGTCAGAACCACGATCGGAATCGCGTCATTCTGGGCCCGAATGCGCTTAACGCTGTCTATCCCGAGCGAATCCGGAAGCGAAAGGTCCAGCAGCACCACGTCGAACTCGCGCTGCGACAGCAGCGTAAGGGCGAGCGCGAGCGTCGAGGCGTCGGCGACGTCGAAGCTATAGCGGTGCGCCTCCGCCAGGATCTCGCGTGCGAGACGCGCGTCGGCAGGATTATCCTCGACCAGAAGGATCTTGTATGTGTGGATTTCGCTCATGCGTGCTCGGGGCGGAATCTGTCTCAGGCTGCCCGCGGCGCCGGCGGCAAGCGCACGGCCGAGAGCCAGAAATTCTCGATCAGACCGACGATCGACATGAACTTCTCCAGGTCGACCGGCTTCTGCACATAGCAGTTCGCATGCAGCTCGTAGGAGCGGAGGACGTCTTCCTCCGCATCCGACGTGGTCAGCACCACGACGGGAATGGTCAGAAGCTGCGGATTGGCTTTGAGTTGCTGGAGCACCGCGCGCCCATCCATCTTCGGCATGTTGAGATCCAACAGGATAATGTCCGGTCGCGGCGCATCGGCATAGCCGTCGCCGCGCGTCAGGAATTCCATCGCCTGCTCACCGTCCCAAACATGGTGCAATTTGGTCGGGAGACCGCAATCGCGCGTCGCCTCCTCCGTCAAACGCGCATCGGCCGGATTGTCCTCGACGAGCATGATGTCGATAGTGCTCTTGCGCACTACACACTCTCCTCTTGGGAGTCGCTCTTCGATGCGAGCGTAAAACGGAAATTGCTTCCCTCGCCTGGCGTCGACTCGACCCAAATGCGGCCACCATGCCGCTCTACGATCTTTTTGCACACGGCCAGCCCGATGCCCGTGCCGGGATATTTGCCGCGTTCGTGCAGCCGCTGGAAAATCTGGAAGATCCGATCCGCGTGCCGTGGATCGATTCCGATACCGTTGTCGCGCACGGAGAACACGGTTTCGCCCGCCTCCTCGCGCACGCTCACGTGGACGTTCGGCGGCGCCTCACCACGGAACTTGATGGCGTTGGCGATCAGGTTCTGGAACAGCTGGCCGAGCTGCACCGCATCGCCGGAGATGACCGGCAGCGGATCGGACGTGACCTGAGCCGCTGCGTCCTCGATGGCCTGATTCAGGTTGGATACCGCTTCCTTGTAGATCGTATTGCAGTCCGTCGGCTCGAACGGCTTGCCGCGGGTACCGACGCGCGAATATTTCAGCAGATCGTTGATGAGGACCTGCATCCGCTTTGCACCTTCCACGGCAAAACCGATGAACTCGTCCGCGTCCTTGTCGAGCTTGCCCTTGTAGCGTCGCTGCAGAAGCTGGCAGTAGCTGCCGATGGACCGCAGCGGCTCCTGCAGGTCGTGGGATGCCACGTAGGCGAATTGTTCCAGCTCCTCGTTCGAGCGCTGCAGCTCTTTATGCTGCGCGAGAAGGCGTTTCGTAAGATCCTCGAGATCGTTCTCGAACTGCTTGCGGGCGGTGATATCGGTCAAGGTGCAGACGAAGCCGCCGCCCGGCATCGGCGAATAGCGCACTTCGACCGTCTTGCCGTCGGGCGCGGCGCGCTCGAACATGAAGGATTCGGCCGCTTCCGTGGTCTTCAGCCGCTCGACCAAGAGCTGCTCCGGATCGCCCTCTCCGAAATCGCCGCGCTCGACCGAAAACCGCATGATCTTCTCGAACGGCGTGCCGGGCGCCATGAGCTCTGCCGGATACTGAAGCAGCCGGCCGAGAGTCCCGTTCGTTGCGACCAGTTCGTGACCGCCATCGAATATCCAGAGTCCCTCGCTGATGGACTCCATCGCTTCGTTGAGAATGGCCTGTTGCAGCTCGTAATCCGCGCGCATCTTCTTCTTGTTCGTTGCATCGCGTAGGAAGACGACGGTGCCGTCGTCCCCTTCCCACTGCAGCGGAGCGACGGTGACATCGGCCCAAAATTCCGATCCGTCCAACCGAACACGCGGCTGCTCCTGTGTTTCGGTGAACGCGACCTGGCGCGGGTCCTCGTGAACGACTTTGGCCGTATGACCGCGGCGGTCCGGATGAACGGTATCGACCACCGATCGACCGATCAGCTCGTCCTTCGATTTGGCACCGAACAGGGCGACGGCGGCCGGATTGGCGAGCTGAATGATCCCCTTCTTATGCACGTAGATCGCGTCGGGCGAGGAGTCGAACAGCACGCGCAGCCGTTCGGCGCTCTGCTCCATCCGCTGCTCGGCCTTCTTGCGCTCCGTAATGTCCGTGTTGATGACGACGGTATAGCCGTTCGGCGTCTTGCGATGGCTGACCAGGAACCAGCGGCGGCCGTCGGTAAACTCGTTCGGGGTCGCGGCGCTTCGGAACCAGCGCACACGTTCCTGAACCGCCGGCTCGATCGATTCGGCAACTCGGCGCTGAGCGTCTCTGCTCATCGCACGGCGGATGAATTCCTCGAACTTGATTCCCGTTTCGAGCACCTTATCCCGGGCGGGGTGGCCGAACAGGAATTTTGAATTGGCGGAGACGAGCTTTTCGTCGCCGTCGAATATCGCCAGACCGTCGGAGACGCTATCGAAGGAATCGGCGAGCAAGGCGCGCGTTTGCGAGAGCTCGTTGTCTCGGCGCACGCGACCGCTGATATCGCGCACCAACACGAGCTGCGCATCGACGCCGTTGAACCGGAAGCGCTTGGCTGAGACCTCGGCCGGATATTCGCCGCCATCGATCCGTAGCCGACGACGACGCAGAAATGTCCCGGCGCCGCGGCCTTCCGTGACGCTTTGCATATGCGTACGCGTGTCGGCGTGATGATCCGGATGGACAAAATCGAAGTTGCTCCGCCCGATGATCTCATCGGCGCTTTTGGCGCCGAGCTGGGCTAGGCCCGCGGTGTTGATCGCAACGATCTTTCCCCCGATATGCACGTAAGCCGCGTCGAGCAGCAGCTCGGCGAACTGGCTGTCCCAATCGGGACCGACCTCGCGCGGACCTCGCGCGGGCGCAGCCGGGCCGAGGCGGGACTTGAGCTCGTCGAGCTCGCGCCGCAAAGCTTCATTTTCGGCCGCGAGATGTTTGGCCGGCACGGATCGTGCGGTGGATGACACGCCTGTCCACCCTTTCAAAGTGAGGCAGCAGATTGGCCAGAATACGTTAAGTAAAGATTTACGCTTGTGAAGCGACTATCCGTTGCGATCACGGCGGCTAGGTATCGAGTAAAAATGACGCCAGATGAAATTCTTGCCATCCTGAAGCGCCACGACTTGTGGCTTTGTCGGGACCCACGCGGCGCGCGCGCTAATTTGTCGCTCCAGAATTTATCGGGCGGCAATTTCGCGCGCGTGAATCTCTCGATGGGGCGACTGGTCGGCACCAACTTGTCGGCCTGCGATCTCGTTAAAGCGAACCTTTCCAACGCCGATCTATTCGGCGCCGATCTGTCCGACTGCATGCTTAACGGAGCGGTGATGGCGGGGGCGGATCTGCGCGGCGCCCGCCTGCGCAACGCGGATATGACCGGAGCGGATCTTTCCGGTTGCGATCTGCGCGAAGGCGCGCTGTTGCGGCCACAGACCAGCGCCGGGCTCTCCTTCGTCAAGACCGACGTATCGGAATCGAAGCTCGACAAAGCCAAGCTGCGCGGCGCCAACCTTTCCGGCGCCAATTTGCGAAAGTCGTCGCTCGTCGGCAGCGATCTGAACTCCGCTCAGCTCGCGGGCGCGAAGCTGCAGGGCGCCGTGCTGACCAACGCGGCCCTCGCCGGCGCAAATCTTCAGGGCACCGATCTCAGGGGCGCCGATCTGTCGAACTGCGACCTGCGCGATGCGGACCTCGCCGGTGCGTGGGTCGGCGGAACCAACTTCACGAATTCCGACATGACCCATGCGGTGCTGACCGGTGTGGATCTGTCCTCGGCCAAGCTCGCGGGCGCGCAGGTGGTGATCCCGCGATCTTCGCTGGCGCCCGAGCTGAAGAAGATATTCGAAGCGCACGAGACTTGGGTCAGTTCCGGCGGCATCAAGGGTGCGCGGGCCGACCTGTCCGCGGCCGAGCTCACGAATCACGACCTTTCGGACGTCGATCTCTCGGGTGCCAATATGCGCGCCATCACGGCGCTCGGCAGCCGCTTCGTGCGCGCGCGCTTGATCATGTGCGACATCGCGGAAGCGAACTTGACGAACGCCGATTTCTCGCGGGCGCTGCTCGACGGCTCGAATCTTTCGGAAAGCAATCTGTCGGGCGCCAACCTCGAGGGCGCCAAGCTGTCCGCGCTCGAGATCACCGATCCCGACGGAAAGCGCACCGGCCGTTTCTGGCCCGCCAATCTGACCCGTGCCAGGCTGATCGGCACCGTTCTCACCGGCGCCGATTTATCCATGGCAAATTTGATCGGAGCCGATTTGACCGGCGCCGATTTATCCGGCTGCAATTTGACCGATGCACGGCTCAGCGGCGCCGTACTGGTCGGCGCCAATCTCGACGGGGCCATCCTGCCGGCGAATTTCTCCCAGGGGCTTCCGGGGACGACGCGCAAAACGGCAGCCGGGTAGGACGCAACCCTAAGGCCGGGGCGACGCCGTCATGAGCGGCGGCGACGTCACCGCCGCGGCGGTAATGATCGAGTCGGCCAGCAGATGCGCGATGCAGCGATAGCTGGTGTCGTTCATGTGCAGCCCATCCGCCGTCAGGATGGCGCCGAAATCGGCGCCGCCCGAGGTCACCCAATCCCGCATGATGGCAAAGCGGCCGAATACCGACACGTTCTCCTGCCGCCCGATCATGTCGAGGAGCCGCAGCATGTCGGGATGATCGGGATCCTTCAGCACCTTCGGCGCGTATTGCGGATTCATCAGGATGACGTCGATCCCGGCCGCCTTGAGCCGACCCACGCCATCGCGCACCGGCGGCGCGTGGCCCGCCATGCCGCTATCCTTCAACACGCTGTTGGTTCCGAGCTGCCAGACGACGAGATCGGGCTTGTAGGGAAAGATGTCGCGATCGAAGCGCCTGACCATGTCGAGGTCGGTATCGCCGCCGATGCCCTTGTTGAGCACGTGGACCTTCACCCCGGGCAGCCGCTCGCGCAGCTCGATCGCGAGCCGCATCGGGTAGGCGCTGGCTGGGCTGGAGGCGCCATAACCCGCCGTCGAGGACGATCCTATGGCGATGACGAGGAGCTCGCCGGCGCCGCGTATTTTGGCAATCGTGCGGGTAAGCGGCGCGGTCAAGGACGTCTCCGCGCTGCGCGCCGGGCATTCGGGCGCACCGGCGCGCGCCGGCATCGCCGCTTCCGCCCAGACGAGGGCGGCGATAAGGATCGGCCCTGCGCGCATCACCAAAGGAAGCGACTACCGCGGGCGATCACGCGCGATATCCGTTCGACTGAGCACCGCCTCGGCCAGGAGCTGGCCGATGCAACCATGGACGCGGTCGGCAACGCGCCGCTGCTCTGTCCGCTCGGTGACACCGAGATCGAAGATCTGATTTTCGCTCCAATACTGCATGACCTCGTATCGTCTGAACAGGAATACGTCGCGCGTCTGCGCGACCCACATCATCAGCTTGCGGTACAATTCCAAGTTAACCATGGACGAAGTATAAGGACTGTATTGCATATCTACTAAAATTACGTCACTCCCGGCCTGGTGGAGCATTTCGATGCCGGCCGCCAAGCTTTCGGCAAAACCCTCGGCATTCACGCCCCTTACGGCATCCACGGTGCCCGTCTGCCAAACGACAAGGGTCGGCTTTTGGGCGACGATTTCCGATTTGAACAATTTCACCATCTCGGCCGCGGTTTGACCGCTCTTCGCCTTCACGACCACGCTCACCGGCGCATTTTTCAGATGCCGGCCCAGCTCCTTCTCGAGACGGGCCGGATATGCGCTGGCGGCGGAATCGACGCCCACGCCGACCGAGGAGGCGCTGCCGACCACGACGATGCGCAAACCGGCGCCGCGGGCCAAGGCCTGTCGGACATGGGGAAGATCTTCCGTGAGGTAGCGGAGATGATCCGGCACCTCGCAGCCCGGCGCGGGCGGGCGCTCTTCCGCCGCGGTCGTGACGACGCCGAGCGTGGCCGCCGCCAGAATTGCCAAAACGGTTCGCGGGATCATTCGGCCGCCCCCATGCGCGGACGCGCGGAATCGGCGTCGCGGCGCGACGCAGGCTCAGGTGTGGTCACGGGTGGGCGGGCTTGATCCTTGGCCTTGTACCAGGCCAACACATAGGCGAGGGCGCACATGAGCGCGATGCCGGTACTGCTGACCAGGATCTGCAAGGCGAGCCCGCCATTGGACTGAACGATGATCCAATGGCCGGCGAAGGAGAGGAACGTTCCGACGCAGAACACCTGCAGCGAATGCTGACCGCATACCACGAGCGGGTTGAACACCCGCCAGTGCAGGAAGCGCGAGTCGACACGCACGAGCTGGACCGTCACGTAAGCCATCGCGAGGAAATGGGTGTAGCGCAGGATATCGAGGTTCGTCTTGTCGATGGGATAGAGGATATCGCCGAGCCAGTTGGGCAAAGACGCCTCGAGCTCCGGGATCACCCACGTTTTCGCGACGACGAAGGCAAAGACGAGGTAGGCGATGCAGATCGGCAGCAGCACGGCGCGCGGCATCAAAATCCTGCGAATGGCGTCGCCCGATATGCCGCACACCGCGCCTGTGACGAAGAGGAGCTGCCAAGCGAGCGGGTTGAAGTACCATTCCGTGCCCGGCGGATAGCCCGGCAGGTTCCAGCCGAAATAGCGCGCGACGCCCCATAACAGCGCCGACACGGCCAGCGTCATGAGGGGCGCGCGCACGACGCCCCAGAGCACCACCGGGAAGCTCGCGAGAAGGACGATGTAGAGCGGCAGGATGTCGAGATTGGCGGGACGAAACTTCAGCAGCAGCGCCTGCAGCAGGCTGATGTGCGGCTCGTTGAAATATTGGACGATGCCCATCTCTTCCGCGAACATCGGATTCTGGAATCGCGCGGCGACATAGGCGATCTGGGCGATGAAGGCGACGAACAGGAAAATCTGCGCCACGTAGAGCTGCCACACGCGGCGCAGGATGCGCGCCACCGCGAGCACGTAGCCGCGCCGCTTCAGAATCGAGCCGTAAGCGACCGCGGCGGCGAATCCCGAGATGAAAACGAAGATCTCGGCCGCGTCGCTGAAGCCCAGATTGCCGATCGTGTAGGCGTTGAGCGAATTCGACGGCATGTGGTCGAGAAAGATGAACCACAGCGCGAGGCCGCGAAAGAAATCGAGGCGAAGGTCGCGGCGCGAGCGGGCCACGGGGCCTGAGGGAGTGGACTCGGCCATTGGCGGCACTGTAACAGAACGGCTAGGCTTCCCGCCATCCGCCTCCCGGTTCAT
>Ga0184615_10000765_pt1 | contig 17343 bp, 20 predicted proteins | sample PLM4_65_coex_FD_133134 | JGI IMG/M metagenome (GOLD analysis project Ga0184615, IMG submission 133134) | Groundwater sediment microbial communities from an aquifer in East River, Colorado, USA - PLM4_65_coex | ecosystem: Environmental > Terrestrial > Soil > Riparian zone | place: USA: East... | reverse complement strand
GGCGGGAACCGTTTCGATTTGCCCGTCGCGTAGAGCTCCTGAGTATGCCGGTCCGCGAACGTCTTGATCACGTCTCAAGAGTAATCTGTCACGTGACGCATGTCAAGATGTCATAGCCATGGCCCAGTTCGGCTTGGTTCGCATAACGCTCCGCGTAACCCGCGGGCCGGACGGGCGCGGCGCTTGCGCGGTGTGCAAGCGCCGTGACCGGACGAACCGACGGGTTCACGCGCGTGTTAGGCCGCTCGCCGCTCACTCGAGATCCTCGAAGGTCTTGGTAAAGGCAGGCAGCTGAACAGCGGTCTTGAGTTCAGCGAACTCGACCTCGGTCATCGGGCCACGGACCCCCTTCGCGCGGTTCACAAATTGAGAACTACGGCTTCGTGTCACCACGAAGTAGTTGGTGATCGCGCGGTTGGCTGGAGCGCCAAGGGTGTCCGGCAAAGGATGCTGCTTTAGTACGATGTAGGTCTCGTCGGCGCCGATCGAAAACACGGTTGGCCCGACGAGACCTAGACTTGTGCCGTCCTGCAGGTCGAATGACAGGCTCATCTGCTCCCGCGAATCAATGGCCAGCAGGACATATCGCTCGCTGCGCCAGTAGGTATCAATCCAGAGCCAATCACACGTCGCTAACAAGACGGTCAGGATAGGCACAAGCCCGCGCGCCGCTGAAGAGGCCGGACTCGGATGGCGTCTCGCGATCTGGTCGCGGGCAGTCATATCCTTCCTTTCGAACAGTTCACCTGTCGGCCTAACGCCTGAATTACTTCCGGGAGCACTTTATAGATGACAGGCGCGCAGCTGGTTGGGCGTTGGACCGCGCGGTCCAGGGCCGTTCGCTGTCATCTCTTTTCCGCTCCCATTAGTAAGCCGCGCCGCGAAGCGGCGTCGGCTTGAATGAATTGTTGGGCCGCTTCACGTCGAATTTGGAGGCCCGGCTGGTCAGACGATCGGCCTAAGAACCATCCGGCCATACGCGATGAATGCCATGAGGAGGCCCAGCACGCCGCTCAGGATCAAGGGCGTCATCTCGTGGTACTTGACGTGCACCCAGACGAACACGAGGCTCTCGATCGCCAAGAGTGTGGCAGCCAAGATGGTCAGATGCGGTCGCCAATGGAAGGCGGCGGGAACGATGAGCCCGATTGTGCATACGAGTTCCAAGATGCCCAGCGCCATCCACGCTTCCCGCGGCAACGCGCCGAAGGACGGGACGTCTTGGCTTATCTTTTCGAACATGAAGACCTTCATGACACCCGACGATCCGTACAGGATCGCGGCAAGGACCTGCAGAACCCACAACAGTATGTTCATCATGCGTCCCTCGGCTTGCGCGTCAGCCCGACAAAGAGTATCCCAAGCCCCTCGAGCTCCGTCATGTGTTGTTCCTCATCAGGTCTGGCGGCCTAGACAGTATGACTTCCGGAAAATCTGGAGGCTGACCTCCGGGCGCATCGCGGGTTAGCCTTGAGAGGCCAGAGCCGCATGCTGGACGCGCCAGCAGGCACAACCGCCCGGAGGTCAGCCATGAGAAAGGTCGCGACGTTGTTCATCGGACTCGACGTGCACAAGGATTCCATCTCGGTTGCTCATGTTCCCGACGACCGCCGCGCCGAGGTGTCCTACGTCGGCCGCATCGGCACTCGCCCGACCGACATCGACCGCCTCGTCCGACGGCTCCAGGAGAAGGCCGACCGTCTCGTGGTCGCCTACGAGGCCGGACCGTGCGGCTACGTCCTGTACCGCGACCTCACCCGCCGCGGCATCATGTGTCTTGTGGTCGCGCCATCTCTCATCCCCAAGAAACCCGGTGACCACGTCAAGACCGACCGGCGCGACGCCGTGCAGCTCGCACGCCTGCTGCGCTCCGGCGACCTGGAGTCCGTTTACGTCCCCTCGGTCGAGGACGAGGCCCTGCGCGACCTGTGCCGCGCCCGCGAGGCCGCCGTCGTCACCTTGAAGGCCGCCAAGTTCCGGCTGAAGTCCTTCCTCCTCCGTCTGGATATCCATTACACCGGCCGCGCCGACTGGAATGACGCCCATCTCCTTTACCTCGCCAAGGTCGTCTGCCCACACCAGCGCAGCAGATCGTCTTCCAGGAATCGCTCCGCGCCGTCGACGAGCAGGTGCAACGCCTTAAGCGCCTCGAGGCCGAACTCGCCGACCTCGTTCCCGCCTGGCGGCTCGCCCCCGTCGTCCGCGCCCTCCAGGCGCTGCGCGGCGTCCAGGACACCGTCGCCGTCACCATGCTCGCCGAAATCGGCGACCTCACCCGTTTCGACAACCCCCGCCAGCTCGCCGCCTTCCTCGGCCTCACTCCCAGCGAGAACTCCACCGGCGAGTCCCGCCGCCAGGGTCCCATCACCAAGGCCGGCAACGGCCACGCCCGACGCGTCCTCGTCGAAGGCGCCTGGGCCTACCAGTACCCCGCCAAGGTCTCGCCCGCGATCCGCAAGCGTCTCGAGGGACTTCCTCAACCGATCCAGGACATCGCCTGGAAGGCCCAGGTCCGCCTCTGCAAACGCTTCCGCCGCCTCGTCACCCGCGGCAAGCATCCCAACGTCGTTGTCACCGCCATCGCCCGCGAACTCGCCGCCTTCATGTGGGCCATCGCCAGGGAGGTCTCCGTCACCGCATGACACCTACACCCTTTGTACTCGACAGGGCTGGGGAAGGGGCGCGGCCCCGGGAGGGCGCAACCCTCGTGAGCGTTACGAGGCGGCTCCGGCCGACCCTCGACCCTAGACCGAGGCAGGCGCTCGACGGAAAAACCAAGGTGGTACCCAACCCACGGATATCAGCAGGATCAACCGTCGTCATTAGCGGCCCCGCCTCTTCCCGAACCCTGTCGTCACCATCGGAGGGGAAAGCCAGGTAGCTCGACCCCACCATTGACATCGGAAGTCATATCAACGCCCGGCTTCAGCCGCAGGCGGCGCGCAGCGCTCGGATCGAGCACGATGCCCGGATCGAAGGCGCGCCGACTGTCGGCTGCGAGCCGTGGTTGGGCACCAGCCCGGCCTCACTTCTCGAGGTCTTCGATGCTGATGCCATGTCCTGCCTTCAGACTTCGCCGTGCCGCCTCAATACGGCTCAAGAACCGAGCGTCATTCTGAAGCCGGTACTCGAACCAGTCATCTTCTGACTTGAACCCAATCAGAACGCCGGCTGGTTTGCCGTGGCGGGTAATGATGACCTCTTCCTTCTCGGCCTGACGGAGGATACGCGACAGATCATCCTTGGCTTCTGACAGCGCTACCTTCTTCATGACTTCTCACCATACCTTTCAAGCCACTCGTTAGCCCACGACTTCTCAACGATGGCCAGGATTCCCACCGTCGTCTCGGACACGTCGTAGAAGACCCGGATGTCGCCCACGCGCAGGCGAAACTGAGGCCGCGATAGGCCGCGGAGCCGCTTGATTCGGCTCTTGCTCGTCTTCGTCGGCTGGTGCCGGAGATGGGTCTCGATGGCATCTCGAACCCCCCCGCGGACGTGCGCGTCGAGGTCCCGGTAGTCCTGGGCAGCTTGCGGAGCGAACTCGATCTCGTACCGCATTCTGGCTAGATTCTAGCCAGAATGGTGAAGGACGTCAACTAGTTGGCCACAGCTCCTGTGTGCCCAACGCCCCGCGTCACCTGCGGCGGGCAATCGGCGCGAGGATACCAGCATAAACCTGCCGCCCGCCGGCAGGTGCACGCGGTGGTTAGGCGGCCGCATAGCCCACCACAGCGATTCCCGCTATAAGCAGCGCCAGAACTGAATAGCCCAGAACCAGTGCAATCCTGACGCGCACCGAGCGAAGTTTGCCAGACTGCTGCGCCCTGCGCGACGCCACATGCCCGCAGACAATCGCACCAACAGAAAGGGGGGCGCAGAACAGGCCGTGTACGCCCAACCAGAAAGCCCATTCTGCTGGGGACACGCGAGAGCGTCGCCAGATCGCCCAGCAACCCGATGAGGTCAACAACCCGAATAGATAGCAGGCTGCCATGACAGGGAGCAAGGTCGAAGAATCTTCAGGGTAGAAGGCAAGCCCGGGCCCAATCGTCACAAGCGGCACAAGGCCACTTATGACAGGAACGATGGCTGGAGAGCACAGCTTAATGGATTCGTAAATGACCAAGACCATCCCGAACCCAAACATCAATGCAGGTAGAGTATCGGCAAGACCACTGGCCCACTGATGCATTCCTCCCCACACGCTCAGAGGAACGTATGTCAGAACCAGAACAGCGAGTAGTGCCCCATCAATTCTCGAGAACTTTCTGAACACCGGCTGGCCGGTCTTAGATCGAGCCCACAATCTCTGTGCCCAGGCATACGCGGCCAGAAGGCCGATGAAGAGCATCTGCGAGAAAAAGAGAATTGGGACAATGAAGGCGTTTTCAGGTGACCAGTCCTCTTGGTGCCAGAACCAAACGACCCAACACGAGCTGGCCGCTATACCAAAGAGGAGAACCCGTGAAACGACTCGCTGTGTGCGAACGTAGTGTGCAAGAGCTGCCATCAGAAGATACGGTAACAGGAACACTACGTAGGAGGCAGCGTCTCCGGCTATTTCAGGACGATGGGATCGCCGGAGGATCCCGGTGGCTGTGCCGATGCCTCCGGCTGCGGCAATACCAGCCGAGAGGCCTAGGACAATGCGATCAGTGAGCTTCATTCGAGCCCCTTCTGTTGTCCGGCTCCGCGTCACCTGCGGCGGGCGCGCCACCTACAGCGCTCTTCCTCACTTGAAAACGCCGCGCGCCCGCCGTCGGGTGAACGCGGTGGTTATGTGGCACGTCGTCATGGATTGCCCGCCTTCGAAACCGGCGCCACGCGCAGCATTCGAACAGTGTGAATTGCCCCGAACACCAGGAAGCCGATGCCCACGAGCCCTATGAAGCCGAGTGCATCCTCGGACTTGACCCCCCACCAGACCATGAGGAGCCCCATCGCGAGAAAGAAGACCCCCGCGATGAGGCCGGTTCGGCGCGCCCCGAGAACAAGGCTGCGATGGGTCGGGAGATACTGAACATTGGCGTCGACGAGGTCGATAACCCCTCGAACGTACGCCTCGCAACGATCACGACAGGCAAGGCCTCGCCCGAGATCGACCGCGCAACCCTTGCACAGGGCCTTCTGGCAAGACTTGCAGATTCCAACGGCGTCAACCGAGTCGTGATAGAAGCACTTCATCGGTAGGTCACCTTCTCTCTGTCCACATAACGCAAAAGGTCTTATCCGTGCCGCGGCAGCGGCATGGATAAGGCCTGTTGAACTGAGCCGCTGGGCCGAAGGCTATGGGGATTCTACGCGCCGGTGGGCGGCGGTGGGAAGGGCGCGGGGAGGATCGGGGGTGGTGGGCACGGATTGTCCTGGCGGCAGGGAGCGGGAGGCCGGCGTGGTGGAGCGCTGGTTGGTGTGCGTCGTGCGTGCGCGGCGCGGACGGGACACACGACGATGCGCACGTGGCCGGTGACGATGGCAGGGCGAGACAGGCCGGTCACGCTGATGGCGCCGGTGAAGTTGAGCGAGGGAGTGGAGGTGGCGCGCGGGCGTCGAGGTGCCAGGGTGCGAGGAGGCCGGTGAGGCGCATGCGGCCGTGATGACAGACGGGACAGCGTGTCAGGTCGAGTGCGGCGACGCGCAGGAGGAGATCGACGACGGACTCGGCGGTGGTGGGCGTGACCGCCGGTATCGGGAGGCCGAGGAGTTCGCGGCAGCGCTGCAGGCGCTGATGGCGGCCGCGGTTGGCGAGCAGGCCGTAGTGGCGGACGCGGACGAAGCCGGAAGGGAGGACATGCAGGAGGAACCGGCGCAGGAACTCGTCGACGGGAAGGGCGATGGTCTTCAGGCGGCCGCGGTCAGCGTAGTCCTTGACCCGGAGGCGGACGATGTCGTTGGCGAACCCGGCGAGGCGGTCGTTGGAGAGGGCGATGCGGTGGGTGTAGCGGGCGAGGTAGTCGAGGAGAGGATCGGGGCCGGCCTGGGGCGGCTGGCAGAACACGACCCAGGGTCGGCGACGCAGGGGGCGGTCGACGGCGGCGAGCGCTGCGGCGAGACCGGAGTGGAGCGGGGCGGCGCGGTTGAGGGCGTCGAGGAGGCGGGCGCGGAAGACGCGCGACAGGGCGCGTACGGGGAAGAGGAAGCCGTGGCGGGCGGGGATCCAGCGGGAGTGGTCGGGGGCGAGGGCGCCACCGGTGACGATGCAGTGCAGGTGGACGTGCAGGCTGAGGTTGCGGCCCCAGGTGTGCAGAACGGAGACGACGCCGGCGGCGCCGCCGAGATGACGGGGGTCGGCGGCGAAGGTGCGCAGGGTAGAGGCGGCGGCCTCGAACAGGAGGTTGTAGGTCAGGCGGCGGTGGTGCAGGGCGATCGGGTTGAGGTCGTGCGGCAGAGTGAAGACGACGTGGAAGTAGGGGACGGGAAGGGTCTCGGCACGGCGTGCGGCGAGCCAGCGCTGGGTGTCGGTGGTCTGGCACTTGGGGCAGTGGCGGTTGCGGCAGGAGTTGTAGGTGATGCGGACGGTGCCGCAGCGGTCGCAGGTGTCGGCGCGGCCGCCGAGGGCGGCGGTGCGGCAGAGGGCAATGGCGCGCAGGGCTCGGCCCTGGGTGCGGGACAGGGCATGGGCGCGCCGGTAGGCCGGGCCGCGGGCCCGGACGATGTCGGCGAGCTCCAGGCGCGCCGGTGAGCGCGGCACGAGCGGTGCCGCGGTGCGGCACACCGGATCAGGCCGCGGGACCCGTGCGCGGCGGCGGCAAGAGGTCGAGTGGCGAGGCGTGTGCGGTCAGGCGGCCCTGGGTGACGTGGAAGTATCGCGTCGTGGTGCTCAGGCTGCGATGGCCCATGAGGCGCTGGATGGTGTACGGGTCGGTGCCGGCCTCGAGGAGATGGGTGGCGCAGCGCATGGATGCCGCCGCGCTTGACGATGCCGGCGCGCGCCTTGATCCGGTAGTAGATCTTCTGCGCCGAGGTCGGGTGCATCGGTTGATCGCCGGTGTGCCCCGGGAACAGGTAGACGGCGGGGCGATAGCGGCGCCAGTAGGTGCGCAGCTCCACGAGCAGGCGCGGTGACAGCAGGGTGTAGCGGTCGCGGGCGCCCTTGCCCTGCTCGACCCGGATCGCCTGGCGGGCGGCATCGATGTCGGTCACCCGCAGGTGAATGATCTCGCCGAGACGCAGTCCGGCTCCGTAGGCGGTCATCAGCAGCGCCCGGTGCTTGAGAGTCGAAGCGGCGTCGAGCAGGCGCTGCACCTCCTCGCGGCTGAGGATCTCGGGCAGCCGCCACGGCTGCCGCGGCGCCGGGATCGCAAACGCGTCGCCCGCCCGGCCGAGCGTGACGTGATACAGGAACTTCAGGCCGCTCGCCACGACATTGCAGGTGCTCCAACTGAGCTTCCGTTCCTGCATCAGGTGCACGAGGTAGTCCTGCACCTCGCGCACCGTGATCGCCTCCGGCGAGCGCCGATAGTGCCGCGTCAGCCCGGCGGCCGCGCTGATGTATGCCGCGCGCGTCTTCACCGCCATCCCCCGCACCAGCATGTCCTGTTCCATCCGCTGCCGTAGTTCGCTCATCGCCGTCCTCCTCGGGAAAGGTGGTCCGGACCCCGACGGACCCGGACACACGTCCGATGAGGACGATCGTCTACGATCGGCTGTAAGAAGAAACTACGGCGGGTACAGCGTCATCAAGCGCACCGCCGGAGAACGGACACCGCGCGGCTCACACGCGATCGCCGCTTCCATCTCCCCAGCTGCCGCGACAGCGGCTTAGTTCAACGCCATATGGTCAGAACTCTGTTTCAACCGACTTCCCGGTCAGCGTATGCCGGTTGGCTCAATAAGGCCGCTGGCCGTGCGTGTTGACTGTGTTGAGGTTACCACCCTCCGAGGGCGCGGGGGCCCACGAAATAGGCTGGCGTGGGTGGCCAGCGTATTTGGGATTTTGGGCGACCCGGGGGTGTGATTCCCCTTCCCAACACCCGCTCACAGGACCCTGTCGGCGGGGCTCAGGACGCCGCGGCCGCCGCGGTTCAGAACGTGGGTGTAGATCATCGTCGTGCCGACGTCGCGGTGGCCGAGGAGCTCCTGGACGGTGCGGATGTCGTGGCCGTCTTCGAGCAGGTGCGTCGCAAACGAGTGCCTGTTATGCCGAGCTCGGCATAACCGCCAAGTCGCGACTGATCCCCGTTCATCCATCAACTCGGCACGCCCTCCGACACTACGCAAGCCGGCGGGACCGTGCCTTCCCGGCCCCGAGGACACCAAGCTTCTTTCTTTCCGACCAAGGTCGACGTCTGACTTGGTGGATCCTGCGATGGACCTTTGTGAAGCTGTCGCAGCAGTGCGGCGTGCGCGCCCCCGGAGCCCGACGCGGCCCGCGTCTGCACGACTTCCGACACACATTCGCGGTGCGGACGATCCTCGCCTGGTACCGCGCTGGCGCCAACGTCGAGCAACACATCCCCGAGCTGTCCACCTACCTCGGTCACGTGCACGTGACCGACACCTACTGGTATCTCTCGGCCGTACCCGAACTCCTGGCGCTTGCCGCGGCCCGGCTGGAGAACGCGTACGCGGAGCCCCGCCCATGACAACCGCCGCCAACCTCGCCCGCCTCCTCGAAGCCTTCTTCACGGACCGTCTCATGCGACAGAGACAGGCAAGCCCCCACACGATCGCCAGCTATCGCGACACCTTTCGCCTGCTCCTGGGATTCGCGCAGCAGAGCCTGAAGAAGGCTCCTTCGGCGTTGTCGCTCGAGGACATCGACGCGCCCTTCGTGGGTGGGTTCCTCGACTATCTCGAGAACGAGCGTGGCATCAACGCCCGCAGCCGCAACACCCGCCTGGCGGCCGTGCGCTCCTTCTTCCACTACGCGGCCTTCAGCGAACCAGGACACAGTGCCCTGATCCAGCGCGTCCTCGCCATGCCCACCAAGCGCTATGACCGGCGACCCATCGCTTTCCTGACCCGGCCGGAGATCGACGCTCTCCTCTCGGCGCCCGACCCGAGCACCTGGCACGGCCGCCGCGACCGGACACTCTTGCTCCTGGCGGTGCAGACCGGCTTGCGCGTCTCGGAGTTGACCGGGCTCCGCTGTCAAGATGTCGTGCTCGGCAGCGGCGCCCACGTCCGATGCCAGGGCAAGGGACGCAAGGAACGTTGCACCCCGTTGCGCAAGGACTCCGTCGCCGCGCTCGGCAGTTGGCTTTCCGAACGCAATGCGCAGCCATCGGAACCGCTGTTCCCAAACGCCCAGGGAGGCTCACTGAGCCGCGACGGGGTCGAGTACCTGCTCGACAGGCACGTCGCCGCCGCACGACACCGATGTCCCTCGCTCGAGCGCAAGCGCATCTCGCCGCATGTGCTCCGCCACAGCGCCGCCATGGACCTGCTCCAGCACGGCGTCGACCGCTCGGTCATCGCCCTCTGGCTCGGCCACGAGTCGGTGGAGACCACACAGATCTACCTGCAGGCCAGCCTTGAGATGGAAGAGCAGGCGCTCGCCAAGACGACGCCTTTGAATGTGCCCGCGGGTCGCTACCGACCCGATGACCAACTCCTGGCTTTCTTGCGGAGCCTCTGATTATGCCGCGCTCAACCGCAACCTCCGGCAGCGACCCGCCGACTTTCGAACTCGACTCGGCATAATCCGGGACTCGGCATTATGGCGAAACGTGTGACAACTGGCTTGCTTGGAGATGCCGGCGGCGCGGATGGCGTGGTGGACGGCGCGCTGGATGACCGACTCGTGAAGATGATGGCGGCGGCGCTGGCGGGTGGCCTGAACCACATAGACGCGGGTGGCGGGGAAGGCCCATTGCCAGGCCCATTCTCGGCCGGCGTTGGGGTACTTGCGGGCGAGGGCGAAGGGCATCTCGACCCAGCCGGCGCCACGGTCGAGGTCCTGCTGGTGCTGCAGCCGCATGATCTCGAGATGGCGGCCGAGGGGCTCCTTGGCGATGCCCGGGAGCATGGTGATGCGGTCCTTGGCGCCCTTGCCGCTGCGCACGGTGATCTGGTTGGCGCCGAACTCGATGTCCTTCACTTGCAGGCGCAGGGCTTCGAGGAGACGCAGGCCTGAACCGTACAACAAGGCGGCAACCAGCCACGACGGGCCCTCGAGGCGCCTGAGTACGGCGCGCACCTCGTCGCGGGTCAGGACGACCGGGAGCTTCCGTGGGCCTTTGGCGCGCACGACGTTCTGCAGCCAGCCGATATCCTGGCGCAGCACCTCCTTGTATAGAAAGAGGATCGCACTCAGAGCCTGATTCTGGGTGACGGAGCTCACTTTGCGTTCGACGGCGAGCCACGACAGGAAGCGGGTGATCTCCGGCTCCCCCATCGTCGCGGGATGGCGCTTGGCGTGGAACAGGATGAATCGGCGGATCCATCCGACGTACGCCTCCTCGGTACGGCGGCTGTAGTGGCGCACGCGGATGGCGTGGCTCACCTGGTGGAGGAGGCGGGGTTTCTCGGGGGTGCCCGGGGTCGGTTCGCGCATGGTCCCTACCTTTCGGGGGCGGCAGGGGCGATGTCCGTGGGCGGCGGGGTGGTCTCAATCTAGGCCCGGACCGGGCACCGTTGCAACCCGGGCGGCGGGGTTTATGATCTGGACTCCGCCGGGGATCGGTCACCGTGCCGCGTTCGGCCTGCCCGAACCTCGGCGCGGGGCGGCCCACTGTGGCGCGCCGCAGCGATGCGGCGGCGGCGTGGGCGACACGCGGCTCCCGGCGCTTTCCGCTAGAATGCCGGCGGTCCATGGATCGCATCGCCGCCTTCCTGAATCACCTCGAGCTCGGGGTGAATGCCTCGCCCATGACGGTGCGGTGCTACGGGACCGATCTGCGCGAGTTCGAGGCCTTCCTGAAAACCGGCCTGAAGGGGTGGCGGCGCGGCGGGACGTACACCGAGGCTCCGGCGCGGGCGCCGGCGCTGACCGCGGTCGATCATCTGATGGTGCGGGCGTACCTGTCGTTCCTGCACGAGCGCGGGGTGAGCAAGGCGACGATGGCGCGCAAGCTGGCGGCGGTGCGTTCGTTCTACCGCGAGATGACGCGCACCGGGGTGATGAGCGTCAACCCGGCGGCGCAGGTGGCGACGCCGAAGCAGGAGCGGCGGCTGCCGCATCCGATGACCGAGGCGGAGGTGCTGGCGCTGCTCGACCAGGCATTCGGCGGCGAGCCGGCGGATCGGCGCGACCGGGCGATTCTCGAGACGCTGTACGCGACCGGGTGCCGGGTGGGCGAGATGGTCGGGGCCGATCTGGGCGATCTCGAGATCAACTCCGAGGGCGAGGGGATGCTGCGGGTGTACGGCAAGGGCAAGAAAGAGCGACTGGTGCCGATCGGCCGGACGGCGGTCGGGGCGCTGGCTCGCTGGCTCGAGGCGCGCGGCGGCTTCGCGGTGGGGCGGCCGGTGCGCGCCGATGACCGCGACGCGTTGTTCCTCAACACGCGCGGCGGGCGGCTGACCGACAGGAGCGTGCGGCGGATCCTCAACGCGCGGCTGCTGCGGGCGGCGCTGTCGGCGCAGGTGTCGCCGCACGCGCTGCGGCACTCGTTCGCGACCCACATGCTCAACGCGGGGGCCGACCTGCGGTCGATCCAGGAGCTGCTCGGGCACTCGTCGCTGTCGACGACGCAGAAGTACACCAAGGTCTCGATGCGGCGCCTGGTCGAGGTCTACGAGCGCGCTCACCCGCACGCGGGCGGCGGCAAGGCCGGCGGCGGCGCCGGGGGCGGCACCGGGAGCGGCGCGGGGCGGCATGACGATGGGGAGGGGGCGTGAAGCGACGGCGGCCGAGCGGGGGCGGAACGGCGGCGGGGCGCGCGGCCCGCGGACGACGGCGGCCGGCGGCGGCCGGCGGCGGCTGGAGCGGCGGGCGGGTGATCCCGCTGACCGCGGCGCGGCGGCGGGCGGCGGCGAAGCGGCGGGCCGAGGGGATCGGGCGCGGCGCGACGACGCGGCGCGAGCGGCCGGCCGAGGGGGCGGGGCGGGCGGCGGGCGGCCGTGGTGCCGGGCCGAGCGCGGCGCCGGGGACGATCGACTTCCACCTGGCGGCATGCGTGGCGTGCGCGCGCGCCGGCGGGCGGGTGCTGCTCGACCACTGGGAGCGGCGCGGGTCGTTCGCGGTGCGCGAGAAGGGGCGCAACGACTTCGTGACGGTGGCCGACCGCGCCGCCGAGGACGCGATCGTGCGCATCGTGCGGTCGCGCTTCCCCGACCACACCATCATCGCCGAGGAGTCGTCGCCCGAGGCCGCGTCGATCGGCTACCGCTGGTACATCGACCCGCTCGATGGCACGACGAACTACATCCACGGCTATCCGCTGTTCGGGGTGTCGGTCGGGCTGGCCGACGCCAAGGGGATGCGGGCGGCGGCGGTGTTCGACCCGGTGCGCGACGAGATGTTCACGGCGGCGCGCGGGCAGGGCGCGTTCCTCAACGGCCGGCCGATGCGGGTGACGCGGCCGGGACGATTGGCGAGCGCGCTCCTGGTCACCGGCATCCCGTTCCGATCGCTCGACCGGCTCGAGGAGTACCTGGCGACGTTCCGCGCCTTCATCGCCGGGTCGGCCGGGATCAGGCGCGACGGTTCGGCGGCGCTTGACCTCGCGTACGTCGCCTGCGGCCGCTACGACGGCTTCTGGGAGATGGGTCTGTCGTCATGGGACGTCGCCGCCGGGAGCCTGCTGGTGGGCGAGGCGGGGGGCGTGGTCACCGATTTCCACGGCCGCCCCGGCTATGTCGACAGCGGCGACATCGTCGCCGCGTCGCCGGACATCCACCCGGCGATGCTCCGGATCATCCGCGACGCGTTCGGCCGCTAGCTGGCGGCGGGCCGCCGGCCCACGCCGGGCCGGGCCGCGCGCCGGCGCGGCTACGCCTGGGCGCGCGGCGCCAGTCGCGCCGCCAGCGTGATCGCCTCCGCGAGGCTCGACGGATCGGCCTTCCCCGTGCCGGCGATGTCGTAGGCGGTGCCGTGATCGACGCTGGTGCGCAGGAACGGCAGGCCGAGCGTCATGTTGACCGCGTGGCCGAAGGCGCGCGCCTTGACGGCGATCGTTCCCTGGTCGTGGTGCAGCGCGAGAACGGCGTCGAACTCGCCGCGCGCGGCGCGCGGGAACAGGGTGTCGGCGGGGAACGGGCCGCGCGCGTCGATGCCGGCGGCGCGTGCAGAGGCGACAGCCGGGGCCAGGATGTCGCGCTCCTCGTCGCCGAACATCCCCTCTTCGCCGGCGTGCGGGTTGAGGGCGCACAGGGCGAGGCGCGGGTCGGCGCCGAACCAGCGGCGGTGCTCGGCGCGCAGCAGCGTCAGGCGGCGGACGATGCGCGCGGCCGACAGGTGGGCGACCGCCTCCCTGAGCGACTCGTGCACCGACAGCAATGCGACTTTAAGCCCGGGCGTGACGAACAGCATGGCGACGTCGTCGGGGTCGGCGCCGCAGAGGTCGGCGAGCAGCTCGGTGTGGCCGGGCCAGGGATGGCCGGCCATCTTCATCGCCGCCTTGCTGATCGGGGCGGTGGCGATGGCGGCGGCCGAGCCGAAGCGCACGAGACCGACGGCCTGCTTGATGTACTTGACGGCGGCGCGGCCGCCGGCTGCGGAAGGCCCGCGCGGACCGGCTGGGGTCTCGGTCTCGCCCATGTCGAGGAAGGCCGGCCCCTCTCTCCACGCCTCGACGTGAAAGTCGGCCCCCTGCTTCGATCCCATCTCGGCGAAGCCGGAGACCGAGACCTCGGGCCAGGTCGCGGGGTCGCCGGCCTGGTCGCCGGCGCCGAGCGCCTTCGCCTCGGCCAGCAGGCGGGCGCGGTCGCCGACCAGGAGCGGGCGGCAGGCTTCGAGGACGTCGGGGCGGCCGACGGCCTTGATCGCGATCTCGGGGCCGATGCCGAAGGGATCCCCGGTGGCGATGGCGATGACGGGCTTCATGACGGTGAGGCGCGCTCCGCCGTTGGCGTCAGATGCCGTCGGCCGGCGGGTTCCGGTCGTCCCTGAGCTCTTCCTCTTTGTACATGTACTTGATGCAGTCCTTCATCACCATGAGGTTGGGAGCCCCGGTCCGGTTCACCTTGATGCAGGTCTTGTCGTACCACTCGATGATGCCGCGCAACTCCTCGCCATCCTTGAGGACGACGACCATGGGAGTGCGGGCGTTCATCTGCTTGAGGTAATAAAACGCCTCGGCGTTGGTCTGCTCGGGCGGCACCTGCTTGCGGCGCGGACCGACAGCGCCGCGTGGTGCCAACCGCTCCTTCAGCTCCGACAGGTTCGGGCGGATGAGCTTGCGGTGCATCGGCTCTCCTGGCTGGCGGTCGGTGTTGCCGGCGTTGGGTGGCGCCTGGTTGCCGGGTTCGTAGCGGCGCATCGGTATCCCTCGAGTGCTGGTCCGCGGCGCGGGCGCGGGGACCTTTTGATGTCGGCCTTATCACTTCTCAGACCCGGGGCTCGTGTGCTTGCCGGCGCTTTCGCGCCGCCGGGACCCGGACCCTTTACCCAAATGCCAACGGCCGGTTGGTCGGTGTCGGGGGTCGTCTGAATGATTGAACGATATCACAACCGGCGCCCGGCACAAAATCGGCCGTTCCGGGCCGGGCGGCGCCCGGCAGGGCCCGGCGAACTAGGCTGTGGGCTTGGGTTTCAGCGGTGAAACCACGAGCCACGACTCGAATTTCGGCGACACCTCGATGTGGTTCTCCTTCCACAGACGTTGGAGATACGCGTCGAAGCGCGGTCTGAACTTTTCTTCGCGCACGGCGTCGTGCACTTCGTCCTTCACCGAGGCGAACGTCCTGATCGCGGCCGGCACGCGGGTCTCGAGGCGCAGGATGTGCAGCGAGCGGCCGGTGTCGACCGGGTCGCTGATCTGCTCCGGTTCGAGCGCCTTCACGGCGGCGGCGAGGGCGGGCTGCAGGTCTTTGGACGGGATCGGGCCGATGAGTCCCTGCACCTCGCGGGTGCCGGCTTCGGAGTGCTGCATCACCAGCTCGCCGAAGTCGGCGCCGCCGCGCGCTTCGGCGACGATCCGGGCGGCGCGCGCGGCGGCCTCGTCGCGGGTCTCGTCGGCGTACAGCACGACGATCTCCTTGAAGGTCACCGTCTCCGGGGTCTCCCACTTCGACCGGTGCTGGTCGTAGTAGTCCTGCATCTCGGTCTCGCTGACGCTGATCTTGCGCTTCACGTCGTAGTTGATGATCTCGTTCGGCACCGCGATGCGGATCAGGTGATCTTCGAGCTCCTTGCGGGTCATCCCCTGGTCCTTGAGCGCCACCTCGAGCTCGGGGTCGCCGGGGATGTTCTGCTGCTTCTTGAAGTCCTCGACAAGCGACAGGCGGATGCGGTCCATGTCGAAGACCGCGGTGGCGCGCTCGAGCAGCAGCGCCTCGGTGATGATGTTGGCGAGCAGGACGTCCTGCGCCGACTGCAGCTCCTGCGTCATGCCGGGGCCGGGGTGTTCCTGGGCTATCTGGGTGAACAGCGCCTTCTGGCGGTCCTCGAATTCGCTCGCGGTGACGATGCGGTTGTTGACCTTGACGACGATCTCGTCGACGACGGCGGCGCGCGCCGGCGCCGTGGCGACGGCGGCGGCGAGCACGACGCCGAGAACGGCGACCGCCGCTGCGGGCATGGCCGCGTGATGCGTCGCGGGGCTAATTGCGGTTCTCGCCGACGTAGCGGAACGGGAGGATGGCGCGGTTGACATGGATCTCGGTCTTCCCTCTCAGGTCCGCCAGGTAGCGCTCCATGACCTGGTCGGCCTTCTGGCGGAACAGCTCCGCCTCGACGGCGGCCTTCACCTCGGTCATGTCGGGCCGCGCCTCCTCGCGCTTCACCATCTGGAAGATGACGAAGCCGAACGGCAACTCGACCACCGGGCTGACTTGGCCGGGTGTCAGGCCCTCGACCGCCGTGCGCACGTCCGGCGGCAGGTCCTGCGCCGCGTAGGCGCGCGGCTGGCCGTGGTCGGGGGCGACCGATCGCTCCTTCGCGAGGGTCGCGAATCGTCCCGGCTCGACCATGATGGTCCTTCGCGCATCGTCGGCGGCGCCCCTATCTTCCAGCAGGATCTGGCGCAGGACAAGGTGTTCCTGGGCGGCGGCCGCCTCGGGGCGGCGGTGCAGCTCGTCCTCGACCTCGGCCGGGCTGACGTGGATGGTCTTGAGGACCGCCGTCTCTTTGACCTTCTGCAGCATGAGGCCGTGGCGGATCTTGGCGCGGAACGCCCCCTTGCCGTCGGGGGCGCCGACGTCGAGGTCGCCCTCGGTCAGGCCGAGCTCCTTGAGGTAGGCGTCGACCTCGGCCTCCGATATCACGACTTGGAGTCGCTCGGCCTCGAGCATCAGCATCTGCTCCTCGATGAACTGGTCGAGCAGGCGGCTCTTGATGGCGTCGCCCGACTCCCCCTCCTCGGTCTCCTCGCCGGCGTTGTCGTTGAGGTAGCGCTCGAACATGCGGTACGGTATCGGCCGGCCGGCGACCGTTGCGACGGCACCCGGGTCGCGCTCGTCGGCGAGACCGCCCGGCCCCTGGCCGCGCGCCTCGGCGGGACGGCCGTCGGCCGGGGCGCCGCCGCCGGCAGGGCCCGGGGTCGTGCCTGCGCCGGTCGCGGCCGACCCGGCGGCGCCGCCCCCCGGGCCGGTCTCCTTCGCCGGCGCGCAGGCGAACGCCGCCACGCAGCCGGCGAGGACGAGGCCGAGTCTGAAGGCGGGGCGCGTGCGGTTCATCGGACTCCGGTGGGGCGGCCCGCGGCGGGGCCCGTGACGGGCGCGACGCTATCACAGGGCAAAAGCGCCCGCAACAGAGCGCGCACGGCGTCGATGCGCCCCATGTCGGTGGTCCCGGGCGGCAGGTCGAGACGCAACTGCGCCGGCGGCACGATACGCACGTCCCTGCGGCTGTTGACCAGGCGCACGACGCTCTCGGGGGCCGGCGGCGCCTCCTGCGCGAAGGTCACCTGCACCCCGCCGCGTGTCAGGTCGACCGACTTCACCCGGGCGGCGTCCGACTCGATGCGCAGAAGCGCCAGCGCCAGCAGGCGATCGGCCTGCGGCGGCGGCTCGCCGTACAGGTCGCGGGCGCGATCGCGGATCCGATCGAGCGCCGCGGCGTCGGGGGCCGAGGCGATCTCCTTGTAGAGCACCAGGCGGTCGCCGAAGTCGGCGACGTACTCCTCGGGGAGGCGGATGTCGATGCCGAGGTTGATCGTCACCTTGGTCTCGGGTGGCGGCGCCTCCCCCTTGAGCTCGCGCACGGCGCGCTCGAGGAGGCTGCAGTACATCTCGAAGCCGACGGCGGCGATGTGGCCGCTCTGCTCGCCGCCCAGCAGGTTGCCGGCGCCGCGGATC
>Ga0184615_10000764_pt1 | contig 17344 bp, 16 predicted proteins | sample PLM4_65_coex_FD_133134 | JGI IMG/M metagenome (GOLD analysis project Ga0184615, IMG submission 133134) | Groundwater sediment microbial communities from an aquifer in East River, Colorado, USA - PLM4_65_coex | ecosystem: Environmental > Terrestrial > Soil > Riparian zone | place: USA: East... | reverse complement strand
GGGCACCTGCAGGCCGAGACCGCGCACCAGGTGAACCAGCGCGCCGCGATAGAGCAGCGAAAGCGCACCCGCTGCATCGCCTGCGGTGAAGCGCCGGCGCGCCGCGGCGACGACGTCGGGCGGCAGAGCTTCGGGGCGGAGGTCGAGGCCGAAGCGCACGTCGCTCTCGCCCGCGCTCTGCGCGCCCGTGGCCCGCTGGCGTTCGCGCAGCGATCGCGCGATCACCAGCGCCAGGGCGCCGACAACGGCCGCGAGTGCGAGCCAGGCCCCGACGCGAAGAAGTGTCGCTCCCACCGAGCCGAGCCAGAGACCGAAACGCCCGAGCAGTCCAGGACCGCCCGCGGCTTCCGGCTCGCTCGCCTTGGGCAGCCAGAGCTCGACTTTCTCGACGGTCGCGAACTCGGGCTCGGCGAGCACCGCCAGGATGCACTCGTTCGCGCCGGCCGGTCCGGGCGCAGCGCAGCTCGGCGGTTCTTCGGCTTCGTCCTCGGCCAGCACGGCGCCGGGCAAGAGCGCCAAGAGGGCTATCAGGCCCAACAATGCCGCGCGCGCGGGTTTGCGGCGGGCCGCGTCCGTCGCCGCGCGCTGCTCGAGCTTGCGAAACGCCAGCTCGATGTCCCAACCCTCGAGCCAGACGCGCCGGTTCACGTAGAGCGCGAACCCGCCGGCGACGTAGAGCGGCTCGATCGCCGCGATCGCGAGCGCGTAGAGCACGGCTTCGAGCCAGGAGAGCTCCGGTCCGGCGCCCTGCAGCGCGTTGCGCCAGAACTCCCCGAGCTCACCTTCGGGCCGGAAGGTCGAAGCGAGCTGCAGTCCCGCCACGAAGATCACGAGCTCGAAGATGCCGCACGCGAAGAACAGGCCCAGCGCGGCGCGTGAGTCGCGGCCGACCAGGACGCTCACGCGCCGCGAGCGCTCCATTCCGCGCAAGCCCTCGAGCTGGAGCACGGGCATGGTGAACGCGCGCAGCGGCGAGAGACGCAGCCAGGTGAGTGAGTGGAGAAGGCCCGTTCGCGCGATCAGGCGCGGAACGCTCGCGAGTGTTTCGACAAGCGTCGGCACCCTGCCGAAGAGCGCGTCGGCGAGAACCGCGAGCGCCACGCGGTCGTAGAGGGGCTTGAGCCACCAGACGAAGATCGCGGCGAGCCAGATCCGCTCGCGCAGACCCGCGTAGAGCGCGAACGCGAACAGCGCGACCGCGAGAGCGTGCGCCGGGAAGAGCGGCCAGAAGATCGCGCGCGCGAAGCGGAAGCCGAGATCCACCGCCTCGAAGCCCGAGCGCGGTCGCACCACGACGGCGATCCGCTCAGTCTGCACGCGACCGCCCCGCGGCACCGAGCCAGAGCGCGACGAGCAGCCAGAGCAGCGCGCCCACCGCGTACTTCACTTCCGCAGGCACGTGGCGCGGCGACCAGAACGCCTCGATGCCCGCGGCAATCAGCAGCATCAGCGCCGTGCCGGCCGTGATCGGCAGGCTCGAGCGCGCCGCCGCGCGCAGCGCCGAAACGCGGCTTCTCGGGCCAGGCGCAAGCACGGCGAGGCCGAGCCGCATGCCCGCGACCCCCGACAGCAGGATCGCCGTGAGCTCGAACGCGCTGTGTCCGATCACGAACGAGAAGAACGGCTGCGCTGATCCCTCGCGCACCAGGTGACTCGCGATCAGGCCGAAATAGAGCCCGTTGAAGATCACGCTCACGAGCGTGCCCACGCCCAGGGCCAGGCCGCTCGCATACGTGCGAAACGCGATCGAGACGTTGTTCCAGATGTAGTAGCCGAACATCGTGGCGTCGGCTTCGGCGCCGCGCGGCTCGGTCGCGATCGCTCCCGACGGGTCGTACATGGACTCGATCTCGCTCACGTTCGCCGGGTCGACGAAGCTGTAGATCAGCTCGGGATGCGCCCAGGCGAGCACGGCCAGCGCGAGCGCAAGACCGTAGAAGAGCGCGTGTAGACCGAGGACCAGCCGCCACTCGCCGCGCACCGCGCGCGGAAAGTCGCGCGCGAGAAACGCGCCGAGCCCGCGCCACTCGCCCGTGCGCGCCTGATAGAGCAGTCGATGGCCGAAGAGCGCGAGCTCGTTCAGCTCCGCCACGAGTGCGCCCGAGAGCTGGCGCTCGCGCGCGAGCGCCAGGTCGTGACAGACCTGGCGATAGAGGGCCGGCAGCTCGGACGCGCCCGCGCCGTCGCCGCGCTCGAGCGCCGCGAGCAGCGCGGCGAAGCGGTCCCAGCGCGCCCTTCCTTGCGCCTCGAACGCGGCCAGCTTCACGCAGTCCGCCCGACGAGATATGCAGCGTGCGCGATCAAGCGCGCGCTCGGATCATCGACGCCGGCGAGCGCGCGCGGGATCGCGGCGAGCTCGGCCGTGCGCTCCACCGAGAGACTCGCGGCGCGCTCGGCGAAGGCGATCACCGCGGCTTGCTCCTCGAGTGTGAGCGGGAACGGCGGTGCGAGCGGAGTCACATCCGGAATCGGAGTCACGCGCGCGTGCGGCGCATCCGCGTAGACGACGAGCGTGCCGGCGGCGAGATCGCCGAGCCGCCGGAAGCTCTCGTCTGCAACCATCGACACCAGACCCGCCAGATAGAAGAGCGGCAGGAAGTCGGCGACCAGCAGGAAGTTCCGCAGCACCGAGCCCGGCCAGCCGATCGGCGTGCCGTTCTCCTGGACCACGCGCAGCCCCAGCAGGCGCTTCCCCGGCGTCTGCCCATGCGCGCGCACCTCGAAGACCACCGGGTAGAACCAGAGCAGCCCGAAGGCGCCGATCAGATACAGCCCGAGCCCCAGCCCTGCGAACGCGCCCAGCACGCCGAGGGCGATCTGCAGGCCGAGCGCGATCCCGCCCTGCAGGAGCAGGTCCACGCCGAAGGCGAGCGCGCGCGGAACCGGCCCCGCCACACGCAGGGCGAGGTCGACGCCCTCGGGCGTCTCCACGGCACGGATCGTGTCGATCATTCGCCCGGGATCGTAGGTGAACGCGCGGACGCCGCCAAAACCGGATTCTCACGCTAGCTTGCGCACGCGTGCGCAAAGCGTCGGACTCGAAGTGGCCGCGGGTGGTGATCGTCGGGGCAGGCTTCGGGGGCTTGCGCGCCGCGCGCGCGCTCGCGAATGCGCCAGTCGCGGTGACGCTCGTCGACCAGCGCAACTACCATCTCTTCCAGCCCCTGCTCTACCAGGTCGCGACCTCGATGCTGCCGCCGGAGAGCATCGCCTACCCCGTGCGCGCGATTCTGCGCCGGCAGAAGAACCTGGAGTTCCGGCTCGCGCGCGTGGAGTCCGTCGACCTCGAGAAGCGCGAGCTCGCGACCAGTACGGGCCCGATCGGCTATGACCGGCTCGTGCTCGCGGCGGGCGCGCGCACGAACTTCTTCGGCCTCGCGTCAGTGGAGCAGAACGGCTTTGGCCTGAAGGATCTCGACGAGGCGGTGAACGTGCGCAACCAGATCCTGCGCAGCTTCGAGCTCGCGCTGCAGGAGCCGAGCGCCGAGCGGCGGCGCGCGCACCTGACCTTCGTGGTGGTCGGCGGCGGGCCGACCGGCGTCGAGAGCGCGGGCGCGCTCTCGGAGCTCGTGCGGCTCGTGCTCGCGAAGGACTTTCCCGAGCTCGAGATCAAGGACGTGCGCGTGATCTTGCTCGAGGCGACTCACGCGCTGCTCGCCGCGCTGCCCGAGAAGCTGCGCGAAGAGACCGCGCGCCGCCTCTGGCACAAGCACGTCGAGGTGCGCTTCGGCGCGCAGGTGGTCGAGTTCGACGGCGAGCGCGTGTGTCTTGCAGGCGGCGAGGTCATCCCCGCGCGCACGCTGATCTGGGCGGCCGGCGCGCGCGCCGCCGGGCTGATCGAGCGGCTCGGCCTGCCGCACGGCGCGCAGGGGCGCGTGTGCATCCGCGAGACGCTGCAGGTCCCGGGGCACGACGACGTGTTCGCGATCGGCGACGCGGCGGTGCTCGAGTGCGAAGGCCAGCCGCTGCCGATGATGGCGCCCGTCGCGATGCAGCAGGGGCTGCTCGCCGCGCGCAACGTCGTGCGCTCGCTCGAAGGCGTGGCGCTCGAGGCGTTCGTCTACCGCAACCCCGGCTCGCTCTCGACGATCGGCCGCAACGCCGCCGTCGCGCACCTCGGCCGCTTCGCGTTCACGGGCTTCATCGCCTGGCTGCTCTGGCTCGCCGTGCACATCGCGCAGCTGATCGGCTTTCGCAACAAGCTGCTCGTGCTGGTCGAGTGGGCCTGGGAGTACTTCACCTACGAGCGCGCCGTGCGCTTGATCACCGCCGACCAGGTGCGCGAACGCGGCGACTGACCAGGAGCCTGACGCAAGACTCCGCGTCGAGGGCTGGGCGCGCAGACGGCGCGCTGCCAAGGCGCCGCCAGCGGACCGCAGGCCGCTGGCCCGCGGTGGCGCAGGCGAATCGGTGGATTCTGCGAGCGAGCGCAACGCCGGCAGCGCGGATGGAGGCGCGTCCAGACCCGGCGTGTGAGTCTACGGGTCGGGCTCCTAGGCCCGGGGCGCGAAGGTCACGGGCAGCGAGGTGAGGCCGCGCAGGATCATGTTCGGGCGATAGCTCGGCTTCTCGGTCGCGAGCTCGAGCTTGCCCAGGCGCGCGAGCAGCGCCGAGAAGACGAGCTCGCCCTCGAGCCGCGCGAGCGGGGCGCCCAGGCAGAAGTGCACGCCGAAGCCGAACGACAGGTGGCGATTGTCCGCGCGCCCGACGTCGAAGCGATCGGGGTCGGGGAAGACGGCCGGGTCGCGATTCGCCGCGCCGATCGCGGCGATCACGAGCGCACCCTTCGGCAGGATCTGCCCGCCGAGCGCGACCTCTTCGGTGGGAATGCGGAACGTCGCCTGAACAGGGCTGTCCCAGCGCAGCATCTCGTCGATCGCGCTCTTCAGGAGCGCCGGCTCGCGTTCGAGCCGCGCGAGCTCCGCGGGGTGACGCAGGAGTGCGTAGAGCCCGTTCCCGATCAGATTCGTGGTGGTCTCATGGCCGGCGAGCAGCAGCAGATTGCTGGTAGCGAGCAGCTCCGCGTCCGAGAGCGCGTCGTGCGCCTCCTGCGCGGCGATCATCGCGCTGATCAGGTCGTCGCGCGGATCGCGGCGGCGCTTCGCGATGATGTCGCCCAGGTACGCGAGCAGACCCTGCATCGCGGCGTCGGCGCGCGCGATCGCGCCCAGCGGATCGGGATTGCCGACCACCGAGACGACGTCGGTCGCCCACGCCTTGAACACCGCGTAGTCCTCGCGCGGCACGCCGAGCAGGTCCGCGATCACGATCGCGGGCAGCGGCGCGGCGAGCTCGGTCATCACGTCCATGCGGCCGTTCGGCTCGACCGCGTCGAGCAGCTCGCGCACGAGCTCGGCGATGCGCTCGCGCAGGCGCGTCACCTGCCGCGGCGTGAACGCCTTGCTCACCAGCCCGCGGATGCGCGTGTGGTCGGGCGGATCGAGCACCAGCATCGAGCGCAGGCCTCCCTGCTCGCCGAGCAGCGCCGCGACGATGCTCGGGGGCAAGCGGTCGCGGTTTCGCATGAAGAAATCCGAACGGCCGCGGTCGACGGAGAAGCGCGCGTCGCGCAGCACCTGCTGGACGTCTTCGTAGCGCGTCAAGATGAACTGCCCCGCGCCCTCGGTATCGGGGCTCGGCACGCGGAAGACCGGGTTCGCGCCGCGCAAGAGCGCATAGATCGCGTAGGGGTTCTGGACCATCTCGGGCGAGAGCATGGGCATCGGACTCGGGAACGCGGGCGCGGCAGCAGGCGACGACATCGGGCGAGTATACTCCGCGGCATGCCCAAGCCATTTCGCTTCGCGGTGCAGGCCTCCGCTCCTCCCGCCGACGCCTGGATCGAGCGCGTGCGCTCGTACGAGCGGCTCGGCTACTCGACGGTCTTCTGCCCCGACCACTTCGGCCCGCAGTGGGACCCGACGGCGCTGCTCGCGGCCGCGGCCGCGGTCACGACACGGCTCCGTGTCGGATCACTCGTCTACGACGTCGACTACCGCCACCCGGTGATCCATGCCAAGGGCGCCGCGACGATCCAGCTGCTCTCCGGCGGGCGGCACGAGTTCGGCATCGGCGCCGGCTGGATGCAGACCGACTACGACGAGGCCGGCCTGGTCTATGACCGGCCCGGCGTGCGCATCGAGCGGCTCGACGAGGCGCTGCAGATCATCCGCAGCATGTGGGAGAACGAGCGCACCACGTTCTCCGGCAAGCACTACCAGATCAAGAACATCGCGAAGGCGGCGGAGCTGCCGGCGGGCGCGCGACCGCGCATCCTGATCGGCGGCGGCGGGCCGCGCGTGCTGCGGCTCGCGGGCCGGTACGCTGACATCGTCGGCATCAATCCGAGACTGCCCGAGGGCAAGGTCACTCAGAACAGCGCCGCCGATCTCGCGCCCGAGCGGCTCGACGACAAGCTGCGCTGGGTGCGCGAGGGCGCCGAGGCGGCGGGCCGGCGCTTCGATGAGATCGAGCTGAACTCGCTCACGTTCGTCGTGGCGATCACGGATGACGCCTCGGGTCTGCGCGCTGGGCTGGCCGCGAACTCGGGCATGACGGTCGAGCAGGTGGCGAGCTGCCCGATCTTTTTGACCGGCTCGGCCGCGGAGATCCGCGACGGGCTCGAGAAACGGCGCGAGCGCTACGGGCTCTCGTACATCGTGATCCAGGGCCGCGACCAGGCCATGGTGGAGAAGTTCGCGGAGCTGATCGTGGCGCCGCTGTCCGGCAAGTGACGCGCGCGCACGCGCAGGCAACTTCGCCTCAAGCGAGCACGCCGCACCTCCGATAACTTCGGAGACATGAGCGCCACGCTCGGCTCGGATCCGCCGCTCTGGGAGCGCTACACCAAAGCGAGCGGGCGAGTGCACCTGACGGGGTTGCAGGCGCTCGTTCGGCTCACGCTCGACCAGCTGCGGCGCGACGCGCAGGCGGGTCTTCGCACCGGGGCGTTCTTTTCGGGCTACCCGGGCTCGCCGCTCGCGGGGCTCGACACGCTGCTGCGCAGTTTGTCGCCGCTGCTCTCGCGCGCGGACGTGCGCTTCGTCCCGGGCTTGAATGAAGAGCTCGCGGCGAGCGCGGTGGCCGGCAGCCAGCTCGTCGAGAAGTTCCCGCACGCGCGCTATGACGGCGTGCTCGGCGTCTGGTTCGGCAAGGCGCCTGGGCTCGACCGCGCCATCGATGCGCTGCGACACGCGAACTTCGTCGGCACCGGGCGCCACGGCGGCGCGCTCGCCGTCGTCGGCGACGACCCGTTCTGCAAGAGCTCGTCGCTGCCGAGTCACAGCGAGCACGCGTTCGCGCACGCCAGCATCCCCCTCTTCGCGCCCGCCGACCCGGCGGACGTGCTGCGGCTCGGACAGCTCGCGTTCGCGCTCTCGCGCTACGCAGGCCTGTGGAGCGGGCTGCGCATGGTGGCCGACGTCGCCGACTCGGGTCGGATCGTGGAGCTCGACGACGCCCCGCTCGAGATCGCGCGTCCCGAGCTCGAGCTGGCGAGCGGGCGCTTCGCGCCGCGCATCGACACGCACCTGCTGCCGCCGAACGTGCTGCGCATCGAACATGACCTGGTCTTCGCGCGGCTCGAGGCGGTGCACCGCTTCGCGCGCGCGAATGGCTTGAATCCGATCACCTCGCGGCATGCGCGCGATCGCGTGGGGCTGGTCGCGGCGGGATCGCTGTACCGCGAGCTCGAGAGCGCGCTCGCGCTGCTCGGGCTCGATGAGCCGGAGCGCGAGCGTCTCGGCGTGCGGCTCTTGAAGATCGACCTGGTCTGGCCGCTCGAAGCCGAGCGCGTGCGGGAGTTCGCCGCCGGTCTCGAGGCGATCGTCGTGGTCGATTCGCGCCGCGCATGGCTCGAGGAGCAGGTGCGCGCCGCACTCTACGACAGCGGCGCGCGCGCGCGGGTGCTCGGGCAGAGCGACGCGGACGGCGCGCCCTGGCTCGCGCGTCGATCGGAGATCACCGGCGGCACGCTCGCCCAGGATCTGGCGCCTTGGCTCGCCAGGATTCTCGGCGAGGCGGTGCTCGTCGCGCGGCTGGCACCGCTCGAGGCCGCGCTCGCGCGCGCCGCGCACGGCGCCGAACCCTCGCGCGCGCCGCACTTCTGCAGCGGCTGTCCGCACTCGGCATCGACGAAGCTGCCCGAGGGATCGCTGGCGGGCGGCGGCATCGGCTGTCACACGATGGCGCTGCTCATGCCCGACCGCGAGGTGCGCCTGCTCGGCGCGATGGGCTCCGAGGGCGCGCACTGGATCGGGCTCGCGCCCTACACCGAATCGAGACACCTGTTCCAGAATCTCGGCGACGGTACCTACTTCCACTCCGGCCGGCTCGCCGTACGGGCCTGCGTCGAGGCGGGTGCGACGATCACCTTCAAGCTGCTCTGGAACGGCGTCGTGGCGATGACGGGTGGCCAGCATGCGGTCGGCGCGAAGCCGCTCGCGGCGCTCGTGCGCGACCTGCTCGCCGATGGCGTGCGCCGCGTGGTCGCCATGAGCGAAGACCGCGAGCTCGCGGCGCTCGCGCAGCACGAGCCGCGCCTCGGGCTCGTCGATCGTCACGGCTGGGATGGCGCGATGCGCGAGCTGCGCGAGGAAGCCGGCGTCACCGCCATGGTTTGGGACGAGCTTTGTGCGAACGAGAAGCAGCGGCTCGAGCGCCGTGGCGTGCTCGCGCGGCCGCGCGCGAGCGTGGTGATCAACGAAGATGTCTGCGAGGGCTGCGGCGACTGCGGCGTGAAGTCCGCGTGCGTCTCGCTCCGGCCGGTCGAGACGGCGCTCGGCCGCAAGACGCGCATCCACGCCGGCTCGTGCAGCGACGATCGCGCCTGCCTCGACGGCGATTGCCCGGCGTTCCTCTCGGTCGAAGCGACGCCCGCGGCGCCTTTGCGGTTCGAGGCGTGGCTGGCCGGGCCGCTGCCCGATCCGCCGACACCGGACTGGGACGGCGGACGCTTCGAGCTTCAGCTCGTGGGGATCGGCAGCACGGGCGTCGTCACGATCGACGCGTTGCTCGTGCGCGCGGCCGAGCACGACGGGCTGTACGCGATGCACCTGGACCAGACGGGCCTGGCGCAGCGCGGCGGCAAGGTCGTCTCGCACTGTGTGTTGTCGCGCGCGCCGCTGGCGGGAAGTCCGCGCATCGAGCCGGGACGAGCGGACGCTCTGCTCGCTTTCGATCCGCTCGGCTCGTCGGACCGCGATGCGCTGCGCGCGCTCGACCCCGCGCGCACGCGCGCGGTCGTGCACGATCTGTACGTGCCGACGGGCGCGGACGTGGGCTCGCCGGGCTTCCGGCCACCGGACGTCAGCGAGCTGATCGAGCCGCTGCGCGCGGCCACGCGCTCACTCGACTGCTTGCCCGCGGAGCTGCTCGCCGCGCGCGCGCTCGGCCAGACCCTCTCGGCGAATCTCGTGCTGCTCGGCTTCGCCTGGCAGCGCGGACTCGTGCCGTTGTCGGCTCGCGCGCTCTGCCAAGCGATTGCGGAGAACGGCGTGGCCGTCGAGGCGAACCTGCGCGCCTTCGCGCTCGGGCGCGCGGCAGCGGTCGACGCACCGCTCGTCGCGCGACTCCTGCACGACGCGACGCCGCCCGCGATCGGTGACGACGATGCGCTCGAGCGCGCGGCGCGCGACCTCGGCGCGGCCTGGAGCGCGGTTCACGAGGCGCTCGGCCGCTTCCAGCACGCGAAGGACTCGGACCGCGTCACGCGCCGGATCGCAGCGCTCGCGACGGACCTGGTCGACTACCAGAGCACGCGTCTGGCGGCGCGCTACTGCGCGCGCGTGGCCCGGCTGGCGGAGGCCGAGGCGGCCGTCGATCCGGACTCGGCTGCGCTCACCGAGATCGGCGCGCGCGAGCTCTATCGCATGCTCGCGTACAAGGACGAGTACGAGGTCGCGCGCCTGCTGCTGCGCGGCCCGCACCGCCGCTGGCTGCGGCGCGCAAGCGCGGACGAGCCGCGCGTCCGCTACCACCTGCACCCGCCGCTGCTGCGGGCGCTGGGCCTTTCGCGCAAGCTCGCGCTTGGCGCCTGGATCGAGCCGCTCTTCGCCGCGCTCGCCGCCTCGCGGCGCCTGCGCGGCACGCCGCTCGATCCGTTTGGCTGGACGCGCGCGCGAAGGCTCGAGCGAGAGCTCGCGCGCTGGTACGAGGGCGTGCTCGACGTGCTGGCCGCGAGACTCTGCACCGAGAACCGCGCCGAAGCGCTCGAGATCGCGAGGCTGGCCGAGGAGATCCGCGGCTACGAGCGCATCAAGGAGACGCGCGCAGCCGAAATCCGTCCCGTGGTCGACCGCAAGCTCGCCGCGCTCGCCGCGCGTGCTTGAGCTACGCTGCCGGCGTGTCGGAGTGGCTGCGAATCGCCCGCCAAGCTTCGGTCGTGCAGCGCGCGCTCCGCACGATGGCTGTCGTCGGGACGATCCTGGTCGCGATCAATCACGGCGACGCGCTCCTGCACGGAAAGCTCGACGCGGCGCGTGCGTTCAAGATCTGCCTGACGCTGCTCGTTCCGTACGGCGTCTCGACGACTTCGAGCGTCGCCGCTCTGCGCTCGCGCTAGAAGCCGCTTCTAGCGACCCGCCAGGCGATCGACGCAGTCCTCGATGCGCACCTCGTTCACGAGCACCCGCTGCCGCTCGTCGTTGCGTCCCTCGAGCGAGCCCGCACGGTCGATGCCGGTCTCGAGCGCTGCAACCGCGCTCACGCGCAGCGCCTCTCCGGAGATCGTGAGACAGATCCGCTCGCCGCGCGCACGCGAGCGCTCTTCGAAGAGGTCGCCGAGACCGTGCAGCTCGCCGTAGACCACGCGATTCGCCGCGATCAGCGCAAGCAATGTCGAGGCGTTGCCGAGTTGCAGCTCGGGCATCGCGCCGTAGCGGTGGAAATCCGGATACGCGCGCAGATAGCTCGCCGTCGCGGCGAAGTCGACGACCGTGAGCGTTACGTTTGCGGGCTCATTGCTGAAGTCTTCACTCTTGGCCGCGGTGACGAGGTACGTGCCCTCGACCCGCCCCTCGCGCGCGAGCCGGATCGCGTACTCCTTCGTCGAGACGACGACCTCGCCGCCCTCGATCACGGGATCGAGCGGGTTCGTGCGGAGGTAGCGGACGGCGAAGTGCCCGGCCGCGAAGAGCAGGACCAGAACGAGAGCGGCCTTCCACATGCTTCGCCTATCGACCGCGATGACCTGCAGGAAGAGGCGCGCCGTCGCAGTTGCGCACGCGAGAAGGTCAACTCAATATCGCGCGGGTGAAGCTCTTGTCCTGGAACGTGAACGGTCTGCGCGCGGCGGAGCGCGCCGGCTTTCTGGACTGGTTCGCGGGCCAGCGGGCCTTCGCGGTCTGCGTGCAGGAAATCAAGGCCATGCCCGAGCAGCTGTCGGAGGCGCTGCGGAATCCGCGCGGTTACCACGCGTTCTTCCACCCGGCCGAGAAGCCCGGGTACAGCGGCGTGGCAACCTTCACGCGCGAAGCGCCGCTCGAAGTCGTGCACGGCCTGGGCCCCGGGGAGTTCGACCGCGAGGGCCGCGTGCTGCGCACCGAGTTCCGCGACTTCGTGATCGTGAACGCGTACTTCCCGAACAGCCAGCGAGATCACGCGCGGCTCGACTACAAGCTCCGCTTCTGCGAGGCGATGCTGCGGCTGCTGAACGGCTATCGGCGCGCGGGAAAGAACGTGCTGCTGTGCGGCGATTACAACATCTCGCACCGCGAGATCGACCTGGCCAATCCGCGGGAGAACGCGAAGAACGCCGGCTTCCTGCCCGAGGAGCGCGCCTGGCTGGAGCGCCTGCTCGCGCGCCACGGCTGGGTCGACACGTTCCGCACGCTCTGTCCGGAGCCGGGCCACTACACCTGGTGGAGCAACCGGCCGGGCGTGCGCGAACGCAACGTCGGCTGGCGGCTCGACTATTTCGTCGCGAATCCGGAGCTGATGGAGCGCGTCGCGCGCGTGCGCCACCAGACGAAGGTGCGCGGCTCCGATCATTGCCCGGTGGAGCTCGAGCTCAAGCTTTGAGATGAGCGAGGGGCAGAGCCGCGAATTCCTCTACGTGCCGCGCGGCGTCTTCTCGCTCGCGCGCACGAGCGCGCGCTTCGCGCGTCTACCGGATCCGGTGAATGGCACGGGCCCGGGAGTCTTCTCGCGGCTCGTCCCCGCCGGCCGCGGGCTCGCGCTGGTGCGCGTCGTCCAGGAGGGGCCGCCGTCGCGCGCGCGCTTGCGCGTTCGGATCAGCGGGCGGAATGCGACGAGCGCCGCCGCGCACGCCGCCGCACTGCGCGTCGTCGAGCACGTGCTGGGCGCGGCGGCCGATCTGCGTCCGTTCACGCGCGCGCACGCGCACGATCCGCTGCTCGGCCCGGCGCTCGCGTCGCAGCGCGGACTGCGCGTATCGGGCGCGTTCGATCTCTTCGAGGCGCTCGTGAACGCGGTGCTGACGCAGCAGGTGAATCTGCAGTTCGCCTACTCGATCCGCGCTGAGCTCGCGCGCGCCTACGGCCGCGGCGCGCGCATCGAGGGCGAGCGCTGGCTCGCGTTCCCCGACGCTGAGCGGATCGCGGCGCTGCAGGAGGCGGATCTGCGGGGCTTCCGCCTTTCGGCGGCGAAGGCGGCGACGCTGCGGCGGATCGCGCAGGCGTGCGCGGGCGGTGCGCTCAGCGAGGCGTCGCTTGCGCCGCTCTCCGACGAGGACGCGATCGCCGCGCTCTCGCGCTGGAAAGGCGTCGGCCGTTGGACCGCCGAAGTAGCGCTGATCCGCGGGCTCGGCCGCCTCGACGTCTTCCCCGCGGGCGATCTCGTGGTGCTGAAGCGCTTCGCGCCGCTCTGGCTCGGCCGCGCCGCGAGCGAGGCCGAGGTGCGCGCCTTCGCCGCGCGCTGGCAGCCGTTCCGCTCGCTTGCGCTCGTCTACGCATTCGAGGCCCTGGCCGCGGAGCACGCGCGCACGGAACACTAGCTCAGATCTGGTAGTCGGCGTCGATCGAGCCGGACTCGTGGTCCTTGTGCTTGATCTGAAGATTCGGCGGCGTGATCTGGATGCGCGAGTACGGCGGCACAGATTCGTGTAGCCAGACGTTCCCGCCGATCACCGAGCCCTCGCCGATCACGGTATTTCCGCCGAGGATCGTGGCATTGGGGTAGATCGTGACGTCGTCCTCGATCGTCGGGTGGCGCTTCTTGCCGATGTCGAGCCGTCCCTGCTTGTTCGAGAACGCGCCGAGCGTCACGCCGTGATACATCTTCACGCGGTTGCCGATCACCGCCGTCTCGCCGATCACGACGCCCGTGCCGTGGTCGATGAAGAAATGGCAACCGATCGACGCGCCGGGATGGATGTCCATGCCGGTCTTGCTCTTGGCGTGCTCGCTCATGATGCGTGCCGCGATCGGCGCGCCGAGCTCGTAGAGCACGTGCGCGATGCGATAGGTCGAGACCGCATACGCCGACGGGTAGGCCGCGATCACTTCCGCGTACGACTTTGCGGCGGGATCGCCTTTGAACGCCGCTTCGACGTCCATGCCGATGCAGTGGCGGATCTCCGGCAGTCGCTCGACGAAGCGCGAGGCCGAATCGGAACCGATCAGTCCGGACAGCTGGCCGTGAACGACCTCGAGATCGGAGTTCAACCGCTCGGGCGGGGACTTCTCGAAGACGATCGCGCGCAGATTCTCGAGCACGTCGACCACCCGCGCGGTGTCGGGGCAGGGTTGGCGGCGGGCCTCGCTCACGGGGTCGCCCTGGTCGCGCTTGGCGATCAGGTGATTGGCAATCGTCTCGGTCAGAGTGGACATGTCCCGGACTCCCTTCACCTCTGACCCCCCAGCCCGGGCCAAGGTTACGCGCGAGGCCGGCATTTTCAAAGCGGGCGCGGACACGCATACTGGCCGGGCCTCTGGGGGGAGCGTGACCGAGTACAGCCACTCGCGCCTGTCGTCGTTCGAGAACTGCCCGCGGCAGTTCAAGTACCGCTATGTGGACCAGATCAAGGTCGACAAGGAGGGCGTCGAGGCGTTCATGGGCAAGCGGGTCCACGAAATCCTCGAACGTCTCTACCACCACGTCGCACGCAACGGCCGGCCGCCCAGCCTGGCGCAGGTGCTCGAGCGCTACCGCCAGGACTGGTCGCGGGCCTGGCACGACAAGATCGCGATCGTGCGCGCGGAGAACCCGAAGGCGTACTACCTCGAGCGCGGCGAGCGCTGCCTCGAGAACTACTACCGCGGCCACTATCCGTTCACGGCCGGCGAGACGGTCGCGCTCGAGGAACGGCTGCGGCTGAAACTCGACACCGATGGGCGTTACCGCATGCTCGGCATCGTCGACCGCATCGTGCGCCGCGCCGAGGGCGCGTTCGAGATCCACGACTACAAGACCAGCGCGAGTCTGCCGCCGCAGCGCAAGCTCGACCAGGATCGCCAGCTCGCGCTCTACCAGATCGGCCTCGAGCAGACCTACCCCGACGTGAAAGAGGTCGAGCTCGTCTGGCATTACTTGATCTTCAACAAGACGCTCCGCTCGCGCCGCTCCAGCGAGGCGCTGGAAGACCTGTGCAGGACGACCATGCGCTTGATCGACGCGATCGAGGCGGAGAGCGAGTACCGCGCGCGCCCGGGGCCGCTCTGCCGCTGGTGCGACTACGCGAGCCTGTGCCCCGACGCGCCGGAGGCGGCGCGCTCCGCCGCGCATGCGCGCCTCGAGGCGAGCGTGGTGAGCCGCCCGGACGAGGTCGAGGACGGGCGGCAGCTCTCGCTGCTCGGGGACTGACGCGCTTTCGCCGATGAGAGCCGCGATGGCGCGGCTGATCTGTCGCTGCATGGGGTTGTCGAGCCGGCGCATTGCCGAGCTCGTTCGCGCGCGCGGCCTCGCGGACGTCGACGCGATCGCCGAGAGCCTCGGCGCGGGCGGTGGCTGCGGAAGCTGCCGCCCCGATCTCGAGGAGATCCTCGCGGATCTCTGCGGCGCGCCGCTTGGCGAGGCGATCCGGCGCGAGAACCGCGTCCGCGGCGAGGCCGCGGCGCTGCGGCGCGTCGAAGCGACGCTTTTCGGCAGCATCGTGGCGCGTCTGCCCGCGGCGACGGAGCTCGAGCTCGTGTCGGTCGCGGGTCTGCGCGTGGAGCTGCACGTCGCGCGGGGCGATTCGCCCGAGCTGCGCGCGCTCGTCGCCGAGCGGCTGCGCAAGGTCGTCTGCGGCGAGCTCGAGGTCGTGTTCAGCTGATCGGGTAGACTGGCGGGCATGCGAGTCGAACGCATCCCGACGCTGCGCGACAACTACACCTACCTCGTAATCGACGACGCCACGAACGAGGCGGCCGTGATCGACGCGCCGGAAGCGGCGCCCGTGATCACACGCATCGAGAAGCTCGGTGTGCGACTCGCGCTGGTGCTCTCCACGCACCACCACCCCGACCACAGCGGCGCGAATCCCGAGCTCGCCGCGCGCTACCGCGTGCCGGTGGTCGGCCACGCTGCGGATTCCGCACGGCTTCCGGGGTTCACGCGGGGCGTGAACGAGGGCGACCGCATCCGCATCGGCGCGCTCGAGGCGCGGGTCCTGTTCATCCCGGCGCACACGCGCGGACACATCGCCTATGTCTTCCCGGGCGCGGTCTTCTGCGGTGACACGCTCTTCGCGGGCGGCTGCGGGCGCCTCTTCGAAGGCAACCCGCAGATGATGCACGACGCGCTGAACGTGAAGCTCGCCGGGCTTCCCGACGAGACGCGCGTTTACTGCGGGCACGAGTACACCCAGGCGAATCTCCGCTTCGCACTGACCCTCGAGCCCGGCAACGCCGCGCTGGTCGCGCGCATGGCGCAGGTCTCGGAACGGCGCGCCCGAGCGGCGGCGGATTGGCACGACGCGACGGAAGCCGAGATGACCGTGCCTTCGACGCTCGCCGACGAGCGCGCAACCAATCCCTTCATGCGCGCGCATTCGACCGAGCTCGTCGCGAACGTGCGCAAGCAGCTGCCTGGAACGGCTGCGGATCCGGTCAGCGTGCTCGGCGCGGTGCGCGCTTTGAAGGACAAGTTCTGAGCAAGCGCTGCTCATTCCTCGCGCTCTGCGCCTCGATCGTGCTCTCCGCGTTTGCAGCGGGCGCGGACCTCGACGGCCGGCCCGAGGAACGCGTCACGCTCACGCACGTCGACAACCGCATTCTCGCCGTCACCGCCGCGGGCTTCGCCGCCGTGGTGGCGCCGCTCGAGCTCGGGGAGTCGGTCGTTGCCCTGCCCCATCGGGGGAATGTCGGCGTCGCGGTGACCACACGCCGCCTGCTGGCCATCCAGGCACGCGCGGCGAACTTCGCGGAGGTGCGCTACCGCGTCTCCGAGCGGCCGCCCGACGAGCGCGACCTGCAGGTCCGCGATCGCCTGATCGTCGCGACCTTCCCCGCGCGAATTCTCGCCTTCTCGCCCCAGATCGCCGCCTGGCAGGAGTTCGGACTCGGGCCGGGCGAGAAGCCGATCGAGGTGCTCGCCGACCAGAACGTCGCCGCGATCGTGACGCCGCGCCGGGCCGTGGCGTTCTCGCCGCTCTCGAGCGGCTTCGTCGAGTATCCGCTCTCGCCCGGCGAGGTGCCGGAGCGCAGCACGCTGGGCGACGACTCGGTGACCCTGATCCTGCCGCATCGCGTGCTGATCTTTCGCGCAGGCGACAAGCAGTGGTCGAGCCTCAATCGCTAGCGCGACGCGGCTGACGGCGGGTTGACGAGAACCGTCACCCGTCTGACGGATCGCGTCCACATCGGGCGATCCGCGGGGCGGGCGACAGGTCCGCCAGGCTCGAATATCCGCGGACTTCGGCGCGTCTGGTGCGCATGGCGTGCGTTGGCACGGTTGGTGCTTCTCATCCCTCTGTACGTTCTCTGTACGTTGAGGGGAAGCAATACGGAATGGCCCAGGTCGCCCACACGCTCGCGGAGCTCGAAACTGTGGAGGCGTCTCATCCGGAGACGCTGACCCTGCTCGACCTGGTCGCGGCGATCGCCGACGAGGCCGAGACCGACGAAGAAGTCGTCGCCACGATCCAGCACTTGATCGAGTCCGGAAAGGTCACGCTGGTCGGGAACTTCTGCTCCCGCGACGTGGACCGCCGCCGGAAGCTCTGAGCAGCTCACTCGCCCAGCGCCTCGCCGGCTTCGTCGAGCGCGAGAACGATGTGGTAGACGCTGGTCGCATTCTGCGCGTCGGAGAGCACGCGGCCGTCGCGTGAGAGCTGCTCGTGCCAGCCGCGCGTCTTCGGATCGACGTGGCGCGCGAAGCAGTACTGCAAGCCGGACTCGAGCTCGCGACGCAAAACGGCGTCGCCCCCCGCGCGCAGCCTCGCCGCGATCGCCTTCACGCGTTCGGT
>Ga0184615_10000760_pt1 | contig 17376 bp, 15 predicted proteins | sample PLM4_65_coex_FD_133134 | JGI IMG/M metagenome (GOLD analysis project Ga0184615, IMG submission 133134) | Groundwater sediment microbial communities from an aquifer in East River, Colorado, USA - PLM4_65_coex | ecosystem: Environmental > Terrestrial > Soil > Riparian zone | place: USA: East... | reverse complement strand
TCGTCTATATCGGCAAGCGGGCGCCGCGTACGGACAGCCGGGCGAAGTCTACCGGCACCGCCATGTTCACGCAGGACGTGAAGCTTCCCGGCCTGCTGACCGCGGTCGTCGCGCACCCGCCGCCCTTCGGCGCCAAGGTGAAATCATTCGACGCAGCGAAGGCCAAGGCGGTGAAAGGCGTAACCGACGTGGTGGCGATCCCTCAGGGCGTGGCGGTGCTGGCGGGCGACTTCTGGACGGCCAGGAAGGGCCGCGATGCCCTCACCATTCAATGGGACGAGACGGGCGCGTTCAAGCTCGGCACGCCCGAGATAATGGCCGAATACAGGAAGCTCACGAGGACACCGGGGCTCCCCGCGCGCAAGGATGGCGACGTCACCGGCGCGCTCGCCCGCGCGGCGAAGACCCTGGAGGCGGCGTACGAGTTTCCGTACCTCGCGCACGCGGCGATGGAGCCGATGAACTGCGTGGTGAAGCTCAGTGCGAACGCGTGTGAAGTCTGGAGCGGCGAGCAGTTGCAGACCGGAGACCAGGCGGCGGTCGCGGGCATCATGGGGCTGAAGCCAGAGCAGGTGAGCCTGCATATGCTTTACGCCGGCGGCAGCTTCGGCCGCCGCGCCAACCCGCACTCGGATTACGTCGTCGAGGCCGCGGCGATCGCGAAGGCGATCAACGGCCGCGCGCCGGTGAAGCTGGTGTGGACGCGCGAGGACGATATGCGCGCGGGTTACTACCGCCCCTTGAATTACCACGCGCTCAAGGCCGGGCTCGACGCGAAAGGGAACATCGTCGCCTGGCACCACCGCATCGTCGGGCAATCCATCCTCACCGGCACCGCGTTCGAGGGCGCGATGGTCAAGAACGGCATCGACGCCACCTCGGTCGAAGGCGCGAGCACCCTCCCCTACGCCATCCCCAACCTCGGCGTCGAGCTGCATTCGCCGAAAATGGGCGTGCCGGTGCAGTGGTGGCGCTCGGTGGGCTCGACCCATACCGCGTTTTCAACCGAGACCTTCCTGGACGAGCTCGCCGCGGCTGGCGGCAAGGACCCGTACGAGCTGCGCCGCGCGCTGCTCGCCAAGCATCCGCGCCACACGGGCGTGCTGGAGCTCGCGGCGCAGAAGGCCGGATGGGGCAAGCCGCTCGCGCAGGCCAAGGGCGCGCGGCGGGGCCGGGGCATCGCGGTGCACGAATCGTTCAACACCTTCGTCGCGCAGGTGGCCGAGGTGACGGTGCGGGACGGGCAGCTCAAAGTTGACCGCGTGGTGTGCGCCGTGGACTGCGGCGTGGCGGTGAACCCGGCGGTGATCCGCGCGCAGATGGAAAGCGGCATCGCTTACGGGCTGACGGCGGCGCTCTACGGCGCGATCACGCTCAAGGACGGTGTGGTCGAGCAGTCGAACTTCGACGGCTATGCGCCGCTGCGCATGAACGAGATGCCGCGGGTCGAAGTGCACATCGTGCCGTCGGAGGAGAAGCCGAGCGGCGTGGGCGAACCGGCGACGCCGGTCATCGCGCCCGCGGTGGCGAACGCCGTCTTTGCTGCCACCGGGAAGCGGGTGCGATCGCTGCCGATCAAGCTCTAGCCGTCCAGCCGAAAATGGGAAGATGGGGCCTGATCCACGACTCACGAGCCACGATCCGCGAGTCACGGGCGAAGTCCACGCTTAGCGAATGTCGAGCAGCGCTGCGAGATTCCTCCAGAGGATCTTCTCCTTCTCCTCCGGCGTCAGCGACTTGAGATTCTGCACCCACGCCACCGGCGACGGATGCCACGGCACGAACGGCCAGTCGCTGCCCAGCACCACCCGGTCGGCGCCCACGCGGTCGAGCAGGAAGCGCAGCGCTTCCTCGCTGGGGACCACGGTGTCGTAGTAAAGCCGCTTCTGGTACGCGCTCGGCGGCTGCGGGGTGCTGCGCGTCGCCGGCCGCCCGTGCCAGTTGCGATCGAGCCGCCCCATCGCAAAGCAGGCAGGCCCGCCGCCGTGCGCGATGCAGACCTTGAGGTCCGGGCATTTCTCCAGGACGCCGCCGCAAATCAGCACCGCCGTCACGATCGCGTCGTCCAGGATCACGCCGAGGCTGTTGGAGAGCCCGTGGCGCTTGATCCGCTGCATCAGAAAGTTGTTCTGCGGCTGCGGATGGTAGAAGAGGACCGCCCCCATCTGCTCGGCGGCCTTGAAGAACGGAAGGAATTTGGGCTCGTCCCACTGCTCGCCGTTCACCTGCGTGTCGAGCGACGCTCCCTTCAGCCCAAGCTTCGTCACCGCGCGCTCCAGCTCGCCGATCGCGGACTTCACGTCCTGCACGGGCAGCGTGGCGAGCCCGGCGAGGCGCCCGGCGCTCTGGCGGACCGTCGCGCCGATCTCGTCGTTGACTTCGCGCACCAGGGCGAGTCCCTGCGCCGCCTCGAGGTGGTAGCCGACGAACGGCGTGTGGATGGAGAGCACCTGCACGTCCACTTTCTGCGCGTCCATGTCCTTCAGGCGTTCCTCCACCGTGTAGCGCACCTTGGGCGAAGTGAAGCCCGTGCGCATGCCGCCTCCCACTACGGTGCCCAGACCCTCGCCCGCCTCGTGACGAAAGCCGTGCCATTCCTGTTTCGCGTCGATGGCCTTCCACAGGGATTCCGGGACGACGTGGGCATGGATGTCGATCGTTTTCATGAGCTTCCTTCCCCGCTCCAATGGACAAAATCGGGTGAGGGTAACACAGCGATGCGGGAACGGTGATCACCGCCCCGAAAGCGTGATTCGTGATTCGACCCGCCGGCAGCTGCCGGCGAAAGACTCCTCATCATTCTGCCTTCTGCCTTTGAAGCAAGCCCGCCTTACCAGTCTCGCCGCATCAGTCTCGCCCTGTCAGTCACCGGAGGAGCAAGCGCTCCTCCTTGGTTTGGCGCGACGCTTCTTCGAAAATCTGACTCTGATTTCATTGACCTTTAGATTCCTGTCTTGCGGGCCGTGTTGTCATACAGTAGAATGACTTGTATGACAAAGCCCCGCGCACTCCTTTCGGTCCGGCTCGACTTGGTGCTCGCCGAGGCGCTTGATCGCCATTGCGAGCAGACCGGGTTGACGCGCAGCCACGTCGTGCAACAGGGTGTCGCGCAGTATCTCGTCGTCCAGACGGGGCCGACACTGGGCGGGCTCGCCGAGGCTGTCCTGCCGGCCGTCCCAAAACGGGTGGCGCGCACCACGCGTCCCTCCCGCCAGCGGCGCTTCCGCGACTACGTACGTGAGAAACGTCGTCGTTGATTCGGGTTTCCTCATCGGGCTGTTCGACGAGACCGACCCCCTGCACAACCGCTGCCGCGGGTTTCTGCGCGACTACCGGGGAGGGTTCCTCACCACCGAAGCGGTACTCACCGAGGCGCTGGCCCTCCTATCGCATGCCCAGCAGATGCGCTGTCTTGAATGGCTGGGCGATGCCGCCCAGGCCGGGCTGCTCGCGGTCGATCGGGAGCCCGTGGACTTCCGGGCAGTGGAGAAACTCGCTCGCAAATACGCCGACCTGCCCATGGACTTCGCCGACGCTTCGGTGGTGCTGCTGGCGACCCGCAGCGGTGTACGGGAAATCTTGACCGCCGACCGGCGCGACTTCGCGGTGTATCGCCTATCCGGCCGCGCACGCTTTATCGACGTGCTCGCCAGCGAGTAACAAGTGGTAACGGCGTGATTCGTGAATCGTGATTCGACCTGGTCTTCGTCACCCCGTCACTGCGTCACCGGGACTCTGCCCCTTCCGCCGCCCGCCTCAGCTTTTCGCTGCCTTTTCAGTCTCGTTTTATCAGTCTCGCCGCATCAGTCTCGCCCTACCAGTCTCGCCCTATCAGTCACCGCGGGGGCTGGCCCCGGCTGTGGTTTGGCGCGATACTTCGAGGAAAGTCGAGCTGACCCGGTTCCCTTCCCCACTCTCGCAAGAGCCTGAATTGATGCCTGCCATAAAGCAGCCCGCGCGGCCTGAATCCGCAGTAACCCCATTGCTTCCGGTTACCATCCAGCCCGGCAACATCCGCTACGCGCCCGGCGTGCGCGCCGGCCGCTGGGTGTTTGCCACCGGACACAAAGGCACAGCCGATTTCGTGAGCGGCATGGCGCCCGAGGTGGTCGACGAGTCTGCGCCGCGCCACGGTCTGCCGAAGCACAAGAAGGAGGCGCAGCGCATCTTTGCCAATTTCGCGAAAGTGCTGAAAGCCGGCGGCACCGACCGCAAGCATGTCGTGCGAGTCGACCAGTACTACACGGGCGGGCAGGTCGTTCCCGCCTACCACGAAGTGCGGCGCGAATTCTTCGCGGGCCACGTGCCGCCCAGCACCTCGAATCTGCACCAGAAGTTCCTGCTTGCGGGGCAGGACATGGAGGTGCAGCTGATGGCCGTCGTTCCCGCCAAGGGCTTCGAGGTGGTGCAGCACCGCCCGAAGAATCTGCCGGTGCACGCGACCTCCGCCTACAGCCCGGTGCTTACCTGCGGCGACTACGTGTTCGTGGCCGGCCAGACCGCGGAAGCGCTCAAGACCGAGGAAGGCCCGATCGACCCCGCGGCACGGATGCCAGCCGGGCACCTGTGGAAGGGCACGCCGATCAAGCTCGAGACCGAGTTCGTGATCGAGCGCAAGCTCAAGCCCGCGCTGGCCAGCGTCGGAAACACGCTCGCTGAAGTGGTGAAGGCGCAAGTCTACCTGCGCGACGTCAATGACATCCCGGCCTTCAACGAAGTGTGGGCGAAGCACTTTCCGGAGGCGCCGCCCGCCACCACCCTCATCACCACTGCCACGCCCGGCTTCATCTGCGAGGCCGGCCGCATCGAGATCAACACCATCAGCCTGCGTCGCGGCGGCCGCACCCGGAAACTGGTGATCGATGCCGGCGTCCCCACGGCCTATGCCGGCCACGTGCAGGCAATCCGCGCCGGCGACCTGCTGTTCCTGTCCGGGCTGATGGCGATGGACGCGGGCGGAGTGCTTGCCCCGTCGGCGCGCATCGATTCACGCCAGCCGCACTTTGGCAGCGCCGTGCAACTGCAGATGGACACCCTCCTCGCCCAGGCGCAGCGCATCTGCCGCAAGGCCGGCACCTCGCTCGCCAACGTGGTGCGCGCTCAGCAGTTCCATACGAGTCTTGCCGACTTCAACGGCGCGTGGCAGGTCTGGCAGCACCACCTGCCCGGCCAGCACCTGCCGTTCTCGGCAATCGAGGTGCCGGCGCTCGGCGTTCCGGGCGCGGTCGTGATGCTGGATCTCTGGGTGTATGTTCCCTGAAAGGAAGACCATGAAACCAAGCTCGTTGACTCCCGTTCGTCTCCATAGCCGCGTCTTGACGGTGTTGCGTACCCTGGCCGTCGCGGCACTGGTAGTGCCCGCAGTGGCGCCGGCGCAGGCGCCCGACACCGCCGCCGGCTATCCGCCGCAGCAAATCCGCTTCGTGGTTCCCTTCACGGCGGGAGGCGGCACGGATGTCATCATGCGCATTGTCGCGAAACACCTTGCCGACAACTGGAAGATCACTGCGCTGGTCGATAACCGGGTGGGCGCCGGCGGCGTCGTCGGTTCCCAGTACGTCACGACACAGAAGCCGGATGGCCGCACCTTCCTCGCGGTTGCGAGCGCGTTCGCCGTGCGCGCGGCGATCGATCGCAGCCTGCCCTACGACGCGACGCGCGATTTCTCCGGCGTCGGCCAGATGGCGCGTTCGCCGAGCTTCATGGTCGTATCGACGTCGCACGGCTTCAGCTCGCTCAAGGAGCTGATCGCGTACGCCAGGAAGCAGCCCGCCGGAATTTTCTACACTTCGGCCGGCGTCGGCAGCACCGCTCATCTGCACGCGGCCGCCGTGGCCCACCTCGCGGGCATCAAGGCCGACCATGCACCGCAGCGCGGCACGCCGGAAGCGGTGAACGAGGCGATGACGGGGCGGGTCCTCTACGCATTTGCGCCGGGCCCGAATGCGATCCCGCTCGCGAGGGCAGGCAAGCTGCAAATCCTGGCAACGACTTCCCCGGCCGGCGCCCGTTTCCTGCCGGGCATACCGAGCCTCGCGCAAGCGGGGTTGCCCGGATACGAGGGCGACGACTGGTTCGGCGTGTTCGCCCCGGCCGGCACGCCACTGCCGATCCGGGAGCGCGTGTCGAAGGAAATGGCGCGCATCCTCGCGCTCTCCGAGGTTCGCGAGCGCCTGTTCATTCTCGGCGCGGAGCCGGTGTCGAGCCCGCCGGCGAAATTCGAGGCCTTTGCGCGCGACTACATCGCCCGCACGCGCAAGCTCGGCGACGCCATCGGCATCAAACCCCAGTGACAGTGACGAAATCCCCCCGACATATTCATGTCTCCCCCCTTTGACAAAGGGGGGGTTGGGGGGATTAGGAGACAAGATATGGGAACGATCGAAGCACGTCTGAAGCAGATGGGCTACGAGCTGCCACCGCCGTTCGTTTTCCCGAAAAACAACCGCACCGGCTGCACCCAGACCGGCACCTTGCTCCTGCTGTCGGGACATGGACTCGACCTGCCGAAGCTGCCCAAGGTCCGGCAGACCGGCAAGTTCGGCGCGGACATCACGGTCGAGGAAGGCTACGCGACCGCGCGCGCGGTGGCGCTCACAATGATGGCGACAATCAAGGCGCATTGCGGCGACCTGGACCGGGTGAAGCGCGTACTGCGCCTGTTCGGCATGTGCAACTGCACGCCGGATTTTGCCCAGCAACCGCAGGTCATCGACGGCGCCTCGGACCTCTTTTTCGAGCTCTGGGGTCCCGAGTTCGGGAAGCACGCCCGCTCGGCGGTAGGGCACGCCGCGCTTCCGCGTGGCATCGCGGTGGAAATAAATGGTGAGTTCGAGTTACATGCTTGACAGAACGTATCTCGGCTCTGACGCTTTTTTCCGGCGGACTGGAGGCGCACACCATGCCTGATGACAGCTTGACGCTCGAGGAGATTCGCAGGATGGCCGCGGAAATCGGCATGACTCGCCTCACCGACGGACAACTCCAGGAACTGTTGCGCGCAACCCGGACCGCGCGAGCGCGCCGCGCGGCCCTGCCGCTTGCGGGCCTCGGCCCGGCCGACGAGCCGGCGCACGTGTTCCGCCTCGGCGGCGAGGACGGCCGATGACCGACCTCGCGTGGCTCACGGTTGCCGAAGCAGCCGAGCTCTTGCGCGGCAAGCAGCTCTCGCCGGTCGAGTACGCGAAGGCCCTGATCGATCGCATCGACCGCCACGACGGGACGCTCAACGCCTTTCTGCGCTTCACGCCCGAGATCGCGCTGGAGGACGCGCGGCGCGCCGAAGCGGAGATCGCGCGCGGCGCCTGGCGCGGCCCGCTCCACGGTGTGCCCTATGGCCTCAAGGACATCATTGACTATGCGGGCCTGCCGACCACCGCGCACTCGAAGATCCTTCAGGACAACGTCGCCACCGCCGACGCCCCCGTGGCGCAGAAGCTGAAAGCGGCGGGCGGCGTATTCATGGGCAAGCTCTCGACGCACGAGTTCGCCATCGGCGGTCCGTCGTTCGATCTGCCCTGGCCGCCGGCGCGCAATCCCTGGAACCGCGACCATTTCTGCGGCGGTTCCTCCAGCGGCTCCGGCACGGCGACGGCGGCGGGTTTCCTGCCAGTGGCCATCGGCACCGACACCGGCGGCTCGGTGCGCAACCCGGCCTCGATGTGCGGCGTCGCCGGCATGAAGCCCACCTACGGCCTGGTCAGCCGGCGCGGCGTGATTCCGCTCGCGTATTCGCTCAATCATGTCGGGCCGCTGACGCGCACCGTGCGGGACAACGCGCTGATGCTGGACCTCATCGCGGGCCATGATCCCCTCGATCCGGGCAGCGCCGCGCACGCGGCAGGCGGGTTCACCGCCCAACTCGATCGCGGCGTGAAGGGGCTCAGGATCGGCGTGATCCGCCACTTCTACGTGCGCGACATGGCGGCCGATCCGGAAATGGCGGCGGGGATCGAAGCCGCGGTGGCAAAGCTGGCCGGGCTCGGTGCCGAAGTGCGCGAGATCCAGACTGCCCCGCTCGGCGAGTACCTCGCCTGCAATCGCATCCTGATGACCAGCGAAGCCTTCGCGCTGCACGAGAAATGGATGCGCGAGCGGCCGCAGGACTATGGCGCGCTGGCCCGCGAGCGGCTGATGGCGGGCGCCTTCGTGCGCGCGGCGGACTATGTCAACGCCTCGCGCCTGCGCCGCAAGATGGCCGACGCGTTCCACGCCCTGTTCTCCGGGATCGACGTGGCGGTGACGGCGAGCTCGATGGACCCGCCCTGCCGCATCGACGACCCGCAGGCGATCGAGTACACCTATCGCCGGCAGGCGCGCGCGCCGTTCAACATCACCGGCGGTCCGGCGCTATCGGTACCGGTGGGATTCAGCAAGGCAGGCCTGCCGCTCGGGATGCAAATCGTCGGCAAACCGTTCAGCGAAGCGGTGGTTTACCGCGTCGCCCACGCCTACGAGCGAGCGACGGCGTGGAGCGAGCGGCACCCATCGCTTTGATGGCGAAAGGCGAAAGGATCAGCTGAAAGGCAAGGCGAAAGGAAAGTAATGTGTAGTAGCTAGAATTTGATCTGACAGGCAATGTCCGCAGCCAATAGCGGACACTCGGTGAAGCACTAAGAACAAACCCGGCCGAAGCTGGATATGCTCACTCCATGGGTTCTTGTTGTCGCGCCTTTTCAGCCGCGACCGCCCGCTCCCGGTGGCGGTATTCTCCGCCGTCGGGTAGTGTGCCGGGGCAGCTCCTCGCGTCCGGGACAGGCGCGGCGAAAAAAAAGGCGGCCCGAAGGCCGCCTTGTCCATTGATTGCTGACGGCTAATCCTTACCCAGGCCGATCTGCCGCGCCTTGCCGTGCAATTCGATGATATCGAACCCGGCCCCATTGCGGTCAACCGCGAGAACGTAGCCGCGATTGTCGACCTCCAGGTTATTGGTCATATACCCGTCTGTCTCGGTGAAAGCGTTGCTCTCCGGGACATAGAATCCAACCTCGACCGGAGCCTGCGGCTCGCGAATGTCCCATACCCGCACGCCACCCGTGAAATAGGCGATAAACGTCAGCCGACCGTAATAGGGATTGCGGAAATTCTCCTCGCTCGAATGCACCCCGTAGCGTGCTCCACGCGTGCAGTAATTCCCGCGCGGCCATTTCTCGCCGGCCCGCGGATCCACGGACATCGTCGAGAGCACCATCGGCCCCTGCCACGGATTTTGCTGGGCGGCAAGAGCTGGCGGACCGGCGGACGCAGCCTTCGAGTTTTCGATCGTCACGTCCACGATGAAGCTCCAGTGCGGCGCTTCCTGGCACCGGTCGGCCGTCGACTCCGACGCGAGCACCACGATGTCGCGCGTCAGGAATTCGGTGAAGCCCTGGGTGGGCGGCCCCTGGTGATAGCTCTTGGGTTTCAACCCGAACACCGGGAAGCTGGTGTGGCCACCCTGATCGTTCGACATGTCGAGTCGCGCGGTCTGCGGATCGAGCAGGTCCGCTACCGTGGGGCTGTCGGGATTACTACCGTTCCAGGTCCCACCGTATGTAGCCGGCAGCAGCTTCTTGCGGTCCAGGACCTGCAGCGCACCGTTGTCCCCTACGCCCCACGCGAGATAAAGACGGTTGCCGATAACGTCGTCGACGGTGGCGCCGCGGGCGAGCCGCTGAGCAGCCTGCGGGTGCTCACGCGCGCTGATCGGACCGTGCAGCGTCGGAGGAAGCGGTCCGGTTCCACCCGGCTCCGCCCCCACCAGCCCGAAGGTCCGGATGTATTGCGGCGGCAAATATGGATTTCTCCAATCGTAAATAAGCATCTGCTGGCCGACGCGCCACTGCGGAGCAGGCGACACCAGACCCGGCTCCTGAACATAGGTCGCGCCCTTGCTGCCGGGCAGGAAAGCGATACCCGTCTCGCACTCCCACCAGGGCTTGTGCGTGTTGCGCAGCCTGCGAATTGAAGACAACAGTGCAGGCTTGAACCCGGACCTATCGAAGCTGACGTCCCAGACTTCGTAACCCGAAAAGGCGGCGTTGTTCGACTGGACATTGCGCAGCAGGTAGACCTTGCCCGGAGTGCCGCCCGGCAGTATGGAACCGAGGCACATGCGGTTGGATTGGGACTGTGCTCCCTGAGCATTGCCAGGAATGTGAAATATCTCGACCGGGCGTGCCGGATCGGTGATGTCGATGATCATCGTTCCGTTCGGCTCGACCGCGTTCCCATTCAGCGGATTGGGTTTGGCGGTATCGGCGCCGTTGTTGCCGCTGTGCGTGCCCACGAATGCCATCACCCTTCCGTCCGGATAGTTGATGAAGTCCGGGTGATACGCCGCGCGGCCCTGCAGGTTGGTGTGTCCCACCCGGCGCATGTCCTTCTGCTCGCCGCTTTGGCTGGCGCCGTTGGCTAAACCCGATCCCGCCGCGAAAATCGCGGCAGCGAGTGACGCAGCGAAGGTAATGCTAAGAGTGCGAGTACTGCGAGGCACTGCAAAGTACTGGTTCATGGATGACTCCTCCAGGTAAACGCCGCTCCTTTCTCTCTCGGTTATTCTGTTGAGGTCGCCGGTGCGGCAACGGGCGCCGAACGAACGCTACGCCGGCGGTTTTTTGGTGTCAACAGATTTCACGGCGACGCGCATAGCGAATCGGGCTCGACCGCATGGGATCGCAATTGCGCGGTTCACCTCTTCACCCTATGACAATATCAAGTATTCCCCACTCAACTGACTAGATGGATAAATTTGAGTTGCAGTAGTGTCCGGTCAACTTTCAAACAAAATCAAATGATTCGACGAATCCGGCGAGATGGAATCTCGGAACTCGAGCCTAAGCAGTTGATGCACTGAATTTGCTGCGAACGAACAAATTGGTTGTACGCCTTTTCGGCTGATCTACGCCCCTTGGTCCTGGTCTTCGTGACAACTGGCGGCGGGTCTATTCGGCTCATGGCGAGATCGCAGTCCTGAACGCTTGTCTAGCTCGGGTTGCTCGCGCCGGCGAGGACGCCGGCGACGATCGCTGGCAAGCTCCATCTCGAAACCGTCAAGGCGCTCGTGCTCCCGGACATTTGAACCCTTCCGCCTTTCGCCTTTCGCCGTCCGCCTTCCGCCTTTCGCCCTACTCTCCCTTGATCCCAGCCGCCCTGATGACCTCGAGCCACTTGTTCTGCTCGGACACCATGAGCTTGCCGAACTGGGCGGAGCTCATCTTCACGACCGCGCCGCCCTGCTCGTCGAGCCGCTTCTGAAACACCGGCGAGGAAATCACCTCCATGGTCTCGGCGTGGAAGCGCGCGATGATGTCCGGCGGCGTCTTCGGAGGCGCGAAGATGCCCCACCAGATCCGGGACTCGTACCCGGGCACGGTCTCCGCTATCGTCGGCACGTTCGGATAATTGGGATCGCGCTTGGGGCCGCCCGTCGCGACCAGCCTCAGCCGGCCGCTCTGTACATGCGGTGCCACAGTGACCAGCGACGCGAACTGCAACTGGGTGTGGCCGGCAATGACGTCCGCCGCGGCGGGTCCGCCGCCCTTGAACGGCACGTGCACCATGTTCACGCCGGTCTTGAGCTTGAATAACTCCGTGTTCATGTGCGGGAATCCGCCGATGCCCGAGGACGCGTAGAAGATCTCGCCGGGCCTTCTCCTGGCGAGCTCGATCAGGTCCTTCACCGTCTTCACCGGAAACGACGGATGGACGACGAGCGCGCTGTTGCCGAAGCCGATCATCGCGACGGGCGCGAATGAATTGACGAGGTCAACGGGCACCTTCGGCTTGTCGATGAGAAAGCCGTACGCGGTGGAAGTCATCATGAAGGTATAGCCGTCGGGCGGCGACGCCGTCGCGATCTGCAAGCCGACGATGCTGCCGGCGCCGGCCCGGTTGTCGATGAGCACCTGCTGTTTGAGCCGCGCGCTCAAGTCCACCGCCAGTATCCGCCCGACGATGTCGGTGCTGCCCCCCGGCGGCCACGGGATGATTACGCGTACCGGCCTCTCCGGCCAGGCTGCGGCGGACGCGATGGAAAGGAGCGTGTTCGATGCGAGCAGGAGCCCGAGGATGCCCAGGCCCAGCGATTTCGCGTTCATGCGATGCCTCCCATTGACTGGCCGGAACACTTTCGTGGCAGCCGGCGCGGCCATTATCGCACTACAGTGACTCGCGGCCCGCGGGTGGGCCCGGTTTTCATCAACCCGTCACCGGGATCAGAAGGGTTTTGCCTTTTGCCTTCGGCCTTTGCGATTTGAGCACCACCCGCGATCCGCAATCCGCCAGTCACCGCGGGGGCTGGCCCCCCGCTATGGTTTGGCGCGATACTCTCGAAAATCGGGCCTGGCCCTGCGTTTCCGGCCACGACACGCCGTTACGTGAATAAAGGAAGCAAGCATGCCGATACTGGCAGCGCTCGTATTGTTCATCCAGCTGTGCTTCGCGTACCACGCCCTGAAAACCGGGCGGCCGTACTGGTGGCTGTTCGTGATCATGGCGTTCCCGGTGATGGGCTGCGTCCTCTACTATTTCATCGAGGTGTTTCCGGCCTCGCGCGAGAGCCGCCGCGCGGAGAAAGCAATGCGCGCGATCTCGAAGGCGCTCAACCCCGACCGCACGCTCAACGAGCGTATGGCCGAACTGGAAGCGTGCGGCAGCGTGGACAACCGGCTGGCGCTCGCGCGGACCTGCATCGAGCACGGTAAGTACTACGAGGCCGCCATGCTCTACCGCAGTTGCATGACCGGCATGTACGAGAACGACCCCGAGATACGCTTCGGGCTCGCCCGCGCGCTCGAGCTGAGCTCCGTGCATGACGAAGCGGTCACGATCGCGTCGAAATTGCGCGAGACGCACCCCTCCTTCCGTCCCAACGACGTGCGGCTGGTACACGCCAAGGCGCTCGAGGGCGCGGGCCGCCTCGATGAAGCGCTCGCCGAGTTCAAGGTACTGGCCGACGCCTATCCCGGCGAGGAAGGCCGCTGGAGATACGGGGCGCTCTTGAAGCGCATGGGGCGCGCCGACGCCGCCCGCGACGTGTTCCAGCGCATGCTCCGCAATGCGGAGCGCATGCCGGGTCACTACCGCGAAGCCCAGGGCGAATGGCTGAGCCTCGCGCGGGAGAACAGCCAGGCGTGACGGCGCGCGGAAGGGCGTGGGTTGTGGGTCGACTATGTTGGTGCACGGGTTCGGCGCTAAAGGGTGATTCATTCGTTTCCATTCATGAGGAGGTCATATGTTGAAAACCGCTGCAATTATTTTCGGTATCGCCTTCCTGGTCTCCGGTGTGCTGGGTTTTGTCCCGGCTGCCGCCCCCAAAGAGATGCTGTTCGGCATCTTTCACGTGAACCCGGCGCACAACGGCGTGCATTTGCTCTCGGGGGCTGCGGCGCTTTTTACCGGCATGATGAGCACGAATGCGGCGCGCATCTATTTCCGCGTGTTCGGCGTGGTCTACGCACTCGTCGCCGCACTAGGCTTCTATGTGGGCAACGGAATGCTGCTTGGCCTCGTCTCGAACAACATGGCTGACGTGTGGCTGCACGTCGCAGTCGCGGCCGCGTCGCTTGCGCTTGGTTTTCTGGTGAAAGACGCGAGCGCCTGACCCGGTGTGAACAAGTAAACAGGGGAAGGCCACGTTTTCTCAACGTGCAAGGTCCCGGTGACGTGGTCTGTCCCCTATTGCTGACCAGTTTGGCGCAATACTTCGAGGAAAGTCGATCCTGACGCGAAACATCTGCGATGCCCGCAATTGCCCGCTGGCATGAAATGTGGAAGGAGCTTGGTGCGGCAAATCCCGACCCAAAGCTGCATGGCGAGCTAATCGCCCGGTACAGCGAGCCGCATCGCAAGTACCACACGCTGCAGCATCTCGACGAGTGCCTCGAAAAGTTGGATGGGGTCCGCGCGCTAGCCGACCATCCGGCGGAGATCGAGCTGGCATTGTGGTTTCACGACGCGATCTACAACGTGAAGCGGCGCGATAACGAGAAAAAGAGCGCCGACTGGGCCCGCGCCAGCGCCTTGGCCGCCGGGACTCCTGCCGACGCGTGCAATCGCGTGCACTCCCTTGTCATGGCAACCCGTCACAAAGCAGTTCCCCGCGGCACGGACGCCGAGATACTGGTGGACATCGATCTATCGATACTCGGCGCCGCGCCGGAGCGGTTCGATGAGTTCGAGCGGCAGGTGCGGGAGGAATATGCCTGGGTCCCCGAGTTCGTATTCCGGCGGGAACGCAAGGCCATCCTGAAGAAGATCCTCGCGCGCCCGCGGGTCTTCAGCACCGCGCGCTTTCGCGATCGTTACGAACAGCAGGCGCGCTCGAATATTGAGCGCTCGCTCGAGCGGTTAGGGGCCTAGCAGATCGCTCAACAGTGTGGTCCGTGCTGTCGCGGGATTAGAAGCCATCTCAAAAATCCCCTCTCCCCCAGTTTTGGGGGAGAGGTGCGCCGAAACGAGGAGCAGGGGCCCCATTTATTGGGGATGCGACCGTGTAGGCGCACATAAGCACGCGGGCAGTTGCGGCGCTGCATCCCGCTCCGGGGTCGCATCCAAGCACAATACGCTTGGAACCTGCTCCTCCCTCCGCGGGCGCAGGGTGAGGGGGCAACCCGCATATTCAAATCTCGCTCTAGAAACTGAAGCAGCGTCTACCCCTCACCCCAACCCTCTCCCCGTTGCCGCGGGGCGAGGGAGTATTTTTGAGACCACTTCTAGTTCTCGAAGCGTGCATTTTGCGCTCAAAGAGGGCCCGCTAAGAGCTGAAGATGCCTCGATAAGACGTGCTTGTTGACGCGGATCAGCACGTTGCCGAGGTCCGACCCGGGACTTCGCAACTGATACCTTCCTCATCGTGTTCCCGGCCCGGCAGCCAGTCTCCGCGCGAGCTGGCGCGCCGGAACGACGCCCAGGAGCGCGACCAGGCCCAGGCTCGCGAAGGCGAGCCCCCAGGCCATGACCTCGCCACGCCCTCCGGCCAGATCCAGGACCACACCAAAGATCGTGGGCGAGATGAACCCCGTCCCGAAGCCCACCAGCGAGTGCATGGTCAGGCTGACGCCGCGGTGTGCCGGCTCGGCGGCGCTGACTACGCCGGCGGTCATGGCGCCGGCGTCGATGCCAACGAAGTACATGTGCACCGCCGCGAACACCAGCAGCGCCACCCACGGCGAGCCGGCGAGGAACCCGATGATGCAGCTCGCGGTGGCGGACAGCACCGGGCCGACGGTCATCACCCGCGCCCGGCCGAAGCGCAACGCCATCTCGTTGCCGCTCACGCTGGCGACCGGCCCGAGCAGATAGATGAGCGCGGCCATCAGCGCCGCGGAGACCGGCACGCTCTCGCCGCCGCCCCGCAGATCGGCGGCGGAGGCGAGGAACGCCACCAGCCACGCGCGGGTCGCGTGCAGCTCCCAGGAATGCGCGGCCGAGCCGAACAAGTACGAGCGCACGGCATGATTGCGGAACACCGGCCGGAAGTCGAGCAGCGCCCGGCGCGCGGACGGCCGCGGTGACGCGCGTGCCAGCGCGAGCAAGATGATCGCCCCGGCCAGCAGCGGCCCGGCGCCGGCCGCCAGGAAGGCGGCCCGCCAGCCGAAGGCACTGGCCATCGCGCCGCACAGGACCAGCGAGGCGCTAGCGCCGACGCCGAAGGTCGCGCCGTAAATGGCGGCGCCGCGGCTCTGCCACGGGCCCTGCAGGCGGTCGGTGAGCGCTTTCATACCGGGGACGTAGGTGCCCGCGAGGCCGACGCCGATCAGCGCCTGGCACAGCAGCCCCGACCAGAATCCGCTCGCCAGGAACGCAAAGCCCAGGGCGCCGCTTGCCGCGACGACGGCGGCCGCCGCATACACCCGTCGCGCGTCGATGCGGTCGGTGAGCGGCCCGAGAAAAGGCGCGGCGACCACGTAGCCGCCGAGCACGGTTCCGCCGATCAGGCCGGCCTGGGCATTGTTCAGGCCGAATTCGGGCACGAGCACCGGCAGCAGCGTCACGAAGCCGGAAAATGCCGTCATGCTCAGCATTTCGGCGCAGCAGATTGTCGCGATGAGGCGTCCGGCGGGCATGCTCGAGGGCGGGGACAAGTCGGTTCGTTATTCTGGGCGGGACTCAGGATATCGCAACTTTGCAGGGACGGCGCGAGTGGTGATGGGCGGCTATCTCAATTCATTCTTCAGCCTTCTTCTCGACGTTCTTCCGGCCGGCCGGATGACCCAAGTAGAGTGATGGGTGACGAGTGACCGGGATTCCCCTCATCCTTCCTCCCTCATCCTTCCTCCCTCATCCCTCATCCCTCTCAACGAAAAGAAGTGACGATTAAGGGTGACCATTAAAGGTGACAAAAGGCAGTTACGGGTTGTACGTCACCCGTATCTCGTCACCGTTGTAAGGGTCCACCCGTGAGCCGCGATCCGCCAGTCACCGCGGGGGCTGGCCCCCGCTGTGGTTCGGCGCGAAACTTCGAGGGAAAACGTGGTTTGTCCCGGGTTTTCTTGATTCGACCCGGACCTGGCAAACCGCTGCCTGCTGAAATCCGAATACTGGGTCAGCCCGGATCGCTGGGACGCGGACGATGTGACGGAAAAGAAGCTGGGAATCGATGCGATCTACGAAAGAGCCCGTGAGCTGCTGTTTCGGAAATAACGAGCGCGTCACCATCCACTGAACAGCGTGATAAGTGACGAGTGCGCGCCGAGGGGCGGAAGAGGGGCCCCCGGTGATTCTCCGGGGATCTGACCCCAAGGAGGGCGCGTCGGAGCGTTGAGCAGGGGCCCCGTTTTCGGGGATGCGACCGCGGAGACGCGCGAGGCAGCCGAGACCGTCGAGTTCAATACTTGCCGATCTCCTTTCAGAGGCTGCGCGCTGGGCGGCCGACGCCACGTGACGTGCGGACTTGCGATGGTATGTCGGAGGCCGCAAGTGACAAGGCTCCCGCGAGTGCGGGTCATCCTTCTGCCTTCTGCCTTAGTCCCTCATCCCTCATCCCTGCATCATTTGGTGGGAGAATAGCATTGCCCCACCCCATCGCAAGACATCAGGGAGATTCCCGCGTGGCCGCTAGGAAAGCGAAGGACCCGAAAGCCCAGCAGATCGACCTGGACGAAGTCGCCAAACTGATCCATGCGCTGGAGCGTGACCTGGAGAAGGTGCGGGGCAGTTCGGCGGATATTCAGCGCGTGAGAGACGAGGTCGAAACGCTCAAGAACGTGCTCAAGTCACCCGTGCGCAGGCACCACTGGGTGAGAGATGCACTGCATGGCATCCGGGAGGGCATCGACAACGCCGTGGACACCGCCGTCGCCGAGGGAATAGAGGTCAGCCGCTACGTCACGGAAATCGGGCGGATGCTCGGGATGTGAATCCGTGACGGGTGACCGGTGAGTTGGCAGTTGGCAG
>Ga0184615_10000757_pt1 | contig 17386 bp, 16 predicted proteins | sample PLM4_65_coex_FD_133134 | JGI IMG/M metagenome (GOLD analysis project Ga0184615, IMG submission 133134) | Groundwater sediment microbial communities from an aquifer in East River, Colorado, USA - PLM4_65_coex | ecosystem: Environmental > Terrestrial > Soil > Riparian zone | place: USA: East... | reverse complement strand
TGAACTCGGCCGCGCGCGCCGCCGCTTCGTAGCCTGGCTCTGCAGTCACGAGCGCGAGCTTCGGCGAGGTGAACGAGATCACCGCATGGTGCAGCGCGAGGCTCGAGCCGGGGTACACCGAGAAGTTCTCCGGCTTCAGGTCTTCGAGCTTGGCGGAGGCCGCAACCAGAGCGTCGGTCTCGGGATACTGGTAGCGGTTGCCGCGCCGGGCCACGGCGGCGAGCGCTTCGAGCGCGCGCGGCGACGGGCCTTCCGGGAACTCGTTCGCGTTGATCTTGATCGCGTCGTCAGGCAGCGCTCCCGTGTTGGAGAACTGCGCGAGCGCACGCTCCGACCCGAACGGCAGGGCCGTTCCCGCGCCGACCAGCGCCGCGATTCGCAGCATCTGCCGCCGCGTGAAGCCGCGCCGAGCGAGATCGTCGAGAGCCGCGCGCCCGAGAGAAGTCGTGTCGCTCATCGCGCCAGTCTACACGCGCTGCATCCGCCAGCGCGCGGCTTGCGTAGCACTCTCGAACATCCACTCGAGGAGGAATACCGGATGGCTCACAGGTCTTGGACGATCGCAATCGCGAGCGCGTCGCTCGCTGCGTTCCTGTCCGTTCTGGGTCTCACGACGATGGCGGACGCGACGTCGCGGCGCTGCGATGGCGGCGAGGGCAAGGGGCGCAAGATCCTGCGCGTCATCGGCCTCACCAGCGACAACCAGCTCGTCTGCTTCAATGAACGCAAGCCCGGCCGCGCGCTCGCGCTCGGCTCGATCTCCGGTCTCACCAGCGGCGATACCGCGCTGGTCGGGATCGACTTCCGCGTACAGGACGGCCGCCTCTGGGGCGTCGGCAACGCGGGCGGCCTCTACACGATCGACGTCGACACCGCAGTCGCGACTCCGGCGGGCGCGCTGACGATCGCGCTCGAGGGCACGAGCTTCGGCGTCGACTTCAACCCCGCCGCCGACCGCCTGCGCATCGTGAGCGACACGGGCCAGAACCTGCGCCACAACGTGAACGCGGGTGGCGTGACGCTCGAGGATGGCGACCTGACCTACGCGCCCCCGGCCGCTGCAACCGGAATCGCCGGCGCGGCGTACACCAACAACGACCTCGTGCCCGCCACGGCGACGAGCCTGTTCGATCTGGACGCCTCGCTGGATCAGATCGCGATCCAGGCCCCGCCGAACAACGGAACCCTCGGCGCGACGGGGAAGCTCGGGGTCGATGGCAGCGCACCGGTGGGCTTCGACGTCTACAGCGTCCTCGACGAGGGTGTCGTTGTGGACAATCGCGGCTTCGCGTCGTTCAGCGCTTTCGGCGCCTCGGCGTTCTACCGCATCGATCTGCTCACGGGCGCGTCGACCTTCGTGGGGACGTTCGATTCCCCGGTCAGCGACGTGGCGGTCCCGCTCGATCAGTGAGCGCGTCAATGCGTGCCGACCCGCTCGCCCTGCGATCTCGAGCGCCCGTGCCGGAAAGTACCCGGCACGGGCGCTCCCGTTGGTCAGAGAATGTTGCCGCCGCCATCGAAGACGGCTTGGATGGGTATGGCGCCGTTCGTGTAGCAGACTGCACCGCCGACATTGTCTCGGAACACGTTGTTCCGGAACACATTGCGAGCCGCGGTCGTCCCGGAAAAGAGGAGTCCGCACGCCGCGCTGCCCTCCACCAGATTGCCCTCGAGCAGATTGTGAGCTCCGCTGACGTGAATCCCGGTCCCGATCGCCAGGGTCGGCCGCGAGCGGCTGATGAGGTTCTCCGCGATCCGACTTCCTCTCGCGTTGACCAGGATCCCGATGCCGCACTCCTGGGCAGTGTTGCCGAGCACCTGGCTTCCGCGAGCGCTGCCTTCCAACGAGATGCCTGCGTTCGAGTTGCGAACCGTATTGCCCGTGACGATGGCGCCGCCGCTGCCGCTGCCGGCAGGCGCCGTTCCTACCGTGCCGAGCTGGAGCGCAGTTCCACAGCCCGTGAGCACGTTGTCCTTCACCAGCATGGGTCCGAGGTTGACGACTGCGATGCAATACGCGGAGCCACCGATCGAGTTTCGCACCAGGCTTCCAGTGATGGGCTCTCCAGAGACCCCATACGCGATGAGACCGTACGAGGCCGCGTTCAAGATCTGCGAGCCGCCCAGCTCGACGTGCGCGGCACCATTCAGCTCGATCGCAGAGGTTGTAACGCCTTCGATGACGAGGCGTTCCATCACCAGGGTGAGGCCCGGAGAGGCGGGCGCGTAGATGCCGCGATAGGCGCTTCCGAGATGCCCGTTGTAGATCCGCACATCGTCTGCCGCGCTCGAAATCTCGATGATGGAGCCGCCCGTCGCCGTGGTGGACAGGGTCCGGCCGTTCAGATCCAGATCTACGTGCTTGGCGGAAATCAGTACCGCCGCACCGACCGTAGCGGTGATGTTGGCCGTCACGATGTAGTGACCGGGCGCGGAGATCGTCGTGGGAGTCGCGATCTCCGTGCGTCCCTCCGCAGCGAGCGCGGTCTCCGCCACGAGGAGAGATCCGAGCAGCGAGCACGTTGCCAACGGGACCAACGTCGCGAGGAAATTCGGATGACGCATGGCGATTCTCCACATCGACGGTCGCAGCCGCAGTCCGAGGACCTTCCGGGGATCGGCGGCTGGCGCTGTCTTCACGAGCCCGAACCTACCGGCTCGACCCCCCGGACGAAGTGAAGCTCTTCATGCCCTCCACGAAAATCACCGCGCCCGTGAAGTACTTCACTTCACGGGCCGCACCGCTTCCGTAGGCTGCACATCATGAAGACGACGCGCTTCCCGAATGCGGGCACAACGCGAACCGATCGCCTCTTCTGCGCCGTCGCGCTCCTGGCGGCCCTCACTTCCCTCCCGCCATGCGTCGGCAGCGCACAGTCGACCCGGTCGGTGGCTGCGGCTGGAACGGAGATCGTCGTGTCCCTCCACGATGATCCCGACCTCCGCAGCGCCGACCGGGCGGAGTGAGGGTGCAAGGACGCTCGCGCTCGCACCAACGCCGAGACAGTGAACACCCGTTCGCTCGCGGTGATTCGCGGGCGCTGGTGAATCCGCCTCACCGCTCCACGGCGTAGCACCTCCATCAAGAGGGAGCGTCCATGAAGCGGCTCGCGCGGGTCGGTCTGTTTGTTCTCGCGTTCGGCCTTGGCCTCGCGGGTGCGGCGCACGCCGGCCCTCTCCTCGCGGATCCGTACGGCGCTGGAACGCCCGACGTGCTCGGCGACGCGAGCCTTTGGGACATCCGCTCGCTCGAGGTCGTGTCGCTCGCGCCGGGTGATCTGCGCATCGCGGTCCGCATGAACTTCAACGGCGGCGACGCGACGCTCGCGGGGTTCAGCGTGCCCGGCGGCTCGTTCGCGCTTGCGCCGCTCGCGATCGGCGACGTGCTCTTCGAAGGTCGCGACCATCTCTGGGCGATCCCGCTGGCGGGTCCGAGCGGCCGGCCGGGCGGCGGCTACTTCAGCGCGGGGCTGGGCCCGATTCCCGTCGCGGAAGCCACGCCGCGTCAGGTCTTCCCGGGCGGCGTGTATCGCGTGCCGAGCTTCATGACGGCCGCGGAAGTGCTCGGCATCATGCCCGGCGACGACTTCCGCGCGGATGCGCCGGTCTGGGGAATGGTCGGCACGGATCTGCCGGTGAGCTTCGGCTACATCACCACCACGGCCGTCGGCGGATCCGAGGTCGAGATCCTCGTCACCAACGCGGTCGCGTCCGCGTTCCTCGACGACCTGGCCGACGGCTATCGCGTGCGATTCGCGTCGACGACCTGCGCGTGCGACGTGCTCGACGTCACCGTGCCGGAGCCCGCACCGGGCGCGCTGGTCGCGCTCGCGGCGGCGCTGCTGATCGCGCGTGCGCGTCTCCGCGCGCAGGCGTAGCCCGAGACCTCTCCGCCTGGCCTAGTTGCAGTTCCCCTGCGGCCCGGCCGTGCACGGCAGCGGCACGGAGCCCGTGCCGGTACACGCCGCGCACCGCGGACCCGGCGTGAAGCCGGAGAGCGCCCGGAAGCGGGTGAGATCCAGCGCGCCAATCGCGTTCGCGGTGGTCGTGTTCTCGTCCAGATCGAAGATCGCGCAGGGACGCGTGTTCGCGGTTCCACAGGTGTCGAGCGTGCGGTCCCCGCCGTTCGAGGCGGTGAACTGGGTGAGGTCGAGAGCTCCGACGGCCGTGGTCGGTGTTCCGACGAAGCGGGCGTCGCACGCGTTGCCGAACCCGTCGTGGTCGTCGTCGCGCTGGCCGCCCGTCATCGTGACCCACGGATTCGCGGCGAGGAAGGACGCCTCGACGCGCGGGTTCCGGGTGGCCGTACAGTTGTCGCAGACCTGGCCGACCAGATCGCCGTCGCTGTCGAGCTGATCGGCGTTCGCCAAGGTCGGGCAGTTGTCGCTCGCGTCCGGAACGCCGTCCGCGTCGCCGTCCGCGGCGCTGGACAGGTCGCAATTCAGCGAGCCGCGCTCGTGAGCGCCGATGTCCCAGATCCCGTCGGGCCCTCCCGTCGATCCTCCGCGGCAGCCCTGGAACGAGTCGCGCTGCACGAAGCCCTTGATGCCCGCGTCCGGGAACGTGAAGCCCCGGTTGAGGACGCTCGCGATGCCGCCGCCGCTCGCGCGCAGCTTGTACTCGTTGAAGTCGAAGCTCACGCTCGGCGCCGACAAGCTGCAGTTTCCGTCCCTGCCCACGAACGGGCATACGTTGTAGTGCAGGTTGTTGCTCTGCACGTTCGACCCGCTCCAGCTCCTGACGAGCGAGGTGTCATCGTCGGTTGCGTCGTACCAGAGGTTGTTCCGACAGCGCATGTTGATGGGCGGGTTGCTGCTCGGGGGGATCTGTCCGGCTCCGTCGCAGATCGCGTGGTTGTTTCCATGGGTTCCGGAATCGATGATGGTGTTGTTGTAGACCGCGAGGCGATCCGCCTGCAGGCCGAGGTAGGCGTTCGCGCCTTCCGCGGCGGCGAACACCGCGGAATCGTCGACGGTGGTCGACCGGACGTCCAGGACCATGTTGCGGATGGTCGTGTCCGCGCCTTCGATCTTGAACACGTAGTACGGGATCTTGGTCTTGTGGCTCCCATACATGATGTGGAAGGAGTCCATCAGGAAGTAGCCGAGGTCCAGATCGACGTGCGAGTCCTCGCCCAGCGCCGATCCAGCGACGCAGGAGTGATGTCCGCAGGTCGCGAACTGACGGAAGCCCTCGGGCCCGTCGTCGAACACCTTCCAGTCGTGCATGACGACCCAGCGCGTGGAGTCGCCGAGCTCGTAGTTCTTCGAGCGGAACTGCACCGTGAGGCGGGCGCCGTCGTAGGCTTCCATCCGCACATGACTGAAGACGAAGTGGTTCACGCCCATGATGCGCATCCACGCGCCTTCGGTCAGCGTGTTGCCAGGATCACCGAGCACGTGCGCCGGGTCGTCGGCCAGCCAATGGCTGTCGATGAACGCGCCGTAGCGCGAGCTCACGCCGTAGACGATCGGCCAACCGGCCGCGTTCTGATAGGTCTGATGACACTTGTAGGAGACCCAGGCGTTCAGCTCCTGCCAGCCGGCGACGAACCAGTCCTTCTTCCCTTGGATCCCGCACGCGCCGACGTTCAGCGTCTCCACGCGGAGCGCGAGGAAGCGGTTCACCTCCGTGAGGTAGTTCACGAAGATGCCGGCGTTGTTCCCGCGTGGACCGTTGTAGGTCATGCGCAGGTCGCGAAAGCGCCAGCCGCCGACTTCGCCGCTCAGCACGCCGTCGACGGTGACGTTCACGTTGACGGGATTGCCCGCGCACGACCCGTAGCCGCCGATCAACGAGCCGTTGGACTCCGCGTCGGCCAGGTTCGGGTTCGAGCCCGCGGTGAAGGTGTCGCCGCAGCGGAAGAGCGTGCGCTTTCCCGTGCCGGTCTGGATGCTCGCATCGAAGTCCGAGCTGTTGATCAAGGAGGTGACGCCCGCGGGGCAGCCGCCCACGCCGGCCACCGGGATCGAGCCCGCCGCCACGCAGCGCGTGGCCGACGCCGCGGGCCAGCCGGCATTCTCGGATTCGACGACGATGACGTCGGAGGTGGTGCTCGAGTTCCCGACCGCATCGGTGACCTTGGTCACCACGGTGAACGTGCCCGGGCACTCGTAGACGTGCGCGCCGAGCGGCGTCGGGTCTCCGTTCTTGGCTGCGCCAATGGCGCTGTTCGCCCAGGTGCCCTGCCCGCTGGGACACGCGGCGTCGCCGTAGTCGATCTCGTAGCTGAGGTCGAGGAACGGCCGCACGTTCGAATCGCTGTCCCGAGTTCCGTTGACACCATCACCGATACAGTCGACGTGTACGAACGCGGGCGCCGTGCAGACCCCCGGTCTGCGCTCCGCGCAACGGAGCGTGCAGCTCGCCGAGGGCGCGCTCTGCGCGGATCCATGGATCGCGAGCAGTGCGAGGATCAGAAGGCCGGTCAGCGTCGGATGCGGACGAATCTGGTTGAAGTTCACGCGGGGGTTGTTAGCCCGTTGCTCGGCGCGGGAGTGTGATGCGCGTCCGCCGGGAGCGCCGGGAGGACGATCCCATGAGCAGCGCACCCTCGCTCGACGGGCCCGACCTCGACGAGCTCGACATGATCTCGGCCGAGCACTACGAGGCGAACGGCTACCCGCACGCGGAGTGAACGTGGACCCTCGGAGCGGCGGAGGACTGAGCGCTCACGTACCTCGGAACGCGCGTCCCTCGGACAGCGAGCGCGCGAGCCGGGCGTACGCCGCCTGCGGCGTCGCGGCCGCGGCCGCGGCGAGCAGCCGGCGCGCGAGCGGGCCTTCGCGCAGGATCACGTCGAGGCGGGCGCGGGTGAGGATGTGCTCGGGCGCGTCGCCGAGCGTTGCTTCGATCAGGTGCTGCCAGACGTCCTTCACGCTCGGGCCTCCGGCGACCGCGGCGGCCGCGCGCGGGAAGCCGAGGACGTCGAGCAGGGCGGAGTCGGGCACGCGCGCGCGCTCGCCTTCGCGGCCGACGTCGCGGAGCAGGTTCGCGAGCGGCGCGGTCGGGAGCCGACGCTGATCGGCGTAGGTCGAGAAGCGCTCCTCGCAGAGGGACTTCGCGGCGGCGATCACCGCCTCGATGATCGCGAGGTCCGCGGCGGGGCACTCCGCGACGTCGAGCACGCGGATCTCGAGCGCGCTGCGGTCGAAGCGCGCGATCGCGCCGCGCGCGTTCACCCACTCGTGGCGCAGCACGCCGTCGGGGTCGTGCGGCGCGAGGTCGCGGTGGATGCGGCCGAGGATGTCGCGCTCGTACTCGTCGCGCGTTCCGTCGGCGAGCGCCTCGGGGACGACGTGTCCCGAGACCGACGGCACGCGCCGCGCGTTCTCACGGTAGTGCTCGAGGCGCGTGTCGAGAAAGCCCGTCGGCTTGCCGTCCGCGATCGGAGAGCTCGCGCCGAGCGCGGGCAGGAGCGGGAGGAGCGCGCGCACCGCCGCGTGCAGCCGCGCGAACTCGCCATCGTCGGCGAACGGCAGGTTGACGTGGACGCTCTGCACGTTCGCCCAGCCGTGGCCGCGGCAGTCGAAGATGCGGTCGAACGCGTCGTAGATCTCGCGGCCGCCGTGCGGCCACAGGCGCGTCTCGGTGCGCGGATCCATGAACGGGTGCATGCCGCCGGGCATGAGCATGGCGCCGTGCGGCTCGAGGCGCGTGTCCAGCTCGCCCACGGCCGCCTGGAACTTCTCGGCAACGCCGCCGAGCGCGCGCACCGGTCCGTTCGTCTTCAGCTCGATCACGTGGAGCACGAGCTCGTTCGAGCAGGCGATCGGCCCGAGGTCGAGCTCGCCTTCGGAGCCGAGCACGAGATCCGCGATCGGCCGCACCGCGAGCGTCTCGCGGTCGACGATCATGTACTCGACCTCGATGCCCGTGACCTCGAAGAGCTCGTACGTCACTTCGCCTGCCCGGCGGCGCTGTTGCCGTTGCGCCGCTGCCGGTCGAGCCGCTCCCGGAAGTACGACATGACCGCGAGGTAGAGCTCGTCCTTGATCACGGCGTCTTCGAAGCCGCTCTCGATCGACGGATTGTCGTTCACCTCCATCACCAGGAGGCGGCCCGCCGACTCCTTCAGGTCGACGCCGTAGAGGCCGTCGCCGATCAGTGACGCCGCGCGCACCGCGAGCTCGACGACGTTCTTGGGCACGTCCGCGATCGCGATCGTGTCGGTCCGTCCCCAGCGCCGCCGCTCGCCCGCGCCGCCCTCGACCACCTGCCAGTGCCCGCGCGCCATGAAGTAGCGGCACGCGTAGAGCGGCTTCCGGTCGATCACGCCGATACGCCAATCGAACTCGCTCGGCGTGAACTCCTGCGCGACCGCGAGCTGCGACTTCGAGAGCACGTTCGCGAGCTTCGTGCGCAGCTCGAGCGGCGTCTCGGCCTTCACGACGCCGAGCGAGAACGACGAGTCGGGGCGCTTGAGCACGCACGGGAGACCCACGTCCTTCTCGATCCGCTCCGCGTCGTCGGCGTCGACCACCAGGGTGCGCGGACTGGGGATGCCGTGGCGCGCGAAGATCTCCGCCTGGTAGACCTTGTTCGTGCAGCGCAGGATCGACTCGGGATCGTCGAGGACGATCAGCCCTTCCGCGGCGGCCCTGCGCGCGAAGCGGAACGTGTGGTGGTCGACGGCTGTGGTCTCGCGGATGAAGAGCGCGTCGAACTCCGCGATCTGCCCGATCTCGTCGGGATGGATCACGGTCGCTTCCATCTCGAGCTTGCGCGCCGCGCGCGCGAACTTGCGCAGCGCCCCCTCGTCGGACGGCGGCTCGGCCTCTTCGGGGTTCACCAGGATCGCGAGGTCGTACACCGGGCGCTGTCGGGTGCGCGCGCGCCGTCGCGGGCGCGCGAAGTACTCGGTGGCGCGCTTCAGCACGAAGTCGCGGTGCCCCTCGGGAATCTCCGACGTCGCGATCGGCCGGATGCGGTCGAGCCGCCAGCCCTCGTCCGGGTCGCGCACGAAGCGCGCGCGCAGCATCGGCGCGGGGAACTGGTTGAAGAGCGCCTGCGAGAGCCGATCGTACTTGTGCGCGATGTTGCGGCCGAAGTAGATCGACAGCTCGAAGGTCTTGCCGCGCAGCTTCGCGAGGCTGCGCTCGATCAGCTCGTCGAGCTCCTCGGACGCGAAGCGCGCCATGTGCGGGAGCCGCAGGTCCTGCAAGGTCGCGACGGAGGGGAGCGGGCGGTGCCCGCGCGCCGCGGCGAGCAGCGAGACGTAGTAGCCGAGCGTCTGGTAGCCGTACGTCCGGCACAGGTTGAACACCGCCGCGCCGCGTCGCTCGGCGAAGCGCGCATCGGTCAGGTAGGTGCGCGCGGGGACGACCTCGACCCCGGGGATGTGCAGCGGCCAGCGCTTGGTGTTCTCGACCACGACGAGCTGGTTCACGACTTCGCCCCCGCCGGACCCGGCTCCACGATCGTGAGGTTCGCGTCCCAGGTGATGACACCGAGCAGGATCGCTCCCACCAGCCGGTCCATCCCCACCGCGTAGCGCAGGCCCTCGGTCAGCGGATTGCCCTCGTACGGGTCCGCCACTTGGACGATGCGCTCCTCGGGTTCGTAGCCGACGAGCACGACGAAGTGGCCGCCCGGCGTGCCGCGCACATCGTCCAGCGCGAAGTCCTGATCCGGGTCCTCCCGCGCGCTGCCATACAGATAGGTCGAGGAGAGGCCCGCCAGCAGGGGATGGCCGCGCCGCAGGTGGCGGCGCAGGACGCGCGCGGAGAGCTCCTCGTACTTCACCCGACCCCCCAAGGACAGGAACTCCAAGTATGCCTCGGTCGCGAAGCGGAGCTTCGGGTCGCTCTTGATGCGCGCCTGCTCGGCGAGCTTGGCGCCCAGGTCGACTTCGGGCTGGGCGAACCAGGTCGGATCGAAGAGCTGCAGGTTGTACGTGTAGATGGTCGCGCGATAGCCGCGCCGCAGCGCGTGGCAGGCGAGCAGGACCTCCAGCGTCCCGCCCGTCTCGAGCGCGACGACCTCACGGACCACCTGCTCGAGCGGGATCGGATCGCCGTAGTAGCCGTAGACGGCGTGCAGACAGGTCGCTCCGCAGGTCAGGTCGTCGGGCTGCGGCTGGATCTCGAGCGCGAGGTGAGGCGCGCCCGGACCGGGCGGCTCCTTCAAAACGCGCGCATCCTGTCTACCATTGGGCCGCACGTTAGCCGATGGGCGTGGATGAACAACCGGGTCGCGAACCAGCTCACGTATTGGGTCGAGCGACTGCTCCTGCGGGGCATGCGCTATCGGCTGCTCCTGGTCGCGCTCGCGATCGCGGTGCTCTCGGTCGTCGCGGGCGCGGTGGTGTGGGTGCTCGAGCCGTCGATCGGCAACCCGGCCGAGGCGGTCTGGTGGGCGTTCCTGCGCATCACCGACACCGGCTACCTCGGCGACGACGTCGGCCATGTACGCCGCTCGGTGTCGGGGGTGCTCACGGTCCTGGGCGCAGTGATCTTCCTGGGCGCGCTGGTCGCCGTCATGGTGCAGGGGCTGAACCAGGGCATCGCGCGCCTCGAGTCGGGCACGACGCCGATCGCGGCGCGCAATCACATCGCGATCCTGGGCTGGACGAATCGCACGCCGCAGCTCATCACCGAGCTGGTGCAGTCGGAGGGACGCGTCGCGCGCTTCCTGCAGCGCAAGGGAGCGCGGAAGCTTCGGATCGTCGTCCTGGCGGAGGTGGTCACGCGCGATCTGCACCACGCCCTGCGCGACCGGCTGGGCCCGCTCTGGAGCGAGCGCCTGGTGACCTTCCGCTCCGGCTCGCCGCTCAAGTGGGAGCACCTGCGGCGCGTCGACGTCGAGCACGCGGCCGCGATCGTGATTCCCGGCTCGGACTTCGGCGCCATCGGGCCCGAGCGCGTCGACGCGAACACCGTGAAGATCCTCCTCTCGATCTCGCGCCACGGCGGCGACGATCCGCGCGCGCTGCCGCTCGCGGTCGCGGAGATCTCCGACCCGCGCCGGACGTCGCTCGCACACGACGCGTACGGCGGCGCGCTCGAGGTGGTCGCGGGCGACGCGATCGTGGCGCGCATCATCGCGCAGTGCGTTCGCCATCCGGGCCTATCCGACGTGTACTCGCAGATCCTCACGCACATGGAGGGCGAGGAGATCCACGTCCGCCACTTCCCGGAGCTCGCGGGCCGGCGGCTGCGCGGGCTGTACGACGCCTTCCCGAACGCGATCCCGCTCGGCACGGTGCGCGGCGGCGGAAGCGACCTCCGACTGAACCCGCCCGAGGATCTCGCGCTCGATGCCGAGGATCGCATCGTCTTCCTGGCGGCGAGCCACGAGGACTGCGAGCCGCTCCGGAACCGGCCGCCCGAGACCGCGCCGCTCGACGAGCTCTCTTCCCTGCCCTCGCCGACACCCGATCGGCGCCGCGTGCTCGTGCTCGGCTGGAGCCCGCGCGTCTCGGCGCTGATCGCCGAGCTCGGCCGCTACGATGCGGAGGCCTTCGACGTCGACGTCGTCTCGGTCACCGCGTCGGGGATCCGCGAGTCACACCTCGCGCACTTCGACATCCCCGCGGGCAAGGTGAACGTCAAGCACAGCGACGGCGACTACACCGTGCCGCTGGAGATGCGCAAGCTCGACCCCTCGCGCTACGACAGCATCGTGCTGGTTTCGAGTCAGTGGACCGGCGCGGAGGAGGAAGCGGACGCGCGCACGATCCTCGCCTACCTGCTGCTGCAGGAGGTCCTGCCCGCGGGCGGCAAGCGGCCCGCGATCCTCGCGGAGATCATGGACGCCGAAAACCTCGCGCTCTTCACGCGCGCGAGCTGCGAGACCCTCCAGCCCACGGTGATCCTCTCGCACATGCTCTCGCAGGTCGTCCTGCGCCGGGAGCTCGGCGTGGTCTTCGAGGAGCTCTTCGGCCCCGGCGGCGCGGAGATCGTCTATCGCAGCGCCTCCGACTACGGCCTGGCCGGCCGCAGCATCCGCTTCTCGGAGGTCCTCGCGGCGGCCGCGAGCCAGGGCGAGACCGCCCTCGGCTTCCACTTCGAGACCACCGCCAACCCCGAGACGGGCGCGCTCTTGAACCCGCCCCGCGACGCCGTGTACCGGCTCGGACCGGGTGACGACGTGGTGGTGCTCACGACCTACTCGACACAAGAGTGCAAGTGAATCGGGCTCACGGACGATAGGTCATACCCAGGCGAGGAAATACCTGCTCGGGGAGACAGTCCGGATGGAACCACTGACTGACGCGGGCCGAGGGCTCCTCTCGTGGCTCGGCAGCTCGCAGTTCCTGCGCATGTTGCTGCTCGGGTTTCTGGTCCTCCTGCTGTTGATCCCGATCAGCCAGATCTCCGGGGTGATCGAGGAGCGCGAGGCGCGCCAGAATGAGGCCGTCGAGGACGTCACCGGCAAGTGGGGTCGCGATCAGAGCCTGACCGGCCCGGTCCTGATCATTCCCTACACGCATCGGTGGACCGACACCGACTCGTCCGGCAAGAAGGTCGAGCGGACCCAGACACGCCGCGCGTTCTTCCTTCCCGACGAGCTCGACGTGAAGGGCAAGGTCGACGCCGAGGAGCGTTCGCGCGGGATCTTCTCCGTGCCCGTGTACAAGCTCGCGCTCGAGCTTCGCGGCGCGTTCGCCGCGCCCGACTTCAAGGTGCTCGACGTCGCGGACGCGGACGTCGCCTGGGACCGCGCGGAGCTCGCGCTCGGAATCTCGGACGTTCGCGCGATCCAGGAGACGCCGCAGCTCGGCTGGGCGGGTCAGGGCCGCACGTTCCTTCCCGGTCCCGGCTCGCTCTCGCTCGCGGACAACGGCATCCACGTCGACGTCGCCGTGCCGCGCGGGAAGGAGCCGATCGCGTTCTCGTTTCCCCTGCGGCTGCACGGCAGTCGCGGCGTCTGGCTCGTGCCGTTCGCGCGCGAGACCACGGTCGCGCTCGAGTCGGAGTGGCCGAACCCGAGCTTCCAGGGAAACTGGCTGCCGGTCGAGCGCGAGATCACCGACGCGGGCTTCAAGGCGACCTGGCGGATTCCGTATCTCGGCCGCAACTACCCGCAGGTGTGGACCCAGTCCGAGGTGCCGAGTGAGGCGGTCGCAGCCTCGAGCTTCGGGGTGCGGCTCGTGCCGGCCGTCGATGCGCACAAGATGTCCGAACGCAGCATCAAGTACGCGAGCCTGTTCGTGCTGCTGACGTTCGCCGCGATCTGGATCGTCGAGGTGCTCGCGCGGCTGCGCGTCCACCCGATCCAGTACCTGATGATCGGCGGCGCGATCTGCCTGTTCTTCCTGCTCGAGCTCTCGCTCTCGGAGCACATCGGCTTCGCGCTGGCCTACCTGCTCGCGAGCGTGGCGGTCGTCGCGGTGGTCGGCGGCTACGCGCGCGCGGTGCTGGGAAGCGCGAAGCGCGCGAGCGTGATCGCCGGCATCGTCGCCGCGCTCTACGGCTACCTGTACGTGCTGCTGACGCAGGAAGACTACGCGCTGCTGGTCGGATCGGTGGGACTCTTCGCGACGCTCGGCGCAGTCATGTACCTGACGCGGCGGATCGACTGGTACGCGGCCACCGCCACGAGCCAGCCCGCGGCACCGCAGACCTAGCCCACGAGCCCTACTTCGGCTTCCTGCACTCGCCGTCGTGGTCCTTCTGCGCGCCGATCTTGAGTCGCTCGCAGTCGTTCGAGTGCTGCTTGCCTGCACAGTCGCACACGGGCCTGAAGTCGGCGGTGCACATCTCGGGCCTCGGAACGCACGTTCCTGACATGTCCCTCCCAGCGCACTGACCCGCGGGAATCTCGCAGACGAGCCCGGTGTCGCACGCGACTCCGCGAATGCCGGCGCACATCTCGCCTTCCTTCGCGGCGTCCGCATCCGTACCGACGCAAGCCGACAGAACCGCGAGGGCTCCGAGCCTCCAGAGTCTTGTCATCGTTCGAGTCTCCCACGGTTTGCGCGTTCGAGGGCGTGGCGAATCAGCGCGCGTGCTTACTCGAGACCGTCCGCCTGGTCGCCGTGCGGCCAGGCGAGCGCGCGTTGGACGATCGCGGGCCAGGGCTCATCGAGCATCTCGATCGCCCAGCGTGCCGCCGCGGGCTTCGACAGCATCGCGCCGCTCTCGAGCGTGTTGAGCGCGCGGCACATGGTTAGCACCGCGAAGACCTGGTACTCGCGCGGCGCGAGGAAGTCGTCGTCGACGAGCTGGCGCGCCCAGAAGCCGCGGAGAAGCTCGACGATCGCCGCGCGCAGCTCCGACGGCGTCACGGGATCGATGAACGTGCGCGGCTCGGGCCCCGCGAGCACGACGCCCTGCTCGCGCAGCACCCAGCGCTGGATCACCGAATCCGCGCCGTGCTGCTCGATCCGGAGCGCCTCGCCCACCGAGAGGTGGGGATGGCGCGCCGTCTTGGGATCGTAACGGCGCATGTCGGCGCGCGGGATGTACGAGCCCTCGAGGTGCGAGAACCACGGCTCGCCGCTGGCCGCGAAGCGGGCGTGCATCTCGGCAAGCGCCGCGACGATCACTTCCGGCAGCTCGGCGTCGGTCACGACCAGGAAATCGATGTCGCTCCGCTCGGGCGTGAAGTCGCCGGTCGCGAGCGAGCCGTAGAGGTACATCCCGACGAAGCGCTCGCGGAGGAGATCGCGCGCGCCGGCGAGCGTGGACTCGAGGACCGCAACGACTTCTGTCGGGAGCGAAGAGCTCCGCGCCTTCACTCCGCGGATCCTCCTCCGAAGCCGGGCGGATGCCCCGGGAACTTCGGGAGCTCGTCCGCGATCTCGTACCACGCGGGCTTCTCCGCGACGTGCTCGTGCAACGCCAGGCGCACGCCCGGGTCGTCGTCGAACGCGTCGGCAGCAATCGGAAAGCCGCGCGGATTCGTCGCGGGCTCGCCCAGGTGCGTGCCGCAAACGCGGCAGAAGCAGCGCACCAGGTTGTAGGGCGGCGCGGGCTCGTAGCGCACGACCAGCTCCTGACCCGTGACGAAGCGGAAGTCGCGCGCGCGCACCATGACGGTCGTTCCACCGCTGGCCTTCCGGCAGCGCGCGCAGTGACAGCGGCTCATCCACAACGGCGGGCCCGTGACCTCGAAGCGCACGCCGCCGCAAAGGCAGCTCCCGCGGATCGGCTTCGACTCCGTCGGCTCGGGCATCGCGAGCTCCTTCGTGCGGCGGTTGGAAGCCGCGCCTGCGCCACGCCCGACAGATACCGGATCAGTCTTCTGCGCGCCTCTCGCGCAAGCCGGCTTGCGCTATTCGAACTTGCCGATCCCGGGTATTACGGCGCTCAGAAGGATGGTCGCGATGCGCGCGCTCTGCTGTGGGATTGTCCTCTCGTTCGCGTTCGCCTGCGCCGTCCCCAGGGACGACACCGCCTTCCTCGCGCGCGGCGCGAACGTTCTCCGGAGCAAGGCGCGTCGGCCCCGACGCCGCCTCTCCACGCTGCGCCGCAGGCGGAGCCGCATCCGCCTTTACTACGCGTCGGACGCGGGAGAGACTGCCGTTCTCGGGTGGTAAGGGGGGATTCGGCGTGGCGACCAAGGCCCAAGCGCGTGAGCCGCAGCGTCGGCCGTTCCGCAAGAAGGACTCGTACCGCGCGCGGGCGCGCGCGAAGGTCTACCTCAAGGATCCCCTGGCGCTCTCGAGACGCGGGAGCTTCCCGGTGGGCGAGGCCATCGTCGGAGGAGATACCAGCATCGAGCCGGGTCCGACGTCGTCGCGCTTCCTGGTCGTCGACTACGACGCATCGGCCGATCGCGTCTACGCGCCGACGCACCCGAGCAAGACGGTGGAGCACTGGTCGCAAGGCAAGGGAGAGCATCTCTACGAATTCTCGGCCGCGACGGGAACCCGGCAGGAGGCGCAGATCAATGCGTGGGCGACGGCGGTCGACACGCTGGATCTGTTCCAGGACGGGGCCGTCTTCGGGCGCGAGATCCCTTGGGCCTTCGAGGGCAACTGGCTGCGCATCCTGCCGCAGGGGATGTACGAGGCCAACGCGTTCTACAGCCGGCAGACGCGCGCGCTGCACTTCGGCTACTTCTCCGACAGCGCGGGTGACCCGATCAAGACGTCCCTCAGTCACGACATCGTCGCGCACGAGACTGCGCACGCGATCCTCGACGGGCTGCGGCCGTTCTACCTGGAGTCGGTGGACCCGGACGCGGTCGCCTTTCACGAGTACGTCGGCGACGTCGCCGCGATGCTCTCGCTGTTCCGCCAGAAGGACTTCCTGCGCCAGCTGGTGATGCTGGACTTCGGCAGGCGATCGTTCTTCGATCTCGTGACCGAGCTGGCTCCGCAGGTGGGCTTCGGCGTGTACGGCAGGGCCGAGCGCGCGGCCCTGCGCAGCGCGCGCAACGACCTCACCTACAGGCAGGTCGCGAACGAGTCCGATCCGCACGTTCGCAGCCAGGTGCTCACGGGTCTCGCGTTCGATCTGCTCGAGGGCATCGTGCGCAAGCGGCTGGGCAGCGGCATGGGTCGCGAGAAGGGTGCGGGACGTCAGGCGCTCTTCGGAACCCTCATGACCGCGGCGCGCCACGCGATGCGCATGCTGCTTCGCCCGATCGACTTCCTGCCGCCGGGGAGCATCACCTTCCCGGAGTACGCGTCGATCCTGCTGCGGGTCGACGTGCGCTCGACCCCCGCCGATCGGCTCGGCTATCGCGACGTGTTGGAGCGCTCGATGCGGAAGCGCGGTCTGCACCCCGCGCAGTGGGATTACAGGTTCGAGATCGAATCCGATCCGCCCGACGACCGCTCGCTCCGCGAGCGCGACATCGGGATGATCCGCAGCTCTCGCGTGGGCGCCTATCGCTTCCTCGACGCCAACCGCAAGGCGTTCGACATCCCGAAGAACCGCGACTTCCGGGTGATCGGCATCGGCACGAACCGACGGGATCTCGACTACGGCAAGCGGGCGACGCCGGAGACGATCATCCAGTACATCTGGGAGGAACGCGTGGATCTGCCGCGCGACGCGCGCTCCACCGCGCTCGACCACGTGGTGCTGCGCGCCGGCGGAACCGTCGCGGTGGACGAGTTCGCGAACCTCGTCCACTGGAGCCCGCAGCATCCGACGACGGCGACGCGCGATGCCGCGCGCGAGCAGGCGGTTCGGCTCGTGCGCGACCGCGGCATCGACCTCGAGCCCGTGCGGGGCCTCGCGAGCAGCCGGCCGTTCGTCGGGCAGCGCGATGGCGGCGGCACTCGCCTGCTGGTCAACACCGCGCGCATGCACCACGCGGTGAAGGCGCGCTGATGCCCGCGCGCGCGTCGACCACGGTCCGCATCCGCGCGTACAACGTCCGCTTCGGCGATTGCGTGCTGGTGTCGTTCGGCTCGGGCGCGGGCGAGAAGCACATCCTGATCGACTTCGGGAACGCGCCGTCGGGCGTTCGCGGCGACGGCGGCAAG